>WNFW01000670.1_pt1 | contig 22168 bp, 21 predicted proteins | sample 5400131 | NCBI WGS metagenome assembly WNFW01 (sample SAMN13153362, study PRJNA577476) | soil metagenome | isolation source: 20 cm soil or saprolite under grassland replicate 1 | place: USA:California | collected 2016-06-15 | reverse complement strand
GACCCGACTCGCTCATCACACGCGAGGTGGACTGGTCGAACGGCTACCTCGCCACGCCGTTCTGTCCCCAGGAAGTGCGACACTGGGACTGGTTCTACCCGGGCACCGAGCCGACCCAGGCCTGTCCGGTGCACGCGCCGTTCGGCATCGGGGTGTCTCCGTGAGAGGCAGGTGCTAGGTGTTGGGGGCTAGGTGCTAGGTGCCACCTAACACCCAGCACCTAGCGCCTAGCACCTGATGTTACGCATCCGTGCCCAGTTCGTGCACCCGGTGACGGCGCCACCGATTTCGGACGGCGCCGTTCTCGTTGACGACCGCGGCACCATCGCCGCCGTGGGCCCGAATGCCGTCGTGGCGACGCCGCCCGGGGCGCGGGCGCTCGAATTTCCTCACGCCCGTCTCCTCCCCGGCCTCGTCAACACGCACACGCACCTCGAGCTGACCCATCTCATCGGGAAGAACACGGAGCGCGAATTCGCCGGATGGATCCGCGGGCTGCGCGTCCTCAAGGACGCCACCAGCCCGGATGAGTTCTCGCGCTCGGCGGAGCAGGGGGTGCGCGACGCTTGGGCCGCCGGCGTAACCTGCGTGGCGGACACGGGAAGCACCGGAGCGCCGCTCGAAGCACTCGCACGCCTCGGGGGCCGGGGGATCTACTACCAGGAGGTCTTCGGTCCCGACCCTGCGAAGTGCGCAGCCAGCATGGAGGAGCTGCGGCGAGCGCTCGACCGGCTTAGCCCCTTCGCCTCTTCGCTCCTTAGCCTCGGCGCCTCCCCGCACGCCCCGTATACCGTGAGCGAGCCGCTCTATCGCGCCGTCGCCGAGCTGGCGCGGAGTGAAGGGTGGCCGGTTGCGATGCATCTCGCCGAGTCACCAGCGGAGACCGAGTTGGTGCGCGACGGGACGGGCCCGTTCGCCGGGGCGCTACGCGCGCGCGGCATCCCCGTCACTGCGCACCACTGCTCGCCGGTCCAGTATCTCGTACGACTTGGCGTCTTACAACGTGCAACGGGGTGGCTGTGCATCCATTGCGTCCAGGTGGACGAACGGGACATCGAGATGCTGCGGCACGCCGGGGTGGGGCTGGCCCACTGCCCCCGGTCCAACCGGGCTCACGGTCACGGGGCCGCACCCCTCGCGGCGTTCCGTCGGGCCGGCCTGCGCGTCGGCCTAGGCACCGATTCGGTCGTGAGCGTAGGGGACTCGAGTCTCTTGGCCGAGGGGGCCGCCGCTGGACTCGACGGAGAGGACGCGCTGCGGATGTTGACGATCGAGGGCGCCCGGGCGCTGGGGCTCGAGGGTGAGATCGGGTCGTTGGAGGTCGGGAAGCAAGCGGACCTCGCGGTCTTTCCCTCTACCGCCCTCTACCGCCTTTTACCGCCCGTTACCGCCCTTCTCACCCTCGTCGCCGGACGCGTAGTTCACGGATAGATTCCGGCCCCATGAAGACCCAACGCCACGCGGCCATTCTGAAGATCGTCCGCTCGGGAAAGGTCGCGAGTCAGGAGCAGCTGCGTGAGCTGCTCAGGGCCGAAGGGTTCGACGTCACCCAGGCGACCCTGTCCCGGGACATCCGCGAGCTGGGCCTGGCCAAAGTAGCGGCCCCGGACGGCGGGTCGCATTACGCGCCGCCGCTCGAGGCGGGTGCGGCCATTCGGCCGCATCTCGGGCAGCTGCTCCCCACCGTGCTGGCGTCGGTGGAGGGTGTGGGGCCGTTGCTGGTGGTGAAGACGCCCGCCGGCGGCGCCCAGGGCCTCGGTCTCGCCATCGACGCCGCGGGGTGGACGGAAATCATCGGAACGATCGCGGGCGACGACGCCGTCCTCGTGATTACCAGGAGCGAGCGTGCTCGTCGCGCCGTGCAGACGCGTCTCAAGGAGCTAGCCGGCATTCCCGACTAAAGCCGTGGCAGGCGCGCAACTTCCGGTGCGCCTTGCGGCAACGTACTGTTGACGCCCCATTTCCGCCCCGAACGAGGAGGCGACGTGAACCCTGTGACTCGTTTTGCGCTGCTGGCGGCCTTGATCGCCGCCCCGCGTCCGAGCCTTGCCCAACATGCAGGCGCGACGAGCGGCCCCGTGGCTCTCAATACGCTCACCGCCGCCGAGCGCGCCGCCGGCTGGCGCCTCCTGTTCGACGGCCACTCCACGGTCGGCTGGCGGGGGTGGAAGATGGACACAATCCCGTCCGGGTGGGGCGTAAGAGAGGGTGAGCTGACGCGGGTGCGCCCGGCCGCCGACATCATCACGACCGACAAGTTCAAAAACTTCGAGCTTACGCTCGAGTGGAACATCGCCAAGAACGGCAACAGCGGGATCTTCTATCGCGCGAGCGAGGACCCCGGCGACGACGCCATCTACTGGAGCGCTCCCGAGATGCAGGTTCTCGACGACGCGGGACACCCCGACGGCCAGTCGCGCCTGACAGCGGCCGGCTCCGACTACGGTCTCTATCCCTCGCCCGCCGGGGTCGTGAAGCCGGCGGGACAGTGGAACCAGGTGCGCCTCGTGGTGAACGGGAACCACGTCGAGCACTGGCTCAACGGTGTGAAAGTCGTCGAGTACGAGCTGGGGAGTCCCGATTGGGAGGCGAAGGTGAAGGCCAGCAAGTTCGCGGACCATCCGCGGTACGGCCGGAACGCCGAGGGCTACATCGGCCTGCAGGAACACGAGTTCCGCGTGGCCTTCCGCAACATCAAGATCCGAGTGCTGCCGTGAGCGTTCGTGCCAGGCTGTCGACGATGATGTTCCTCCAGTTCTTCATCTGGGGCGCGTGGTACACGACGATCGCCGTGTACATGACCCACCACGGGATGGAGACGCTGACGCACTGGCCCTACACCGTGAACCCGATCGCGGCCATCGTGGCGCCGTTCTTCCTGGGGCTCGTCGCCGACCGTTACTTCGCGACCGAGAAGGTGCTGGGCATGCTGCACCTGCTGGGCGGTGTGGTGATGTTCGCGGTGCCCCGGGCGACGGGCGCGCCCGCGGTGTTCATCGTGCTCCTGCTGTTCTACAACCTGTGCTACATGCCGACGCTCGGCCTCGCGAACAGCCTGGCATTTCACCACATCGAGTCGCAGGAAAAACAGTTTCCCCTGATCCGGGTATTCGGCACGCTCGGCTGGATCGTGGCCGGGTTGTTCATCAGCCTCGTCCTGGGCCCCTTGGTGGCGGCCGTCCCGGAACAGACCGCGCTGCCGCTCTACACGGCCGCGGGGGCCAGCGTGCTGCTCGGTCTCTACAGCTTCACCCTGCCCCATACGCCTCCCCCGGGCGCGGGGCAGCGCGTCTCGCTGCGCAGTATCGTCGGCCTCGACGCGCTGGCGCAGCTCGGCGACCGGGCATTCTACGTCTTCATCGCCGCCTCGTTGTTATTGTGCATTCCGCTCGCGGCCTACTACAACTTCACCCAGATCTTCCTGGGCGACGCCGGAGTCAAAAAGATCGCGGCGACGCAGTCGCTGGGACAGATGTCCGAGGTCGTCTTCATGCTGCTCATGCCGCTCTTCTTCGCGCGGCTCGGCGTGAAGCGGATGCTGATGGCAGGCATGGCCGCCTGGGTGCTGCGCTACGCATTGTTTGCGATCGCGGCGCCCAACGCGGTCTTCTCGCTCATCATCTTGGGCGTCTTGCTGCACGGCGTCTGCTACGACTTCTTCTTCGTGACCGGCCAGATCTACGTGGACAAGAAATCGACGCCCGCGGTTCGCGGCCAGGCGCAGGGATTCCTCGTGCTGGTCACCTACGGCATCGGGATGGTCATCGGCGCGCAGGTGGCCGGCAACGTCTACAACCGGCTCCTCGGCGGCGCGGCCAGCCTGACCCTCGAGCGTTGGCCCAGCTTCTGGGTGCTGCCCGCCGCGTTTGCCGCGGTGGTCCTGCTCCTATTCGCGGCGCTGTTTCGCCCGGGGGGCGCGCGCGCGCGCGATCCCGTGGCGGCCGACTGAGGAGGGTCGCCTCATGGCACGGAAGCGCATCTCGAGACGGAAATTCGTCGGCGACGTCGGCGCCGGCGTGGCATTCGCGATCGTGCCCCGGCACGTGCTCGGCCGCGGGCGCCGGGCGCCGAGCGACACCGTCAACGTCGCCTGCATCGGCGTGGGCGGCATGGGAGCGAACGACGTGAAGGGCGTCGCGAAAGCCGGGGCGAACATCTACGCCCTGTGCGACGTGGACGAGCACCAGGGGGCGGCGTCCTTCACCGCGTTCCCCAAGGCCAAACGCTTCAAAGATTTTCGGGTGATGCTCGAGAAGGAGGGGAAGAACATCGATGCGGTCACCGTCTCGACCCCCGACCATACGCACACCGTGGCCGGGATGATGGCGATGAAAATGGGCAAGCACATCCGCATCCAGAAGCCGCTGGCGCGTACCCTGTGGGAGGTGCGGCAGCTGGTCGAAACGGCTCGCAAGACAAAGGTCGCCACCCAGATGGGCAACCAGGGCCACGCCGGCGAAGGCACGCGCCAGATTCGCGAGTGGGTCGAGGCCGGCGCCATCGGAACCGTGCGTGAGATCCAGCTCTGGACCAACCGGCCGATCTGGCCGCAGGCGATCGAGCGGCCGCTCGAGGAGTACTACACGCCGCCCTGGATCGATTGGGACCTGTGGCTCGGCCCCGCCCCGGCGCGGCCGTACCATCCCGCGTACGCGCCGTTCAAGTGGCGCGGCTGGTGGGACTTCGGCACCGGCGCCCTGGGCGACATCGCCTGTCACTCGATGGATGCGTCGTTCTGGGCGCTCGACCTCGGCTACCCGACGCGGATCGAGCCCGAATCGACCAAGCTGTTCGGCGAGAGCGCGCCGGCGTGCTCGCGCATCACGTACAGCTTCGCGGCGAAGGGCAATCGCCCCGAGGTGAAAGTCGTGTGGCGGGACGGCAGCCTCAATCCGGCGCGCCCCAAGGAGGTCGCGGACCCGGCGGCGTGGCCGTTCGATACCAGCGGCCAGCTCTGGATCGGAGACCAGGGTAAGCTGGTCGCGGGGATGTACGGCGAGGAGCCGCGACTGCTGGACGAAGCCCGGCAGGCGGAGATCATCGCCCACCCGCCCGCGCAGAAGTATCCTCGCCTCGAGAGCGTCTACGCCGAGTGGATCACAGCGTGCAAGGGCGGCACGGCGGCGGGCTCGAACTTCCCCGGGCATGCTGGCCCGCTCACCGAGATGGTGTTGCTGGGCAATCTCGCGGTGCGTACGGCCCAGGTGCTCGAGATCGATTCCCACACCGGCGAGGTCGCGAACACCAAGATCCCGGCGGAGTACGTGCGCTCGGAGTATCGCTCGGGCTGGAGCGTGTAGGGCGCGAGTAAACTCGCGGCTCGGCGCCTGCCCGTAAACGGGCGGTGCATTTCCGCTTCAGCGGTAGGGCCGAGCCGCGGCTTCAGCCGCGCCCCTCCGGACGACGCTACATTCCACTCATGGACTCACGCGAGCGGCGCAGATGTTGACGGGCCTGGGTGATACCCTCACCCACAACCCGCTGCTCGCGCTGGTGACGCTGTTCGGCGCCGGCCTTGTCACGAGCCTCACGCCGTGTATCTACCCGATGATCCCCATCACCGCCGGCATCTTGTCGGGCACGAGCGCCGGGCAGCCGTCCCGTGCCCGCGCGCTGCGACTGACGCTGACGTACGCAAGCGGCCTCGCCCTTTTCTACGCAGTGCTGGGTCTCGTCGCCGGGCTCAGCGGGTCGCTCTTCGGCACCGTGAGTGCGAGTCCCTGGGCGCGATTCGCGATCGGGAACCTGCTGCTCGTGTTCGGCCTCGCGATGCTCGACGTGTTCCCGCTGTCGGCACCGCGGCGCCTGCTCGCGTGGGCCGCGGGTCTGTCCGGGGGATCGTACCCCGCCGTCTTCTTGCTCGGCGCGACGTCCGGCATCGTGGCGGCTCCCTGTGGTGCACCGGCCTTCGCGGCAGTCCTCACCTGGGTGGCGACCACCCGGAGCGCGGTACTGGGGTTCGTCTATCTCTTCGTGTTCTCGCTCGGGATGACGGCGCTGCTCGTCGTGGTCGGGCTATTCTCGGGCGCCCTGGCGGCCCTGCCGAGGTCCGGGGCGTGGATGGTCGCGATCAAGAAAGCGGCAGGTGTGATCATGCTGGCGGTGGCGGAGTATTACTTCATTCAAATGGGAAAAGTGCTGTGACGAGATACGGATGGGTGCTGGCGGTGGCGCTCGCGCTGCCCCCGGCGCTCCGGGCGCAGGACATCGGTTTGCCCATCGGCACCAGAGCGCCCGCGGTCGTGGTCGCGGATCTGGACGGGAAGTCCGTGGACCTGGGGAGCTACGTCGGCAAGCAGCCGGTGTTGCTGGAGTTCTGGGCCACGTGGTGCCCGCTGTGCAAGGCGCTCGAGCCGGCGCTCACGGCGGCGCACGCGCGCTACGGCCGCGCGGTGCAGTTCGTCGTCATCGGCGTCGGCGTGAACGAATCGCCGGCTTCGATCAAGCGGCACCTCGTCGAGCACCCGCTCCCGTTCCCGGTGCTGTTCGACGCCGGCGGCGCCGCAGTGCGTGCGTATCAGGCGCCCACCACGTCGTACGTCGTCGTGCTGGACAAGGCCGGGAAGGTCACGTACACGGGCGCGGGCGCCGAGCAGGACGTCGCGACGGCGCTCGCGCACGTCGTCGGAAACTAGCTCGCCTATTCCCCCTCGACCGGCTTGGGCGTGATCCGGTCGATCGCCGCCGCCAGGTCCTTGTACGACTGCGGGTCGATTTCCCGGAACGGCGCCATCGCGTAGGCGATCTTCCCGTCCGGGCCCACCACGAAGAGGTTGCGGTTGTCGAGCCCGAACTTGGGGTTGTGGGCGCCGTACGTCTTGCCGATGACGCCGCCCGAGTCGCTGGCGAACAGGAACGGGAACTCGTCGTCCTTGGCCCACGACGCGAGTGCCTCCACCGGGTCGGTGCTGATCCCGATCAGGACCACGTTGCGGCCATCGTGAAACAGTTGTGCGTACTGGTCACGGTACGCATGCATTTGGATGGTTCAGCCTTTGGTGCGCGCCTTGTAGAAGAAGGCGAGGACGACGGTCTTCCCCTTGAAATCGCTCAAATGGATGGGGGCCTTGAGCGCGCCGTACCGGGTTGCGCCCGGGAGCGTAAAGTCGGGCGCGACCGCGCCGACGGCCAGCTCGGGAGCAGGTGCCGCCGGCTGCTGCGCGCGCGCTCCCGGGGCGGCGAGCGCCGTGATCAACGGCGCGATCAGGGTGAATGTGAACCGCTTCATGTGGCGTGCTCCTCCAGGTGTTTGGGACGATACCTCAAGGTACGCGCGGCCCATGCTCCGCGTCAGCCGCCGTCTTGTCCGGTGCGGCGAGCCCGCCGCGCCAACGGTGGGGCTCTCAGTACGCGAGGGGACGGTAGTTGACGTCCAGCACCGCCAGTCGCTCGAGATGCGTGGCCAGCCGCCGGGTAAAGTCGGCGTAGTCCCGCCCCTCGCGCGGCGTCCACAGCACCTCGGCGAGGGCGCACAGCCTGGGGAACACCATGTACTCCGCTCGCTTCGCGTCGGGCACGTACTCGGTCCACAGCTGTCCCTGGGCCCCGAGCACGTAGCGCGCCTCGCCCGTGGTCAGGGCGGGGGGCACGGGCTCGAACGCATACACCGTGTCGAGCGGTAGGAAGCCCCCGATCGCGAGCGGCTCGGCGACGGTGTCGGCCGACTGGTAATGATCGAAGTAGGTGTGCGATCCGGGCGCCATCACGACGTCGTGCCCCGCGCGCGCGGCCGCGATCCCGCCGTCCACTCCGCGCCACGACATGACCACTGCGTTGGGCGCGAGGCCGCCCTCGAGGATCTCGTCCCACCCCACGAGCCGGCGACCGTGTGCCGTGAGGAACTCGTCCATGCGCCGCGTGAACCAGCTCTGCAGCTCGTCCTCGCTCTTGAGGCCGAGCTGACGCATCCGCGCCTGCGCGAGCGGGCTGGCCTTCCACTGCGTCTTCGGGGCTTCATCGCCGCCGATATGGACCCAGCGGTCGGGGAAGAGCGCCATCACTTCGGTGAGGACGTTCTGCTCGAACTGGATCGTCGCGTCTCCCGGATTGAGAATGTTTTCGTCCACGCCCCACCTCGTCCACACGGGAAGCGTGTCGCCCCGGTTGCCCAGCTCGGGATAGGCGGCGATCGCGGCCTGGGAATGGCCCGGCATCTCGATCTCGGGCACGATCGTCACGAAGCGTGCGCGGGCGTAGGCGACGATCTCGCGGACATCGTCCTGCGTGTAAAAGCCGCCGTGCGGCTGACCGTCGAACCGCCACTTGGTCGAGTCCTGGTCCGGCCGACCGATGAGCGTCTGACGGCGCCACGCGCCCACCTGGGTGAGGCGCGGGTACTGCTTGATCTCGAGGCGCCACCCCTGGTCGTCGGTCAAGTGCCAGTGAAAGCGGTTGAGCTTATGGAGAGCTGCGAGATCGATGTACTTCTTGACGAACTCCTTCGGCATGAAGTGGCGAGCCACGTCCAAAAGGACGCCGCGCCACGCGAACCGCGGGACGTCTTCGATTGCGACCGCGGGGATGCGCCACGTCACGCCCGTCATCGCGGCCTGCCGGAAGATCGCGGGCGGGAGGAGCTGGCGCAGCGTCTCGATCCCGTAGAACGCGCCCGCGGCGCGGTAGGCGCGTATCGCGACGCGGGACGGGCTGGCATCGAGCCGATAGCCCTCGTCGCCGAGGCGGGCGAGGGAGGAGTCGAGGCGGATGGAAATGGCCTCCGTCCCGGCGGGCGCGACGGTGCGCACGGCGAGCCGCAGACCGGTGGCGGGGAAGAGGTCGTCCGCGAGCCGCTCGCCCAGCCCGCGCAGGGCGCGATCGGTCACGATGACCGTGCCGGCCTTCAAGGTGAATGCTCCCGGTCGTACAGTGACCTGCGCGGGGCGCGGAATGATGGCGGGGATGGAATCCCCCGCGAGGGCCATGGCCAGTACGGCGAGTATCGGCACGATCTTACTCCTTCAATTCCCTGACCCAGATGTCCCGGTACCGGGTCGGGTTACCGTGGTCCTGCAGGAATAGCGGCAGTCGGTCCGGGTGCGGCTCGTAGCGCGCGCGCCTGCCATGCACCGTCCAGCCGGTGATCACCGTGTTGTCCTGCACCAGCACGCCATTGTGGAGCACGGTGACCCGCGCCGAGTCGCGCACCGTCCCGTCGGACGCGAAGCGGGGGCGGTGGAAGATGACGTCGTAGGTCTGCCACTGGCCGGGCGGGCGGCTTGCGTTCACGAGCGGCGGCGTCTGGCCGTACACGGCCCCGGCCTGGCCATCGGCGTACGTCTCGTTGTGGTACGAATCGAGCACCTGGATCTCGTAGTGCGTCATCAGGAACACGCCGCTGTTGCCACGCTCCTGACCCTCACCCTTCGGCGGCGTCGGCGTCGCCCACTCGATGTGGAGCTGCGTCGAGCCGAAGCCGCGCTTGGTCGTCATCGCCCCCGTGCCGGGCGCGACCTCCACATAGCCGTCCCGCACGACCCATTTGGCAGGTGAGCCGTCCTGTGACTGCCATTGCGAGAGATCCTTGCCGTCGAACAACACGATGGCATCGGACGGGGGCGGCACCGGTGGCCGCTCGGGGCCCGGATCGACGACGGGGGGCCGGGGGCGGTCCATCGAGTGGACGGGCCATTGTTGGGCGCTCATCGGAGTCGTGACCAGAAATCCGAACGCGAGAATTGCGGATTGGAAGGGCCGCGTTCGAATCCGCAATCCGCAATCCGCAATCCGCGATTGTCTCACGGTTTCCAAGTTCCCTTCGCCACCGCCGGCACGAACCGCTCGATGCCCGCCGGCGGAAAGTCGAGCGTCTTCCCCTGCTCGGCGCTCATGTAGGCGGTCATCAGGAGCTTCACGACCTCCAGGCCGTCGTCGAACGTGAGCTCCGGGCGCTCGCGACCGAGGAAGACGCGCACGAAGTGCCGATCTTCGGCGTCGTATCCGTAGGTCGCCGATTCGCTCGTCACCACGGGCATGAGCCCCATCTCGGCGTTCTGCTTCTCGACCAGGTCCTCGCCCGTCTTCCCTTTCACCTCGCGGCTGAAGAAGAGCTTGAGCCCGCTGTCGAGCGTGTTCCACGACATCGAGTATTCAGGTCCGAGCAGCTCGGCCGAGAGGCGCAGGCCGGCGCCGACGAAGCACCAGGACGTGCTTGCTTCGCCGATGACCGTGGCGTGCTTCTCGGTCTCGAACTCGATCGTGACGCCCGCAAAGTCCTCCGATGGGGCCTTGCTGTAGTCCACGTCCTTCCCCATCTGTTGCTGCAGCCGCTTGGCGTACGCGGGCCGGCTCCACTTGAGGCTCGCGATGTGCCCCGTCACACGGGCCGGGCGCACGGACCCGAGCGGCGCGCCGGGCTGCGTCAACAGGTGCCGCACCACCAGCGCCGAGTGACACATCATGTCGTTGAGGACCCCGCCGCCCTGGAGCTTGCCCTGCCAGAACCAGGGCATGTGGGGTCCGCTGTGCTCCTCCGCGGCCCGGGCGAGGTACGGGCGGCCCGTGAGCGCGGCGCCGCGCGCCCAGATGATGGCGCGCCCCTGCGCCACGGCGGGCGCGAATGCCTGGTTCTCGAGATAGCCGTGGGCGATCCCGGCCTTCTTCGTGAGCTCGAGCACCTGCTTCGCTTCGGCGACGTTGCGCGCGAGCGGCTTCTCGCACGCGATCCCGCGGAGCTCTCCCTTCCCGCGCGCGACCGTGTCCGCGATCTCTTCGAAGTTTTCGATGCGCGCGAAGTTCGGACCGCACACCCACAGCGCATCGATCGCCGGGTCGGCGACCATCTCCGCCAGCGAACGGTACGGTTTCGCCTCCCCCACCTCGAGCTTCCGGGCGATGGCCGCCGTCTCCTGGGCGTGCTTGTGGTTCGGGCTCCATACACCCAGCACGTCCGCATCCCGCACGCTCTGGAACGCCAGGAGATGAAACCGCGCGTTGAACCCGCTGCCGACGAACCCGACGCCGAGGCGTCTCCCGGTCATACTCGTCCCACCCTCCCGCGTCCCACGTCCCATTAGTATGTCACGCCCAGCTTGGCGAGCGCCTCCGGAGGACAACCGTTCCACTCGGACATGAAGGTGTTGCCGACGTACCTGAGGTCCTGCACCCCGATCCGACTGGAGAAGAACCCCGACGCCGTGAGGTCGCGGAACCGGTTGAAGAAGGCGACGCCCACGGCGTGCTCGGGCTTCGCTTTGGCCGGCCAGGCGACGTCGTCGAGCACCGCGGTGCGCTCCGCCGCCGTACAGGCGACGAAGGTCTTGCCGTAGCGGTCGGCGCACTCGTGGTCGAGCCAGGCGAGCCCGCCGCGCACGGGGGTTTGCAGATCGGGGTCATCGCCCAGCATGAAGTCCATGAATTCCGGCACGCCGGCCTCGGTGGCGCTCCCCGAGCGCTCATCCTTGGGAAGGATCAAGTCGACGAGCAGGCGCACCGTTTCCCACTCGTGGGGCGTGAACTGCTTCGGCTCGTACGGAATGCCGCGGGCGAGCGCCCCCTGCGCCCGGGCCGATGCCTCGCGCACCGACTCGGCCGTCCAGGGGAATGCGGCCGCCAGCGGCGCCGCAGCGATCAGTCCGACGACCTCGCGTCGATTCATGTCAGCCATACCAGACCTCGTCTCTCAGGCACGGATCGGCACGGGAGCGGGCAGTCCCTCCGGCTCGGGACGCCTGACAGCAGCCCCACCCTGCCCCTTGCGTCTTCGCCTTCGGGACTGCCCGCTCCCGCGCCTTGGGCGCGGTCTCGCGGCGAGTCCGAAGCCGTGGGGCGCCCCCGCAGGCGAAGACGCGGGGGGTTGACGGGTGCGGTTGTCAGGCGTCCCGAGCCGAAGGGGGCGCCCCACGGCTTCGGACGTTCGAAGGCCCTCACAGCGCGCCCTTTTTCATCTGATCCGTGATGTAATCGCTCGTGCGCATCGAGAGGGCGAGAATCGTCCACGTCGGGTTCTTGTCCGCCTGTGACACGAACGGTCCGCCGTCGGTCACGAACAGGTTCTTGCAGTCGTGCGCCTGGCACCACCGGTTGGTCACGGAGGTCTTCGGGTCGTCGCCCATGCGCGCGCCGCCCAGCTCGTGGATGATGACGCCGCCGGCGGCGATGCCGTACCCTTGCTCCGCAGTCGGCATCGGCGAGAACACCTGCCCCCCCATCTCGTTGATGAGCGCCCGGAAGGTCTCCTGCATGTGCTTCACCTGCTTGTACTCGTGATCCGACCACTTCCAGTGAAACCTCAGCACCGGAATCCCCCACCGGTCCACCGTGCGTGGGTCGATTTCGCAGTAGCTGTCGTCGTTGGGGATCATCTCGCCGCGACCCGAGAAGCCGATCGTGGCGCCGTAGTAGCGGCGGTAGTCGTCCTTGAGCTGCTTGCCGTAACCGCCGCCGGACGGGTAGCGGTGAATTCCGCCCAGGAAGCCGTAGGACGGCACCTGCGGGCCGCCCCAGATCTCGATGTGATAGCCGCGCGGGAAGTCGAGCTTCGCGTTGTCGAGCCACCACGGCATGTAGAGGTGCATTCCGCCCACGCCGTCGTGGTTGTGCGGCACGTGGTCCATCATCTTGGGGATGAACCCGGCGACGTCCGTACCGGTCGTATCGGTGATGTACTTGCCGACGGTGCCGCTCGAGTTCGCCAGACCGTTCGGAAATCGGGAGGACGTCGAGTTGAGCAGCAGGCGCGCGGTCTCCAGGGCGCTCGCCGCCAGGACCACCACCTTGGCCCGTACACTCCGGTCCGTCCCGGTGGCCTTGTCGACGTACGCGACGCCCGTAGCGCGACCGCTCGCATCGACCAGCACCTCGCGCGCCATCGCGTTCGTGAGGAGGGTGAGCTTCCCCGTGGCGAGGGCAGGGGCGATCAGCACGTTGGTGGACGTGAAGTTCGCGTTGACCTTGCAGCCGCGGTTGCATTGGCCGCAATAATGGCACGCCGCCCGTCCGTTCAGCGGCCGGGTGAGGATCGAAAGGCGCGCCGGGATGCAGGTGACGCGCAGGCGATCGGCCGCCTGCTTGACGAGCAGCTCGTGGCAGCGCGGCCGGGGTGGCGGCAGAAACACGCCGTTCGGCTCGTTGGGGAGGTTTTCCTTGCTGCCGAAGATCCCGACCAGCCGGTCCAGGCGGTCGTAGTACGGTGCCACGTCGTCGTAGGAAATCGGCCAATTGTCGCCGAGGCCGTCCCTGCTCTTGCGCTTGAAGTCGTACGGCCCGAAGCGTAGGGAAATGCGGCCCCAATGATTGGTCCGGCCGCCGACCATGCGGGCCCGCCACCAGCTGAACTCGGTGCCCGGTGCCCGGATGTACGGCTCGCCGGGAATTTCCCATCCGCCGATGCAGGCGTCGAACTCGCCGAACGGGCGCTCGGTCGTGGATCTGCCACGGCGCGGCGACTCGTACGGCCACGTCAGCATCGCCGAGTCCTTGGCATTGTCCCACGGCGCACCCGCCTCGAGCACCACCACGTCGGCGCCGGACTGGGTGAGCATGTAGGCCGCCATCCCACCGCCGGCCCCCGAGCCGACGATGCACACGTCGTATACTCGGGACTGGGGGCTCGGGGCTCGGGGCTCGGTCATACGGTGCAGGTCTCCACGGCCTGTCGTAACGAGGTGAGGGGGTCGCGCGTCGGCGTGAACTCGTGCGCCATGAACCCCGCGAAGCCGGTATCGGCAATGGCCCCCGCCACGGCCCGCCAATTCAGCTCCTGCGTGCCGTCCAGCTCGTGTCGGCCGGGCACGCCCCCGGTGTGGAAGTGGGCGATCCACTCCCGGTTGTCGCGGATGGTGCGGATGATGTCGCCTTCCATGATCTGCATGTGATAGATGTCGTATAACAGCCTGACGCGCGGCGAGCCCACGGCCTTCACCACGGCGACGCCGAAGGCCGTCCGGTCGCCCTGGTAGTCCGCGTGATCCACCTTGCTGTTCAGGAGCTCGAGGCAGATGGTGACCCGCTGCTCCTCGGCGTGCGCCTTGATCGCGTTCAGTCCGGCGACACAGGTGTCGGTCGCCTCCGCGTCGCTCCTGCCGCGGCGGTTGCCGAACATCGCGATCACATTCGGAACGCCGTGGCGTGCGGCGAGCGGCAGCGTGTCCTCCAGCTCCCGCAACAGCATTCGGTGGTTTGCCCGATCGTTGAAGCCCGTCGCGATGAAATCGCGGCGCGCGGTGGGATACCCCATGGAACACACGAGGCCCGCCTCGCGCACCGGGTCCCAGTCGTCGGGACCGAGCAGGTCTACGCCCGCGAGCCCCATGCCGGCGGCCGCACGAGCGAACTCGGGCAACGGGATCTGGCGATACGGCCAGCGGGAGACGGACTGCTTGAGGCGGCCGGGCGGTCGGGCGGTCAGGCGGTCGGTGGCGCCGGTGCCGTGCTCGCGTGGCAGCGCCCAGCCGGCGACGGCGCTCGCGGAGAGCGCGATCGCCTCCCGACGGGTTACCGACCGCCCGTCCGCCCGACCGGCTGACCGCCGCATTTAGAATTCCAGGCGCTGCAAGTAGTCGTAGCTCGCGCGGATGGACGCGAACGGATCGTCCGGGTTGTCGTGCTCGACGAAATAGTGCCGGATCCCCGCCTGGTCGCTCTGCACGAAGATTTTCCTGAAGTCGATCTTGCCCGCGCCCACCGCCGCCATTTTGTGGTCCGGTGGACCAGCCGAGTCCTTCACGTGAACCATCGGGAAGCGTCCGGGCCAGCGCGCGAAGTACGCCAGGGGGTCCTGCCCGCCCTTCACGATCCAGTACAGGTCCATCTCCAGCTGGACCAGTTTGGGATCGGTCTCGGTGAGCAGGACGTCGTACGGCAACTTCCCGTCGAGCGGCACGAATTCGAAGTCGTGGTTGTGGTAGGCGAGCTGGAGCCCCGCGGCCTTGGCTTCGGTCGCGGCGCGGTTGAGGCGTTCCGCCCAGCGCTTGTAGTCGTCGAGCGTGTGCCGCTCTTCCGCCGGGATCCACGCGATCACCAGGTAGCGGTGGCCGACGACGGGTGCGGCGTCGAGCGCCGCCCGCCACTGGTCCGGGGCGAGCGATACGTGCGACGAGGGCGACGAGAGCCCGTGGTGGTCCAGCAGGGCGCGGACATCGCGCGGCGACTTCCCGAAGTAGCCCGCAAACTCCACTTCCCGATACCCCGTCGCGGCCACGCGCGCGATCGTGCCCTCGAGATCCTTCTCCATCTGGTGACGCACCGTGTACAGCTGGAGCCCGATGCGGTCGAGCTTACGCCTAGGGGCTAGGGGCTGGGGACTAGGGACCAGGGGACGAAGGGCGTACCCCAAGGCCGCGGCACTGAGTGTCTTCGCGAAGTCGCGTCGACTGGTCATCGTTTAGTTCCTCCCTAGTCCCTAAGCCCGAGTCCCTAGGCCCTACAGTTCGTTCGTGGGGCCCTCAAGAATCGGCCAAACGTCGGGAGTACGCTAGACGGTGGCGGGCGTTGACAGGCCGCCGTGCCGATGTATGTTTATGCACCCTACTGCATAAATCGACAGGAGCGCGACCATGGGGCCGTTGGTGGTACTCGCCTATTCGGGCGGACTCGACACGTCGGCGATCGTTCCCTGGCTGCGCGAGAAGTATGCCGCCAGGGTCTTGTGTTTCGCCGCCGACGTCGGCCAGGGGCCGGGCGAGCTCGCCGGCCTGGTCGAGAAGGCCAAGCGCTCGGGCGCCGTCGACTGCGTCGTCCAGGATCTGCGCGAAGAGTTCGTGCGCGACTTCGTGTTTCCTACGCTGCGCGCCGGCGCCGTGTATGCGCGCACCTATCTGCTCGGGACCGCCATGGCGCGGCCCGTCATGGCGGCGCATCACGTCGCCCTCGCGCAACAAAGCGGCGCGCACGCCCTGGCCCATGGCTGTACCGGGAAAGGAAACGACCAGGTCCGCTTCGAGCTGACCTACGCCGCCCTCGCGCCCGAGCTCCAGGTCATCGCACCGTGGCGCGAGTGGCAGTTCCAGGGCCGCGAGGATCTCATCGCCTACGTGAAAGCCAAGGGCGTGCCGGTCCAGGCCACCGTCGCGAAGCCGTACTCCACCGACCGCAACCTGTGGCACTGCTCGCACGAAGGCGGCATCCTCGAAGATCCGGCCCGCGAGCCCCCCGAGCACATCTTCGTCATGACCAAGGATCCGCTCGAAGCCCCCGACCTCCCCGTGGTGGTGGAAATCGGCTTCGAGGAAGGGACACCCGTTTCTGTGAACCACGTCCCGATGGGTTCGGTGGAGCTGCTCGAGTCCCTGAATGCCACGGCGGGCGAGCATGGCGTCGGCCGGGCGGACGTCGTGGAGGACCGGCTGGTCGGGATGAAGTCGCGCGGTGTCTACGAGACGCCGGGCGGCACGCTGCTGCACGCCGCGCACCGCGAGCTCGAGCAGCTGGTGCTCGACCGGCGCACGCTGCGCCTCAAGGACGAGCTGGCGCTCCGCTATGCCGATCTGGTGTACGACGGTCGCTGGTGGACGCCGGAGCGCGAGGCGCTCGACGCCGCGGTCGCGAGCACCCAGAAGCGCCTGACCGGCGCGGTGCGCCTGAAGCTCTTCAAGGGCGGCCTCACGGTCGCGGGACGGGAAAGTCCGTACGCGCTGTACCAGCCCTCGTACGCGACCTTCGGCAAGGACAACGTCTACGATCAGAAAGATGCCGAAGGATTCATCCATCTCTACGGCCTCTCGATCCGGATCGGGTCCGGGCTCGAGGCGGCACGCCGCCAGCAGGAAGTCGGCGCGGCGGCGGACTGATGCCGCGCCAGCCCACCGAGACCCCGGCCCCGAGCCCGGCCCCCACTCCGGCTGCTCCGCCGGCGCACCAGATGTGGGGCGGCCGGTTCACGCTCGGCCCGAGTGAAGCGCTCGACGCGTTGAATCGCAGCCTGCCCGTGGACCACCGGCTCTGGCCCCAGGACGTCGTTGCGAGCAAGGCCTGGGTCCACGCGCTCGGCCGGGTCGGGGTGCTCACGTCCACGGAAGAGAGCCAGCTGCTCGAGGGCCTCGACCGTGTGGGGGAGCGCCTCGCCGACGGTGCCGCGGTGGGGGCCCCGGACGAAGACGTGCACACGCTGGTCGAGCGGTTGCTGTACGCAGAGGTCGGCACCGTGGCCGGCAAGCTGCACACGGGCCGCTCGCGCAACGACCAGGTCGCGACCGACCTCCGTCTCTGGACTCTCGGGGCGATCGACCAGCTCGACTCGGACCTCGCCGCGCTCGGGCGCGCGCTGGTGGCGCGCGCCGAGAACGGCGTGGACGTCCTGCTGCCGGGTTATACCCACGGCCAGCGCGCCCAACCGGTGCGCTGGGCGTACGTGCTGCTGGCGCACGCGTGGCCGCTGGTGCGCGACCGCCAACGCTTGGCGGATGCCCGGCGCAGGGTGGCGGAGCTGCCGCTCGGATCCGGGGCGCTTGCGGGATCGGGGTTTGCCGTCGACCGCGTGCTGCTGAAAGAAGCACTCGGTTTTCGCTCGGTCTCCGCCAACGCTTTGGACGCGACCGGCGACCGCGACTTCGTCGCCGAAGTCCTCTTCGCGCTGACGCTCGTGGGCACGCATCTGTCGCGCCTCGCGGCCGAGCTCGTGCTCTACTCGAGCGCGGAGTTCGGCTTCGTGCGTCTGTCGGACGACTTCAGCACCGGCTCGAGCCTGCTGCCGCAGAAGCGGAATCCCGACATCTTCGAGCTGGCGCGGGCGAAATCGGGCCGGCTGCTGGGAGACCTGGTGGCGCTGCTGACCACGCTGAAAGGGCTCCCGGCGGGGTACAGCAAAGACCTGCAGGAGGACAAGGCGCTGCTGTTCGACGGATTCGACACGCTGGCGCTGGTGTTACCGGCCGCGACCGGAGCGATCACCGCGCTGAGTGTGGACACGGAGCGGATGCGGGCAGCGCTCGACGCGTCGTTGCGCGCCACCGACCTCGCCGACCTGTTGGTGGAAGCCGGCGTGCCGTTCCGCGAGAGCCATGGCCTGGTGGGCCGGCTGGTGCGTGAGGCGGAGCGCTCCGGTGTGCCGCTCGATCGCGTGCCGGTGCCGGTGGCGGCGGGAATCCATCCCGCGCTCGCCGCGGCGCTGTCGCAGTTGGGAACGTGGGAGGACTCGGTGGAGAGCCGCGCCACGCCCGGGGGGGCCTCGCGTCGCTCCGTGGCGGAGCAGCTGGCGGCCCTGCGGCCCGCATTCGCCGAGGGCGGAGGGACTTAACCCAAGGTCTTGCCGAGCCTTAGCAGGTTGTGTAGCATACGTGGCCGTCTGGCTCTACGCTTGAGCGAGACGGCCGCTTTTTCACCGAGGGAGTCCCTTGCGCTGCTTAGCGCTCAACGCCTCGTTCGAGCCGCTGACCATGGTGCCCGTACGCCGGGCGCTGCGGCTCGTGATCGACCGTAAGGCGGAGATCGTCGAGGCGGAGGGACCGGTTGTGAAGAGCGAGCGCCTGGCGATTCCGCGGCCGGCGGTCATCAGGCTCGTCAAGTTCGTCCACGTGCCGCGCCGGTTCCGGCGCCAGGTGACCAACACCTTCCTCTTCGCCCGCGACAACTACCGTTGCCAGTTCTGCGGCCGCAGCCAGCAGGAGCTGCGTCACCGCGAGTGCCTCACCCGGGACCACCTGGTACCCTTGTCGCGGGGGGGCACCAACGGCTGGAGCAACGTCCTCACGGCGTGCTCGAGCTGCAACACGCGGAAGGGCAACCTGCTGCCCGAGGAAGCCGGGATGCACCCGCTGCGGCCGCCGTTCGAGCCGCATTTCGTGCACCTGGCGTGGGCGGTGCGGCGGCTCACCTCCATCCAGTCCAAGTACATCCGGCTGTTCTACGGCGGCGAGGTGCTCGCGACGCTCGAGGCGCTGTGACCCGGAAGGCTCCCTGGATCATCGCGGGGCTGGCGGGGGTTGCGGTGGTGGGGTTGCTCGTGACGAGGCGCGCCGACGGGCGGGTCGTCCATCCCGATCCCCGTCCTGGCGTGACGGCCGAGCGGGTGTTGCCGCCCAGCATGGTGTTGAACGCGGCCGGGGCGGCTGAGGCATACGCCGCGGCGCGCAGCGCTCCCCACGTGCTCGACGGCGTTCATTGCTATTGTGAGTGCGCCAGGAGTTTCGGGCACCGCTCGTTGCTCACCTGCTTCGAGTCCGACCACGGATCCCGGTGCGACATCTGCAAGGGTGAAGCGACCCTTGCGGCGCAGCTCGCGTCCCGGGGTAGCACTCTGGACGAGGTGCGCCGCGCGATCGACCAGCGGTTCGGCTCTTAGTTCTCCCGGTGGTTGAACGTCTCCGAGCGCGCCTCGAGGGTGAGCCGGGGGAGACCGGCGATCCGCACCAGCAAGCGCTGTGCGCCGCGGGCGAGCGCGCCGCCGAGGTTGCCTCCTGAGACCGCCGGACTCACGTCTCCCTTGAGCCAGCGGGTGAGCTCTTCCAGATCCGTGTCGTTCAGCGTCGTCACGTCGAGCCGACAGAGGAAGTAGAAGTTCCCCGAGCCCCCGACTTTCAGGTTGACGCGGTAGGGGAGCTCGAGCGCGCGCTCCAGGTCTTCGGGCGGGCCGTATCGGGCTACGCTGCCTCCGGTGCGGATCAAAACGAAGTCGTCGGCGAGGGGATCGTGACGCGCGACCGCGTCCCACGACGCGTCGCTGATGTGCTGATCGAACCAGCCGGAGCGGGAGCGCCACTGCTCGAGGCGGTAGTGCAGGCGGAGCGGGAATCCGGAGCGCATGAGGCCGACAAACTTGCCGTCGGCGAGGAGCGCGGTGGTTTGGACCCGCGGGACGCCGCTCTGAAGGATGACCGTCAACGCAGGGGCCTGCGCGGCGGCCAGAGAGGCCGTCGCCGCGCCGAGCAGGGCCAGGAATGCGAGCCCCGACCTCACCTCAAAAGCGGTGGTCGAGCCGCAACGTGAATCGCAGGGGCTCCCCGGCGGTCACTGCCTGGGCCACGTACAGGCCCAACCCGCCCCAATCGATGCCCAGGCCGAGGTCGGCAAGCCAGCTGCCGAACGTGGGGAGGCGATTGGCGGCCAGTCGGCCCGGCCCGCTGCCCACGAGCCAGGCCTGTCCCGCGTCGGCGAGCACGACCAGGTCCGGGCCCTGGAGCGAGAACCGGGACTTCGCGCCTTCGTCCTCGGGGGCCGAGGAGCCGTACGACCAGTGCAGCGAGAGGTGACCGCGGTACTCGGCCTGGGCGAGGATCACGCGATCGCACGCCGCCAGTCGCGTGCCCCCGAACGCGGGGTCGATGATGTCGCCGTTGCAGCCGCTGTGCCGGAAACCGTAACCCGCCAGCGGATCGGGTCCTCCCGTGGACAGCCGTTGTTGCAGCGGCAGCGGATCGCCCCCGATCCAGCCGCCGGCGAAGACCCGTAAGTTGATGCGTCCCGACGGGCTCACGCGCGTGTAGCGGCGGAAATCGAGGAACAAGCGGCTGAATGCGTAAGAGCCGTCGGTGGGGATCGGCGCGCGCACCGCCGTCGGCACTCCGGTCTGGGGGGTCACGTCTTTGGAGCGGGAGTTTTCGAACCGGGCGCGCAGGAACCAGCCCGCGGTTGGGTCGCGTCGATCGTTGCGGGTGTCGAAGGTGACCAGCCCCGTGAGTGTCGTGTAGTGTCCGTCGTCGATCGGGGGGTTGGGGCGCCACGCCTGGTCGTTGCGGAACACGGTCCACGGATCGCGCGATTTGACGGTGGTTTGCCAGTCATGCCGCGCCTCGATGTCGAAGCGCAGCGAGCGCTCGGGCTGCACGAAGGCGCGGCCCGCGATCCCCTTGCTCAGGTAGTAGTCGCGGTAGTCGCGCTGGAACAGAAACGCGGCCCAGCCGACCTCGCCGGCGCGCAGCCCCCAATCTTCGACCGGCGTGACGTCGTCGAAGGCGCGGAACTCGATCCCGTAGGCCGGCGTCTCTCCGGCGCGCAGCTCGGTGCGCAGCAGGTAGCCCAGGTCGCTGCGCTTGCCGGTGAAGTCTCCGGCGGTGCGGAACACGCCCAGCGCGTCGATCCGCAGGCGCAGGTTGGGGTGGAGTTTCCAGTCGAACAGCGGTCCGAATACCACGGGGAGACCCTCGACCCGGTTGAACGTGCCGCCCGTGGCGAGCGTGAGCGATGACCGTGAGTCGGCCGTGCCCCACGACTTCTCGATTCCCAATCTGCGGAGCCAGCGGCGCAGGTCCGGCGGGGCGAGCGCGATCTCCTCGCCCTTGGTGCGGTAGGCGAGGGGCGCGGCGTACATCCGCACGTCGCCCGTGACTGCTGCCGTCGGCCGCCGCACCACCGTCCCGCCGATCACGATCACATCGCCCGTGATCACCGCGCCGGAATCGAGGATCGCGTCGCCGTTGATGACGAGCAGCGTGCCATCCACGCGGCCCGCCACCACCACGCTGCCGTTTCGCACGGCGACGTCACCGCGCCACTCGTTCCCGTGCGGCAGGTGGGAGCGACCCACCAGCCGGGTCGTCGTCGCCGCGTTGTACCGGCGCACGGCGTCCTCGGCCACGGCGTGGGGCAGCTCGGGCGGCTGCACCATGAGCCCGGCGCTGTCGGGCTGGATCACGATAGCTGTGTCCTGCGCCGCGGCGACGGTGGCGCCGAGCGCACAGAGAACTACGAGGACGACAGCGCGCATAACGGACATCCTGGTTGGAGGCGCGGGAGCGAGGTGCACGGGCCGTGCCGCCTCCCGGGGGAGGATGCGGAGCACGACGGCGGGCGGTGACGGGGGCGCGCGGCCCGCCGGTCGTGTCATCCCGCCACGTTCCGCGGCGGCTCGAGGCCGAGCCGGCGCATCCGGCGGTACAGGTTGGCGCGGTCCGTCGCGAGTTTGCGGGCCGCGTCGGCCACGTTGCCGCGTGCCGCCGACAGCGCGCGCGCGATGAGCGCGCGCTCGAAGCTGTCGAGGGCCTCAGCGAGCGCCACGTCGCTCCACCCCTCGCTCGGCGTCGTGGCGGGGGGGGCGCCGTCCGAGGGCACGACGCGTGCGACGTCGTCGGCGGTCACCACGTCGCTCCCGGCGAGGATCGCCAGGCGCTCCATGATGTTCGCCAGCTCCCGCACGTTGCCGGGCCAGGGGTAGGAGGTGAGCAGCTGCACCGCGCCCGCGTCGAACCGCACCGGCCGGCCGAGCCGCGTCGCCTGGCGCGCGGCAAAGTGCTGCACCAGGGGCGGAATGTCGTCGGGACGCTCACGCAGCGGCGGAATGTGGATCGGCAGGACGTTGAGA
>WNFW01002039.1_pt1 | contig 22169 bp, 23 predicted proteins | sample 5400131 | NCBI WGS metagenome assembly WNFW01 (sample SAMN13153362, study PRJNA577476) | soil metagenome | isolation source: 20 cm soil or saprolite under grassland replicate 1 | place: USA:California | collected 2016-06-15 | reverse complement strand
AGGTTCTGCCCGAGGCGACGCGCGCGGCGATCGAGCGCGCCGACCTCGTGCTGTTCGGCGCAACCGGCGGATCGGAGTCCGACCGCATCCCGCCGGACAAGCGGCGCGCCGGCAGCCTGCTGCGCATCCGCCGCTCGCTGTCGCTCTACGCCAACCTGCGGCCGATCAGGGCGCTGCCTTCGCTCTACGAAGTCTCCTCGCTCAAGCGCCGCGTGCTCGAAGGCGTCGATTTTATCATCCTGCGCGAGCTTGCCGGCGGCATCTATTTCGGCGAGCCGCGCGGCATCGAGCTGTTGCCCGGCGGCGAGTGCCGCGGCTTCAACACCCAGACCTACACGTCGTCCGAGATTTCTCGCATCGCGCGGTTCGGCTTCGAGCTCGCGCGCTCGCGGCGCTCGCAGGTGACCTCGGTCGACAAGGCGAACGTCATGGAATCCGGCCAGCTGTGGCGCGAGGAGGTCACGGCGCTGCACGCCGCCGAGTTCCCGGACGTCGCGCTCCGCCACATGTACGTCGACAATTGCGCCATGCAGCTCGTGCGCGCGCCGAACCAGTTCGACGTGATCGTCACCGACAACATGTTCGGCGACATCCTGTCCGACTGCGCCGCGATGGCGGTCGGCTCGCTCGGCATGCTGCCCTCGGCTTCGCTCGGGCTTTTGGAAAACGGCCGCCGGCGCGCGCTCTACGAGCCGGTTCACGGCAGCGCGCCGGACATCGCCGGGCAGGGCATCGCCAATCCGCTCGGCGCGATCCTGAGCGTGGCCATGGCGCTCCGCCTCTCGCTCGAGCGCCCGGACGATGCGGATCTGCTGGAAAGGGCGGTCGGCGATGCGCTCGACGGCGGCGCGCGCACGCGCGACATCGCCGAGCCCGGCGCGAGTTCCGTCACTTGCGCGGAAATGGGCAGCGCCGTGCTGGCCGCGCTTGAGCGCTGGGTCGAACGCTAGAGCACGCTTCGATGAAACTGAATCTCGACGACAGGGCTTGCCTGAGCCGCAAGCGCCCTTTCCCTCTCCCCTTGTGGGAGAGGGTGCCGAGCTGCCGAAGGCAGCGAGGCGGGTGAGGGGTTGCTGATTTTCTTCGGAATTTGCAAGGTACCCCTCACCCGGCGCCTCACTTCGTTCGGCGCCACCCTCTCCCACAAGGGGAGAGGGGACCCGAGTATGCAGATCGGACAAACCGTATCATCGCAACTCAATTAGATCGGAAACTGCGTTGGGTCAGCGGATTGAGGCAAAGCGGAATGTTGAGACACACTCGGAGCATTGTTATCTCGGTCCTGGCCGCGGCGCTGTTCTGCGCCGCGACCGCGGGGGCCCGAGCCGCGGACGAACTCTATGAGGCGCAGGCGATCGTCACCGGGCAGCGCGAGCCGGAACGCCTGCACGCATTGCCGGATTGCCTGGAGGACGTGCTGGTCAAAGTGTCGGGAGATCCCCGGCTGATCGGCGACCGCCGGCTTGTTCCGCTCAAGGCGAACGCGGAAAATTTTGTCGCCTCGTTTCGCTACCACGATCGCATGTCCGGCATTCCCGTGCACGACGAGCAGGGCACGCGGGATCGCCCCTACGATCTGATTGTGAGTTTCGACGAGGCCAAGATCGACGCGGCGCTACGTTCGCTGGGGCTGGAGCCGTGGAAAGAACCGCGGCCGCGGCTCGCGATGTTTGTCGGCGCGCAGAACGGGCCCGTGCCTTATGTGTTGACGAGCGATGGCGAGCGCGGGCTCGAGCAGAAACTCTCGCTGCAGGCGGCCGCGTACAAACGCGGCATGGCGATCGTGCTGCCGAGCTCGAGCGTGCTGGCCGCCGCGGAGGTTCGCTTCGATCGCTTGTCGGCGATCGAGATCGAGCGGTGGCAGGCGCTGGGCAAGGACGCGGGCGGCGACAATGCGCTGATCGGCACCCTGTACTGGATCGAGCAGGAGTTCGGCTGGCGGGCGGACTGGCGGCTCGTCTGGCAGGGCGACCATCGCTGGCAAATCCGCGGCGTCAATTTCGACGCCGCGTTCCGCAACGCGATGGAGGGCTCGGCCCAAATCCTCTCCGGCCACGGCGAGCCGAAATAGCCGAGATCGCTGGACCTACTTTTTTATGTTAGCCTCAACCAATTTATGGGAACATCATCAAGATCAGCGGTCGCACTCAGGTGCGCTGGTGTAACGGGCACATCCGGGGCGCAGCCTCTCAGGCCAACTCTCGTTATCTCGGCATGGGCGTCATAGAAGACTTTGCTGCAAATCACGATCCGTCCGAAAGGCAATGACGCGCTGCGATTCCAAAGCCCATTCGTCATACTCCATCCGATCAAAAGCGCTGCCGAAATACTGTAACGCGCACCCAGCATTCTTAGGGCGCTCAGGGCGATTTTGTATCGCTCGCTATCACTCAAAGACGGTCGGCGTCGTACCCTCAGGATTCTGTGGGGGATATCAGAGTAAAGACTGCGCGTGTAAAGCCCAGGCCATGGGACCGCTTCAGCCACAAAGTCTTCGTAGAGAAATACGGCTGCATGTGTCCAACAGTTATGTTCATCATCAAGTCCCGCAAGCCGTTGTGCTCGGACAATGGCGCGGCTTAAGAAGCTCGGAACCGTGTCGCGAAATAAGATCAAATCGCCAGCTTTGCACTCATGAAAATCAGGAACAAAGCCAAAACTGCGAGCGCGCGGCGGAAGAACGTTGACAGAAATCGTCCCGGTCGGCGTTCCCACGTTTGCAGGATCAATGATCGATTGCGACAAACTTGTATCTGCTAAGACAGGGTTATCTGCAGAGTTTTCACTGCAGCAAGATTGTGTTGATCTACCTCAGCAATTCCGGCCACCTGCACGCCAGGCTTCAGGCCGGGCCCATACGGCACCGTTGAGCCAAGCGTGGTAGAAAACACACCATAGGCGTTTGCCTGCGCTCCAATCGGCTTGTTGAATTGGACGATTCCAAAGCCGTCGCGCTCGATGCGCACAATGGTCCCAGTGAACTCGTGCGTCTCAGCCATGCACTCAATATACGTATTCTGACGCGCTTTTGCCACTGTTAACAGCATCCGAGGGGCAATGCGCTCTGCCGAACTGACTGCAGCGCCCTACGTGCAGGGCGGATACATCGCCGCGAGTTCCCCGCCCCGAAGCAGGAGCAGCCTGCGGGAGAGGCCTCCGTGTCGCGTGATCCAGGCGCGAACCGGCGCCGGATAGGTATCCGCGATCACCCGCGTTGCGGCCGAAGCCGAGAACTGACGTCCGTCCCGGTCGACGGCAATCGCGGCGTGAAAGCCCAGGACCGCCCTCGGCGTCATGCAGATGCGGCGGCTCGGAACGATGCTCAGCACCAACGTACAGGCGGAGAGACAGGGCCCGTCGATGATGACCCGTTCGCCGGACCGGCGGACGAGCTCGAACAACGCCAAGTAGCTCCCGACTTCGCCGCCCCCGCTCGACCGGATCCGCACGTCGGCAAAACCGGGTACGAAGGTACCGAGCAACAACGCGGCGGCAAGCCAGTATCGTCGCACCGAGATTCTCCTGATCGGCGTTACCCGCACCGGCAACGTGAGCGCGGAAACAACATGCCGCTCGTTGATTTGCTGGCGCGCCCTACGGGACTCGAACCCGTGTTTCCGCCGTGAAAGGGCGATGTCCTAGACCGCTAGACGAAGGGCGCGCGAAGGGCGCGAGATATAGAGAGCTTTGCCGGCAGCGGCAAGGAAACGGCGCTCCGTAACGCATGCAGCTTCACAATGCCAAGTTATGGTCATATCTATTGCAATCGAAAGCTGCTTTTTGGCGAATTGAATCGGGTTAAGTCATTGCCGCGGCTCCAATAGTTTTATGAACAGACGCGGTTTTTGCGCCGAAAACGCGGGGATTGGGTCGAGTTCGAGCCCGCCGGCAGCGTGCCGTGCCTCACCATTTCCCGGTGTTCTTCATCGAGGTCCACGGCTCCTTGGGCGGCAGCGGCGCGCCTTTCTGCAGCAGCTCGACCGAGTGGCGATCGGGCGAGCGCACGAACGCCATATTGCCGTCCCGCGGCGGCCGGTTGATGGTGATCCCGGCCTTCATCAGCTTCTCGCAGGTCGCGTAGATGTCGTCGACCTCGTAGGCGAGATGGCCGAAATGGCGCGCCTCGCCGTAATCCTCGCTGTCCCAATTGTAGGTGAGCTCGACCAGCGGCGCCTCGCGGGCCGAGCGTTGCTTGCTCTGCTCGACCAGCGGCTCGTCCTCGGGGGCGGCGAGAAACACCAAAGTGTAGCGGTTCTTCTCGTCGACCCGGCGGCGGACCTCCTCGAGCCCGAGCTTCTTGCAGTAGAAATCCAGCGCATCGTCGAGATTGCGCACGCGCAGCATCGTATGCAGATATCTCACGGGATCATTCCTCCTTCGACGGCCCGGCGCCCGGCAGGCGCCGGCCCGGCCATTATGGGACATTTCATGCTTGCGCCCAACCTGAAGACCGCGATCGACGGGCTTGCCCATTTGATCGAGAACGCCGATGCCGTGCTTCCGTTCACCGGGGCGGGGATTTCCACCGAATGCGGCATTCCCGATTTCCGCTCGCCCGGCGGCATCTGGGCGCGGATGCAGCCGATCCCGTTCGATGCCTTCATGGCCAGCCAGGAGATGCGCAACGAGGCCTGGCGGCGGCGCTTTGCCATGGCGGACGAGTTCCAAGGGGCGCGGCCGGGACGGGGGCACCGGGCGCTCGCGAGCCTCTACCAGGCCGGAAAGGCGCCCGCGGTGATCACGCAGAACATCGACAATTTGCACCAGGAATCCGGCATCGCGCCCGCCGACGTGGTCGAGTTGCATGGCAATACCACCTACGCCGTGTGCCTCGGGTGCGCCGCCCGCTACGAATTGCCCTGGGTTCGCCAAAAATTCGAGGCCGCCGGCGGCCGTGCCCCGGATTGCGATTGCGGCGGCTATATCAAGACCGCGACCGTCTCATTTGGGCAGGCCATGCCGGAAGCCGCCATGGCCCGGGCGGAAACCCTGACCGTGGGTTGCGACCTGTTCCTGGCCATCGGCTCCTCGCTCGTGGTGTGGCCCGCGGCCGGGTTCCCGATGCTCGCCAAGCGCAACGGAGCGCGGCTGGCGATCATCAACCGCGAGCCGACCGAGTTCGACGACATGGCCGATCTCGTCGTTCACGACGACATCGGAACCGTGCTCGCGCCCTTCGTGACCGGCCGGGCATGAACTTTGCTTTTCTGCGCGGCTGAGGCGCGGAACGGAGCGCTCCGCGGATTCGCGCACGAAACGCTGCTTTTGCCCCCCTAAATCCCCGGTCCGGAGCGCGGCCCCGCGTGTTCCACGCAACAGGTGTTGCTCATTGTGGACAGTTGCCGAAAACTTCGCACAGGCCCTTCGTTTTGCGCTTTGCTGATGCCGGGTGAGTGTTATCTTCGCAACACACGAGATTCGCTGAAGCGCTCGTAAGAGGCGCCATAAAGCGGCGGTCATGCGGCGTCATGGCGTCGGATGGAATGGGTCCCAAGGGGCCCGGGGCGGGGTACATCGGACCGGAGTCGCTCGCTGACCTGGGCGACGACGCCGCGGTAAGCGTCATCGAGCTTACCGGCGTCATCAAATGGTTCGATGTCTCCAAGGGCTACGGCTTCATCGTTCCGGACAACGGTTTGCCGGACGTGCTTTTGCACGTCACCTGCCTGCGCCGCGACGGGTTCCAGACGGCCTACGAGGGCGCGCGCGTGGTTTGCGAGGTGCTGCAGCGGCCCAAGGGCCTGCAGGCCTTCCGCGTGCTTTCCATGGACGAATCCACCGCCATTCACCCCTCGCAGGTCCCGCCGCGCACCCATGTGAGCGTGACGCCGACGAGCGGGCTGGAGCGGGCACAGGTCAAATGGTTCAACCGCCTGCGCGGATTCGGCTTTCTGACCCGGGGCGAGGGCACTCCCGATATTTTCGTGCATATGGAGACCCTGCGGCGATACGGCCTGACCGAGCTGCGGCCGGGACAGACCGTGCTGGTGCGCTACGGGCCTGGTCCCAAGGGCCTGATGGCCGCGGAGGTCCGGCCGGACAGCGGATTGCACGGGCCCGCCTCGCATTGATCTTTCGCTGACCGAGGCCTGATGTATTTTGCCCTGCTGGGGGCGGACCTCTTGCGGGAGTGAGCTGCGTGTTTCGCCAGCGGAATAGTTTTGGCTGGTGGAAGGCATTCGCGATCCGGGCGGCGATCGGGTTCTTGCAGAATCGGGCCCGGCGGCTGTCGACCGCGGCCGTGCTCGTCTGCGCCCTGGCGCTGGCTTTGGCGGGCGATCCCGCGGCCGGCGCCGACCCGCATACGCTCGAGATCGTCAGCCAGAGCGGCGTTCACGTGTTTTCGGTCGAGCTTGCCGTCACCGACGAGGAGCGCGCCCGCGGCTTGATGTTTCGCCGGGAGCTGCCCGACGGCAAGGGCATGCTGTTCGATTTCGGCCGCGACCAGGAGGTCGCGATGTGGATGCAGAACACGCTGATCCCGCTCGACATGCTGTTCATCACCGCCGGCGGCCGCATTGTGCGGATCGCGGAGAATACCGAGCCGATGTCGACCCGCATCATTCCGTCCGGCGGGCCGGTTCGCGCGGTGCTGGAAGTGATCGGCGGAACCGCGAAGAAATACGGGATCGCAGCCGGCGATCGCGTCGCCCATCCGTGGTTCCGGTGAGGTCTCCTGCGGGCCTGCGCCCCCTGCGGGGCGCGCCGGCCGTGCGCCTTGCTGGGCCCGAGCGAACCGTGTATCGAACCGGCGCATGTTCGCGCACACCCGGCGGGGCATAGCGCAGTCTGGTAGCGCGGGAGTTTTGGGTACTCCAGGTCCCCGGTTCGAATCCGGGTGCCCCGACCACCCGCAGGGCGATCCCATGAGGGCGGAACCGCAGCGATGGTTGCACGCATCTACAAGCCGGCCAGAACCGCGATGCAATCCGGCACCGCGAAGACGAAGGACTGGGTGCTCGACTACGAGCCGGAAGCGCCGCCCGAGGTCGAGCCGTTGATGGGCTGGACGAGTTCCGCCGACATGAAGCAGGAGTTGCGGCTGCGCTTTCACACCAAGGAGGAGGCGATCGCCTATTGCGAGCGCAACGGCATCCCCTGCCAGGTGTTCGAGGCCAAGGACCCGCCGCCGCGCCGCGGACTGTCGTATGCCGATAATTTCGCCTTCGGGCGGCGCGTGCCCTGGACGCATTAGTCCGGCAAGGCTGCGCGGCCGGGACCCAGGTCGTAGCCCGGATGGAGCGGCGCCCTCGCGCCGCGCAATCCGGGAAAGCTGCCCCCGGATTACGCTTCGCTTCATCCGGGTTACAGTGCTATTTGTTCGAACCGCTGCAGCCGATTGCCCAAAATACCTTCGGCCCCGTAGCTCAGCCGGATAGAGCAGCAGCCTTCTAAGCTGTTGGTCGCAGGTTCGAGTCCTGCCGGGGTCACCAATGGCCGCCGGGGCCTGCGAAAAGACGCGCCTGCAGAGAACCAACCGAACAGCCCAGGCGTTCTCGACGCGCCGGAGCCTCGATCGGCGGCAACGTGGATCGAGCAATCCCGCGTCCGGCATCGAACCAAGCTCATCGCCAAGGAGGAAGCGCCATGGACGACCGCAAATCCGCTGAGAGAAGAGCGAGCAACGCCGTTCGCGATAGTGCGACGATAGCCGGCGAGACCGCTCGCGAAGCTGCCGACCGCCTGCAGGAGAGTTCTTCGAAAGCCGCCGAGGGATTCCGGGAATATCAGCTCAGGGTCCTCTCGGCCGTTCAGGCCAACGTCAACGCGATGTTCGAGTACGCGCAGGACGCGCTGCAGGCGCAATCGGTGTCCGAGCTCATGGAGCTGTCGGCCACGCATTCCCGGCGCCAGCTCGAGACCATTGCGCAACAGAGCCGCGAAATTGCCAGTGCCGCGCAGAAGCTGGCGACCGAGACGACCCGGCCGCTCGCGGGCGGGTTCGGCAGTCAATTCAACCCGATGAGCTGATCTGCGGGAGTATCTTTTCGAAAATCGGGCCGTTGCTCTCGCCGGCTCCTCGGCCAGTGGACCCGACGAATGCGTGGTCCTGGCTCGGGCCGCGGCGGTGCGCGGCGCTTTTTTCGAGAACCGGCCGGCGTTATCGCGGCGATCTCCCAACGAACCAGGCGATGCCGAAGAGCACGATGGCCGCGGCAAGCGCGGCAACGCCGTGCTTCACGTGGACGCGCGCAGACCCGGGCTCGAATCCGGGAAAGAAGCTCGGAAGCGATCCCGCCGGCACAACGAAGTAGACGACCGCGAGCACTGCCAATAGCAGGGCCAGCACGATAGCGCCGGTTTTCATCGATGCCTCCGCGTTTTGGATCCCGCGCCCCGCCGGGGAGCGCCTGGAGCCATTCTCCAGCGGTCAATTCCGAGGCCGCCGGCATCGTGCACCAAAATCGGCTGGCCGTGCCGCTCGTTCCGCGCGTATCATGCCGCGGGCATGCCGGCCTGTGGATAACTTCGCTCGATCGGACTAGGCGTCGACGCGGGCATTCGGCATGATCGAGAACGCTGGTGCGAGTGGGGTGGGGCGTTCGTGTTTGTCGGAGTCGATCCTGGGCTTTTGGGCAGCGCCAGTCCGCTCTGCAACCCGTTCTCTCGGTTGCAGATCGCGGCGTCCGCGCCGGAGCGCGCGCCGGCCTTCATTTCGGATCTGCAACTTCGCTCCTCATCGGAAGCCTGGGTCGGACGAGTCATAGCGGCGGTCTCGCGATGGCCGGACAAGCTTTGGTTTTGGCTCGGCACGGCGGGGCTGGTCGCGGCGCTGGCGGCGCTGCCCTCGAAAATTCCGTCAGTTGCTGCCCCCGACACCGCCGGCGATTCCTCCTTCGTGCGCAATACGAGCGCGCTGCCGGAGGATCGGCCGTTCAGCGGCAGCAACGTTCCCTTCAGTCGGGCCAACGTCCGCTTTTGCAGGTTCCAGCAGGTTCGGCTAGAGGCGATCGGTCCGCTCACCAACCAGGCCGATCTGGCGGTTTTCCAGGCGCTCGCCAACGACTGGAATGCGCGATGCGCAGGGTATGGCTACCTGCCCGCGGATAAGCGGGCGATCGACGCGGAGATGATCGAGCATCGCGAAGCGCTGGAGAGCGAAGGCCGGGCGCTTCTCGGCGCGTGGCGGCGCAAGATTGATGTTGGCGTCGCGGCGCCCGCTGCCTCATATTTCGCAGGGGCCCGGCATGTTTCTTCGTCGGACGATCCGGCGGCCGACATCCGAGCATTGCCAGCGCTCATCACCTTGGGAGTCCCGGGCAGGCTGGAAGCCGAGCCGGTTTCCTGGCCGCTTTTGAAGGCTCCCTCGCTCGCGCTGTTGCACCAGAGCGTCGCGGGCCGGGTGCAACGCCGGCTGAACGATCTCGGCTACGTCATCAGTCCCGCAGATGGCACGTGGGCAGCCAGCTCGAGGATCGCGCTCCGGCATTACAAGGAGACCAACGGTCTGCTCCGGGACGACGTATTGGACGCGGAGACCGTGACGCGCCTGTTCTCCACTTCCGCGCTTTCCGCACCGCCCGGGGGATGGACGAGGCCCGAAGACGCCATTGCATTCGAAGCCGCGTATCCGCCGCCTCCGGGAGCGAGAATGAACCCGCTCAATCGCGAAGACGCCGAGCAGATCCAGCGCCGCCTGGCGGAGCTTGGATATTACGCCGGCAGCGACGATGGAGTTTGGGGAGCCGCATCCCGAAATGCGCTGCGGGGCTTCAAGACCGTGAACCGCCTGGCCAACGACGACGAATGGGATGCGGCGACGGAGCGGGTCTTGAGCGCTGTGCAGGCCTTGCACTCGCCCGAACGGGGAATGGTGCAGCGGCAGAAACCGAGGAGCGGAGGCCTCGAAGCGAAGTCCGAATCGGCAAGCGCGCGTGCCGCAGTCCCGCTGCCGCCGAAGCGCCCTATGCAGTCCTCAGCTTCGACAAAATCCGGCGGCCGCGCAGTCCCGTCCGTCGTGCGGGACGCGCCGAGGCCTCCGGCGCCGATCCCGGCGCCCGACGTCGTTGCCGCCCGCGAACCGTGACGGAGCCGGGGAAGTCGTTACCAGAGACCCGTCATCACTGCTGGCGTCTGAGTTTTCGGGAACTCAGCCGGATTCGGCCCCCTCGAGCTGCGAGAAACGAACCGGCAGGATCTCCTTGGTCCTCGTCCGGCCGCTGCTGTCCTTCTCGACCAGGAGCAATTGCTGGGACTCGGGCAGGCCGGCGGGAATGACCATTTTCCCGCCGGGTTTCAGCTGCCGCAGCAGCGGCGGCGGGATGAGGTCGGGAGCCGCGGTCACGATCACCTTGTCGAACGGGGCGTGCTCGGCCCAGCCGTGATAGCCGTTGGCGATCCGAAGCTCGATATTGGTGTAGCCCTGCCGGCCGAGCCGTCGCTTGGCATGCTGCGCGAGCTCCTCGATGACCTCGATGCTGAATACTCTCCCCGCCAGCTCGGCGAGGATCGCCGCCTGATAGCCGAGCCCGGTTCCGATCTCGAGCACCGTATCCTCCGGACGCAGTTCGAGCAGGTCGGTCATCAATGCCACGATGAAGGGCTGGGAGATGGTCTTGTCGAAGCCGATGGGCAGGGGCACGTTGGCGTAGGCATAGGGCTGCAGCTCGACGGGGACGAACTCGTGCCGCAAAACCTTGTCCATGGCCTGCAGCACCCGTTCATCGAGCGCGGCTTTGCCGATGACGGAGCTGACATGCGCCGTGGACGCAGCGATCTCCGCGAGCATATGCCGGCGCAGGGGTTCGAACACTTCCACGCTCATGGTGGCACCTTGTAACGGGTGAAACGGCAGCGCAACCGTTGCGATGGTAACCCGCGGAAGGTCGCCCGGCTATGCGGGCGCCTTGCGGGCGGCATGCCTCGATGCCGCAGCATGTTGGAGAATTTCGGCCGTGCGCCCGAGCCTGGAGCGCCACACATAACCGCGAACGAACCGGAGCGCTGTTGCGCCGCTCCCGTGCCGATTATTTCGCAACCAGCTCGGCGTTCCCGAACCCATCGAGCGTGAACACCACCCGGTTGCCGGGCCGGACCGGAAAGGTCGGAATGATGCTGCCGGTGATCACGATCATGCCCGGCTCCAGCGTCCGGCCTTGCTCGATCGCCAGATTGGCGACCCAGGCGAGCGCGCCGAGCGGATCATCGGTCCTGCCCTCGCCGGAAGCGCGGCCGTCGATCTCCAGCGATCCGTGCACGCCGGCGAGAGGAACCGCCGCGTCGAACGGGGTCTCGGCTCCGAGCACCACGCCGGCGTTCCAGCAATTGTCAGCGATCATCGATAGCGCCTTGGCGTCCTTGTAGTCGGCGTTGCGATCCTCGATGAGCTCGAAAGCCGGCATCACCGCGGCGATTGCGGGCTTGACGCCCGCGGCCGTGTAAGGCTCCGCCGGCTTCGGCAGCGCCCGCCCGATGCGCACGGCGAGCTCGCACTCGAACACCAGGTGCATGTGGTCGTCGAGGCGGATCTGTGCCGGCGAGCGAAAAACCCTGCGCTCGAAGATCAGCCCGCCGCAGGGATGGTCGATCCCCATCAGCTGCTGCATGATCTTCGTGGTCGTCGCGATCTTCAGGCCCGCGATTTTCCCTTCGCGAGGTTCGAGCAGCCGCGCCAACCCCGCTTGCGCCGCATAGGCTTCCGCGACGTTCCGCGGCGCGATATCGGGCGGCAGATTGCGGTACTCGGCGCGGCCGGCGTGCGCCTGAAAGATGTAGCGTGCAGCCTTGTCGGGATCGAAGGATTCGGCCATGTCCTCGCAGCCTGCAAAGATCCGAGAATTCTGCTAGCAGAAGCGGCGAGGGGACACCAGGGAAAGCGGCCCCTCCGCGCTGACCGAGGGCAGGTGGCTTCACCGCTTTTATCGTGGCGATCGTTTTGGGATTCGAGATGGAATGCTACCGGGACCAAAGGAGTTCGGCATGGCAGAGGACAAGCAGAAGATCGGTTGGATCGGCATCGGCCGGATGGGTTATCCGATGGCGGAGCGCCTGCTCGATGCCGGCCACGACGTGGCGATCTGGAATCGGACGCGCGCGAAGGCCGAGCCGCTGGCAAAGAAGGGTGGGCGGATCGTCGACCGAATTGCCGATCTCGCCGATGTCGACGTGCTGTTCACGATCGTGTCCACCGGGCGCGACGTCGAGCAGGTTCTGTTCGGCGACGGCGGCGTCGCGGCCGGCAAAGGCGGCGGGTCGCCGAGGATTTTCGTCGATTGCTCGACGATCGGGGTCGAGGAATCCGCCGCCATCCGCCGGCGCCTTGCCGAGCGAGGCGCGGATTTCGTAGCGGCGCCGGTGAGCGGCAATGCCAAATGCGTCAAGGCCGGCAAGCTCTCCGCCGTGATCTCCGGGCCGGAACGCGCCTGCCGAACTGCGCAGTCGCTGATCGAGCTATTCGCTCCCCGCGGGGTGTCGTACGTCGGGGAGGGCGAGCTCGCCCGCATCTGCAAGATCGCGCACAACGTCTTTCTCGGCGTCGTGATCGAGAATCTCGCCGAGATCACCTTGCTCGCCAACAAGGCAGGCGTGCCGCGTCACGCGTTCCTGGCCTTCATCAACACCAGCGTGATGGGCTCGATCTTCACCGCCTACAAGACGCCGGCGTTCGTCAACCTCGATTGGACCACGACGTTCACGCCGGAGCTGATGCGCAAGGACCTCGACCTCGGGCTCGAGCTCGGCCGCGAGCTCGAGGTGCCGATGCCGGTGACGGCGACGACGCGCGAAGAGCTGCAGGCGCATTTCGGCGCGGCAACGTTGAAACCCGATCCGGATGCGTATCTGCGGCAGGATTTCGCCGCGCTGCTGGAGACGCTCGCGCTCGGCGCCGGCATGAGGCTTACGAGCGAGAACAAGAACGTGCCGACCGGCCTGGAAACATAGGCGATACGGCTGGAATTATGTCTCAGTGATGCATTGGGCTCTTCCCCTCTCCCCGCAGAGCGGGGAGAGGGTGCCAAGCCGACGTAGTCGGCGAGGCGGGTGAGGGGCAATCCGACAAATCCGGAAATCTATTTACTAACAAGTTTGCCCGTTAATTCCTGAAGGATTACGGTCAAGACACCCTCGCGATTGGAAAAGACATCCGAGTTCCAGAACCGCACCACTCGGTATCCTTGCCCAGTGATATAAACATCCCGCACCACGTCGCGGGCACTGTCCGCATGCTGGCCACCATCGAGCTCGATTACCAACCTTGTTTCACGGCATAAGAAGTCGGCAACGTAAGGCCCGATAGGTGCCTGTCGCACAAATTTGAAGTGTACAAATCGACGGTCACGGAGGAAATACCAAAGCTTCGCCTCCGCATCGGTCATTTGCCGACGCAGACGCCTGGCGATCCCCGCAATCTTACGATCAGGCCCGCGCATTGTATGTGCCCATCACCCGCCTCACTTCGCTACGCTCGCTCGGCATCCTCTCCCCGTAAACGGGGAGAGGGGAAGACCCGTGCTCGGAACCCGGATGAGGAGCTCAGCCTTTCGCTTTGAACCGGGGGACGGCTTCAGCCTAATATTTGTTCGCGATCGGCAGTTCCTCGGCCGGGAACAGGCTGATCACGCGAACACCATGCCCTCCTTGATCTCGAGCGGATGCTCGAGCGAGACCAGGCGGCTGATGATCGGCCGCTCGTGCAGTGCGAGGCCGAGGCCGTGGCCGAACTGCAGGCCGAACGCGGACATTTCGTCGGGAAAGCCGAACTCGTCCGCGCGCGGCCATACGCTTGCCACCGTGTCGGTCGTCACCCCGGGCCGGATCAGCTCGATCGAGCGGTCGAGCCAGTCGCGGCATTGCTTGTAGGCGTCGTGCTGCGCCGGGGTGGCGCGCCCGACGTTGAAGGTGCGGTAGTAGCAGGTGCGGTAGCCCATGAAGGCCTGCAGCACGTCGAAGAACGCCTGGTCGCCGGGGCGGATCATGCGGTCGGTGAAATTGTGCGGGTGTGGATTGCAGCGCTCCCCGGAAATCGCGTTGATCGCCTCGACGTCGTCGGAGCCGTGCTCGTACAAAAACTTGGTCGCCATCGCGACGATGTCGGCCTCGCGCACGCCCGGCTTGAGCTCCTCGCTGATCAACTGGTAGACGCCGTCGACCATGGCGGCGGCGCGGTTGAGCAGTGCGATCTCGTCGATGCTTTTGATCTCGCGCGCGTCGAGCGTGACCTGCTGGCCGTCGGCGACCTTGAGCCCGGCGCGCTCGAGCTCGAACATCATCGGCGGTTCGATGATGTCGACGCCGAGCGGCATGTCGGCGACGCCGGCTTCCCGCAAGAGTCCCGCGATCTCCTCCGCGTGGCGCCGCATCAGGCCGAATGCCGGGGGCACGGTCCCGCGCAGGCCGACCAGCCCGGCCTTGCAAAGCTCCGGCCGCAGCCATGGCACGTAGAGCCGGTGGTGCACCGCGGCCGAGCCGAAATCCCACAGGATGGGCTCGCCGCCGCGGGCGAGCAGCGCGAACCGGCATAGCTTGTCGCGCTCCCATTCGCCGATCTTCGTGCTGGTCACGTAGCGGATGTTGTTGACGTCGAAGCACAGCAGCGCCCCGAGCTTGGAGGCGTCCAGCGCCTGTCTGGCGCGGCCGAGCCGATAGCGGTGCAGCCGCTGGAAATCCACCCGCTCCTCGAAATCGACGCCCATCGGGCCGAGCGCCGGCAGCGCGCGGTTCCAGCGATAATGCGGATCGATGTCCTCGGCGCGGACCTGCTCGGGCCGGAGCAACACCTCGTCCATGACAGCCTCCCGGGATTGCGGTATCGGAACCTCCCGCCATCATAATGCATCGGCGCCGAGGCGGCGACGAGGATGGCGAGGATTGCGGGATCCGATGACGGGCCAAGCGGACACAGCATGATGCGCAAGCTCGCCTGCGGGCTGTGCCCGCTTGCCTTCGCCATCGTTCTGCCGCTTGCCGCCCTGGCTCAGGGCATGCCGGCGGCGGAGCCGGAAAGCCTCGGCTTGTCGACCAAGCGGCTCGAGCGCATCGCGCCGGCGCTGCGGCGCGATATTGCCGCCGGCCTCATTCCCGGGGCTGTCATGCTGGTCGCACGCCGCGGCAAGCTCGCCTATTTCGAGGCGTTCGGCATGCGCGACAAGGCCCGAAACGTGCCAATGCCGCGAGATGCGATCTTTCGGCTGGCATCGATGACCAAGCCCATCACGATCGCGGCGGCCATGATGCTGGTGGAAGAAGGCCGGCTGTCGCTCGCAGACCCTATTTCGAAATACCTGCCGCAGTTCGCTCACATGCAGGTCGGCATCGAGGTGAAGGACCCCGCTACGGGCCGCGCAAGCCTCCGGCTGGTCCCGTCCGAGCGCGAGATCCGCGTCGAGGACCTGATGCGGCACACCTCCGGCTTCACCTATGAGGCGCTGGGGACAGGCCCAAAAGTGAAGGAGATGTATCGCGACGCCGGAATAGGACCGCAGGACGACAGCGCCGCCGCGATGGTGGAGAAGCTGGCGCGGCTGCCGCTGATGTATCAGCCGGGCACGGTCTGGGAGTACGGCCGGTCGATCGACGTGCTGGGGCGCATTCTCGAGCTCTTGTCCGGCATGCCGCTGAGCGAATTTCTGGCGAAGCGCGTGTTCGGGCCGCTCCGCATGCCGGACACCGGCTTTTGGGTTCCGCCCAAGAAGTACAACCGCATCGCCGACGTGCTCCCGGCGCCGCGGGAAGGTCGGCGGCTGTTGCTGAACGTGAGCAAGCCGCCGAAGTTCGAAAGCGGTGGCGGCGGCTTGGTCTCGACCGCCGCGGATTATGCACGCTTCCTGCAGATGCTGCTCAATGGCGGCGAGATCGACGGCGTGCGCCTGCTGAGCCGCAAGTCGGTCGAGCTGATCACGACCAACCAGCTCGGACCGGAGGTCAATGCGCAGGGGTGGGCTTATTATCCCGGTCCGGGATACGGGTTCGGATTGGGGTTTGCGGTGCGCCTGGCGCTCGGCGTGGCGCCGCAGATCGGCTCGCCGGGCGATTATTTCGTGGAGGGGCTGTACGGGACCTTCGCGTTCGCCGACCCCCGAGAGCAGCTGCTCGCGGTGTTCATGATCCAGTCGCAGGAGTGGCGGTACTATCGCCCGCTGGTGAAAGCGCTGGTGCTGCAGAGCCTCACGCACTGATGCGGATACCCGCGGCTTGACCCGCACCCGACAGTTTCCGCTGAACCCGGTCACAGCCATGCGGCGCCCCGGAAAATTTTTTTGAACGCGTGACCTACCTCACGCTCCGGGCCGGAAGCCCGACCTTATGGTTCACCCATCGTGCCTGGCACCCAGCACCTGGTTCGTATCCGAGGAGGGGCAGAATGTCTGCATTTCATACGATCTCCGAGCGCCGCAGTGGGACGAAATCGGTCCGAGCGTCCTGGATTTTTGCAGCCAAGATACTGTTCGCCCTGGCACTGGTGGTCACGGCCACCATCGCGCTGGTGCGAACGGAGGTTCTGGTGGCCGATCCGCAGCAACTCGGCAATCCCGATCTTCTCGTGATCCTGCAGTAAGCTCCTGCGCAATCGCAGCGCGGCCTACCGCACCGCCCCGCAGGCCCGCAACCGGCGAATCTCGGTTTCGTCGCAGCCGAATTTCCGCAGCACCTCGTCGCTGTGCTGACCGATTTGCGGCGGATGCCGGGGTTCCACCTTCTTCTCGCCCTCGATCCAAATGGGGCTGTTGATCGTGAGCATGCCATCGCCCTGAAAAGGCACCAGCACGTCGTTCTCCAGCATCTGGCGGTCGCCCGGCAGCTCGTCGACCTCGGCCACGACGCCGAAGATCAGGCCGTGGGCGTCGAGAATCGCGCGCCAGTCGGCCAGGGTTTTTCCGGCGAACACCTCGTCGAAGATGGCGCTCAGCTCGCGCGCGCGAGCATGCCGGTCGGGCGTGGTGGCGAAGCGCGGGTCGGCCGCGAGCTCCTCCCGCCCCAGGCACTCGAGCAGCACCGGCCACTCGCGGTCCTCTTTCAACAGCGAGAGGATCAGCCAGCGTCCGTCCCGGCAGCAATAGTGATTGGTCATGGCGTTGAACGTCTGCTCGCGCGGCGGGCGCTTGGGGATCGTCGCGCCACAGAGCCGGGCCTGCACCATCAGCCCGTTCGACCACACGCCGTTCGCCATCAGCGAGGTGCCGACGTGGGCGCCCTTGCCGGTCCGTTCGCGCCGGTAGAGCGCGGCGACGATCGCGCCGAACAGGGCCAGCGCGGACGGATGGTCGCCCATGCCGGGCAGCGAGCGGGCCGGCGGGCCGGCGCTGTCGGGGCGCACGAGGTCCATCATCCCCGACCGCGCCCACCAGGCATTGCTGTCGAAGCCCGGCTTGTTGGCCTCTTGTCCGTGCTCGCCGTAGCCCGTGAACGATGCGTAGATGAGGCGCTCGTTGAGCGGCGCGAGATTCCGATAGGCGATGCCGAGGCGCCGGCGCACGGCCGGCGGGAAATTGGTGATGAAGACGTCGGCACGGGGGACCATCCGGCACAGCACCGCCTGCCCGTCCGCCGTGCTCAGATCGAGGGCCAGGCCCTGCTTGTTGCGGGATTCCAGCATCCAGGCCCAGTTGTGCTCGCACTTGGGATTGCCCGGCAATCGCGGCAGATGCCGGAACGGATCCCCCGCCGGCGGCTCGATCTTGATCACCTCGGCCCCGAAGTCGGCCAGGATCGTGGCCGCCGCCGGCGCGGCAATGAAGCTCGCACAATCGAGCACCGTCAGGCCTTCGAACATCCGCTGCATTTTCCGCAATGCTCCGTTGCCGCTTCTGCCGCTGCTATGCGTGACCGGCCTTGCGGCCCTCAGCCGTGTCCAGCTGGCGAATGTAGCCACGATTCCAGGTCGGGCTGATGAGCACCTCGTTGAGGCACACGTGCTTGGGCCGGGTCGCTACGAACAGGACGAGATCGCCGAGATCTTCCGGCTGCAGCATGCGGGTGCGCTCCTCGGCGCTGACCGGCACGGGGCGATGCTCGAGAATCGGAGTCGCCACCTCGCCCGGACAGATGACGCAGGAACGAATGCCGTTGCTGCATTCCTCCATGTTGATGCTGTGCGACGCCGCGACCAGCGCGTGCTTGGCGGCACTGTAGCCGGGCCCGCTCAGCACGCTGACGAAGCGCCCGGCCCAGGAGGCGGTATGGATGATGAGTCCGTCCTGCTGGGCGCGCATCATCGGCAGGGCCGCGGCCACGACATAGAACGCGCTGGAAAGATTGCCGGCCAGGATCGTATCGATCCGCTCCGGCGTAAGCTCCGCCCAACGGCGCTCGCGCAGATTGGTCCCGGCGTTGTTGACCACAATGTCGAGTCGGCCGAACGCGTTGCGGATTGCCGCCGCGATGGCATTCACGCGCCCGGCGTCGGTCACGTCGCCGGCCTCGACCCGGGCGCGGCCCTTGGCCGTTTCGATTTTTCGCGCCACCGTTTCGAGCGCCTGCTTGCGCCGGCCGGTGAGCACCACCGTGGCGCCGGCGCCGGCGAGCGCCAGCGCCGCGGCTTCGCCGATCCCGCTTCCCGCGCCGGTGACCCAGGCGATCTTGGCGCTCAGGCTCGTCATGGTTTGCTCCCTGACAGAATGGCGGATGCCGGCTCGTCCTTGATGCCGAGATAGATTTTCTGCACCTGCTTGTCGGCTTCGAGCTCGCGCGCGGCGCCTTCCAGCACGGTGCGCCCGGTCTGCAGCACGTAACCGTAATCGGCGATGTCGAGCGCCAGCGGCACGGTCTGCTCGGCGAGCAACAGCGTGAGCCCCTCCTGATGCAATTTCCACAAGGTGTCGTAGAGGGTCTCGAGCACGGCGGGAGCCAGCCCGAGGCTCGGCTCGTCGAGCAGCAGCAGCTTGGGCTCGCTCATGAGCGCCCGGCCGAGCGCCAGCATCTGGCGCTCGCCCCCGGACAACGTGCTCGCGCTCTGGCGCCGCCGCTCCGCCAGCCGCGGAAAGATGCCGAATACGCGGTCGAGCAGCTGCGGGATCCGGCTCTTGTCGCGCAGAGCGGTTGCGCCGAGCCGCAGATTTTGCTCGACCGTCTGATTGACGAACAGCCGCCAACCCTCGGGTGAGAGCGCCAGTCCCTTGGGCACGATCGCGTAGGCCGGCATTCCGCCGATCTCCTCGCCGCGCCAGCGGATCGTGCCGGCGCTCGGCCGGACGAGGCCGGCGATGGCATTGAGGGTCGTCGTCTTGCCGGCGCCGTTCGATCCGAGCAGCGCCACGATGTGACCTTCCTCGACGCGCAGCGACACGTCGGCCACGCCGATGAGATCCCCATACCGCACTTCCAGGTGCTCGACTTCGAGGCGAAGGGTCATGGCCGCCGCCGCCGGTGCGGACGCCCGATATAAGCCTCGATCACCTGCGGATCGTTGACGACGTCCCGGGGAGCGCCGCTGGCGATGGTGCGGCCCTGGTTGAACACGAGCACGCGGTGCGTCAGGCTGAGAATCACCTCCATGATGTGCTCGGTGATCACCAGCGTGATGCCGCGCTCGTGGATCCGCCGCACCAGCTCGATCGCGGTCTGGATCTCCACTGGATTGAGTCCGGCGAGCGCTTCGTCGAGCAGAAGCAGCCGCGGGCCGGTGGCGAGCACGCGAGCGATCTCCAGGCGCTTGCGTCCCGGCGTGCCCAGGCTGCGCGCCCGCTGATGGCTGACCGATTTCAGGCCGGCGAACTCGATCGCCTCGAGGGCCGCGTCGCGCGCATCCTTGCGGTGCGGATGACGCAGAAAGGCGCCGACCATGACGTTGTCCAGAATGGTCATATCCGGAAAGGTCGCCGGAATCTGAAAGGTGCGGCCGATGCCGAGCCGCGCGTGCGTTTCCGGCGAGGCCCGCGTGACGTCCTCGCCGTCGAACCGGACCGATCCGGCGGTCGGCGCCAGATCGCCGGAAAGGCAATTGAAGAACGTGGACTTGCCGGCACCGTTCGGGCCGATCAGGCCGATGATGTCGCCTTCCTGGACGTCGAGATCGGCTTCCGATACGGCGCGGAAGCTCCCGAACAATTGCGTGACGGCGCGCGCCTCAAGCAGCATGGCGGGCCTCGAGCGGCTCGGGTGCCCTCCTGCGCGCGGTGAGCCGGAACCAGAGCTCGAGCAGACCGCCCGGTTCGAACCGCGCCAGCAGCAGGATGATGCCGCCATAGAGGATATAGGTCAGACCCGATCCGCCGCCGCCGAACGCGCTGTTGGTGGCGGTCTTCAGCGGCACCAGGATGATGGCGCCGATCAGCGGACCGAACAGGGTGCCGACGCCGCCGAGTGCCGCCGTGATGATCATCTCGACGGACACCAGGATGCCAAATCCGCTCTCCGGATCGATGAAGCCCACCATCAGCGCGTAGAGCGAGCCTGCGAGCGACGTGAAGGCCGCGCTGAGCATCAGCGCGTAGAGCTTGTAGCGGCGCGCCGGCACGCCGAGGCTGCGCGCGGCGCGCTCGCCGGCCTGAATCGCGCGCCAGTAATAGCCCATGCGGCCGCGCTCGAGCAGCCAGGTCGTCCCGAGCAAGACGATCAGCACAACCAGGAACAGATAATAATAAGGGACCGCGCTGCGGAACGAGAGATCCAAGACCGTGCGCGCCACCGGCGGGCCCATCAGGCCGATCGCGGCCCCGACGAAGTCCCAATTGCCGACCACGATGCGCACCAGTTCCGCGGCCGCGATCGTCGCCATCGAGAAATAATGCCCGCGCAGGCGAAAGCTCGGCATGCCGATGACGACCGCCATGACCAGACTGGCCGCGATGCCGAGCGGCACGCCCGCGAGCGGCGGCAATTGCCAGCGGGTATAGACGAGCAACGGCGCATAGGCGCCGGCGCCGAAGAACATCGCATGCCCGACGGAGATCTGCCCGGCATAGCCCCCGACGATGTTCCACGCCGAGGCGGCAATGGCGGCGAGCAGCAGGTCCGCGCCCATGCGCTCGTAAAACGGGCCGGTGAGGATAAAGGGATAGACGATCAGCAACGCCGCCCCGGCCGGTCCCAACCAGCGCATGATCAGACCTTTCCCATCAGGCCTTGCGGCCGGATCCACAGGATTGCGACGAACAGCGCGTAAACGATCACGTCCTTGTAGACCGGGCCGAACCAATAGGCGGACAGCGATTGGATCACGCCGATGATCAGGCCGGCCGCCAAGGCGCCGGGCACGCTGCCGAAGCCGCCGAAGGCGACCACCACGAAGGCGATCAGGGCGAGGGATTCGCCCACCGTCGGCACGATATAGTAGAAGGTCGCGATCAAAGCCCCGGCAATGCCCGCGCCGGCCGCAGATACGCCCCAGGCGAGCGCCTGCATGCGGTCGGGCCGGATCCCCATGAGGGTCGCGGCCTGGCGGTCCTCGGCGACCGCGAGCAGCTGGCTTCCGAGCGCGGTGCGGGTGAGCACCAGATGCATGCCGAGCGTGAGCGCCAGCGCCGCCATCCCGGCAACGAGCTGCGGCATGCCGATCAAAATTCCGCCGAGGTTGAGGACGCCCGGGATGAGATCCTCCGGCAAGGTCTTGAAATTCGCCGAAAACAGCCAGAACGCCAGGTAGCGCAGCAGTAAGGCAAGGCCGAAGGTCGACAGGATCTGCGCGATCATCGGGCCGCGCATGATCGCCCGGATCAGGCCGAAATAGACGGCAATGCCCAGCAGGAACAGCACGATCGCCGCGGCCGGGCCGAACGCCAGCGGGCCGCCGTGCAGGAACGTCACGATCAGGAACGCCACGTACATGCCGATCATGACGAATTCGCCGTGGGCGAAATTGATGACGTTCATCATGCCCCAGATGAGGGTGAGCCCCGACGAGAACAGCGCGTAGATCGCGCCGAGCAGCAAACCGCTGATGATGATCTGCAGGAGGATCATGGCCACCAGGGCGTCATCGCCGCGTTCATCTCATGGCGAGATTGAATCACGAACAGTGAAAGCAGTTACCCGATTCATCGACGCTTATGGCCAGCCTTTGAACGGATAGATCAGCTTTGCGGCTGCGGATTGCTCCGGCCAAACGGCGACATAACGCGCGCCCTGGAGCTCGATCTCGGCGCCGAGCTCGACGGCGGCCTTGGACTGCTGCCCGGCGCTTTTGCGCTTCAAGCGCCGGCAGTTTGTCGAGTTTCGCCTCGGCCCGCAATGGCGTTCGCAGACCGCTTGGTCGGGCGATCGCGGGTACCCGCTCAGGCATTGTCGACGGGCCA
>WNFW01001662.1_pt1 | contig 22177 bp, 18 predicted proteins | sample 5400131 | NCBI WGS metagenome assembly WNFW01 (sample SAMN13153362, study PRJNA577476) | soil metagenome | isolation source: 20 cm soil or saprolite under grassland replicate 1 | place: USA:California | collected 2016-06-15 | reverse complement strand
GTGGCATTACCGCTGCTGCTCGCAGGGCTGGCGCTGGCGGCAACTTTGGTCTTGCTGGATGACACCTATTTGCCGTATGCCAACCAGCGGCAGGACGCGCTGCACAACCAGATCAAGGGGCGGCCGCCCCAAACGTATGCACACCCGCAACGCTGGATTTTTGGAGAAAATTCGAAGATCTACAACTACGATGTGTTCGACCCAGAGCAGAATCTGTTCGGCGGGCTCAGCGTGTTGGAGCTCGATCCCTCTGACTTTCATTTGCGGCGGCGAATCTTTGCGGCGCGGGCGCGCTGGTCGGAGCCGCAACACGGCTGGGTACTCGAAAGCGGCTGGATGCGGGAGTTTTCCGATGGCTCGGTGACAAAATTCGAGACTTTTACGGCGGCCGCGCCACCGGAATTGTCCGAGCCTCCCAATTACTTCAACCGGGAAGTGCGGCAGGCGTTTCAGATGAGCGTGGGGGAGCTAGGCAGCTACATTGATGGACTGCACCGCGCCGGCTTCGACGTGGCAACGCTAAGGGTGCAATGGCAAAAGAAATTCGCCTATCCCTTGATGGCCCCCGTGAGTATGTTGCTGGCAATTCCGTTTGCGTTTCTGGTGGGGACCCGAGGAGCAATTGGAGGAGTGGCGCTCGGTGTGGGGATCGCCTTGGCTTATTGGGCAATCGCAGCACTGCTGGAGGCTATGGGGAGTGTTGGCCAATTGCCGCCGCCTTTGGCAGGTTGGTCGCCGGACGCTATTTTCTTCTTTCTCGGGATGTACTTTTTCTTCAAAATGCCGACGTGAAAGGCTAGTAGCCCTCGGTTTTCATCACTCATGCAGATTGCGCGGAAACGCCGAGTTTGCTCACCCGTCAAAAATAGCGAGCTAAAGTATTACTTGAAGTGGCTCTTTGTGGTCACTTTGCGCATTTTTGCTCGACCTACCTCACTTCAACCATTACTTTAAGTGGCCTCAATTCGTACTTGCGTTACTTCCCCTTCTTTTTCTTGGATTGTTCTTCTTCAATCGCCGCTTGAGCAGCGGCCAGCCGAGCAACCGGCACTCGATACGGCGAGCAACTGACATACGACAAGCCGGCACGGTGACAGAACTTTACGCTGTCCGGGTCCCCACCGTGCTCACCGCAAATGCCCAACTTGATTCCGGGACGAGCCTTGTTGCCCTTCTCCACCGCAATCTCGATCAGTTGGCCGACTCCCTGCTGATCGATGGTTGCGAATGGATTCTTTTTGACGATCTCAAGTTCCTGGTACGGCCCGAGGAACGAACCCGAATCGTCGCGGCTCATTCCAAGGCAGGTCTGGGTCAAGTCATTGGTGCCAAAACTGAAGAACTCGGCCGCCTGCGCGATCTCATCGGCCGTTAGGGCGCCCCGCGGTACTTCGATCATCGTACCCACCAGGTAATTCAGCTTCACGCCCTTCTCCTTCATGACCTCATCGGCGACTCGATGGACGACCTCGACTTGCAGGTCCAGCTCCTTCTTGAAGCCTACGAGGGGAATCATGATTTCGGGATTGACCTTGACACCCGCTTTCTGGACCTCCGCTGCGGCTTCGAATACCGCCCGGGATTGCATCTCGGAGATTTCGGGATAGACGATGCCCAGGCGGCAGCCGCGGAATCCAAGCATCGGATTGAATTCATGTAGTTCTTTAACTCGCTGCTTGATCTTTTCAACTGGCACGCCCATTTTCTTTGCCAGATCACTCTGCGCGGAGCCTTCGTGCGGCAGGAACTCATGCAACGGTGGATCGAGGAACCGGATCGTCGCCGGGTACCCCTTCAATTCCCTGAACATCCCAATAAAATCCTCCCTCTGGTAGGGCAGGATTTTGGCAAGCGCTTCTTTCCTGTGTTCCTTGGTGTCGGCCAAAATCATTTCGCGCATGGCGTCAATGCGATTGCCTTCAAAGAACATGTGCTCGGTGCGGCACAGGCCGATACCCACGGCTCCGAAAGCGATGGCGTGCGCCGTCTGTTCGGGCGTGTCCGCATTGGTGCGCACCGCAAGGCGAGTAACCTTGGCACACCAGTCCATGAGCTTCTTGAAGTTTTGATAAGTCTGGCTCTTGTTGCCGTCCAGGGACCTCTCAATCAGCACCTGCACGATTTCGGACGCGGCAGTAGGGATTTGGCCAGGATAAACTTCGCCAGCGGTACCGTTGATGGAGAGGAAGTCTCCCTCCTTGTAGGTTGTGCCATCGACAGTCATGGTTTTGGCGGCGTAATCGATCTGCAGCGCCGCTGCGCCACAAACACATACCTTTCCCATTTGGCGGGCAACGAGCGCCGCGTGTGAACTGACGCCGCCCTTTGCTGTGAGAATGCCCTCGGCAGCGATCATGCCGCGCAAGTCTTCGGGTGAGGTCTCGTTGCGAACAAGCAAGACTTTCTCTCCCCTCGCGGCGGCTGCAGCGGCACGGTCCGCGTTCAAGTACATCTTGCCGGCAGCGGCGCCTGGACCCGCTGGTAGCCCCTTCGCAATGCACTTGGCGGCCTGGACCGCCTTGCGATCAAATACCGGCGCCAGCACCTGGTCGAGTTGGTCGGCGGGGACCCGTCGGATGGCGGTCTTCCAGTCGATTAGCTTCTCTTTCTCCATTTCGATGGCGAACCGAACGGCAGCTAGCCCGGTGCGCTTGCCGTTGCGCGTCTGCAGCATGAAGACCTTGCCGTCCTGAATGGTGAACTCAAAGTCCTGCACGTCCTTAAAGTGTTTTTCTAAAGTCTGTCTGATTTTCTCCAGCTCGCGATAGGCTTCTGGAAGGTAATTCGTGAGCTGGGAGACGGGCTCGGGCGTGCGCACGCCAGCCATATTGCCGTAAACCATGGCCTGCACGTTCACCGCGGTGCCCCATTCCGATGGGATGTTATATTTGCGGCGATACACGACCGCGCGATCATTCATCCACGAACCAAACACCGCGCCCACCGCCCCCCACAGCTGTTTCCCCACGTCCTGCGGAAACTCCGTCCCGGTGCGTTCCTTGATCAGCTTCTTGAAGCGAACAACCAGTTCCTGCAGATCTTTCACTGTCAATTTCGGGTCGTCGATGTCGGCGTGATAGCGCTCATGCTTGAGGGTGTGAATGACCACTTCAAATGGCTCGTGGTCCTCGCTCGGGCGTTTCTGCACGTTCATGACAACGTCGCCATACATTTGAATGAACCGGCGGTAACAGTCCCAGGCAAACCGCTCATTCTTGGTCGCTTTGGCCAGCGTCAGCACGGTTTCATCGTTCAGGCCAAGGTTCAAAATCGTGTCCATCATGCCGGGCATGGAATCGCGAGCCCCGGAGCGAACAGACACCAGCAAGGGCATGGCGGTTTTGTCACCAAACTTGGTGCGCATGACTTTTTCTATACGAACCATGGCACTCTTCACTTCCGCTTCGAGCGACTTGGGGTAGGACTTCTTGTTTCCGTAGTAGTAGGTGCAAACCTCGGTGGTAATCGTGAATCCAGGAGGCACGGGGAGGCTAATGCGACTCATCTCCGCCAAGCCAGCGCCCTTGCCGCCGAGTAGTGCGCGCTGACTCCCATCTCCTTCCGCTTTACCTGCGCCAAAAAAATACACCCACTTTTTCACGGTCATCCTCACTTCCCATGATTTTGTTGCGGCATTGGATTGCAATTGCCGGGAGCTTCTTTGCATGGCCTGAAAACAGAATGTCGGCACGCCGACTTGCCCGAGTTAAAGTAACACTTTAACTCATGACAAACGCTCTTCGCCGCCGATCTCGGAAAAATCCGCAATCGTCGTGAACTCTCCAAGCAGTTGTGCGAGCAATGCAAGGCGATTTTTTCTCACGTCTTCTTTCTCTGCCATCACCATCACGCCATCAAAAAATCTGTCCACCACCGGCCGAAGCCCCGCGACGACCTCCAAAGCTTCCTGGTACTTCCCTCCGCGCTTCAACGAGTGCACTTTGGATGCTGCCGTCTGGGCGGCGGAGTGCAATTCGCGCTCGACGCTAGTCTCGAACAGCTCCGGATTCACCCGGCCATCCGCTCCGGGGCTGATGCCGGCCTTCTCCAAAATCTTGCGAATGCGCTTGAAAGAAACCGCGAGCGGTTCGAAGTTCCGGGACTTGCGAATGGCCCGGAGCGCCACGAGGCGTTTTTGCGCATCCACCAAATCATCTGCCCCGGAACGAAACACGGCAGAGACTTCATCATAGGCAAACTGTTCTTTCTCCCGGAATACGAACCTGGCGCGGTCCAGGATAAAATCCAGTATCTTCGATTCCTGGTCGCTCGTGAGCGCACGCTTCGGCTTGTGCGCGAAAAGCGCTTTCCCCGCGGCGCCTAGGGCCTGGGAAAGCGAAACAGGAAGCTTCTTCTCCAAAATGATTTTAACGATACCCAGCGCAGCGCGGCGCAGCGCGTAGGGATCACTCGATCCGGTTGGAACAATGCCAACGGCGAGGCAGCCGACCACGGAATCCAGTTTGTCCGCAAAAGCCACGGCACAACCCGTAAGGTTTCGCGCTATAGGATCATCCAGGCCTACGGGGCGATAGTGGTCATAGACGGCATCGGCCACTTCATTCGGTTCGCCTTGGGCGCGCGCGTAAAGACCGCCGACGATGCCCTGAAGTTCAGGGAATTCGCGCACCATTTCGGTGGCGAGGTCGCACTTGGCCAGCTCGGCCGCACGGTCGGCCTCCGCAACGTGAGCCTGATGAATGCCGAGATTGAACCACTGCTCGGTGAGCCAGCGGGCAATGTCCCGGATGCGCTCGACCTTGTCACGATAGCTGCCCAAGCGGGACTCGTAGGTAACGCGCTCGAGCTTGGGCAGATAGTCGGCGAGCCGACATTTCTGGTCGGACTCCCAAAAGAAGCGGGCATCGGCGAAGCGCGCGCGAAGCACCCGTTCGTGGCCTGCCCGAATAATCCCCTTGCCGTCCTTGTCTGCGTTGATGACCGCCAGGAACTGCGCTGCAAGCTCCCCATTCTTCTTCTCGACGGCAAAGTACTTTTGATGATCCCGCATGACGGTGACGAGAATCTCATCGGGCAGGTTGAGGAACGCAGGGTCGAAGTCACCCTGAATGACCGTCGGATACTCGTTCAGGTAAGCCACGAGTTTGCGCAGGTCCACATCCTCATGGACGCGGTAGCTCCCCTTCTTCGCGAAAGCTTCCAGCTCTTTCCCGATTTTTTCCTGGCGCCGCACCGGACGGATGATGACGCCATTAGAATGGAGCTTTTTTTCGTAATCGAGAAAGTTGCGGACGCGAATGGCCGATGATCCGAGAAAGCGGTGGCCGCGTGTGGAGTCGCCCGCAGAAATGCCCGCCACGGCAACCTTCAAAAGCTTCCCATCCAGCACGGCCACGATCCACCGAATTGGTCGAATGAAGCGTGGGCCATCGAGGCCCGTCCAAGTCATGGAGCGCGGCCAGGTCAGATCGTGAACCGCCCGCGGAAGTACGGCAGTGAGAATCTGCTCGGTGGTGCGGCCGACCTTGACTTGCTTGGCAGCGAGGTACTCGCCCTTCGCGGTTTGGACCAGGTAGAGCGAGTTGACGTGGACGTGCTGCTTTTCGGCGAAGCTCAAGGCCGCCCGTGTCGGCGCGCCGACCGAATCGTAGGCCACCGATTTGGGAGGGCCGGTGACTTCGAGTTCGACGTCGGCTTGCTTCACCGGCAGCCCGTGCACCCAAGCGGTCAGGCGGCGCGGGGCGCTGAACGTCTCGACCGCTACATCTTTGGAGAGATCCTCGGCCGCCAGCAGCTTTTCGAGGTTGACGCGGAGTTCCTCCTCGGCCTTGGGCAACATGCCGGCCGGAATCTCTTCGCACCCGATTTCAAATAGCAGTTCGATGGGATGGGGCTTCGCGGGCGGCTTCATGCGCGCACCCCGGCTGCCGCCTCGCCACCGCCAAGCTGTTGCAGATAGGACGCCGCGGTGCGACAAGCGAGCGTGCGCACGCGGGCCATCAGCGCCGCTCGTTCTGTCGTGGAGATTACCCCGCGCGCATCCAGCAGGTTAAACAGGTGCGAGCACTTGAGGCAGTGATCGTAGGCCGCAAGGAGCGGGTATCGCATGCGGCTCTTCCCTTCCGCCGTCTTGAAACCGTCGAGGAGCTCCTTGGCCTGCTTTTCATGCAGCTCGAATTCCGCGCGAATGGCTGCGGCATCACTGCGCTCAAAGCTATACTCCGAAAGTTGCTGCTCTTCCATGAGGCGGATGTCGCCGTACGTCTTATCCGCGGACCAGCGCAGCGCGTAAACACTCTCGACGTTTTGCAGGAAGGCGCAAATGCGCTCAAGGCCGTAAGTAAGCTCGACCGCGATGGGGTCGAGGTCAATGCCGCCGCTTTGCTGAAAATAAGTGAACTGGGTGATCTCCAGGCCATCGAGAAGCACCTGCCACCCAATGCCCCAGGCACCGAGCGTGGGAGATTCCCAATTGTCTTCCTCGAAACGAATGTCGTGCTTCTTGAGGTCAATGCCGAAGGCTCCGAGGCTCTTCAAGTAGATGTCCTGGACATCCACAGGCGACGGCTTCAGGATGACTTGAAATTGCGTGTGCTTGTAGAGGCGGTTGGGGTTCTCCCCGTAGCGACCGTCGGCGGGCCGACGACTCGGTTGCACGAATCCGACACGGTACGGCTGGGGGCCAAGGACGCGAAGAAACGTTTCCGGGTGCATCGTGCCGGCTCCGACTTCCACGTCATACGGCTGCTGCAGAACGCAGCCTTGTTTCACCCAGAATTGCGAGAGCTGCAGGATCAAGTCCTGAAAGGTAAGCCCCGGCGTTCTCGCTTCAAGTTTTACTTTAACTCTCAAGCAGTCTCCAATAATTCCGGTGTCTTCAAACGCCGCTCTGCATTCAACTCAATCCACGCGAATGCCGCGCTCCGCAATTCCCCGGTGATCTCCATGGACTTCTCGAACACAATGCGATCGAGCCGCTCTCCAGTGAACCGCTCCGCCAAATGCCTTGCTTCCTGGTGGAGGGGCTTCATCCCGGACCGCCGGCATTTCCCACAGAACAACCCCGCCTGATGAGCACCGTAGAAAGCCGGCCCCGTATCAAAAGCAGCTCCGCAAGAGGCGCAACGGTCAAACCGAGGCAGCCAGCCGCCCAGCCGCACCGTCCAGAACGCGAAATAGGTCAGGGGCAACTGCCAACTCCCTGTTCGCTCGATCTCCCGTGCAGCCAGAAGAATCAGCCTGAACATGGCCTCTGCTACTTCGTACCAGATCTGGACGTGAGAGAGAACTTCAAGAGTCGAGCCAAAGCGGTTCTTCAGACGCCGGGCCCCTGCAGCTACACCCCGAAGTCTTCCCGAGGTGCGGCCGAGAAAACTCACCACACGGTCCGCCTCGCCCAGCGGAAATGTTTTCAGGATGATGGCTTCCGTTTCCCGGGCAGGCATGGGCAGTCGGCGCGCCGACGCTGCGCCGGACAAGTACGGCTAAGTCCGAGGCACGCACACGCAGAACTCAATTAATTACCACACGCTCCCTCAAGACGCAATGTTTCCCACATAAAAATTCGCAGAGAGGGCCAATGGTTGACGTAGAAAATCCGAAGAAAAAGACTCTCAATTCTTCCCTTCTCCGCCAAGAGCAAGGCGCCTGGAGGGCCTCGAGAGTCGCCCCGACTTCCCATGCGCGCGCCTGGCGGTCCTTTTTCGCGCTTGGAGATAAACGGCATCCCCAATTTCCGTAGCATGTCCAGCAGCAAGTCTTGTAAATTGAGCCGCTTCAGGACAGAAAATGTTCTGTTAACCAAGCCACTGCCCGAGTGAACATTATCGGACCCAGTGACCAGTCTTCCCATTTGCCTCCTGGTTCGCTACTCTGCTCCGGGCCGATCTCATGTTTATCCCGCTCAAAGACATCAATCCATCGCGGACCTACCCGTTCGTCAACATCACGCTCATTGTTGCGAACGTGGCCGTGTTCTTCTATCAGTTGAGCCTGCAATTCACGCTGACTCCCCGGGCTTACGCGGCATTCTTGTCCAGCTATTCCACGGTGCCAGCGAGGCTGCCTTCGTTTTTTGCCGGACACGGTACCTTTGTAATGGCCTTCTTGCCGATTCTAACGAGCATGTTCCTTCATTCCGGCTTCCTGCACATTGGCGGGAATATGCTTTTCCTATGGATTTTCGGGGACAACGTGGAAGACTTTTTCGGCCACATCCCGTATTTGTTTTTCTATATCTTTTGCGGGATCGGGGCGGGACTGGCCCATACGTTCTTCAATCTTTACTCCCATGTGCCGGCCCTTGGCGCTAGCGGGGCCATCTCGGGGGTCATGGGAGCTTACATCTTGCTCTTTCCCCGGGCGCGGATCTTGACGCTGGTCTTTATTTTTCTTCTACCGATCCCCGCTATGTTTGTCCTTGGCGAGTGGTTTCTTGTGCAGTTCTTGGCCAGCATCAATGCCCTCGGCGGAGGTTCATCGGGAGGAGTCGCGGTAATGGCGCACGTCGGAGGTTTTCTTCTGGGGATGCTGATAACAGCTATCGTGCGATGGCGCTAGCGGGATTCAGAGCAGTGGCATCAAGGAAAGGGGCTTCAAGTCTTACTTTAACTGCTCCGCGAAATCCGCCTTCCCAACAAGCTGTACAAGCCAGTCCGCAACTTCCACTGTACTCCGATTGCCGCCCAAGTCCGGCGTGACGTAATTCTCCCGAAGAGCGGCGCGCACAGCCGCTCGAATTGCGGCAGCCGGAGGCTTCCACCCCAGGAACTCGACCAGCATCGCTGAAGTGAGCACCGAACCGAGCGGGTTGGCTATGCCCTTTCCCGCGATATTCGGCGCGGAGCCGTGGACTGGCTCGAAGAGAGACGTCTTGCCGGGATGAATATTTCCCGAGGGCGCCAAGCCAAGTCCACCAGCAAGCTGCGCTCCTAGATCGCTAATGATGTCGCCAAAAAGGTTGCAAGTCACGATGACGTCGAACTGGCGCGGGTCGCGGATGATTTCCATCGCCAGTGTGTCAATATAGAGATGGCGAGAATCGATGTCCGTGTATTCCTGGCGAACTTCCTTGAAGACACGCTGCCAGAGGCCGTGGGCGAAGGTCATGGCATTGGACTTGTCGCTCATGCACAGCCGCTTCAGGCGGTTTTGCCGGGCGTATTCGAACGCATAGCGAATGATGCGCTCAACTCCTTTGCGGGAGTTGACGTCTTCTTGAACGGCAATCTCGTCGGGAGTGCCTTGCTTGAAGACGCCACCGACGCCGACATACAGGCCTTCGGTGTTCTCCCGAAAGACGATGAGGCGAATGTCTTTTTCAGTGCGGTCGCGCAAAGGCGTCAGCCGGTCATGGAGCAACTCAACGGGCCGCGCATTCACGTAGAGGTCCAGCTTGAAGCGCAGACCCAGCAGAATGTCGGCAGCATGTTGGTTCAACGGAACACGCGGATCGCCCAGCGCGCCGAAAAGGATGGCGTCATATTCATCCCGCAGCAGCTCGACGGCGCCCGGCGGCAGCGTTACGCCCTCACGCAAATACTTATCGGCGCCCCAGTCAAACTCGACAAATTCGAGCGCGCGATTGCCGGAGGCACAAACCGCCTTCAGGACCCTCACTGCCTGTGGAGTGACTTCCGCCCCGATGCCATCGCCAGGGATGACGGCAATACGCGCCTTTGAGCCGCCACTTCGCATGGGTATGCCCGGCAATGTCAAGCCTCCTTGGTCGCTGCCAACCGCTCAAAGAAACTTCTCGGCAATTCGACCGGGCTATTCTTTCATTAAAGGGAAACCTGCGCCAGTATCTGCAACGAAGAACAGTAGAGAAATCCCAAGGGGCATCGAGGAGAGGCTCTATTGCAACTTGGCGAATTCTGCGCGGGCAGTCTTGAGGATGTGGAGATCCGTGTCCGCTGTTTTCCAGAGATCGAAGAAACGCTGGTAGGAGTTACGCGCGGCATTCTTGTTGCCTGACATGGTTTGAGCACGCGCCTGGCCCAGAATGGCGAGTGCCCCGGACCAGCAATTCCCGACAATCCCGCGGCTTTCCGTCAGCTTCTGAAACTCGGCGAGAGCCAGCGCGCCTTGTTTCGTCGACAGATAGGCCTCGCCGCGCAAATACACCGGAACCATGCACGAATAGCTCAAGTTGCCGATGAGCTGCCCGCGGTCGTACGGCTTCACCGTTTCCAGCAAGGCCAGTGCTTGAGCTGGCTTCTCGCTCACCAAGCTAGCCTGGGCACGGATAGTGGGCAGCCATGCGGATTGCACAACCGTATTTGATACATGCGCAGCCGCCAAGTCGTCCATCATCGACTGGGCGCGACGCAAATCGCCGGTGCGGGCCAAAACAAGTATGGCGAGGGTCTGTGCATCGCGACTATTTGGTGAAATATCGCGCACTTTATCCGCCTCTGCTCGGGCTTCTTGCACCTTGCCGTACGCCGCGTCGCGCAACGCCGCGATTCCCTGCCAAATGGCCGCGGGTTCGGAAAGATTTGCGGCTTGTGCCGTTTCGACGGCACGCCGAGAGAGTTCCCGCGCCTTTTGCACATGGCCCGAGTACGCTTCCGTGTCTGCTTGCAAAGCAAGCATGGCGTCTTCACCGCCCGCTTTGCCAACGGACCATTCCATTTCATGTCGCATGACGTTGGTGTCGCCCTGCAGAAAACCCAGCGCGTAAAGGCAGGAGTGCATTGCCGGATCGTCCAGCTTTCGCGAGAAGGCCAGGTTCAAGACATAGCGTGCATCGTCAAGACGCATCAGGGCAATGTCGGCAGTGGCGACGTTTTCATACCATGCCACGCTGCCGGGATCGAGGCGCAGCGCCTGCCGGGCAAGGCTGGCAGCCTGTTCGTAGTCGCCGATGAGGAAGTATTCCGACGAGAGATTGCCCTTGGCGATGTCGTCGCGCGGATAGAGCTCAGCCCATTGCTTGTAGCTTTGAATGGCCTTCTGAACATCTCCCGTGCCCAGGTCGTAGTAAAGCGTGGTGATGTGGAGACGGTCGCGCACGGTTTGCCGGTCGGCCAGCTCAAACGCCTGCCGAATGCTGTCGGCCGCCAGGGCGTTCTGGTTGAGGTTGTAATAACTGACAGCCAGATTGGAGCGGGCAAGAGCAAACTTGGAATCGAGTCCGATGGCTTTCTTCAGTGCGGGAACAGCTTCGAGAGAGCCTTGTTCGCGGCTGAGGCGCCGGCCCTCGGCAAAAGACTTTATGGCCTCCAGCGAGGAACTGGTAGCGCGCTCAAGAGGCAAATTGAGCTTTTTCACCGAGGCAGGGTCTTCTCCCAGTTCAGTTCGCAGTTTGGCAGCCGCCTCGCCGAGTGCGTGCACCACTTCCCCTTTCCCCTTTGCCTCGGTCTTTACACTGGCAATCTCTTTGGAGGGCGCGCACTGGAACGTACTAAGTTTAAGGAGGTAAGTGCTGTCATCCTTCGTGATAGTCCCAGTCAGGAATCCAATGGCACCGAGCTGCAGGCAAAGCTTAGCGGCGAGATCGCCGGTGATGGGCGTGCCCGTGGGAATTGATCGGGAACGCATCGTTTCCGTCACTTTTTCCGACGAGATGAGGTTCAGTAGCGGCGATTGGGCCAGGCTTATGGACAACGCTTCCCGAAGAGATCCGTCGAACACAGGGTCGCCGGTAGAGTTTACAAAACCACCAAGAAGAAGAGTGTCTTTGTCGGTGAGCTTGACGGTACTGCCGGAATACCAAAAGGCTCCCGACACAATCGGGATGAGCAACAACCCGGCCAGCAAGAGCTTGGTCCTCACAGACACCTTTCGGGCGCGAATAATGTGATGGAAACTCGCATCCCCGCCGGATCCTCGAATCAAAAAGTTAGCAGGAGAACCACCGAGAGGACCACGCCGACCTCGCTTGATGGTAGGTGCTCAGAACGATACTCGTCAACGGCATTAGGAGACGGAGTTTACGGAACAGTATTAGCTTTCACGACAGCCGCACGGCCGGATTCAATCCAGTAAACTCCTCCCAACGCCATCAGACCCCCAAGTACCTGGTTCCACGAGCTTTTCTCGCCTAGCCACACAATTCCGAGAATTGTCGCAAGGACCGGGAGCAGGTAGATGAAGGCGCTCAATTGCGATGCCTCCAGATAACGCAACAGCCAGAAATAGAATACATACGCCAGTGCTGAAGTGAAGACCGCCATGTACAGCAGCGCCGCCCACGCGCGCCAGGGAAATTGCCAGTGATGTGCTGAGTGGAGAGCCCAAGCCTCGTGGGTTGCCAGGGGGAGCACGATGAGCGCTCCCGCAAAATGATTGAACGCCGTCATGGTCAGTGTGTCGTACTTCCCGGCCATCCGCTTGCCAAGAACCGCGTACACCGCAAAGCCAATCGAGCCGGCCATGGTGATGGCATCACCCTCAATGGATGCCGAATGGACGGAGATGCCATTCTCGGAGGCGAGCACACCAACTCCGACGAGCGCAATGAGCATGCCGACCACCTTATGACCGGCTGCGCGTTCAAGACCGAAGAGGACGGCCAGAACGAGGATGTAAATGGGCCCCAAGCCAACGATCACGGCCGCGTGTCCCACGTGAGTGAAGTACAGACCGATGGTGAAGCACATCTGATTCACAATCACGCCAAAGAAGCCTAGGTACGAGAACGTCCATAAGTCTCGTGCCGCAAATCCCCGGCGGCGAAGATCGGCCGCTTCGCTGAACGCCCTCAACCTCAGGCAATAGAAATAGACCGGAACCATCACGATTCCTGCGAGAACTACGCGGAAGGACGCCATGGCCAGCGGCGGCAGATAGAGAAGCCCAATTTTTGCCGCGATGAAATTGACTGCCCACACCACGACCAAAAGAGAGATGGCGGCAGCAATGGCGAGGCGGCTGGGAGTGCGTCCCGTGGACGATGCGATCTTCACTGCCTCAAGCCAATCGCTCTTTGCGGACTGTCAGTTTCTCGATGAGGTCGAGCCGCGGTTCGAATCCCATACCCGGGCCTGACGGGACGCGAATCGTTCCTTGCGGCGAAACGGTGACTTCTGGAGAGATGATGTCTTCCGCCCAATATCGTTTGCTGGCCGTCACGTCACCGGGAAGCGAAAAGTTTGGAAGCGTGGCGAGCGCAATATTGTGTGCGCGTCCAATGCCGGATTCGAGCATGCCGCCGCACCACACCGGAACGCCGTGTTGCTGGCAGAAGTCGTGGATGCGCCGTGCCACCGTGAACCCGCCCACCCGGCCTAGTTTCATATTGATGATCTTGCACGCGCCCAGTTCCACCCCCGCACGCGCCTGCTCTTCGGTGTGGACGCATTCGTCGAGGCAAATTGGGGTTTGCAGCCTTTTCTGAAGCTCGATGTGGCTGTATAGATCGTCCCAGCCAAGCGGTTGCTCGATCATCATCAGGTAAAATCCATCGAGTTGTTTCAGGAGTGGAAAATCTTGCATCGTATATGCAGAGTTGGCATCCACCATTAGCTTGATGCGCGGAAACTCCTCCCGCAGGCGGCGCACCGGCTCCAGATCTTTTCCCGGCTTGATTTTTATCTTGATGCGTTGATAGCCGGCCGCGAGCTCCTTATGAACCGTCGCCACCAGTTCATCCAGGGAGTCCTTAATCCCAACGGAAACGCCGGAAGCAATTTCCTCGCGCGTCCCGCCTAGAAGTTTCGCCAGGGGAACTCCCTTCTGCTTGGCCTCAGCATCCCACACCGCCGCTTCCAACCCGGCCTTGGCCATGTTGTGACCGCGTACACGTTTCAGCAGGCCCCCTACCTCGCAGGCGGAGTTGAGTTTCTTTCCCTTGACCATCGGCCACAGAAAATCGCGCAAGACCGGCCAAGCCGTATCCGCGTATTCAGGGCTGTAGAACGGCGCCTCTCCGGCCACGCATTCACCCCAACCGGTCACACCGTCCACTTTCGCTTCCAGCAGTAGAACGCGGCGAACTTCGAGGCGGTCCATGCTGGTCTCAAACGGGGCCACCAGTTTCATGGCTATTTCGCGAAGTGTGATTTCTTGAATGAGCATATTTGTCCTGGGTGAGAACCTTTCCTAAAAGTCGCTCCAGGGAGTGAGTAGGTACGCGCGATTCCCCGGCCCGGCCCGCAACCCAACCGCCGCATAACCTTTGGCAAACCATTTGGTGAACTCTTCCCGCATCCGAGCCTGCTCTTTCTTGACTTCCGGCGCATTCTCCTGTTGCCAGTGCTCCAACTCGGCAGGCACCCCAATAATTGCAGGCGCTTCGGCCGGATCCTTGACGAGGTTCTGGATAGCTGCGACCGCGCGCGCGGAATCAAGATGCCATTCGACGAGCAAGCGGTCCGTTGCCAGGCCGCGGTGCAGCGGGCTCGTCGTCGTGCCGTACAGATTTGGCAGATACTTCCGGCAAATCGCCCCCAAGCGGTTCAAATTGAAGTGCGCGTTGCGCAGCTCGAGCGGATCAAAGGTCCACTGAATGAGCCGTATCCCGCGGTTCATTGCTTCGTCGCGCTGAAAAAGTTTCAGCATGCGGCCAACGCCGCGGTCGCGGTAATCGCTTTGCACGCCCGTCATGTGCGAATGCAGATAGGGCACACCATCGCTCATGCCAACAACCGCGAGCGTATATCCGATCATGCGGGCATCATCAAACGCACCCAGCACCTGGCCTCCGGTATGCGCGGCAACCACGAACATAGTGACAGGCTCGACTTCCAGGTCTGCCTCGCCCCAAATCTGGCGCTGAAGCTCCACGCAGCAGTGAAACTCTTCGAGCGTTTCGCACTTGCGCACCTGGATGTCCCGGCTCATTTCCGTGCCTGGGCCTTCGCGAGTCCGCCTATGTGTGACTCCCCTTCCGCATTCTTGGTTACCTCCCAAAGCGCTTCCATCTCTTCGCGCGGAAGATTCTTGAACTCGCGGCCGGAGTCGCGTGCCAGTGCTTCCATGGCCCGAAAACGGCGCGAGAATTTCGCGTTGGCCTTCTTCAGCGCGATTTCTGGATCGACATGCAGGAATCGCGCCAGGTTTACCGCTGCAAACAGTAAGTCGCCCATTTCTTCTTCGATTTTCTGCCGGTCCTCAGCTTTCAACGCAGCTTCGAGCTCTGCCGTCTCTTCCTGCATCTTTGCAATCACGCCACGCGCATCTTCCCAGTCAAAGCCAATCCGCGAAGCCTTCCGCGTGAGCTGAAATCCTTCGAGCGTTGCCGGCAGCGCGCGCGAAACTCCGTCAAGCAAAGAAGGTGGCTCCGTTTGGGATCCTCCACCCCCGGCCTGTTCCTTGTTCGAACGCCGCTCTTCCGCCTTGATCTGCTCCCAGTTTCTTAGTACTTCCGCCGAGTCCTTGGCGCGCGTCTCGCCGAAAACGTGCGGGTGGCGGCGAATCATCTTGTCGTGAATCTCGCGGATCACGTCAGACACATTGAAGCGGCCTTCTTCCTGCGCAATTTGGGAATGAAAGACAATTTGCAGGAGCAGGTCGCCCATCTCCTCCGCGAACTTCGCGTCGTCTCCATGGTCGAGTGCTTCCAATACTTCATAAGCCTCTTCGAGAAGGTACGTTCGCAACGTTTGGTGCGTTTGTTCGCGGTCCCAGGGACATCCCTTTGGAGCGCGCAGTCGGGCTTGCACGGCCACGAGTTTTTCAAACCACTCGCCGGGAGTCAAATGTTTCAACTTGACGGTGCGCGTCTTCCCCGCGCTCCTCTTGGCTCTTTTCGCCTTTTGTTTCGTGCGTGCTGGCATCGACTTATTGGGCATCGGCAATGTGAATCAAATGTTCCACTTTAAGGTGCAACGGTCAGTTTTACAAGGCGTTCCAGCGACTTATCCCGGCCAGCCATGTTAAACTGAATCCGAAATAAATCACTGGGGAAAAGTACCTTGTCCGACCACAAGCAGGAAGATACATTCCGGGTCATTGATCGCCGCCCGTTCACCTCTGAGGGCGAGCTACGTAAAGATGTCGTTGAAGAACAAGAGCGGGAGGCGAAGGTAGAGGCTGCCAAAACTCCACGCGCCGAAAAAGCAAAGGCGCCTGCGAATCCGCCTTCCGCCGATGCGCCCAAGCGCGTTGCCGCGTTCGAAAACCTTGTGCGCATGCTGGGGCAGAACGCTGCGATGGTTCTGGGCGGGTATGCCGACCCGCAAACCGGACAGCCCATGATCGACCCGGAAGCAGCGCGCGAGCTGATCGACATGCTCGACGCCTTGCACGAAAAGACCAAAGGCAATCTGGCACCCGAAGAAGACAATCTGCTGCTGGACTTGCTCGGCAAGCTCAAGCTCACTTACGTGGAGATCAACCAGGCGGTGGCGGCGCAGGCGGCAACGCAGGCCAAAGCCAAGTCGCGCTGAGCATGCGCGCGAAGCACCCGGGCTCCTCCACGTCCGTGATTTCTCCGGCTCATTCAAGATGCCTCGCACTCCGTTAAAAATCACCGTTCTCGGCTCCGGCACATCGATGGGCGTCCCCACGCTCGGCTGCCCGTGCCGCGTCTGCAGTTCCACCGACCCGCGCGACAAACGTCTTCGCCCCTCCATTCTGCTGTCCCGCGATGGCCAGCACGTGGTTATCGACACAACTCCCGACTTTCGTCAGCAAGCGATGCGCGTAGGTCTGGATCGCCTCGATGCCATCTTGTTGACGCACGGCCATGCCGATCACGTTCTCGGCTTCGACGATATCCGGCCGTTCAACATCCGCCAACGCGCGGCCTTGCCCGTTTACAGCAATGAAGACACGTTTCGAATCGTCAGGCGCATCTTCGCCTATGTTTTCGACTGCAAGCCCACCCTGAGCACCGTGCCGAGCGTGACGCTGAACGTCATTGAGCGCGAATTCGAATTGCTTGGCATCCCTTTTACTCCCGTACCCATGCTGCACGGCGACATGAAAGTGCTGGGCTTCCGCTTTGGGCGCGCGGCTTATCTCTCCGACTTCAGCTCTCTGCCGGATTCTTCGCTGGCTCTGCTCGAAGGGCTCGACGAACTTATTCTCGATGCTCTGCGCGACATTCCTCACCCCATGCATCAGACCGTCGATCAAGCCTTGGCTCTCATCGAAAGACTCAAGCCCCGGCGCGCCTGGTTCACTCATATTGCCCACGACCTGCCGCATGCCGAGACCAACGAGCGCCTCGTAAAACTCGGCTTTCCCCATGTGCAGCTTGCTTACGACGGCTTGCAGTTCGAAGTTCGCGTGGACGCAACGGATAAACCCTTGCGCCAACAAAGAGACTCTTCGAAAGGGAGCGCAACTGTCGGAGGAACGATGGCTCCACGCTTCTCGACATTCACTTCATCACAGGCGTGGCACTCGCGTTTTGGAAAGCTTGATCACAGCAGCGTTCTCGCCATTGGCAGCTTCGACGGCATCCATTTTGGCCATCAGGCCATTTTGCGATCCGTCGTGGCACGCGCCAGGGCGCTCAATGCCGTGCCCACCGCGTTGACCTTTGACCCCTCGCCGCGAAAAGTCCTGCGCCCGGAAACCGCGCCGCCGCAACTCTCAACCATTGCGCAGCGCCTCGCGGGGTTCCAAGCGCTGGGGCTCGAAGCTGCCGTTGTGCTTCCGTTCACCCTGGAATTGTCGCGCCTCAGGCCGGAAGAGTTTGTCCAGCACATCCTCCTTCGCAACTTGCGCATCAAGGCCGTCTTCGTGGGAGAGAATTTCCGCTTCGGACACAAGCAAACGGGCGATGTAAATCTAATGAGGGAACTAGGGGCCGAACACGGATTCGAGGTGGTTGTCCTTCCTCCTGTAATTTACCGGGGAGAGGTGGTCTCCAGCACTCTCATTCGCAAAGAAATCGCCGATGGCGATGTCTCCCGTGCCGCGCGCCTCCTCGGTCGTCCATTCGTCCTCACAGGAGAGGTTATTCCCGGCACGGGAACCGGCCATCGTTTCACCTTTCCCACGCTCAATCTTGCCGCGGAGCAGGGATTGCTCCCCCGCCGCGGTGTCTACATCACCCGCACGTGCCTCGACGATGAGCAGCGCAGCCAGCGCTCGGTCACCAACATCGGAATGCGCCCCACCTTTGACGGCTCGGCCCTCAGCATGGAGACGCATCTTCTGGACACGAAGCTCACTTCTCCACCGAAACGCATTGAAGTGAGATTTTGGGAGCGGCTTCGCGATGAGAAGAAATTCAGCGGACCTCAGGAACTCCGCGCGCAAATCGCGGGCGACATCGCCGCCGCCAACCAATTCTTCTCCCGCTTGCGGCGTTTTCGATCGCTCCGCCAACCCGCAACTGCCGGCGGTTGACCGTTCGGCAGTTCGCGAACCCCTTCGTCCTTGTGAAACTGAGGCGGGCTGAGCGCATTATCTCTGCGCAGTTAATTCCATTTATTGGTATCAGGAGAATCCTAGCCTGAATTCGAAGATTTCCAGGACGATGGCTCAAGTTTTTTCCGCGATTCCAGGCCAATCTTGAGGGTTCGACCACATCCAATTCAGCAATTTCCCTGACAACGCGTCAGGATTTCTCCTCATCGGCATACCGGGTATACCAGTGATTGTTTTGCTCTGCCTTGTCGCTATCTTCAGCGACGGACGTGGGACCCCGGTTGCCCCCTATCACGCCCATTAGCACAAGCAGAAAGGAGCAAAGGAATGTTTGCCCGCGACAGCTACTTCCGTCATCCCCTAAAGCTAAAGAGAGTGCTCTGGCTCGTGCCAGCCCTAGGCGTTTGCATTGTGGCGGTCCTTCTCGTCTTCACCACCGCACCCGCCGGCCAAGCTCAAATAACTACGACACCCAACGCCGAAGTCACGCTTTCCTGCACCGATGGCCACAGCGTGATTTTTGAGGCCGATCAGACCGCGCTCACCAGCCTGTTGGCGGACGTCCAGGCTATCAATGCCAGCGGCACAGAAACCACCTGTGCGTTAACCACTGCTGCCATCAATCCCTCGGCGGAGACGACGGAATGGACCGTTTATGACTACAACGCTTCGGGTCAGGAGATCGCACCGCGAAACTCGCCCAACTCCATGCCCGCAACAACTCCAGACGGCGGTTTGACCTGGACCTTCCCCTTCCAGCCCAACACGTACACAGCGCTCTTCACCACGAAAGACCCGAACCTGACCGGCGATCGCTCCACGAAAACGCTCAGCGATACGATCAGCGTCAGCGGCGACGCCACAAGCTTCATGACTCAGCGTGGAGGCGGCGACTGCGTCGGCAACACACCCGCTGCTGTGCGGTTCTTCTTCAGGTCCCCGTCCGCCTCTGGTTCCAGCGTTGGCACACCACCTGCTGGTTTCTACACACAGTTCTGGTGGTCGAACCCCATCAACTTGCAGCTGCTCAGCGGGAATCAACCACCTCTAACGATCAGTGCTCACATGTTTAATCCGGCGGAGTGGTCGGATTGGAACGGCCAGTCTGGCAGCAATCCCGCGGTCACGGCAGCCTTCCTGGAGGCCACTCATAAGGTGCAGGCTATTGGCCTCTCCTTTGGCGGCGAGTGCTTCTTCGAAACCGGCGTCACTCCCACAAAACCTTTCACCAATGAAGGGTTCTCCAGCATGTTTGGTGAGCAGTGAAACTTCGCTTCTGATTTTTCCGGCCTATGGTTTGTAGCCAAGAGACGCGTTGCTAGTCCAATGTATTGGCGCGTCAGGCATCACCAGGCCTCTTTGCCTACAGGTCTGCCAAAATCGGCCTCCTCGTGCAAATTCTCCGGGTAATTCCTTTTAGGAGTTCCGAGAGAGTGTATTCCTTGCGGGTGACAGGTTCGATGACAATGCGGCCGGATTCCTCGCGCACGTCCACGGAATCGTCCATCAAGCGGAGCTTGGCGGCCTGTAGGACTGAGGCAGGAATGCGCACCGAGGCGCTGTTGCCCCATTTCTTGACGACGGCTTTCATAGGCGGTCATCGCCTCCTTGTCGAAACATTGTGTCAACATTGATCATAAAGCAGAAGCCAGAACGCAGAAGAGGCTAGCGAAAGGCAGCCACCCTCGCAGACCCCGTAAGGATGCTCCGCCCGCCATCTGCGGTAGACTTGGTCTATGGTCCGTCAGATTGCGCCTGTGTTCTTCACCATGGACATTCCTGCAACGCTCGCCTATTACACAAGCAAGCTTGGTTTCGAATGTTTGGGGACGTGGCAGGATCCGCCGGTCTACGCCATCGTGGCGCGCGACCAGCAGGTGATTCATTTCCGCTGCGCCGAGCCGCCCACAGCCAACCCGGACAAATACGCGGACGAATTGCTCGACGCCTACCTGTTCGTTGAAGATGCCGACGCACTTTATGCCGAGTACGCCGCTCAAGGCGTAGAATTCACTCGGGGACTTGGCAACATGCCATGGCACACGCGGGAGTTCGTGGTGAAGGATTGCGATGGCCGTCTGCTGGCTTTCGGCGCGAACCTGTAGTCTTCTTCCAAGGTTTTGTAGAGGCCGGGCTAAAGCCCGGCGTTGTCGTCCCTTTCAGAAACCGGCCTGAGGGTGAGTGGCTAGGAATCCGCTTTATCGAATGGCTGCACCCAGCCCAAATCCCCCTGTGCAGATCGATGGTCGGCCATATGGCCGAAGGCCTGCTGCCCGCCACCAATCTCGGCCATTGATCCGTTATCGCAGGCCGCTAAGAAAGGACCACATTTCAGCGAGCACGTCCGCTTCGTTTGACAAATAGATGTAATGATGCGCACCACGCAGCCTAACCACACGCGCGGTCGGGACGCCGTTTTCAAGCGCCTTCGCCTGGCTTTCTGTCAAAGCTGTCAACGCTGCGGAATAGGCCTTGGCCGCCTCACGCACTTTGGGGTCAGTGCTGTCATCAACCCATTTTCCTAGGCTGTGCGGGACCCCAAAGATCACGAGCGCGGGCACGGGAATATTGGCGTACTTCTTCCTGCCTTCTAGAATCATCGCGTTACCAGGAAAGTCGCGTTCCTCTCCAACTCGTCCTTCTGAAGTCGTAGTGAATAGCTGGCGAAGCTCTCCTTCGGGATAGGTGAACCCAAGGTTTCGCAGGTAATACTGCTGTAATGCAGCAAAACTGGCCAAATCGGATTCGCTTGGCGGTGGAGGTTGAGGCCCGCTGATATCTTGAAACTCCTTCATGGTCGGCCCCTTGCCGTTATCGAAAGCATAAGGATATCCGGCCTCGAGGTACACTAGCCCCGCGACACGACCAGGGTACCGGCTGGCGACCGAGCTGAACTCCTCTCCCGCGATCGAGTGTCCCACCAACACAGGCCTCCTCAGTTTGGGTGAGTCAAGGACGGCGAGCACATCGTCGCCCAGGCGGTCCGCCCCGAAGCCCTCCGGGGAAAAACCGGATTCGCCGTAGCCGCGCCGAGTGATGCCGTAGACATGAAAGCGGGCCGTCAGCTTGGGCGCGAAATCGTCAAATACGTGTGCCGTGTCTCCCCCGCCTGCTAGTAGCGCGAGGGGCCTGCCAGAACCACCCCAATCGAGCACCTCCAATCGAACGTTCTTGTCGACGGTCACAAATCGTGTGATGTGCGGGGTTGGGTCTTTCCAAGCGGTGGGTTGTTGGGAGTAAAGAGGAACTGCGAATAAGACGAGCAGCATGGAACCAGCTCGTTGACTGATTCGGCTTATAAACGTGTCCATGCTTCCATTTACGTTGTCCAGGCCCAGAATGTTCTGCGCCGCCCGCCAGATGCAAGGGACGAAGGTTTGGTCGTTTGGGTGCTTTGGGATGCGGGGCAAGACTTGGGAAACAAAGTCAAAATCCGCACCCTTTGAAAACCGCAAAGGGTGCGGCACTATCCGTAGTAAAGTTGAGGGTGCTCCACCCGCCACCATCGGGAAAGCGCTCCGTCTGTCCCCGGATTCCAGGGCTAACTTACGCTTAAAATGGAATTTGATCGTCTGGCGCTGGTTCAGATATTTCAGCGGGCGCAGGCGTGACACCTTTGCTTCTGAGCAGATGCTCCAAACGCTCTGACAGTGCTGAGGATTGCCGGAATACTGCGGAACGTGCGGGGCCATCTCGTAATCGCTCAAGAAATGGTTGCGGAAGATCGGCGACGGATTCTATAACCCCGAGCCGCGCCACAGCGGCCAGCTGGCGGGGCCACGCCGGATCACAAGACGCTCAGCGAATTCCATGGGCGCCATCGTGATGCGATCACGGCGATGTTCACCGAGATGCTGATATTTTTGCGGCGCGCCGGGATGGCGCGGCTGGGGGCGGTGGCGATCGACTCGACGCGCGTGAAGGGGTCGGCATCGCCCGACCGGCT
>WNFW01000665.1_pt1 | contig 22227 bp, 20 predicted proteins | sample 5400131 | NCBI WGS metagenome assembly WNFW01 (sample SAMN13153362, study PRJNA577476) | soil metagenome | isolation source: 20 cm soil or saprolite under grassland replicate 1 | place: USA:California | collected 2016-06-15 | reverse complement strand
ATGGCCGGCGAGCGAGCCGGCCTCGTGAGACACGCCCTCCATCAGGTCCCCGTCGGACGCGAGGAAATACGTACAATGGTCCACGACGCTGTGACCCGGCCGGTTGAACAGCTGCGCGAGGTGCGCCTCCGCGAGCGCCATCCCCACGGCGTTCCCCACCCCCTGACCGAGCGGGCCGGTCGTGGCCTCGACGCCCGGGGTGAGCCCATGCTCGGAGTGGCCCGGCGTGCGGCTCCCCCACTGGCGGAATTGCTTGATGTCGTCGAGCGAGAGGTCGTACCCGGTGAGGTAGAGCACCGCGTAGAGCAGCATGCAGGCGTGCCCGGCCGACAATACGAACCGGTCACGCCCGAACCAGTCGGGGTTCGCGGGATTGTATCGCAGATGCCGCTGCCACAGCACGTAGGCGACCGGCGCGAGGGCCATCGCGGTCCCGGGGTGGCCGGAATCGGCCCGCTCCACCGCATCCATCGCGAGGGCGCGAACGGTGTTGATGCAAAGCTGATCGAGTGATGCGGCCCGGGTGGTAGGTGGAGGGGGGGCGGCGCCGCTCACGGGCTTGGTCACAACAGGCCGGATTTGGCGGCCTGCCACAGGCTCACAAGCCGGTCGAACCCGCTCACCAACACGTCCACCTGCTGCGGGCTCGGGGTCGCCTTGGCGGCGGTCTTGAGCTCCTCGCAGATGCGCGGCATCTCCTTGCGTCCCTGCTTCACGGCTTCGGCAGCGATCTGGTCCAGGATGGCGACGATCTTGTGGCGCGCCGGCTCGTCCTTGGGCACCTGCCACAGGTAATCGGCAAGCTCCTTGCCCTCGGTGCAGAGCTTGCCGAGGCCGTCCATGAGCGGCGGCTGCGCGCGCCGCGGCGGTCTGGGATCGTGCATGGCGAGTTTCAATTATACCAAGAAACGTGCTCCGAGGAACGGTTGCCGGGAGTCCGGGGTGCCCGTAGCTTGCGGTCTCCATGGAACAACCCTCGCTGCTCGAGCGGCTGCGCGCCTTCAACCGATGGACCAAAGGGTGGGCCGGCTCGATCGCCGTGGCGGTCGGCATTTGGATCGTGCTGCGCTCCTACCTGATCGAGGCGTTCCGCATCCCGTCGGCGAGCATGGAGAACACGCTGCTCGTCGGCGACTTCCTGTTCGTGAACAAGGCGATTTACGGCGGCGAGCTCGAGCTCCCGCTCACCGGGATCCGCTGCTGCCGCGTGCCGGGCTACGCGGAGCCCCAGCGCGACGGGATCGTGGTGTTCCGCTCGGTCGAAGACTCGACGCCCAACCTGAACATCGTGAAGCGCGTGATCGGTGGGCCCACCGATACGCTCCAGATGACGCACGACACGGTCTACCGCAACGGCAAACGGCTCGACGAGCCGTACGCCCTCCATTTGGGGTCCCACACCGACGATCCCCTGCAACTCCGGAAGATCCGGGCGTTGCAGCTGCCGTATTACGTCGGGCGCGACACGGCCCGCTACCACCCGACGACCCACGACTGGGGCCCGATCGCGATTCCGCCGGAGCATTTCTGGGTGATGGGCGACAACCGCGATGAGTCCTATGACAGCCGGTTCTGGGGCTTCCTGCCGCGGGCGCACATCCTGGGCAAGCCCCTCATCATCTATCTCAGCGTCGCCACCGATCCGCTGCGAATCCGCTGGAACCGGATGTTGCGCCACCCGACGTAAGGCCGAGGTTCTTCTGATACCTTGACGGGCTCCGGCGGATCGGTTAGAACCCCTCTCCTGTTCTGAAAGCCATGGATTCGATGGGATGGCGCAGCTCGTGACGTGCGGGCGAGTGGCGGCACTGCTCTCCGCGCTGTGTAGCGTGTGGTCGCTCCCTGCGGGGGCGCAGCAGCGGGATACGACCCCCCCTGCCCGTCCCGCGGACAGTCTGAGGGTCTACACGTTACCACCCGCAGTCGTCTCGGTTACCCGGGCTAACCCCCCGATCAACCGCATTCCGCAAGCGGTCCAGCTCCTCGAGAAGGCGGAGATCAGCGTGGCCCGGCCTACGTGGGGCCTGGACGAAGCGCTCACGACCGTACCGGGCGTGTACGCGGCCAACCGGTACAACTTTTCGCTGGATCAGCGGATCTCGATCCGCGGGTTCGGGGCCCGCTCCGCCTTCGCGGTGCGCGGGATCAAGGTGCTGGTGGACGGGATCCCGCAGACGCTCCCCGACGGGCAGGGCCAGCTCACCAACCTGGAGCTCGGCGCCGCCGATCGGATCGAGATCCTGCGCGGCTCGGCGTCGGCGTTGTTCGGCAACGCGTCCGGCGGCGTAATCAGCATCTGGACCGACGCGACCGCGCCGCAGAGCATCCGCCAGGACGTCCGCGTCTTGTTCGGCACGTTCGACCGCGACCTGAATCGCAACTGGAGCAAATGGCAGTCGAGCACCTCGTTCCGCGTCGGCTCGGGCAGCGGACTTGTCACGGTTTCGCGGCTCGACTACACGGGCCAGCGGCAGCACTCGGACGCCGATTTCCGCAACGTGAATTCCCGCTGGCATTTCCCGCTCGCCAAGGGCTGGTCCCTTGCGGCGACGGCGGACCTCGGGTGGGATCCGCGCGCCGACAACCCGGGTGCGCTCACCGCCGCCGAGATGGCGCGGAACCCCGACTCCGCGGCGGCGATCAACATCACCCGGGTCGCCGGGAAGGACGTCACGCAGGGACAGGGCGGCGTGACCGTGCGTCGCGAATTCGCCGGAGGGGGCGAGGCGTCGCTGACGGTCTTCGGCATTGCGCGCAGCCTCAAGAACCCCACCACGTTCGCGTACATCGATCTCGACCGGTTCGATTACGGCACTCGCGTCGCGGTCAGCCGGCCCCTACCGCTGGGATCCCTCGAGCACCGGCTGACGGCGGGCATCGACTTTCAGCGCCAGCGCGACGACCGCAAGAACTTCCGGAACAACGCGGGCCAGGTCGACACGACCGTGCGCACCCTCGACCAGCTCGAGCACGTCACCGAAGTCGGGCCGTTCGTGCAGAGCGCCTTGCAGGTTACGCCGCATGTCTCGGTCACCGGCGGGCTCCGCTACGATTGGGTCAATTTCCGGGCGGACGATCGCCTGGTTACGGCGAGCAATCCCGACGACTCGGGGCGACGGTTGATGCGCGCCCTGTCCGGTTCGGTCGGAGTCGCCGTCACGCCGTCCGACGCCGTCACGGTGTACGGAAACGTCGGGACCTCGTTCGAGACGCCGACGACGACCGAGCTCACCAACCGGCCGAGCGGCGCCGGCGGCTTCAACCCGACCCTCGAGCCTCAGAAGGCCACGAATTACGAGGTCGGGGTGCGGGGCGACGTCGCGGGACGGCTGAACTACTCGCTGGCCGTGTACCACGCCGCCGTGCGCGGAGAGCTCATTCCGTTCCCGGTGCCCGCCGACACGAACGGCCGGGTCTTCTTCCAGAACGCCGGGACGTCCCGCCACCGCGGCGTCGAGCTCGGCACCGAGCTCGAGATCGCGTCCGGGCTGAACCTGACCACGACCTGGACCTATTCCGACTTCCGCTATACGAACTACGCGATCGGGACACGCGTGCTCGACGGCCGTCCCCTTCCCGGCATCCCGCAGCACTGGCTCCACTTCGTGCTAAAGGCACGACCGGCGTTCGCGCGCGGCGGCTGGCTGGACGTCGAAGAGACCCACTCCTCCGGCTATATCGTCAACGACACGCTCAACACTGCCACGAGCCCCTGGTGGACGACCAACGTGCGCCTCGGTTGGGATGGGACGGTGGGGAGCCTGCGGCTGCGTCCCTTCGTGGGCGTGAACAACGTGTGGAATCGTTTCTACGTCGCGTCGGTGGTTATCAACGCCGCGAATGGGCGCTATTATGAGCCCGCTCCCGGCCGCAATCTGTACCTCGGATTCTCGCTCGGTGCTGGGGAATAGTCGTCGACCTTCAACGGAGGTGGGTATGATGCATTGGGCTCGATGGTCCGCGACCGTAGCGGTCGTGGCGCTGGTCGCGGCACCGCTGTGCGGGCAGGGGTCGGGAGGGGCCGCGGATCCTTCCCCGGTCGCTCCACCACACACCGTCGTGACGAACGACATGCTGACCAACGCCGCGGCCAGCGGCGACTGGCTGATGTACGGCCATAACTACTGGAACAACCGCTTCTCTCCCTTGAAGACCATCAACACGACGAACGTCAAGAATCTCGTTCCGCGGGCCGTCTACACCCACGGGTCGAGCACACTGGGCAGCTTCGAGACCACGCCGATCGTCGTGGCCGGGGTCATGTACATCACCTCGCCCGCGACGCCCAACAACATCGTGCGCGCGTTCGATTTGCGGACCCAGAAGATGCTGTGGGAATACACGCACAAGAACGACCCGGTCGCGACCGCGTGCTGCGGGCCCAACAATCGCGGCGTCGCCGTCGCGGGCGGGTCGGTGTTCCTCGGCACGCTCGACGACAACCTCGTCGCGCTCGACGCGACGACCGGCAAAGTGAAGTGGGAAGTGAAGGTGGGCGACGGCCCCGCCGCCGGATATACCGAGACCATGGCCCCACTGGTGATCGGCGACAATGTGATCATCGGGACCTCGGGCGCCGAGTACGGCATCCGGGGCTACGTGAAGGCCTTCACCGCCGCGAGCGGCGCGGCGGTCTGGACCTGGTACTCGCTCCCCGATCCGCAGCACGGTGGTTGGTGGGGCAAGTGGTCGAAGACCACGGGTGAGGGCGATGACCTGAAGCGCGACATCGCCAAAGAGAAGGCCGACTCGGCCAAGTACGCCGATGCCTGGAAGACCGGCGGCGGCTCGATGTGGATGACGCCGGCGTACGACGACGCCACCAAGACGCTGTTCGTCGCGATCGGCAACCCGTCCCCCGACCTGGACGGCTCGATCCGCCCGGGCGACAACCTGTGGACCGAGAGCATCGTAGCGATCAACGCGACGAACGGCGAGTTCAAGTGGGGCTATCAGGAAGTGCCGCACGACGTGTGGGACCTGGACGCGGTGAGTCCCCCGGTGATCGCGATGGTCGGCGGCAAGAAGGCGGTCGTGGAAGCGGGCAAGACCGGCTTCGTCTACGTCCTCGACGCGGCGACCGGCAAACTGATCCGCCGCTCGGCGGCGTTCGTGCCGCAGCAGAACATGTACACGCAGCCGACGGCCGACGGCGTGTTCATGCTGCCGGGGGCGAACGGCGGCCAGGAATGGTCGCCCATCGCCGTGCATCCCGACCTGGCGTACGCGTACACTGTGGGCCTGCATCAACCGATGCATTACAAGGTCCACTACGCGCCCTGGGAGAACGGCCGCCTGTGGCTGGGCAGCGCGTTCATCCGGGTTCCGGACGACAAGGGCGGCTATTCGGGTGAGTACGGCAACGTCAACGCGATCGACCTGAACACCGGCAAGATCGCGTGGACGGTGAAGACCGAGCTGCCGATGATGGGCGGCGCCACCGCCACCGCCGGCAACCTGGTGTTCACCGGTGAGGGGAACGGCTGGTTCAAAGCCTACGACGCCAAGACCGGTGCGGTCCTGTGGAAGTTCTACTGCGGCGCCGGCGTCAACGCCGCGCCCTCGGTGTACGAGCTCGACGGCGAGGAATTCATCGCCGTCGCGGCGGGGGGGAACTTCCAGATCAGCTATCCGCTGGGTAACTCGGTCTTCGTCTTCGGGCTGCCTAAGGCGGGGATGTAAGAGCCTGAGCGGGGAGCCGGCGCATGGTGCTACTCATCGTGCGCCGGCTCTTACCTTTAGCGGTTCTCTGAGGAAGGCTGTCCGAGACTGCGGAGCAGCTCGCTGACCTCTTGCCACGTGGCAGCCGGCAGCACGTCGTCGTCGGACTCGACCACGTAGGCGACGTCGTAGCTGCAGTAAGCCGAAGTCAGACCGCGCCGCTGCGCGCACTCCACAAGGCGGAACACGGCCCCCTGGCGGAGGAGCCAGACCGCCGAGTCGCCCACCGCGGGGTGCGGCAGGTCGCCCACCTTGAAGTAGAAGACCGGCCACGTTTCCGTGCCCCGGCGCAGGGTTGCCTGGTACGCCTTCGGGATGTCGGCACAGCCGTACATGAGGCTGCGCAGGACGCCGCAGGGCTCTTCGTAGCGCCAATCGCGCTCGGTCTTGGCGAGCGTGGCCGGCACGACCAGATCTGCGCCGGCGAGTCGCCGGGCGAGCGGGCGCTCCCCTGCTGGAACCAGCGGGACGCGCTCGAGCGAGACCTTGTGAGAGTGAAGGCACGCTGCGACGGCGAGGACCAGCACGAAGATCGCGCCGCGCACCAACCGGTACAGACCCAGAGCCAGCAACCACTCAACGAAGTGGCCGAAACGCGTGACGCTGGGCTTGGAGTACATGCAAGGCCGTCCTTGTGCTGCCTACCTGCTCGGACTGGAGCGCCGTCCCCACACCGGGCGCTCTACCGCGGCCGAACTCGGTTGCGATCTTCTGTTCTCGCAAGGACGGTGCCAGACACATCAGGAGCCATCGGGGAATGGCTCGGCGAATCTGAGGCGCCTACGTGCCATCCTGTCGCTTCCGTGCCACAGGGCCGCTCTTCCGCGTCGCGGGAGTGCGTGGTAGCTTCGCCACGGTGAAGTCGTTGTCGGTCGCATGTATCGTGGCCGTGGCGGTGGGCGCGGCGGCGCCGGTCGCGGCTCGCGCACAGGGCGGAACCGCCGCGCCCGCTCCGGCCGTGGATGCGTCGTGGTTACAGGTGGATACCGTGACCAAGACAGCTACTTTCCAACTGGTGGCGGGCCTCACGGGTCTCAACGGCGCCCTCAACTTCGACGGGTTCCGGGACGGGGAGCTGACGCTCACGGTGCCCCTGGGGTGGACGATCGTGATGCACTTCCGGAATCACGACGGCATGCTCCCCCACTCTGCCGAGATCATCCCGGACACCCATCCCCTTCCCACGGGGCCAGTTGCGCCCGCCTTCGCCCGCGCGTTCACGCTCCGGCTGGACCAGGGGCTCATCTCGGAACAGACCGATGACATACGGTTTATTGCGGACAAGGGGGGTTCCTACCTAATATTTTGCGGGGTTCCGGGCCATGGGGCGGCCGGCATGTGGGTTCGCTTCGAGGTTTCGGGCTCAGTTCGCAAGCCGTCGTTGGCGGCCACTCCTGCGGGGAAACCCTGACCTCGCGGGAGCGGGGAGTGCCGAGCGGACGCTGGCGCGGCCTGGTGCGGCCGGCGCGGCGGCGCAGCGCAGCACGATCGACTCGCTCTCAAGGAGGTGGGCTCCGCTTTCCCCTGTTCGTTCACACAACCGTAGGTGAGAAGCCAGACGAGTATTTACTGGTGGGAGGACCACGTTCCCACTCGCTGTACCTGGCGCCGGGCAACTGCGATTGGCGCCTCGAGGGCACGAGCGGTAGGATTGGCCAGGTAAACTCCCAAGGAGGGATTCTCGTATGAAGCGTCTCACGCTGTTGTTGTTGGGCTTGGCGCTGGGCGTCTCCGCGACGGCCAGCGCGCAAGGCCTGACGATGCAGATGTCCAACGGATGGGCGTTCCAGTTTTCGGGGAACGTGAACGCCTTCTGGGTGTTCTCGAAGGTGAACAATAGCGGCCCAGCAAACAGCAGCGTCCGGACCGGGCTGCTCCCCGCATTCGCGACGTTCGAAGCGCGCGGCAAGGAAGCCGGGCTGAATCTCGCCGTGCACTTCGGGTTCGCGCCGCAGATTCAGAACGGCGCCACACACGATCAATTCGGTGGCGGGACCGGCATTCAGGCCGGCGCGCAGATCGACATGCGCCAGGTGTACCTGACGGTTGGCTTCAAGGACGGCGGGCAGGTCCTCGCCGGTCGCGAGCTGGGGCTGTTCGGCCGGCAGAACATCCTCCAGGACATGACGTTGTTCGGTGTCGGTGCCGTGGGCATCGGTGCCGGACAGGGGAAGGGCACGACCTTGGGTCGCATCGGATATGGCTACATCTATCCCAACTTCGTCGCGCAGCTGACCTACAGCACGAAGCCCGGGCAGTCGCAGCTCAGCATCGGGGTGTTCCAGCCGAGCGTCGCGCTCGGAGACAGGAACGCCGCAGGCACGTGCACGGTGGCCGTCACGTGCGCGTATACTTTCACAAAGATCCCCCGGGTCGAAGGCGAGTTTACCTACAACCAGAAGTCCGGCAGGAACAACTACATGTTCTGGGTCGGTGGCTTGTGGCAGAGCACGTCAAACGCGGCGTCGGGTGGCACCAGTGCCAGCTCGTTCGGTGGCACCGCGGGCATCAAGGCAGGCGTGTCCGACCTGTCGGTCATAGTGACCGGTTACATCGGCAAGGGCCTCGGCACGACGCTGCTCCTCTCGGGCGGCGAAATCGCGGCCAACGGCACCGACCTGCGGAAATCCGATGGTGGCTACGTGCAACTCATGTACAAGGTCAGCCCGAAGACCAACCTCGGCGCCAGCTGGGGCTTCAGCCGGCTCGTGAACAACGAGACCGGCGACGGCAACACCGCCGTTCGGTCCAACCTCTATTCGTACACTGCGGGCATTTACCACCAGTGGACTAAGTCCCTGAAGCTTGTGTTCGAGGGGACGCAGGAGGGCAGCACGGGCCCCGGCAAGCCGAAGCAGATCGACATTTCTGGCGGGTTCATGCTGTTCTACTAACTGCAAGACGACGTCGAGCGGAGGCGTCGCGCAGAGACGTCACGCAGAGGCGTCACGTAGAGACGTCAAGAGGCCGGGAGCGATTCCGGCCTCTTTACGTTTCCGTGCAACGTCGTCGTGATACGCTTTCGTGCTACGCTTCTGCGTGACGCCTTTTTTATTTGTATCTGTAGGTAATCCGCCCTCTCGTCAGGTCGTACGGCGACAAGTCCACCGCTACTCGATCACCTTGTAGGATCCTAATGTAATTCTTCCGCATTTTCCCACTGACGTACGCCAGCACCTCGTGCCCGTTCTCGAGCTTCACGCGGAAGGTCGTGTTGGGAAGCACTTCGCTGATCGTACCCATCATTTGTATCGCGTCGCCAGCCACGCTCGGTGTCGCTCTCCTTCTCCCGTGGTGGAACGGGGGACGTTACAGTCGGACGATATGCGGATCCATGGTCTCGTCCCGCGGCGCGGTGGGCCCGCGCTCGATGTAGGACGCGTGACGGCCGCAGCTCTGGCACGTCAGCGTCACGCGCTCCGGCGCGAGCGGCGCGGCACGGCCGCCCCGACGGCGGGGCGCGCGCACGATCGACCGCGTGCTGCAGGAGGGGCAGACCAGAGGCACGTGCTCACGGTCCGCCGCAATCAGCGCCAGCGCCTCGGGCGCCCGGTATTCCTTGATTCCGCGTCGTCCCACGGCTGAAATGTAGCCACCCCTGGAAGATGGGCCTCCTTGACACCACTCCCAGGAGGCGTATCTCTCACGGAGTTCGGAGGTTGCCCGCGGAGGTGACCATGGACCGCCCCCAATATGAGCCGCTCGCGGAGATCGAGGTCGACGCCGCCCGACCGGAGCCCCAGGGCTTCATGCTCACCGGTCAGGGTCCCGATCACGTGGAGTATCAGCTCGACCTCCGGTTCGAGATGCCGCTCGACCCCCGGACCCGCACGGTGCTGGGGGAGCTGCTGTCGCACTCCGACCTGACCATCTCGCGGCGCGCTCCGGGCGGTCTCATCCAGGCCCTGCGCCAGCGTCGTAACCGCGCTCCCCAGGTGTAGTTCCGCGCAGAATCGCTCGAAAATCCTTGACGGTCTGGTAGGGCCGATGTAGCTTGGCGCGACCTTTAGCGCCGGAGCAGCGTGTTCGATGCCAGCCGAGCTCGGCGGGTCGCAGATCTCTTCGCTGCTCGAAGCCCTCCCCGGAATCGCGAGTGTGCTGCGCAGCCCCGTGGCGGACGCCTTGGTCAAGGCGATCCGTGCCGCCGCAGGGGTGGGGGAGTTCATGATGGAGGATGCCGAGGAGCTGGTGCGCTACGCGGTGCGGCGCGGCTTGATCGGCCCCGAAGAGGGCGATCGAGTGCTCGCGGATGTCGAGGGCCCCCTCAAGTCCAAGCACAAGCCCGTCCGCGCCGCGAAGCCCAAGGCGCTGGCCAAGAAGAGGGCCGTCAAGAAGAAGTCGCGTAGGTGAAGCCGCAGCTCCCCCTTTTGCTGCTGGGCGCCGCCGTCGCGTGCGCTCGCGCTCCGCAGCCCGCTCCACTCACGCCATTTGGGCTCGCCGCGGCGCTCGCCGGCGCCGGGCGCTGCGATACCGCGACCGTCGTGGCGCGCGCGGCGCTCGAGCGCGAGCCCGACAACGTGCTCGGGCCGCTGGTGATCGGCGCGTGTCAGGAGCGGGTGGATAGGTACGACGCGGCGGTCGCCACGTACAACGACTTTGCGGCGCAGCACCCGAACGCCCGAGGTGTGGCAGCGCTGCGCGCCAAAGCGCAACTCGCGCTCCGCGCTGCGGCGGAACACACGGCCCGACAGGCGTTGGCGCGCGAGGCGGAGCTCGCGCTCGAGCCACCCCAACCGTCCACGGTGGCCGTGCTGCCGCTTGTGGTCGCCGGGGACTCGAGTGTCCAGCCGCTGTCGCGGGGGCTAGCGGAGCTCATCACCACCGACCTTGCCTCTATCCGCACGGTGCGCCTGGTCGAGCGTCTGCAGATCGGCATGCTGCTGGACGAGCTCAAGCTGGGCCAGAGCGAGCGCGCGGATCCGGCCACGGCGGCGCGCGTGGGACGGCTGCTGCGGGCGGAGCGCCTGGTGCAGGGGACGGCGACGATTCCGTCGCGCGGGCCGGTGCAACTCTCGGCCACGGTGGTCACGGGCACGGGCGTCGTTCGACCGGTGGGCCAGGTGGTGGGGCCATTCCCGAAGCTGTTGGACCTCGAAAAACAGGTCGTGTTCGATCTCGCCGCGCAGCTCGGGCTGGCTGTGACGCCAGCAGAGCGCCAGCACATCCTCCGTCAGGGACCGAAGAGCCTCGCCGCATTCCTCGCCTACAGCAGGGCGCTCGAGGCGATGGATCGAGGCGACTACGGCGCGGCGGCGCGTCACTTCCGTAGCGCGGCGCAGGCCGACCCGAGCTTCCGCGCCGCCCGCGACGGGCAGGAAGCGGCGATGGCGGCTCCGGCGGTCGAGCAGGCGACGGGAGGGGGGATCGTCACCGCCGTGGACGCGGTCGAGCGTATGACTGGTGCCGCCGCCGCGCCGACGGGCCTCGGCGGCGCGGGCGGGCTGCTCTCTGCGGGAGCGCGCGACGTCGTGCCCGCCGTCGGCGACGCGATAGCCGGCGTGAGCCTGCCCACGGGCAGCTCCACCATCGACCGTCAACTGACTCCTGAATCGCTCGGCCTGCCGACCATCGTGTCCGTCGCGAACGGGATCATCATCATCTTCAAACGGCCGCCGTGAGGCGGGTGCTGTTGTGGTTCTGCGCCGCGGCGCCGCTCGCCGCGCAGGGACCAACGGAGGGGGTCGGCACCGCAGCGCGCATCGGGTCGGTCTTCGACGGCTATTACTTCGGGTCGAGCTATGCGTTCGATCACGTCGTCGAGTGGACCGTTCCGGTGAGCCTGTCGCGCCGGCTGGGCCCGAGCCTCAACGTGGATCTGTCGAGCGCGTACGCGCATGCGTCCGCGATGACCACGAGCGGCACCATCGAGATCGCGGGCCCGACCGACACCGATGTCCGGCTGAGCTGGGCCGCCGTGTCGGGCCGCTTGATCGTGTCGGTGGCCGGCACCCTGCCCACCGGGAAGAAAGCCGTGGACACCTCGTCCGTGCCGCTGCTCAGCGCCCTCGCGACCGAAGTGCTCAATTTCACCACGCCCAGCTTCGGGACGGGGGGCGGCGTGACGGGTGGATTCGCTACCGCGTTCGCAGTAGGGGAGCGGTGGGCGGTCGGAGTGGGTGGGAGCTACCGCTGGCATGCCCGATATACCCCGGTAGTGGGGAGCGGCGCTCTCGAGCCGGGCGGCGAGGGTCGGGTGCGGCTCGGCGCGGAGGGACCGGTGGGTGGGAGTGGCCGAGCGTATTTCCGCGGCGCCGCGGTGTACGCGACGAGCGGCGCCGATACGTTGAGCGCGGGCTCGCGCAGCGCCAGCGGCCCTCGTTTTCTGCTCTATTCGGTGTTGAGTCTCCCGGCGGGCAAGAGCAGCCTGTCTCTCTACGCGTACGACAGGTACCGCCTTCGACCGCATGGCTACGACTCCACGGTCGTGCAGGTGCCGCGCGGCAATGTGCTCGCGCTGGGTGCTCGGCTCGAGCGGCCGGTGTCCCCGGCACTGAGCCTCGCTCCGAACGCCGAGTTCCGTCACGAGCTCGCCGGGCCCGCGACCGGTCGTCTCGCGTTGCTCGGCTGGGTGCTGCGGCCCGGCGTGGATGTGCGCTACCGCGCGACGGCCGCGCTGACCGTCCTGGTCCAGGGTCAGGCGGCGTTCGGCCGGCTGGCGGACGGCGGCGGCAGCTCCGTCTCGCTCGTCGGGCCGCGGGCGGTCGTGCTGCTCGAGTGGGCGCGATGATCCGCCGCCTCATCCTCGGGCTGACGTTCGCGGCCGCGAGCGGCATGGTTGCCTGCGCGGAGTGGGCGGGGTCGGAGCTCGGCGGCCCGACGTTGTCGATCGTGCCGCTGATCGCCGTCGGCACCGGCACGGTCCTGCTGGACGATCTCGATCAGCTCCACGTCCTCGTCGTGCCGATTTCGAGCGTCGGCGTAGTGCCCAGGGCCGTCGCAGATACGACCGTTCCGGTCGATGCGTCCGGTAACGCGACGCTCACGGTACCGGTCGTGGTCATGGGGAGAGCGCAGCCGTTCGAGGTGACCCTCGAAGGCATCCGCTCGAGCGATGGGGCGGTGCTGTACGCAGGGGTCGACACGGTGCTCGTGAGCGGCGCCGGCGCCGCCCAGCCCGTGACGGTCCCGGTGAGCTATGTCGGGCCGTGCCGGATCGGCTCGGGCTGCGTCGTGACCGTCGCGCCGCAGGACACGACGCTCACCCCCGGCGGTTCGTTTGTGATGCGCGTGAGCGTGGATTCGGCGCTGATCCCGGTGACGGGCGTGCCGGTGGCGTTGACCAACCTGACTCCGGGTCTCATCCTCGTGGGGCCCGATCGCACGGTCACGGCCCTCCTGAGCCCGACCGGCGGTCCGGCACGGGTCGAGGCGGCGATTCGCGGCGCCGCCGATACGCTGCGGCTCGACGTCGCGCCGCTCGTTGCTCCGGCCGCGGTCCTGGTCAACCCGGGATACGCGACGCTCACAACCTTGAGCCCGGGGAATACGGCCCAGCTCACCGCCGTCGTCACCGACATCGCCGGGAAGCCGCTGTCGCCCTCACTCGCGACCTGGAACAGCCGGACGCCGAGCGTGGCGACGGTGTCGAGCACTGGGCTCGTCACGGGCGTCGCGCCGGGCAGCGCGATCGTGGTGGCCATGGCGGGACCCGGTGTTGCGGACTCGCTGGTCGCGATGGTCGGCGACGCGCTCACGCTCCCCGGCAGCCCCATCGCGCTCGCGCTCGTCGGGGGCCGCAGTTTCGGCGTCGGAAAGGTCGCCCAGCCCATTGCGATCGACGTCGTGGTCGATCTCAAGGCGGCGCCGGCGGAGCTGCTCGGGAGTTACGACGCGCGACTTACCTGGAATGCCGGGGTGCTGCAGTTCGACAGCACGCAGGCCGGCAGCTTCGTGTCTCCGGTGGTCATCCCCGACACGGCCGCGGGTGGCATCCTGCGCTTCCACGCGACCGACCTGGTCGGTGCGACCGGGTTGCAGACTCTGGCCCATGTCTGGTTTACCGCGACGGGCCCCGGGGCGTCCAGTCATGTCTTGTCACTGCCTGTGCTGTCGGCCGCGCTCACGAGCCTCGATCTGACGCCCCGATTGCTCGTGGCACCGGGCGGCGCCACGATCGGACCGTAGCCCGCCGGGCCTGGCTACACCCGAAATCCGCGCACCAGCCCCCGCAGCTTCTCGGCCGCCTCCAGGAGGCTGCTGGCGGCCGCCGCCATCTGTTGGGTCGACGCGCCCTGCTGTTCGGCGGCGGCCGTGGCCTGCTCCGCGCCCGCCGCGTGCGCCGTGGCGCGCGTCGCGACCTGCTCGGCCTGCCCCTGCAGCTGCGCGGTGGTCTCGCGGTTCGCCTGGGCCGCGATCCGCACCCGCGCGGCGGCCTGCTCCACGAGCTCGACCGACGTGGCGATCTCGGCGAGGCCGTGCGCCGCGCCTTCCGCGACGGACTCGATGCCTCGGACCTTCGCCTGACCTGCGGCCATGGTGGCCGTGACGTCCTCCATCTGCTCCCGGATCGAGCCCGTGGTGCGAGTCACGGCCTCAGCCGCCCGCGCGGACTCGTCGGCGAGCTGGCGTACCTCCTCGGCCACCACCGCGAAGCCACGGCCATGCTCGCCCGCCCGTGCGGCTTCGATCGCCGCGTTCAACGCCAGCAGATTGGTCTGCGACGAGATGCGCTTGATGAGGTCCACGAAGTCGTCGATCGACACGCTCAGCTCGCCGAGCTGGCTGATCTGCTTCGACGTGGTCTGCACGACCTCCCGCACGTTGAGGAGCACGCTGCCCGCCGCGGCGACGTCGCCCCGGTGCCGGTCGGCGACCGTGCGGATCTCCTCTCCGAGCTTCGCCGCGCGCTCCGCCGCATCCGCCATGTCGCCGGTGGCGGTGCGAAGGGCGTCGAGGCCGGTGCCCATGGAAGTGAGGGCGGCGCGCTGCTGGTCCGCGCCGCCCGAGATCTCCACCATCGCCGTCGACACCTCGCTCGAGGAGGCGGCCAGCTGCTCGCTCACTGCCGACAGGTCCCCCGCCGCCCCGGCGATCCGGTCCGACTCGCCGATCACCTCGCCCACGATCTGCCGGAGCCGGTCGCCCATGTGCTGGATGGCGTCCGCCAGCACGCGGAACTCGCGGGGCATCTCCCCGGTGGTGACCGGTCGCAGATCGCCCGCGCCGAACCGTTCGGCGGCCGTCACCAGGCGGCCGAGGGGCCCGTGCACCGATTGGACGGTGTAGCGCGACAGGAAGAAGCCCCCGAGCACGAGGGCGACGACGAAGACCCAGAGCTTGCGCTCCCGATCGCTCGCGTCCGCGGTCAAGCGCTCCGCGGCCTTCGACGCCTTCTGGGCCTGACGCCGGGAGAGATCGCGCACCAGCCGGGTCAGCTCCGCCGCGTGCGGTCGCACCGCCGCCGCCCGCGCCACCGCTTCCGGATCGCGCCCCAGGTCCCGGAGCGCGTGTGCGATCGAGTACTCGGTCTGGATCGCCGCGTGAAGCTGCTTCACGCGGTTCACCGTGAGACGATCCTCGACGGTGAGGCCGCCCAAGGCATCCAGCCGCCGTTGATGCTGAAACGCATCCTCGGCGGCCGCCTCGAACTCTCGTCGCGGCTCGTCCCCGGGCGACCCCAGGTACTGCTCGGCGGCCCGGATCTCTTCCAGCACGCTCGTGACGAGACCGCTTCCCTCCTCGGTCGATATCCGCAGGCCGTCGAGCTCCTGCTCGATCGCGTACCGGATCTGTCGCAGGGTGGCGGCGCCCGCGATCGCCGTGACGACGAGACCGGCCAGGAGCAGGGCCAACCCGATGCGGATACGCGCGCGGATCGTGTCGAATCGACCCCGCATTACGGTGCCGCCTCCGTCACCAGCCGGCCGTTCCGCACGACGCCGATGACCGCCGTCTTGCCCGCCGCGTCACCCTTCCCGTCGAACGCGATCGTGCCGGTGACCCCCTCGAACGTCGCCTGCCCGCGACCCACGCGCGCGAGGTAGTCCCGAATGGCGCGTCGGTCGGCGCCCGCCCGCTCGATCGCGCGCGCGAGCAGCAGCACGATGTCGTACGTCCCGGCTCCGCGATGGTCGGGCCGCTGTCCCGGGAACGCGCGCGCGTAGTCCGCGACGAACGCGACGTTGCGCTCGTCACGTCGGTCGGGGAGATAGGCGGACGACAGCCGGATGCCCTCCGCGAGCGCGCCGTCCGCTTCGATCCCCGTGAGCGCGTCGCCGCCGAGCACGGGCCACCGGAGCCCGAGCGAGTGCATCTCCCGCAGCGCGAGCTCGGCCCCCGGTCGCTCCGCGGCGAGCAGCAGCACGTCCGCGCCCGACCGGCGCATGCGGGAGAAGTACGGCTCGAGCGAAGGCGTGGCCGGGATGTAGGGATCGGCTTCGAGCACGGTCCCCCCCAAACGCGCAAACTCCGCCGCGAACGTCCGGCGCACGCCGCGGCCGTAATCGTTGTTCAGATAGATGATGCCGGCCCGTCTCGCTCCGAGCGTCTGCCAGGCGAAGCGGGCGAGCTGTGGCCCGTGTTGCAGGTCGCTCGGGCACACGCGGAACACATAGGGACTGATCCCCGACAGGTCGGGACTGGACGCGGACGGCGAAATCATCGGAGTGGGCGTCGCGCCGCCGCCGTACACCCGCGCCGCCGCGAGGGAAGCGCCCGAGCTCAAATGGCCGACGACGGCTACGACCGCCGGATCCGCGTACAGTTGCTCCGCCACCCGCACGGCGGTGTCCTCGTTCCCCGAATCATCGAGGATCCGCAGCTCGACCTTGCGGCCCCGGATGCCCCGGTTGGCGTTGATCTGGTTCACCGCCAGTTGGGCCGCCCGGAGCATCGAGGCGCCACGCGGCTGGGAGAAGGGGCCCGCGAGTCCGAGCGCGATCGGCCCGGTGGGGCGGGAGCATCCTGCCAGCGCGAGAGCGATGACGAGAGGTGGGGTTCGCAGAGGGCCCTCCAAGTGGCCTCACCACGGGGGTGAGGTCGGCGCGGGGCAAGGTTAAGCTCGCCCGTGGCGAAGCGCAACATTCCCCACTGCCCCCACAAGGATTTCCACGCGGTTTTCCAGACCGATGTGGACAAATCCGGATTGCCTGCGGACGGGCCCAGGGTAGCTTGATGCGAGTGGAAACGTCTGGACGCCTGTACCGATTTGCCGGCGCGCTCGAGGGACTGCTCGCCGCTCCTGATGCCGAGGCCTTCGAGCGGGCGTGGGAGGTGGCGCATGTCGACCGGCTCGCCTGGGAAGCGCTCGGGTGCGCGCGACGTGCGGACAGCGAGGTCCTCGAGCCGGCGCTCGATCAAGTGGACCGCCGTCTCCTTGCGACGCTGGAGCGCTGCCGTGCGTTCCCCGATCCGCACGTCGTGACCTTCCGGGTTCCCGAGCTCGAGCGGTGGCAACATGCCGCAGCGGCCGCCCTTGTCGGTGCACGCTGGGGCGTCGCGGGCTTGCGCACCGTGATCGCCGACACGGGGGCGCCGCTCGGGCGCCGCTACTTCGCGTTCCTCGCACTGGCCGAACGGCACCCCGAGGGAGCCTGGCCGCTGTTCGAGCGGTATCTCGTGACGCGGGGCGCGCACCATGCGTTTGTCGCCGCTGCCGTCGAAGCGGCGCGCTACTACCCCGGACACGCCGACGTCCTCGTGCGCCTGTTCGAGCGGATCCGCGGCGACCAGCTGCTGCGCCGGTTCCTCGGCCCCAAGATCCTCGAGTCCCTCTATGTCCTGGGCGAGGAACGCAGCTTGCCGCTGTTCGAGCAGCTGCTCGTGACCGGGCATACCGACCCGGACGTGGACCGCTGTGAGGTGACCCGCGCGCTCGTCGTGGTGCGCCGTGCCACCGGGCGCGTCGCGCCGAGCTCTAAGTTCGCCGATGGCGACGAAACGGCTGTGTTGCGCACCCTGGACGACGCGGAGCGCCGCTTCGAGGACACGCGGGACCGGATCGTGCCGGTGGTCGTGATATAGGGCGGACGGTCGGACGGGCGGACCGGCGGACAGTTGCCTACGGCCTTCGGTCCGGCCGACCGCCAGTCCGCCCGACCGTCGACGTTCCCGCCACGAACGCCCACACCTTGTCCCGATACTCGCGCCCGCCTCGATCGTACGTGTCATTGTGGCCGGCACCGTGAATCAGGACGACCTCGACCGGTCCCGCCGCGGCAGCGGCCACGGCCATGCCCATCGCCGTCGGCACGAGCCGATCGGCGTCGCCGTGAAACAGCAGGATGGGACAGTGGACCCGTCTGACGTTGGCGATGTTGTCCAGCGACAGGTGGAGCAGGAAGCGCGGCAGCAGCCCGTAGTGGTGTTTCGCCATCGCCGCCGCATTGGTGAACGGCGATTCCAGGATCAGTCCGGCCACCGGGCGGTGCGCGGCGGTGTACGTTGCGGGCGCGCTGCCGAGCGAGCGGCCATACACGTAAATGCGTCGCGGGTCCACGTCCGGGCGGGTGGCGAGCGCGGCGTACGCGGCGTCGGCCGCGGCGTACAAGGCCGACTCCGTGGCCCGGCCGCCGCTGCCGCCGTAGCCCGGGTAGTCGAGCACCAGCACCGCCGTCCCCGGCGGCTGGAACGCACGCACGAGGGGCCAGATAGCGGCGATGTTCTCGCCGTTGCCGTAGAACCAGAGAAGGCCGGGGTAGGTCGCGGAGGTTGGGGAGGGTGGAGGAGGTTGGGGGAGGTTGCTCCGTGCCCCATCAACCTCCCCCGTCCTCCTCAAACCTCCCCTAACCTCCCCAACCTCTGGTTTCAAGAACCACCCGACCAGTTTCGTCCCGTCGCTCGATACGATCTCCAGCCGCTCTCCATTCGTGACGCCGACGCTCTTCGGATCGGGAAGGCTCGCGCGCGGCGCCGGAAACGCGAGCCGATCTTGAAACCGCCAGGCGAGCAACAGCAACACCAGGTACGCGAGCCCGAGGCCAAGCAGGATGCGGAGCACGAGCATCGGTCAAGATAATGTGGCGCCGCCATTGCACCTGGCGCGCTGACCACGAATCTTTCGGGCCGTGACGACCCAGCTCACCTGCCCGTCGTGCCGCGCCGAGATCCCGCGCGGCGCGGCCTTCTGCCCGGCCTGCGGCTCGGCGTCTCCCACTGTGATCACGAACGAGCGCGCCACCGCTGCTCCTGCCGCCCCTGCAGCCCTTGCCGCCCCCACGTCGGAGCGCCTCGCCCGCGCGCTCGGCGCCAAGTACGAAGTGAAGCGCCTGATCGGCCGGGGTGGCTTCGCCGAGGTGTACGAGCTGTGGGACAGGGATCTCGATCGCCGCCTCGCCTGCAAGGTGCTCCACCCGGAGATCGCCTGGACCCCGGGCATGCTGGCCCGCTTTCGACAGGAAGCGAAGGCGCTGGCCCGCCTGCAGGACCCGGCCATCCTCGCGATCCACTTCACCGGCGACGGTGAGGGACTGGTCTACTACGTGATGCCGTTCGTGGAGGGCGAATCGCTCGCCGAGCGCCTGCGGCGCCGCGGCCCGTACTCGGCGGACGAAGCGTTGAAGATCGCCGAGCCGATTCTCCAGGCGCTGTCCCACGCCCACACGCAGGGGCTCGTGCACCGTGACATCAAGCCCGACAACGTGATGGTCGAGGCGAAAAGCGGCCGGGTCCTGCTCCTGGACTTCGGGATCGCGAAGCTCCTGGACCCCGGCGGGAGCGACGCAGCCGGTGCCAAGACGGCCACCGGATTCACGGTCGGCACGGTGCAGTATATGAGTCCCGAGCAAGCCCTTGGCCAGGCGAACCTCGACGGGCGAAGCGACCTGTACGCCTTCGGCGCTATGCTCTACCAGATGGTGACGGGCACCCCCCCCTACGACGGCGACTCGAGCGCCGAAATCGTCGGCAAACACCTGAGCGACCCCGTGCCCGTGGCGAGCGACGTCAACGCCAAGATCCCACGCTGGCTCTCCACGGTGATCGTCCAGTGCCTGGCGAAGCGGCCCGAGGACCGCTTCCAGGACGCCGACGAGGTGCTGGCGGCGCTCCAGGCCGGCCGCACGTCCGGCTCCGAGCGGCTGGTCGGTGCCCAGACCCTCGAGCGTCAGGTCCGGCGCTCAGGGCAGGTCCGCCGTCGCTCGGGGAGGCTCGGCTGGTGGGTGGCCGGCGGGCTCGGTGCGGCGCTCCTGGCCGGAGGCCTGGCGCGTCGTGCCGGTTACCTCGGATCGGGAGTCGCGTCTCTTCACAACGCCCTCGTCGAGCCGATCGAGATCCTGAGCGACGGCGTCCCGGTCGACACCGTGGGGCCGGAAGGCACCGAGCGGCTCAGCCTGCGACGCGGGCAGCGCGGCGGGCTCCGGTGGCGCCTCGTCCGCCCCGGCAACCCGCCGATCGGCGAGCCGCTGGAAGGGCCACTCCCGGCGTTCCCACGCGCCGGGGGTCGACTCCTCGCCGACGTCAGTGCCGAAGTGGGGGGCCAGCGCTACTTCGCGCCCCTGATCACGAATGAGAGCGCGTCGGATATCACGCTCGAGGTCAACCCCGGCACGGCGGCGGCCGTGCGGTGCAACTGCCTCGTGTCGAAGGGAGCCGTCCGCACGCACATCGGCTATTATCGCCTGTATCAGAACTCCAGCGTGGCGGCCTACAACAGCGCCCATCCGTACATCGGTCCGCACGTCGACCGGCATGGCTTCGCGGGTCGAGTGGCTCCGCCGAGCGGGGCGGTGGTGCTGACCTTTTGACGACACGCGTCTCGAATGACGCCCTCGATCCCCGGCTGTTGACGCGGGCGCGCGGCGCCCTGCTCGGACTCGTGGTTGGGAACCAGCTCGGGGTGCCCACCGAGCAGCTCGGCACCGCCGCGGCGATCCGGGAGGCGTTCCCCCAGGGAGTACGTGATCTCGCGCCGGCGCCCAAAGGGTCGCCGTTTGACGACGACGCGGCGATGACCCTGCTCCTCGCCGAGTCGCTCGCGGAGAAGGGAGACTTCGACGCGAACGACGTGGCGGAGCGCTGGGTGAAGTGGATGAAGCGGGACGGTCGCGGGATCGGGCTCACGACGCAGCGTGCCCTGCGACTCATTGAGCGCGGCAGCGAGCCGTTCGAAGCCGGCCGGCTGGCCCACAACCCGCGGGCCGCGTCCAATGGCGCCGTGATGCGCTGCATCCCGGTTGCGCTGCGTTATCACGACAACGTCGACCGGCTGATCCGGGTATCGACTCAGCAGGCGGCCATCACCCACGCCGACGAGCGGTGCACCTGGGGCGCGGTGGCGGTGAATCTCGCCGCGCGAGAGCTCCTGCACGGGAATCAGCACTTCGTCGAAGAGGTGCTGCACCGGCTTCAGGGCGCGCCGCGCACGCTGGTCGAGGCCATCCGGCGCGTGCCCTGGGAGCAGGAGAGCGACCTACCGATCAGTGTGGGCGGGGAAGCCGGCTACGTAGTCCACTGTGTGGAAATCGCCTTTTGGTGCGCGATGCACCGCCCGTCCCTCGAGGGGGCACTGATTTTTCTCGCCGAGGCGGGTGGCGATACCGACACCAACGCTGCCGTCGCGGGTGCGCTGCTCGGCGCACGGGAGGGCGAAGCGAGCCTCCCCCCCCGTTGGCTCGAGCAGCTCGGCCACGCGCGGGGAGTGTCGGCTCTGGCCGAGCGACTGATCACAGCCGCAAGTGGCAAGCCGTAAGGCGCAAGGGGCTTCTTGAGGCTTACGACTTGCGGCTCTTGGCTGTCTTCGCGTATCGGGCGATCCGGTCCATCACGTCCCTATCCATGAGCGTGATGGAGACCCAGCGCGCCGTGCCGCGGCCCCGCCAGTTGAATCGCACGGCCCGTCGTCCGTAGCGCCACTCCCACCCGCTCTTTCCAATCGGGCGCGGCCGGCCGAACAGGCCGGTCAGCTCCTTCTTGGTGCGGTCGACCAGCGGAACGCCGCGCTTGTCGCCGAAGCCCGCCGAGTCGTAGAAGGCGACGACGTCGGCGTTCCCTTCGATGAAATGCGCGCTGAGGTAGAACCGGGATGCGTCGTTGGGGCCATGAATGACCACACCGCACTCCATGACTTGAGCCGTATGCGGGGAGGTCTGGCAACGCACGACGTCAGAGTCGGCGAGGCTCCGGGCGCGCTCCACGAACTCCCGGTAGCTGATGCCCGCCGTGAAGCCGCGGTAGACCGGCGCCGAGGGTGGGGAGGCTGGGCCAGGAGGCGTCTGGGTGACCCCGGTGGCGGGCAGGGTCGCGACGAGGAGGAGCGCCGCGCGGTTCGGACGCATGACCCAATATACAGGCCGAAAACGAGAACGGGCCCGGTGGATACCCGGGCCCGCCTCGGTACGACCGGTGCTGCTCAGACCTTGCGGACGTTCTGTGCCTGCAAGCCCTTCGGACCCTGGGCGACTTCGAATTCGACCGTATCGCCCTCGGCGAGGCTGCGGAAGCCCTCAGCCTGGATCGCCGTGAAGTGGACGAACACATCGGGACCCGACTCCTGCGCGATAAAGCCAAAGCCCTTCGCGTCGTTGAACCACTTCACCTTACCCTTTGCCATACCGTTTGAACCTCAGCACT
>WNFW01001869.1_pt1 | contig 22240 bp, 19 predicted proteins | sample 5400131 | NCBI WGS metagenome assembly WNFW01 (sample SAMN13153362, study PRJNA577476) | soil metagenome | isolation source: 20 cm soil or saprolite under grassland replicate 1 | place: USA:California | collected 2016-06-15 | reverse complement strand
GGGGGTGGTGCCTCGTTCGCCATCATGGTCCTCAACGGGAGCACCGGCGTGACGATCAGCAATAACAGCATCACGACGGGCCCCGGGGGTCAAGGTGGAGTCGGTGGCGCGGGCGGGTCTGGCGGTTTCGGCGGGACCGGGGGAGTGGGAGGGGGAGGACAGCGAGGCGTGGGCGGGAAGGGTGGCACCGGCGGTGCTGGTCGCCCCGGTGGTGGCGGCGGGGGCGGGGGCGGCGGCCCGACCATCGGCGTCATCGAGGACGCCACGAGTACGACGAACCTCACGCCTTCAAGTCTTGGCGGGAACGTCTTCACCTTGGGCGCCGCCGGTGCCGGGGGCGCGCACGGGACGCCGGGGCAGCCGGCGGGCGCGGCGGGGCTGCGCGTCGAGTACCGCAAGCTCTGAGCGCCTGATGCACCGCACCTGGTTCGACGCGGTCGGCCTGGCCGTCCTCCTCGTCGTCGTCCTGATGAGCATCGCCCGGTGGCGCCGCTATCGCGGCGGCCGGTGACGTGCTCTAAGGAACCTTTGCACGAAGTATGCGACGCTGGGGGTGGGGGCGTCGGGCGCGTTCACGCGACGGTGCTGCGGCGGCACGTCGCGCCCCACGTGACATCGACACCTCGACCGATGTGCCCGCCGGGCGCCGTCGCGTATCGCGCCCTAGGCCCCACCCCCTGCGTCAGCAGACTTGTGCGGAGTTTCCTTAACGCCCGCTGACGCCGAACTGGAAGACCGTCGTGGAGCGATACTCCCGGCCCGGGCGCAGGATCGTGGACGGGAAGTTCGGGTGATTGGGTGAGTCGGGAAAATGCTGCGTCTCGAGGCAGAAGCCGTAGCGGTGCCGGTAAACCCGCCCGTCCTTCCCCGTGATCGTGCCGTCGAGGAAGTTCCCCGAATAGAATTGGATTCCCGGCTCGGTGGTGAAGACGTCGAGCGTGCGGCCGCTGGTCGGCTCGGTCGCGCGCGCCGCAAGGACGAGCGCTCCTTCCGCCGACCCAGCGCGGTTCAGCACCCAGTTGTGATCGTAGCCCTTCCCGTTCTGGAGCTGCACGTCGTTTTGATCGATGCGGGCCCCGATGGCCGTGGGAGTGCGGAAGTCGAACGGCGTCCCCGCGACCGGCGCGATCGCGCCGGTGGGGATCAGCGTCGCGTCCACCGGCGTGTAGCGGTCCGCCGCGATCATCAGCTCGTGGCCGAGGATGTCGCGCGTCCCCGCTCCCGCCAGGTTGAAGTAACTGTGCTGCGTGAGGTTGACCGGCGTCGCCTTGTCGGTGGTCGCGAGATACTCCACCCGCAGCTCGTTGCGGTCGGTGAGCGTGTAGGTAACGCGCGCGTGGAGCGTGCCGGGGTACCCCTCCTCGCCGGCGGGGCTGATGTAGGAAAGCGTCACCGCCGCTGAAGAATCGGTCTCCGCGGGCTCGGCGCTCCAGACCACCTTGTCGAATCCCTTGACCCCACCGTGCAGGTGGTTGGGGCCGTTGTTGGTGGCGAGCTGGTACGTCTTGCCGTCGAGCGTGAACCGGCCCTTGGCGATGCGGTTGCCGTAGCGGCCGACGATGGCCCCGAAGTACGGCGACTGCGCGAGATACCCGGCGAGCGCCGGGTAGCCGAGCACGATGTCGCCCAAGTGGCCGCCCCGGTCCGGGGTGCGCAGCGACACAATCGTGGCGCCGTACGTCATGGCGCGGACCTCGAGGCCGTGCGCGTTCGTCAGCGTGAACAGCTCCACGGGCTTTCCGTCCGCCGTGGTGCCGAATGGCGTCCGGGTGATGTGAGCGCGCATCGAGGGCCTGTGGCATGCCGCGGCGCCGAGCACCAGGGCGGCGATGGTGATATGAGAGCGCATGAGCAGTGGTGGCAGTAGAATTACGGCAATCACGTCACGTCGGCAACACGAGGAGCGCGTGTGAACATCTCGCGGCGCGATTTCTCGCGGGCGGCAGCGTCAGCCCTCGCCGGGACCTTGATGCGGTCGCGCCACGACCGGCCGTCCGGCATGCTGGCTGCGCAGTCGCGTCCGCTCCCCTCACCGGCCCAGCTCGCCTGGCAGCGCGAGGAGCTGGCGCTGTTCCTTCACTTCGGCGTCAACACCTTCACCGATCGCGAATGGGGCGACGGGCGCGAAGATCCCGCCGTGTTCGCGCCCACGGGTCTCCACGCGCGGCAGTGGGCTCGGGCCGCCAAGGCCGCCGGCGCCGGCATGCTGGTCCTCACCGCCAAGCACCACGACGGTTTCTGCCTGTGGCCCAGCCGGGTCACCGAGCATTCGGTGGCGCGGAGCCCGTGGCGCGGCGGCGCGGGCGACGTGGTGCGCGAGCTCACCGACGCCTGTCGCGCCGAGGGGTTGCGGGCGGGGCTCTACCTCTCGCCGTGGGATCGCAACGCGCCGGTGTACGGGGATTCGCCGCGTTACAACGACTTCTATTGCGACCAGCTCACCGAGCTGCTGACGCGTTACGGCCCCATCGCCGAGGTGTGGTTCGACGGCGCCAACGGTGAAGGGCCCAATGGGCGCCGCCAGGTCTACGATTGGCCGCGCGTCTTCGCCCTGGTGCGGCGGCTCCAGCCCGAGGCAGTGATGTTCTCCGACGCCGGCCCCGACGTGCGCTGGTGCGGCAACGAAGCGGGAGCGGCGGGCGATCCCAACTGGTCCACGATGAACCCGGCCGCCGTGCCGTACCCCGGCGCTCAAGGCGACGCCGTGATCGCGGCGCTGCAGCACGGTGACCCGCGCGGCTCAGTGTGGCGGCCCGCGGAGACCGACACGTCGATTCGCCCCGGCTGGTTCTATCACCCGGCCGAAGACGAGCGCGTGAAGACGGTCGATCAGCTCTTGGAGATCTGGTTCACGTCGGTGGGACACAACTCGAAGCTGCTCCTCAATGTGCCGCCGACGCGCGCGGGGGTGCTGCACGCGACGGACGTCGGCCGGCTCGCGGCGCTGCGGGCGCGGTTGACGGCGCTGTTCGCCGAGGACTTCGCCGCCGGCGGGGCCTTGCGCTGGCACTCCACCGGCCCGGGCACGGCGGTCGTCGATGTGGAGCTGGGGAAGACGGTGAAGGTCGGCATCGCGCGGCTCGACGAGGACATCGCGCATGGCCAGTGTATTGCCCGCTACACGATCCTCGGCGCCGTGAACGAGCGCTGGCGCCCGCTCGCGCGCGGAAAGACCATCGGATACCGGAAGCTGGAGCGCTTCGAGCCCACGCCGGTGCGCCGGGTCCGGGTCGTGGTGGAGGATGCCGTGGCGGATCCGCGCCCGCTGCGCATCGGGCTCTACGCGGGCGGCTAGCGCTTGACGTCGGCTTGACGCGGCGCCACGACCGTGGCAGCGTCGATCATCCCAGGGAGGGGATATGGTCGCTCGCGTTGCCGCCGTGGTCGTGGTCGTGATCCTCGCCCTCGGGTGCGCGCACCGGCTCGACCGGACGTTGGTGAGCCCGCGCGACGCCAAGACGCTGGACGCGAAGGCCCCCTACCTCAAGGCGCACCTCCGCAGCGGGTACGTCTACGTGCTTGCCGACTGGCACGCCGACTCCGGAGGCGGAGTCATCCGCGGGCGCGGGCGCCTGCTGGACGCCAACCGCGCGATGGTGGATTCGGGAGAGTTCCGCTTTCCCGCCGATTCCGTCGCGCTGTTCGAGACCAACGTCGTCCGCCCCAGCGGCGCCAATGCCGCGATCAGCGTCATGGCGGGCGTCACCGCGACCGTCGCCGCCATCTGCGCGCTCAGTCCCAAGACCTGCTTCGGCTCCTGCCCCACGTTCTACGCCCCCGACTCGGGCGGCGAGAGCCTGCAAGCGGAGGCGTTCTCCGCGAGCATCGCACCGGCGCTGGAGGCCACCGACCTCGACATGCTGTATCACGCCCGGCCGCGCAGCGCGTCCTTCGAGTTGCGCGTGACCAATGAAGCGCTGGAGACGCACGTCATCCGCTTCGCCGACGTGATCGCCGTGCCGCGGCCCCCCCTCGCCGGAGGCCGGGTGTTCGTCACGCCGGACGGGGTGTTCCGCCCCGCCACCGGACTCGAGAGCCCGTCGCGCTGCGACGCCGCCGAAGGCGACTGCCGCGCGGCAGTGCAGGGGTTCGATCGCGTGGAGCGCTACAGCGCTGCCGACTCGGTGGATCTCGCCGCGCGCGAGACCATCGACCTCGAGTTCGCGGAGGTCCCGGAGGGACAAGTGGGGCTGGTCGTTGCGGCGCGGCAAACGCTGATGACCACGTACCTCATCTATCAATCTCTGGCGTACATGGGGACGCAGGCGACGACGTGGCTGGCGCACCTGGAGACGGGTGGCCCCATGGCGCGGGGAGTCGCCGACGAGCTGGGCCGGGTCCTCGGGAAGATCGAAGTGCTCGTGCCCGACAGCGCGGGGGAATGGCGCCTGGCCGGCAGCGTCGGGGAGATCGGACCCATCGCTGTCGACACCAAGATCGTCCCCTTGCCGGCGGCGTCAGGGCGGCCACTCCGGGTGCGGTTGCGGCTCACGCGGGGGTTGTGGCGGCTCGAGTACGTCGCCCTCGCGGCGCTCGGCGACGCGGTGCAGCCGGTCCGCCTCCGGCCCGAGGTCGTCCGCCACGCGGGCCGGGCCGACGCCGCTGCCCTGCGGGCGTTGCGCGAGCGCGAGCGGCCCCTTGTCACGCTGCCCGGCGACGAGTACGAGATCGGCTACCAGCTGCCCGCCGACTACGAGCGCTACGAGCTGTTCCTCGAGGCGCGGGGCTATTATCTCGAGTGGTTGCGCCGTGAGTGGCTGCCCGAGGAGAACGCGGCCGCCGCGGTGCAGCTCGTGCTGCGGCCGCGCGATGCGCTGCGGGCGCTGGCCCCGGCGTACAAGCGCCAGGAGGCCGGGATGGAGCACATCTTCTGGAACAGCCGTTATGCGCGCCACTAGACCGTGGGCAGTCGGCGTGGGCCTGGGCCTGGCGCTCGTCGCGTGCGCCGGCAACACGGCGCCCGCCGGATTCCTCGTCCCGCCGCGCCTGGCGCAAACCGAGGCGTACGGCGGATGGGTCGAGCTGCTCGTCACCGGCGGCGCCCGCGTGGACGGCGAGCTGATTGCCGTCACGGCAGACAGCGTGTGGGTGTTGGGGACTGCGTCTGTGGTGGTGCCGGTCGCGAACGTCAGGCAAGGGAAGCTCACGACCGTGCAATCGGAAGTCGGTAACGTCGCGGGGGCGACCGGCCTGGGCGTGGTGTCCACGATCTCCAACGGTATCCTGCTCGTCTTCACGATGCCGTTGTGGATCATCGTGGGCACCGCCGCGGGCAGCTCGCAGTCGTACGCGCCCGAGCGCCGCGTGCCGCCGCTGCACTGGGCTGAGCTCAACGGGTTCGCCCGCTTCCCGCAGGGGTTGCCGGACGGCGTGTCCCTCGCGTCCCTGCGCGCCAAGCCCCGGCGGCGGTGACCAACATGCTGCGCTTCGATGTCTATGGGCGGGCGGTCGGCGTCGAGCGTGACGGCGACGACTGGCGCGTCCTCCATCTAGGCACCGAGGGCAAGCACCGTCCGGCGGACGACATCTTCCTGCCCCCCACGCTCGAAGAAGAAGACCTCTTGAGCTATCTCCCAACCCAACGACATCTGGTGGACTCCGCAGCCGATGGCCGAACCGCTCGCCGTGAGTGGAGATCGGGTGGAGATCTACGCCCGCGGCACCAACCTCCCGGTGCTGCTGCAGGCCGAGCAGGTGCGGATCGGGAATGCGGCCGGGTCGAGTGTGCTGGCGGCGAGCGACGTGCGCCTGCGCTTCAACAACTGGGACCGGGCGCGCGCCGAGCGGATCCCGCTGCTGGTGGTGTACAGCTTCACGGTGGGCGCCATGTTGGTGCTGGTCGCGTTCACGCTGACGGGGCATTTGCGACCCAAGCCGCATTGAGCTTCCGCGGGGGGGAGCGTAGTTTCTTCGCGCCCTGAATCGCGTTCCCCTGCCACGGAGCATCGATGTCGCGTCTGCGTCCGCTCGCCGTCCTGGCCGTCCTTGCCGTCTCCTGCACCACCGAACGTCCGCTGGCGCCGCCGCCCACCCGGCCATCGCTCCAGGCGGACCTGTCGGCGCTGAACTCGGTCCCGCAGGTGGGGATCAGTCAGGTGTATGGTGGCGGCGGCAACTCGGGCGCCACCCTCAAGAACGACTTCATCGAGCTGTTCAATCCGGGCACGCAGCTGGTCGATCTGACCGGCTGGAGCGTGCAGTATGCCTCGGCAGCGGGAAGCACGTGGCAGGTAACCCCGCTGTCAGGCACCATCCCACCCGGTCGCTATTACCTGGTTAAGGAGGCCGCAGGGAGCGGAGGGACGACGGAGCTGCCCCCGCCGGACGCGACCGGCTCGATCGCCATGGCCCTTGGCGCCGGCAAGGTGTGGCTCGTGGGGACGACGACGTCGCTCAGCGGGACGTGCCCGACCGGAGCCGTGGACCAGGTCAGCTATGGGATGACCGCGACGAACTGCGGCTTCCACACGACCGCCACGTTGACCAACACGACTGCCGCGATCCGCGGTGGCAGCGGCTGCGCCTACACCGGGGATCTCTCCGTTGATTTCACAACGGGCGCTCCAACGCCGCGCAACAGCAGCAGCGCCTCGCATCTCTGTGAGGCCCCGCCGGTCGGTCCACTCGACCACGTCGTGATCGCCGGCGCAACCACGGTTCCGGCGGGCGGCATGATCCAACTCACCGCAACGCCGCAGGACGCGAACAACCAGACGGTCACGACCGCGACCCTTTCGTGGTCCTCCAAGGATGACGCGATCGCGACCGTGGATCAGACGGGCAGGGTCACGGGGGTGGCCGCGAGCTCGACTCCCGACACCATCACTGCGACGGCGGTCGACAACGGCATCACCAAGTCGGCTTCGGTCCCGGTGACCGTCACCACGCCCACGATCGCCTGGATCGACGTGAGCAGCTCGTCGACGAGCTTCCCCCCGGGCTTCCAGACACAGCTCTTCGCCACGGCGCGCGTGGCGCAGAACGGCGACACCGTGTCCGCGACGTTCACGTTCGAAGCCCTCGATCCGAGCATCGCCACGGTCGCCTTGGTCGCGAACACGGGGATCGTCACGGCGGTGTCCGCGTCCGCGACCCGGCCGCGCATCCGCATCACCGCTACGCCGGTGGGCGGCGGCCCACAGTATCAGTTCACGACGACTTCCATCACGATCGAAGCACCGGTCGCGGCACCGACGTCGATCTACGCGACGAACGACGAATTCGGCGACCCGACACCGGCCACCACGTCCAACCCGAACGACCTGCTGATTGTGCGGCCCCAGTACACCCTGTCGTACAACGAGTCGCGCAGCACGCCCAACTGGGTCTCCTACGAGCTCGACGCCCGGCAGATGGTGGCGGGCCAGGACCGCTGCAATTGCTTCACCGCCGACCCGCTCCTGCCGGCCGACAAGCAGATCCTGACCTCGGATTACACCAAAGGCGGTTTTGACCGCGGACACATGACCCGCTCGGCGGATCGCACGGCCGGGAACGTCGACAACGCGATCACATTCTACCTCACCAACGTCGTGCCGCAGATGGGCGACCTCAATCAGGGCGTGTGGGCCCGGTTCGAGAACAAGCTTGCCGATTCCGCCCGGGCCGGCCGCGCGGTCTACATCGTCACCGGCCCGCTGTACAGCGGATCTCACGCCCTCACGTTCCTCAAGAACGAGGGCAAGGTCGCCATTCCGGACAGCACGTGGAAAGTGGCGCTCATCGGTCCGCGCACCGGCGGGAGCGAGGATCCGTTCACCCGCGCCGGTGTGCAGACCTGGGACGACCTCGCCGGCTTGACGATTCTCGCGGTCAACATGCCGAATGTCGCCGGTGTGCGGAACGATTCGGTGGACAAGTATTTTACGACGGTGGACAAGATCGAGGCGTCCACCGGGTACGACTTCCTCTCGCTCTTGGCGGCCGCCTTTCAGGACGCGCTCGAGGCCGGCGATCGGCCGCCCACGGCACGCTTCACCGCGACCGGAGCGCGGGACGAAGGATCCCCACTCACGTTCGATGCCTCGACGAGTACCGACCCGGATTCGAGCCGCTCGGACCTGGGGCGTCCCGAAGCGCTGACGTACGGCTGGCAGTTCAGCGACGGCACGACGGCCTCCGGCGCAATCGTGACGAAAGCCTTCGCCCAGAACGGCTCCTACACCGCGACGCTCACGGTCACGGACGCGTTCGGCTGGCCTCGAACCGCCGCGCTGACGCTCACGATCGCCAACGTGGCGCCGGGCGTCGCGTCGTTCGCGGGCGCCAGCCTCATCGCCGGCGAGACCTACACGACGACGGGGAGTTTCGCGGATCCGGGCGCGGACCATTGGACCGCGACCGTCAACTACGGGGATGGCGGCGGTTCGGAACCGTTGGGGCTTTCGGAGCAGGCCTTCGCGCTCACGCACACCTACGCCGCGGTGGGAGCCTTCACCGTCACCGTGACGGTCACGGACGAGGATGGCGGGCAGGGATTCACGACAGCGACGGTGAACGTGGCAACGCCCACAGCGGCGGCGCAGGGCGTGATGGGTCAGGTGCGAGGACTGGCGGCGGCCGGCGAGCTTCCCTCGCAGCTGGTCACGCCGCTCCTCGCGACCCTGACCGCCGGCGTGCGCCAGATCCAGCGTGGCAACAACACGACCGCGATCGAGCAGCTGGATGCGTTCCTGAACCAGGTCGATGCCGCCGTGCGGTCGGGACGGCTCGCCGCGAGCGCGGCGTCATCCTTGCGGGCGGCGGTGGAGCGGATCGAGGCAGTGCTCCTCTAAGCCGCTCAGCGCTTGATGCTATCGACGGGTAAGCGCACCACCGGCCCGATCTCCGTCAGCGGCTTGTCGAACGCCGCGGGCTTCCCGACCACGAGGATCACCATCTGGTCGGGGTGCAAGTACCGCTTCGCCACCGCGGTCACCTGGTCGGGCGTGACCGCCTGGATCCCCTTCAGGTAGAGATCGAACCAGTTCGGCGGCAGGCCGTCCACGGCGTAACCCAGCTGCCGGGCGACGATTTCGCCGGCGTTCTGGAACTGGAAGACGAACGAGTTCACCTCGTTGTCCTGCGCCAGCTTGACGTCCTGCGCGGTGACGGGCTCCGTCGCCATCGAGCCGACGAGGTCGCGCATCAGCCGCACGGCGGCGACGGTCTTCTCGGCGCGCACCTGGGCGCCCGCGAAGAACTGGTCCTCCCGCTTCGTGTCCGCGTTCCAGACGCTGAACACGCTGTAGGCGAAGCCGGAGTCGCTGCGCACCCGCTGCAGCAGGCGCGAGTTGAACCCGCCGCCCCCGCCGAGCAGGAAGTCGGCGACCTGCGCCGCGAAGTAGTCCGGGGTGTTGCCTTCTCGTACGCCGCCGGCGTGGCCCATGCGGATGTTGGTCTGGTTGACGTCCTTCTCCACCAGCACCACCCTGGGCCCGCGCGCGAACTGCACCGGCGGCATGGGGCGCAGTCCCGGCGGGCACTTCGCCCAGCCGCGGAACAGCCGCTCCAGGCGCGTCAGCATCTCGCGCTCGGAGAAATCACCCGAGACGCCGAGCACCAGGTTGTCGGGGCAGAAGATGCGCTGCTGCGTCCAGCGGAACCGCTCCGGCGTGAAGCCGGCGATCTCCTGCGGAGTGACCTGCGTGCGGCCGAGCGGATGGTCGCCCATCAGCACCTGGTTCCAGGCGCGCCCCAGCACCGAGCCCGGCGTGTCGTTGCGGCGCCGCCATTGCTCCCCTTGCTGCGCGGCGATGAGACGCACGCGGGACGTGTCGTTGCGCGGGTTGCGCATCAGGTCGAAGCCCAGGTCGAGCAGCTGGTCGGTGTACTTCGACAGCCCGGAGAACGACGCCGTGCTGGTCTCGTTCCCCGTGGACAGGAACACGGTCAGCGCGTAGAACTCGATGAGCTTGTCCACCGAGTCGGGGCTGAGCCGCGTGGTGCCGCCGGTGCGCATCAGGTTGTCGGCCTGCCAGCCGACGCCCCAGAGCGAATCGGGGAGGTTCGCGACGCCGACCTTGGAGACGATCTCGACGTCGAGGAGCGGGAGGCTGTGATCCTCGAGCAGGTACACCGCGACGCCGTTGGACAGCGTCACGCGCTTGGGGGTCGGCGGGGTAAAGTGCAGCGGCGGGATCTGCAGGGCCGCCATCTGGGCCCGCGGGTCCGTGGGTTGCTGGGCGCCGGCCGGACCGCCTGGGGTGAACAGGGCGATCAACGCGGCGAGCGCGATCAGGGCGGGGGCGCGCATCAGTTGGTCCCTCCCGTGGCCGGTCGCACCAGCGTCGCGACCGTGCGGTTGCTCTTGTCGAAGTACTCCCGGGCGACGCGCTGCACGTCGGCGGCCGTCACCGCGAGGAGGGCGGTCTGGTCGCGGAACGTCTGGCGCCAGTCGTACCACAGCGCCTCGCTGCTCGAGAGCTGGAAGGCCAGACCGAAGTTGTCCTCGAGGCGCTGCACGGCGCCGGCTTCGATCTGGTTGCGGACGCGCTGCAGCTCCTCGGGACTGGGAGGCTCGCGCGTCAGGCGGTCGAGCTCCTCGTAGATCTCGCCCTCGAGCTCCGCGGTGGTGTGCGGGGCGATGGGCACCACGGTGAACGTGAACAGCCGCGGATACAGCGACCCCGGCCCGCTGCCCGAGAAGATGTTGGTGGCGGCGCGCTCCTTGATGACGAGTCGCTGGAACAGGCGGGAGGTGCGGCCGCCGGTCAGCAGCTGCGACAGCACCGCGAGCGCGGGCGCATCGGGGTGCCGGGCTTCCGGCACGTGATAGCCGATCAGCACCTGCGGGTTGGCGTCGTACTCGACCTCGATGCGGCGCTCCCCGTGCTGCGGCGGCTCCTGGGTCACGACCGGACGGTGGGGCTCGCCGGCGGGGATGTCGGCGAAGTAGCGGGTCGCCCACGCCTTCATGGAATCGACGTTGATGTCGCCCACGATGGCGACGACGGCGTTGTTGGGTCCGTAGAAGCGGCGGAAGTACTCCTGCGCCGCCGTGCGGCTGACGGTCTGGATCTCGCTCGCCACGCCCACGACGGGTCGGCCGTAGGGGTGCGCCCGGTAGGCGGCCGCGAGGAACTCCTCGCGCAGCAGGCCCCCGGGGCTGGTCTCGACGCGCAGCCGCCGCTCTTCCATTACGACGTCGCGCTCCGAGTAGAACTCGCGCAGCACCGGGTTGCGGATGCGGTCGCTGTCGAGGATGAACCACAGCTTGGCGCGGTTCGCCGGGAGAGCGAAGAAGTAGTTGGTGACGTCGTTGCCGGTCGAGGCGTTGAGGTTCTGCGCCCCGTTTTCGGTGAGGATCCGGTCCAGCTCGTTGCTGACGACGTATTGGCGGGCCGAGTCCTCGAGCTGGTGCAGGCGGCCCCGCAGGCGCGCGAGCAGCGTCGTGTCGCTTTCGTCGCCCTTGCGGAATTCCGCGGTGAGCGAGTCGGCCACCGCATCGACGCGCGGGAACATCGCCTGCTCTGCCGCGTAGTTCTTGGTGCCGATGGCGCGGGTCCCCTTGAACAGCATGTGCTCGAAGAGGTGGGCGGTCCCCGAGATCCCCGTCCACTCGTCCACGCCGCCGGCGCGGAAATGCGTGACAAAGGCGACGGTGGGCGCGCCTTCGCGGCGCAGGAACAGGAACGTCATGCCGTTGGGCAGGACGTATTTGACCACGGGGAGGCGTTCGCCGGGCGTCGTCTGCTGCGCCCCGAGGCGCGGAGCGATGGCGAGCAGGGCCGTGAGACCGACGAGCAATCGCATAGCAGCTCCTTGGAAACGAGCGTTTCAGAATATCAGATGCTCTTCATCCTTGGCAAGTTGCGCAGTGCGTCGTTTGTCGCCCATCGATCGCGTGCGTCGTCCTGAGCCGCCGGCCGCAGACGACGCACGGCTTGCGGGCGCGCCCGTACACCTTCAGCTCGAACTGGAACCGCCCGCTGGCGCCCGTGCCCGTGCGGTAATCCCGCACCGTCGTGCCCGAGGCGGCGAGCGCGCGGGCCAGCACGCCCGTCACGGCCGTGTGCAGGCGCGCGAACTCCTCGAGCGTGAGCGTCGAGGTGCGCTTCGACGGAGCGATCTTCGCCTCGAACAGCGCTTCGTTCGCGTAAATATTCCCCACGCCGGCGATGCGCTTCTGGTCCATGATCGCCTTCTTGATCGCGACCGTCGTGCCGCGCAGGCGGTCGGCGAGCACGAACGGCGTGAACGTCTCCTCCAGCGGCTCGGGGCCGATGCGCCCCGTGTACGCCGCCCAGCCGGCCTCGTCCAGCAGCCACACGGTCCCCAGCCGCCGCACGTCGCGGTACACGAGCAGGCGGCCGTCCTCGAGCGTGCACACCAGCACGGCATAGCGGCGCTGGTCGCGGGTCAAGGCCTGCTCGTGCACTACCAGCGACCCGGTCATCCGCGGCTGGATGACCATGCGGTGCTCGGAGCCGAGGCGGAACACCGCGTGCTTGGCGCGGCGCCCGACCTCTTCGAAGCTGTTGCCCTTCAGGGTACGCAGCAGGCGGGCCTTGGACACACCGCGCAGCACATCCGTCTTGATGAGCCGCGCCTCCGCGATCCGAAATCCTTCGAGCCGCGGCGCGAGCTCCCGGACGATAGTCTCGACTTCAGGCAGCTCCGGCACGGTGCAGCTCGCGCCACGCGATGTCGCGGCGCCACGTCTTTCCGTCGAACGCGATGCGGTCGCTGGCCGTGCGGCTGGCCCGCGCCGCCTGGGCCACGCTCCCCCCCAAGCCGGTGACGTTCAGCACCCGACCGCCCGCGACACGCAGCGTGCCGGCCTGGTCGGTCGTCGTGCCGGCGTGGAACACCAGCACGTCGGGGCCAGGATCCGCCGGCAGGGAGATCGCCGCACCCTTCTCGGGCGCGTCGGGATAGCCGCGGGCGGCCAGGACGGTGGTCACGGCGGCGCGCTGCGGACGCAACACGGCTGTTGCCGGTCGCCAATTGCCCGTGGCAATTGCCACCAGGTGCTCGCTGACCCCGGGCGACAGCCCGGGGAGAATGGCCTGGGTCTCCGGATCGCCAAACCGGCAGTTGAACTCCAGGACGTAGGGCGTCCCGTCTGGGGTTACCATCAGGCCAGCATACAAGACGCCAACGTAGGGGATACCCCGTACGGAAAGTTCGTGTAAGGTGGGTTCCAACACCTCACGTCGCACTCGCTCGATGAGCCGGTCGCTCGCGAGCGCCACGGGACAGTAGGCGCCCATCCCGCCGGTGTTGGGCCCGGTGTCGCCCTCCCCCAACCGCTTGTGGTCCTGCGCGGGCGGCAGCACCAGCAGCCGGCGGCCGTCGGTTAACGCCAGCACCGACAGCTCCTCGCCCGTCAGAAATGCTTCGATGACGACTTCGCGGCCCGCCTCACCGAATCGGTTCTCCGCGAGCATCGCCCGCGCGGTGGCGGCAGCCTCGGCGCGGGTCGTGCAGACGACCACTCCTTTTCCGGAAGCGAGCCCCGATGCCTTGACGACGAGCGGCTCGGCGTGCCCGGCGATGTAGCGGAGCGCGGCGGCGAGGTCGGTGAAAGTGCGGCTCGGCGCGGTGGGGACGCCCGCCGCCGCCATCACGTCCTTGGCGAACGCCTTGGAAGCCTCGATGCGCGCCGCAGCGGCACTGGGCCCGAAGACCGGAATGCCGGCCGCGCGCAGCGCGTCGGCGAGTCCGGCGGCGAGCGGCGCCTCGGGTCCGACGACGACGACGTCGATCTCATGCTGGCGCGCGGCGCTGACGAGGTCGGCGACGGCGGTCGCCTGCACGTTGAGGTTGGTAGCGAGCTGAGCGGTGCCGGGATTGCCGGGAGCGGCGAAGAGGGTCGCGGCGGGGGGGGGGAGGTCGCGTTTGAGCGCCCAGACGAGCGCGTGCTCGCGGCCGCCCCCGCCGACGACCAGGATTCTCACTTCTTCTTGAACGCGTCCGTAAAGGCTTGCGCGGCGCGACGGGCGCCGTCCACGACGTCTTTCACGGCCTCTTTCGCTTCCTTCATGTAGTGATCGCGCGCCTCGTCGATGTCCTTGTCGAGGGGCCGCTGCTCGGCTTCCGGCCCGCGGTGCGTGTACTCACCGCGCAGGATGCGGTCGTAGTGTCCCGCTTCGATCCAGCGCTGCAGCTCGGCCGCCCGCACGGTGTTGAAGGGATGCGTGCGCAGCAGCACGCCGAGGATTTTGAAGACGCGGTCGAGCGCGCCGCCCGACTCCTCGTATTCCTTCGCCTGCACCAGGAAGCTGTCCAGGTCCATTTCGCTCATCGGCCGCCCGCCCGCGAACTTGAGGTGCATGCGCAGGGACGCGGTGGGATCCTGCGTGGCGAGGAGCCCGGCCCGGTCCGACGACAGCTCGCTCTTGCGGTACCACTCGAGCAGGGCCAGCTCGATGGGGAGCAGCGCGATGCCGGCGAGGAAGGGGAGGGCGGAGAGGCTGGCGTTGAGCAGCAGCCACAGGATCGTGCGGTACAGCGCGTGCCCGCTCATCACGTGCCCCAGCTCGTGGCCCAGCAGCGACCGCATCTCGTCGTTGTCGAGCAGGGTCATGGCGCCGGAGTTGATGATGATGAACGGCTCGTCCATGCCGAAGGCGCCGGCGTTGGCGAACGGCGTCTGCGACACGAACAGCTGGGTATCCCTGGGCCAGTCGAGCGTGGTGCGCACTTCCGTGAACAGCGAGTGCAGCTTGGGGAACTGCTTCGGCCCCACGCGTACCGCGTCGGCCTGGAAGATCAGCCGCACGCCGCGCTCGCCGATCAGACCGTAGATCTTCTTGACGACTTCGTCGAAGCCCGGCACGGACCGCAGCGTCTGGAGGGCCGCGCGGTCGGCGGGGTGCTCCCACGCCACGGCCGCGATCTGCTCCAACACCCTCCGAGGTCTCGCTGAGGGGACTCCGGTTGCGTCACTCATATCGATCTCCTCTTGTCGTATGGCCGTATGGCCGTAATGCCGTATGGCCGTATGAGCCGTATGGGCCGTATGGCCGTACGAAACCGAGTCCCACGCCGCGACCATGCGGCTATACGGCTATACGGCAATACGGCTCCTACGGCTTCAATCGTCTCCAAGGGCCTGATCGAGGTCTGCAATCAAGTCTTCCACGTCCTCGATCCCGACGGAAAGGCGCACCAGGCTGTCGGTGAGGCCCATCTTGCGCTTGAGATCGGCCGGCACGCTGGCGTGCGTCATCGACGCCGGGTGGCCGACGAGGCTTTCGACGCCACCCAGTGACTCGGCGAGCGCGAAGATCTTCGTGCGCTCCACCAGATGCCGCGCCCGGCTCACGTCGCCCAGCTCCACGCTCAACATCCCGCCGAACCCCGTCATCTGCCGGCAGGCGAGGTCGTGCTGCGGGTGCGACGGCAGGCCCGGGTAGTAGACGCGCTCGATGCGGGGGTGCTTCGCGAGCCACTCGGCGATGCGGCGTCCGCTTGCATCGTGCTGGCGCATGCGCAGCGCCAGCGTCTTGGTGCCGCGCAGAGCCAGCCAGCAGTCGAAGGGGCCCGGCACCGCCCCCGAGCTGTTCTGGAGGAAGGCGAGGCGCTCGGCGAGGTCGTCGCGGTTGGTGACCAGCATGCCGCCGATCATGTCGCTGTGGCCGTTCAGGTACTTGGTGGTGCTGTGCATCACGATGTCGGCGCCGAGCTCGAGCGGCCGCTGGAAGCACGGCGTCGCGAACGTGTTGTCCACGACGAACAGCGCCTTGGCCGTGCGCGCGATCTCCCCGGTCGCGGCGAGGTCGCACAGCCGCATCATCGGGTTGGTCGGCGTTTCGGCGTACACCATCTTGGTCGCGGGCGTGATCGCCGCCTGGACCTCGGCGACGTCGCCGCCGTCGACGAACGTGAAGGCGAGGCCGAGCCGCGCCCAGATATGCGTCATCTGGCGGTGCGTGCCGCCGTAGACGTTCTCGCCGCACACGACGTGGTCGCCGGCGGACAACAGTTTCAACACGGTGTCCACGGCGGCGAGCCCCGAGCCGAACGCGAAGCCGTGGCGGCCGCCCTCGAGCGCCGCGACGTTGCGCTCCAGCGCTTCGCGCGTGGGGTTACGCGTGCGGGCGTATTCGTACCCTTTGTTGCGGCCGAGGCCGTCCTGGATGTAGGTGGAGGTCTGGTAGATCGGCGTCATCACCGCGCCCGCGAGGGGATCGGGCGCCTGGCCCGCGTGCACGGCGCGGGTGCCGAAGCGGCGCAGCAAATCGTGGTCGAACGCGCGGGTCATGGCGGGAACGTAAGGGCGCCTTCCGCCGCGGGCAAGCGACCCGTACGTTTCGCGAACATGCCACAACCGAACGCCATGCGGTGCCTGGTCGTGGACGACGAGCCGCGACTGCGGCGGGTCCTCGTGCGGTTGCTCGAGGGCGAAGGGTTCACGTGCCTGGAGGCGGGGTCGGGCGTGGAAGCACTCGAGCAGCTCGAACAGGAGTCCGTGCCGCTCGTCATCTCCGATTTGCGCATGCCGCAGATGGACGGCGTGGCGCTGCTGCGGGAGATCATGCACCGCTGGCCCGACACCGCGGTGGTGATGGTGACGGCGGTCGCGGAGGTCGAGAGCGCGGTCGCGTGCCTGCAGCTCGGCGCGCTCGACTACGTCGGGAAGCCGTTCCACCTCGACGAAGTCCGCGCCCGGGTGATGCAGGCGCTCGACAAGCGGGCCCTGAAGCTCGAGCTCAAGCACTACCAGCTCCACCTCGAGGACCGGGTGCGCGCCCAGGCGCACCGCATCGAGGAGCTGTTCCTGGGAGGGGTGCAGGCGCTGGCGCAGGCGCTCGAAGCCAAGGACGCGTACTTAAAGGGTCACTCGATCCGCGTGGCCGAATACGCCACGGCGATTGGACGCCAGCTGCGCCTCGATGCGAATGCCCTCGACACCCTGTCCCTCGGCAGCAACCTCCACGACATCGGCAAGATCGGCGTCAGCGAGGAGGTGCTCCACAAGCGCGGCGCGCTCAGCGAGGAGGAGTACCGGCACATCATGGAGCACCCGCTGATCGGCGCGCGCATCCTGGGCCCGCTGCTCAAGGACTACGGCGCGATCATCGCGATCGTGCGCTCCCACCACGAGCGGCTCGACGGCAAGGGCCTCCCCGATGGCCTGAAGGGCGACGAGATCCCGCTGCTGGTCCGGGCGGTCACCGTCGCCGACGCCTTCGACGCCATGACCAGCGAGCGGCCCTATCGCCCCTCGCTCCCGGTCGAGCGCGCCCTCACCGAGCTCCGGAACGGCAAAGGCGACCAGTTCGATCCCGAGGTCGTCGAGGCCTTCGTGCGGGCCTACCCCTCGGCGCAGCAGCTCCCAATCGCCACGCCGGCCCCCCGCGTGCTGCGCCTTCCCGAGAACGTCGTGCCCGCCTGAATGTCGGATACCTTGATGATCGGCGTCGCCGGCATCCGGGGGATCGTCGGGAAGGACCTGACTCCGGAAGCCGTGGCGCGGTACGCGGCGGCGTTCGGCGTCTGGGTAAAAGCGGGGGAAGGGGGAAGGGGGAAGGGGCCCCGCCCCCCCCGCCGCCCCGCCGTGGTGTTGGGGCGGGATGCGCGCACGTCCGGCCCGATGTTCGCGCGCGCGGCGGCGGCGGGCCTGATGTCGGTGGGCTGCGACGTGATCGACGTGGGGTTGGTCAGCACCCCCACGGCGCAGCTCGCGGTCGAGCACCACCGCGCCGCGGGCGGCATCGTGCTCACGGCGAGCCACAACCCCATCGAATGGAACGCCCTCAAGTTTGTCGGCCCCGACGGCATCTTTCTTGATGCGGAAGGCGGCGCGCGCGTGGTGACCCTCGCGGCCGACGGGCGACTCGAGCGCGCGGGGTTCGGCACGCTGGGCGACGTGGCGACCGACGCGGCCGCCACCGCACGCCACCTCGCGGCGGTGCTGCGGCTCAAGGCGGTGGACGTGCGCGGCATCCGGCGCCGCCGCTTCCGGGTCGCCCTCGACACGGTGCGCGGGGCCGGCGGCGTGATCATGCCGGCGCTGCTCGAGCGGCTGGGGTGCCGCGTGGCGGGGACGAACCTCGAGCCCGACGGCCGCTTCCCGCGGCCGCCCGAGCCGCTTCCCGAGCATCTCGATGCGCTCGGCAAGCTGGTGCGGCGCAGCAAGGCGGACGTGGGGTTCGCCGTGGATCCCGATGTGGATCGGCTCGCCATCGTGGACGAGCGGGGACGGCCGATCGGCGAGGATTACACGCTCGCTTTCGCGGTGAGAGCGGTCCTGGGGAAGGGGGATGGGGGAAGGGGGAAGGGGAGGACCGTCGTGTGCAATCTCTCGACGTCGCTCGTGGTGGACGACGCGGCGCGCGAGTGCGGGGCCGCGGTCATCCGGGCCCCCGTCGGCGAGGCGCACGTGGCGCGGGCGATGCTGGCCGCGCGCGCGCCGGTGGGCGGCGAAGGCAACGGCGGCGTAATGCTGCCGACACTGCACGTGGGGCGGGACGGGCCGGTCGCGGCGGCGTTGGCACTGACGCTCCTGGCACGAACCGGAAAAACCGTCAGCGAGCTCGTGGCCGCGGCTCCGCGGTATGTTATTGTGAAGTCAAGAATTGACCGGGGAAGGGGGAAGGGGGAAGGGGGAATGACGGACGTGTACGCGGCGCTCAAGCGCCGCTTCCCGGACGCGACGACCGACGAGCGCGACGGATTACGGCTGGCGTGGGCCGACCGCTGGCTGCACGTGCGGCCGTCGAACACCGAGCCGATCATCCGGTTGATCGCCGAGGCGCCGACCGGCGCCGCCGCTGAGGCACTGATAGAGGAAGGACGCAAGCTATGTGCGGGATTGTAGGCTACACCGGCGCGCGGCCCGCCGCCGCGCTGGTGCTCGAGGGGCTGAAGCGGCTCGAGTACCGCGGCTACGACTCAGCGGGGCTCGCCGTCGTGAGCGACGGGCGCATCGAGGTGTTCAAGACGGCGGGGAAGATCGCGGCGCTCGAAAAGGAGCTGGGCGGGACGCTCCCGGCCGGCACGACGGCGCTCGCGCACACGCGCTGGGCGACGCACGGGGCGCCGAACGTCAAGAACGCCCACCCCCACACCGACTGCGGCGGCACGGTCGCGCTGGTGCACAACGGCATCATCGAGAACGCGGGCCCGCTGCGCGCCGCGCTCGTCAAGCGCGGCCATCGCTTCCGCTCCGAGACCGATACCGAAGTGCTCGCGCACCTGATCGAGGAGCTGCACGCCAAGGGCGCATCCTTGGTGGACGCGGTGGTGGGCGCGCTGCAGGAGATCGAAGGCGCCTACGGCATCGCGGTGCTGTCGAGCCGCGAACCCGATACGATCGTCGCCGCCCGCAAGGGCTCGCCCCTGCTCGTGGCGATCGGGCAGGGCGAGCACTGGGTGGCGTCCGACGCGTCGGCGGTGCTGGCGCACACTCGCTCGGTGGTCTACCTCGACGACGGGGAGATCGCCGTGATTCGGCCCAACGACTACCGCATCCTCGACCTGACCGCCGCCGAGAAGGAAAAGGCGGTCACGCAGGTCGACTGGGACCTGGGCACGATCGAGCGCGGCGGGTTCGCCCACTTCATGCTCAAGGAGATCATGGAGCAGCCCGAGAGCCTGCGGAACACGCTGCGGGGCAGGCTGCTCGTACATGATCGAGGAGCTGGCCCGGCTGCCGGTCGAGGTCGAGTACGCCAGCGAATTGCGGTACCGCAACCCGCCGATGGATCGCGACACGCTGCTCTTTGCCATCACGCAGAGCGGCGAGACGGCCGACACGCTCGCCGCCCTGCGGGAGATGAAGCGCAAGGGGCATGCCACACTGGCCATCTGCAACGTGGTCGGTAGCAGCATCGCCCGCGAGGCCGACGGCGGCATTTACCTGCACGCCGGGCCGGAAATCGGCGTCGCCTCGACCAAGGCGTTCACCAGTCAGATCGCGGCGCTGGCCCTCCTCACGCTCAAAATGGGCCGGCTGCGCGCGCTCTCCATCCTCCAGGGGCGGGAGGTGGTGCGCGCGCTCGCCAAGCTGCCGGAACTGGTGGAGCGCGTGCTCGCGACCGCGCCGCAGGTCGAGCAGATCGCCGAGCGGCTGGTGCGGGCGCAGAACGTGCTGTACCTGGGCCGCGGTTACAACTTCCCCGTGGCGCTCGAGGGCGCCCTGAAGCTCAAGGAAATCAGCTACATCCACGCCGAGGGCTACCCCGCCGCCGAGATGAAGCACGGGCCCATCGCGCTGATCGACGACCTGATGCCGGTGGTGTTCATCGCGCCGCAGGACGCCGTCTATCAGAAGGTGGTGAGCAACGTCGAAGAGGTGAAGGCGCGGGGCGGCCGCGTGATCGCCATTCTGACCGAAGGGGACACGGGCGTCGCGCGCCTCGCCGACCACAAGATCGAGATCCCCACGACGCTGGACCTGCTCACGCCGGTGCTCAGCGCCCTGCCGCTGCAGCTGCTCGCCTATTACATCGCCGTGCGCCGGGGGTGCAACGTGGACCAGCCGCGCAACCTCGCGAAGAGCGTTACCGTGGAGTGAGGGTTGTCCTGCAGCGGGTATCTCGCGCCCAGGTGCGGGTGGACGGGAACGTCACGGGTCAGATCGGCGTCGGGTTCGTCATCCTCGTGGGCTTCGCGCCCGGCGACACCGAAGAAACGCTCACCTGGATGGCGGAGAAGATCCTGAGCCTCCGCCTGTTCCGCGATGCCGAGGACAAGATGAACCGCTCGCTCGACGAGGTCCGTGGCGCGGTGCTCGTCGTCTCCCAGTTCACGCTCTACGGCGACGCGCGCAAGGGCCGGCGGCCGAGCTTCATCGACGCGGCGCCGCCGGAGGTGGCGAACCAGCTCTATGACAGGTTCGTGGCGATGCTCAGGGAGCAGGGAGCACGGAGCAGTATCTCCGTTGAGACCGGCGTGTTCGGCGCGATGATGGAGGTCGAGCTGGTGAACGACGGGCCGGTGACCCTGCTGCTGGAGCGCTAGCGCGGCACCGCGACGATCGCGAGGCGGTCGCCTGTAGGACTCACCGCCAGCCGCGAGACGTTGGTGAGCCCCGCCGCCGCGAAATCCGCCGCTTCCTCCCACGCTCCGCCGCGGCGCGGATTCCACTGATACAGCTTCGTGCCCCGGGCCATCAGCACGATCCCGCCGGGCGTCCACGTGAAGAAATCCGCGCCCTCGAACGCCCGCACGAGGGGCGTGACCACCCGCGTGCGCACGTCCACCTCCTTGATCCACGCCCCCGCGACCGAGTCCCGTTGCAGGAAGGCGATCGCGGCCTTGCCGGGCACCCGCTGCAGCGAGCGGCCGATGTCCCGCGCCACCACCTCCCCGGGCCGTCCCGGCACGCGGGCGTCCGCGATCTGCAGGGTGGGCGGGGCGCCGAGCACGAATAGCGCCAGCGTGTGCGCGTCGCCCCAGGCGTGGTAGCCGACCGGCTTGATGGAGTCGAGCACGAGGCGCGGCTGTGTGCCGTCCGCGTTGAACGCCCACAACCGCTGGGTGGAGTCGGCCTCGACGCGCACCGTCGAGAAGCCACGGCCGTCGGGCAGCGGGGTCGGGGAGTACTCGCTCTCACGCGTCGCGGTGAGGCGGACGCTCGTGGCGCGCTCCAGATCGTAGCGGTAGATGTCAGCCTGGCTGTCCTCACGGATGGAGGTATAGAGGAAAGCGCGGCCGTCCGGCAGGAAGAACGGCTGGTTGTCGTAGCCGGGGCGGGCGGTGACGTTGACCGGCGTGCCGACCTGCACGCGGCCGTCCACGACGCGCAAATCGGCCACATAGATGTCGGTGGCGGGCGGTTGTGCGGCGGCCTGCAGGGCTAGGACCAGGTACGAAAGCACGCCTCAACATAGCCATTCCCGAAGACCGCGTTCTTGCCGAGCGACGCACCGCGCGGTATCTCAAAGTCGCTAGCAGCGGCACCAGTGACACAGGCAACCCCGGCAATCGCCGAGCTACCGAACTGGTGGCTCGGCGTTCGTGTCTCGGGGACGCGAGTTGTACCCCCAGGAGAGGAGGACCTTATGGCAAACCGATGGACCCTGCTCCCGCTCGCCATGGTCGCACTGCCGTTCCTGGTCACTGCCTGCCTCAATGAACCGACCGCCGCCGGGACGGGATCTCGCGCTCCCGCGGCGAGCCTAGTTGCGGCGGATCCCGTGGCGCTGAAGCTGATCCCGACCGCCGGGAACCTTGTGCCGCCCGACTTCACAAAGGAGACCGGGAACGGGCCGTACTCGCAGGCCCGGTGGACGAGCAAGCTGGCGCTGGACGGCAAGTTCTCGGTGCTGCTGACGAAGTCGGTCGACTTCGCGTCCTGTTACACGGC
>WNFW01000663.1_pt1 | contig 22258 bp, 22 predicted proteins | sample 5400131 | NCBI WGS metagenome assembly WNFW01 (sample SAMN13153362, study PRJNA577476) | soil metagenome | isolation source: 20 cm soil or saprolite under grassland replicate 1 | place: USA:California | collected 2016-06-15 | reverse complement strand
AGATGCCGAGCCCGAGCCACAGCGCGAAGATCGGCGCCAGCACCACGCGCGGCAGCGCGTTGATCATCTTGACGTAAGGGTCGAGCACGGCGGCGAGAAACGGCTTGCGCGCGAACCAGAAGCCGACGAGCGCGCCCGCCGCCGAACCGATCACGAAGGCGAGCACCGATTCGACCAGCGTCACCCAGAGATGCCGCCAGATCGTTCCCTCGGCGAGCCATTTGACGACGCGCGAGAACACGTCGATAGGCGTCGAGAAGAAGAACGGCGGCAGCACGTTGGTCGCGGTGAGTACGTGCCACAGCCCGATCGCCAGGACCGCCACCAGGACCTGCAGCACGATCAGATTGGCGCGCGAGCGGGCCAAGCTCACCCTCCTCCGGTCTGGGCGTAGCCCTTGAGCACTTCGGTCTTGAGCACGTGCCAGATTTCGCGATGGAGATCGTGGAACGCCGGCTCGAGCTTGACCTCGGCGATGTCGCGCGGGCGGGGCAGCGCGACCCGCCATTCGCCGAGAATCCGCGCGGCCGGCCCCGCCGACATGATGACCACGCGGTCGGAAAGCGCGATCGCCTCCTCGAGGTCGTGGGTGACGAACAGCACCGCCTTGCGATCGGCGTTCCACAGGTCGAGCAGCAGATTGCCCATGATCTGCCGGGTCTGGGCGTCGAGCGGTCCGAACGGCTCGTCCATCAGCAGGATCTTCGGATCGCGGATCAGCACCTGGGCCAAGCCGACGCGCTTGCGCTGGCCGCCGGAGAGCATGTGTGGGTAGCGGGAAGCGAAACCCTGCAGGCCGACGCGGGTGAGCCAGTTCTCCGCGCGGCCGCGGGCTTCGCGCGACGGCACGCCGGCGATCTCCAGCCCGATCGCGACGTTTTCGAACGCGGTCTTCCAGGGGAACAGCGCTTCCGCCTGAAACAGGTAGCCGGCGCGCGCGTTGAGGGAGCCGAGCGGCGCGCCGAAGATGGTGGTGCGCCCGGCCGAGGGCGCGAGCAGGCCCGCGGCGACGTTGAGCAGCGTCGTCTTGCCGCAGCCGGTTGGCCCCACGATCGAGACGAACTCGCCGTCGGCGACCGCAAGCGTCGCCTGCTCGACCGCCGTGTAGGCGCTGCCGTCGACGAACCGGAAGCTGATGGTGACGGCATCCAGCGCGACGGCGGAGCCATCGGCGCTTTCACGCTTCACTGCAACGCTGGCGGGCTGGACCATGTTCGACAGGCTAGCCGTCCGCCTTGCGCCTTGCAAAGCCGAGCTTGGCCACGCCCGCGAGCGCGGGCCCGAGGGTCAATTCCGGCTCTTGTCCACGAGCGCCTTGGCCTTGATCCACGGCATCATGGCGCGCAGTTTTTCGCCGATCTGCTCGATCGGATGCTGGGCGAGCTTGGCGCGCATCGCCTTGAACGAGGTCTGGTTGACCCTGTTCTCCAGCATCCAATTGCGGGTGAAGCGTCCCGACTGGATGTCGTCGAGGATGCGCTTCATCTCCGCCCGCGTCTCCTGATTGATCACGCGCGGGCCGCTGACGTATTCGCCGTATTCGGCCGTATTGGAGATCGAGTAGTTCATGGTGGCGATGCCGCCCTCGTAGATCAGGTCGACGATCAGCTTCACCTCGTGCAGGCACTCGAAGTACGCCATCTCCGGCGCATAGCCGGCCTCGACCAGCGTCTCGTAGCCGGCCTTGATCAGCTCGACGAGGCCGCCGCACAGCACGACCTGCTCGCCGAACAGATCGGTCTCGCATTCCTCGCGGAAACTGGTCTCGATGATGCCGGCGCGCCCGCCGCCGATCGCCGCGCCGTAGGACAGCCCGAGATCGTGGGCATTGCCGGAGACGTCGCGCTCGATCGCCATCAGGCAGGGCACGCCGCCGCCGCGCTGGTATTCCGAGCGCACGGTGTGGCCCGGGCCCTTCGGCGCGATCATCAGCACGTCGAGGTCGGGCCGCGGCTCGATCAGGTTGAAATGGATGTTGAGCCCGTGCGCGAACATCAGCGCCGCGCCGTCCTTCATGTTGGCGGCGAGATGATCGCGGTAGATGTCGGCTTGCAGCTCGTCGGGCGTGAGCATCATCATCACGTCGGCCCATTTGGCCGCATCCGCGACTTCCTTGACCGGTAGCTGCACGCTCTCCGCCTTCTTGGCCGATGCCGAGCCCTTGCGCAGCGCGACGGTGACTTCCTTCACGCCGGAATCATGCAGATTGAGCGCGTGGGCGTGGCCCTGGCTGCCGTAGCCGACGATGGCGACCTTCTTGCCCTTGATCAGGTTCAAGTCGGCGTCGCGGTCGTAATAAACGCGCATGTCTTTGGTTCCCCTGTGAGTGAAGTTTACCTGGCTGATCGTCGTTATCGCCAGTCGGCAATCGCTACCGACTCAATTCCGACCAGTGCCGCCAGCTTGGCTCGCACGTCGTTGAGAACTGCTTCGGGAACTTCGCCGATGTGCCGAAAACCCCGCTCTCTACGATCCACGGCGCGGATCTGGTCGACGAGAATCGATCCCGTTGCCGCGAGTCCTGCGGGAAGCGGAACTTTTGTGGGCCAAGGTCGAGAATTCGACGTGATCGGACAGATGATCGCGAGGCGGCTGCGCCGATGGAAGTCAAGATCGCTGAGTACGACCACGGGTCTTGCGCCGCTTTGCTCGCCCCCGCGCGTCGGCCGCAGGTCCGCCCAGACGAGATCCCCCGCCTTGGGCAGTGAGTGATGCGCGCGTGTATTCGTCATCGATGATTTCGGCTCCCCTGTCCGGACCCCAATCGACAAGCTCGGGCTCGTTCTCCAGCCCGAGCCGATCCATTTCGGCAAGCAGATCCCCGAGGCGATACCGCGGAAGCTGGCCCCTCGGCGCGGTCTCGATCGCAAGCCGGGAGCCGTCCTGGTTGACATCGACCACGGTACCCGGCCTGAGACCAAGATCGTCGGCGAGCCGCTTGGGCAGTCTCACCGCAAGGCTGTTGCCCCATTTCGCTACTTTGATCTTCATGTCTTACCTGTTGTCGAATATACATTGTATATCCCAGACTAGCGATACCGTCGAGTCACATCGCCTCCGGCCCGCGGGTGATGGCGACGATGCCGGTGCGCGACACCTCGACCAGGCCCAGCGGCAGCATCAGCCCGACGAACTGGTCGATCTTGTCGGACTTTCCCGTGAGCTCGAACACGAAGCTCTCGGTGGTGGCGTCGATCACGCGCGCGCGGAACGCATCGGACAGGCGCAGCGCCTCGACCCGGCGCTCGCCGGTGCCGCGCACCTTGACCATCGCCAATTCGCGCTCGATCGACTTGCCGCCGACCGTGACGTCGATGACGCGGTGCACCGGCACCAGCCGCTCCAGCTGGTTCTTGATCTGCTCGATCACCATCGGCGTGCCGGTCGTCACGATGGTGATGCGGGAGAGCTGCTTCTCGTGCTCGGTCTCCGAGACCGTGAGCGAATCGATGTTGTAGCCGCGCCCGGAGAATAGCCCGATGACGCGGGCGAGCACGCCGGGCTCGTTGTCGACCAGGACCGAGAGCGTGTGGCGTTCGGTGGCGGGATTTTTCATCAACATGACATCACACCATCACCTTGCCTTCCTCGGTGATTGCGGCCTCGAGGTCCTGCGCGGCGTCGCCGAGCAGCATTTCATTATGCGCCCGGCCGGCCGGGATCATCGGGAAGCAGTTCTCGGTCGGATCGACCACGCAGTCGAAGATCACCGGGCGATCGACCGCGAGCATTTTTCGGATCGCGGCATCGAGCTCATCCGGTTTTGCGCAGCGGATGCCGACGCAATGATAGGCTTCGGCGAGCTTGACGAAGTCCGGCAGCGCCTCGGAGTAGCTCTCCGAATAGCGCCCGCCGTGGAGTAGCTCCTGCCACTGCCGCACCATGCCCATGTACTGGTTGTTGATGATGAAGATCTTGATCGGCAGCCGGTACTGTACCGCGGTCGACATCTCCTGCATGGTCATCAGCACCGAGGCTTCGCCGGCGATGTCGATCACCAACGCGTTCGGATGCGCAAGCTGCACGCCGACCGCGGCCGGCAGGCCGTAGCCCATGGTGCCGAGCCCCCCCGATGTCATCCAGCGGTGCGGCTCCTCGAACTTGAAGAACTGCGCCGCCCACATCTGGTGCTGGCCGACCTCGGTGGTGATGTAGACGTCGCGGTCGCGAGTGAGCGCATAGAGCCGCTCGATCGCGTATTGCGGCTTGATGACCTCGCTCGAATTACGATAGCCGAGGCTCTTGCGCCCGCGCCATTTGTCGATCTGCTGCCACCATGCGGCGAGCGCCGGCTTGTCGGTCTCGACCGAGGACGCGCGCCACAGCCGGATCATGTCCTCGAGCACGTGGCCGCAATCGCCGACAATGCCGATATCGACCTTGACGTTCTTGTTGATCGAGGAGGCGTCGATGTCGACGTGGATGCGCTTGGAGCCGGGCGAGAACGCGTCGACCCGGCCGGTGATGCGGTCGTCGAACCGCGCGCCGATGCACACCATGACGTCGCAATCGTGCATCGCCATGTTGGCCTCGTAGGTGCCGTGCATGCCGAGCATGCCGAGCCATTGCGGATTTGCGGCCGGAAACGCGCCGAGCCCCATCAGCGTCGAGGTGATGGGAAAGCCGGTGAGCTTCACCAGCTCGCGCAGCAGGTGGCTGGCTTCGCTGCCGGAATTGACGACGCCGCCGCCCGAATAGATCACCGGGCGCTTGGCGCCGGCCATCAGCGCGACCGCGGCTTTGATCTTCTCCAGATCGCCCTTGAGCTTCGGCCGGTAGGTCTTGTGCTGCACGTTGCGCGGCCCGGAGTAGAAGCCCTTGGCGAACTGCACGTCCTTGGGGATGTCGACCACGACCGGCCCCGGCCGGCCGTTCGCCGCGACGTAAAACGCCTCGTGCAGCACGCGCGCGAGATCATCGACGTTCTTGACCAGATAATTGTGCTTGGTGCACGGCCGGGTGATGCCGACGGTGTCGCATTCCTGGAAGGCGTCGTTGCCGATCAGGTGCGTAGGGACCTGCCCGGTGATGCACACCAGCGGCGTCGAATCCATCAGCGCGTCGGTGAGCCCGGTCACCGCGTTGGTCGCGCCCGGGCCCGAGGTGACCAGCACGCACCCGACCTTGCCGGTCGAGCGCGCATAGCCCTCCGCGGCATGCACCGCGCCCTGCTCGTGGCGCACCAGGATGTGGCGAAGCTTGTCCTGCTGGAACAGCTCGTCGTAGATCGGCAGCACCGCTCCGCCCGGATAGCCGAAGACGTGCTCGACCCCCTGATCGGCGAGCGCCTGGATCACCATTTGGGCGCCGGTCATCTGTTCTGCCATGTTCCGCTCCACTCGCTCGACGCTTCGATTTGGCCAATAAAAAAGGGGCCCAAAAGCCCCTGTCGCGCACCGCCACGTATCGCGGATGGGTCATCCATCCACGGCGGTGCGCCAGCCGATTACGAGAACAACAAAGTTATGCACGGTCGCGCCTCTCCGGCGTTTTGTTGCGCGCCTTATAATAGCCGCACCCCCAAAGGTCAAGCGCGAACCGCGTCGAGCGCCTGCAAAACGTGCTGTTTGGCCCGATCGTCGGCGATCCACCGGAAGCCCGGCAGCTGGTGGCGAAACCAGGTGAATTGCCGCTTGGCGTAGCGCCGCGTGTCCTTCTTGGCTTCGATCGCGGCAGCTGCGAGCGTGAGGTTTCCGGCCAGCCCGGCTCGCAGCCAGGGCACGCCGTGAGCCTTCATGGCGGGATGCAGGAGATCGAGCCCGCGGGCATCGAGCGCGCGCACCTCTTCGAGCGCGCCCGCCGCGATCATGGCGTCGAACCGCGCGTCGATGCGGCGATAGAGCTCGGCCGGGTCGGGATTTAGGAAAACGTTAACCGTCGCGGCCGGATCGACAAGCGCCGGCATGCCGGCGCGGTGCCAGTCGGAGAGCGCGCGTCCGGTTGCCTGAAACACTTCGAGCGCACGAGCGATCCGCACTCCGTCTTGCGGCCGGATTTTTGCCGCGCTTTCCGGGTCGCGCTCGCCGAGCTCGGCATGCAGTGCCGACGCGCCCTCGGAGGCGAGCCGCGCGCGCAAGCCGGCGCGCAGCGCGGGCGGAACCGGCGGGATCGCCGCGAGTCCCCGCGTCAGCGCCTGGAAATAGAGTCCGGTGCCGCCGACCAGGATCGGCAGCCGCCCGGCGCGTGCAGCTTCGGCCAGGATCGGCTCCACGTCTTTCAGCCAGCGCCCCACCGAATAGGTCTCGGCGGCATCGATGTGGCCGTAGAGCCGGTGTGGAACACGCGCCTCTTCTTCGGCGCTCGGCCGGGCGGTCAGGATCCTCAGGTCGCGATAGACCTGCATGGCATCCGCATTGACGATCACGCCGCCCAGTTCTTCGGCCAGGTTCAGCGCCAGCCCCGACTTGCCGCTCGCGGTCGGCCCTGCGATAAGCACCGCCCGCTTCGCATCGCGCCGGGTTTTTTCCGCATGACTCATGGCACAACCTCTAACGTTAAGTGGCTGAATCATAAATAGAATTTGTCCAAAGAATCCAGCTGTACGGCACAGTTACGGCAAGATGGCTTTTATCTTCGATACACAACTGCCGAACCGCTGGAAAATACGCGCCCGCAAGGACTGGTGGAGTACGTGCGCTCGTATGCTCACGAACTCGCGACGCTTGAATTTGAACAGAACGCAATTTCCGGGACGATCGAGTTGACGGTTCGGCATCGTCGTGGGCTGCAGAGACGGCTGCTCTTCCCGGTTCAACCGGCTCGGCCTCCTGGGAAGAGAGCGGCTCCGGGAGTGGGGACAGGGGCTGGGGATGCCGGCCGTCCGAATATGACGCCCTGGTCGCACAGCCGGCACGCCCCGCAGAAGCCCCGCTCTATGAGCCACTACTGATTTGCCACCGCACGTCAGCTGCCACTGCCCTCCTCGACTTCTAAACTGAGTGGAAGCTCAAGTTGCTCTGGAGTCCGAATAACGCGCACTACAATTCGATCGCTCTTCAGCGTCAGCTCCACCACAATTCCAAGGTTAGCAAACGACATCCCCCTCGGCTGCCCTACTTCCGCAAAACCGAAAAAAGTAAACGGTATTTCTATGGTATCGGACGATACAATTCGGGAAAGCACCTGAGCGGAGAATGACCTAGGTTGTATCGTTGTCTGCCCAGGTCCACCAATACCTGTTTGCAGCAGAACCAAGCCCTGATCAAACCCACCCAGCTTCTCTCGTTTGGCATCGGCTGCACGGATTATCTCGGCCAAGTCAAACCCGCTCAATTCGGCAAGCGCACGAATTACCTCCAAGACGTCCGCAAGTTCGATTTTACGCTCGCTATCTGATCGTCCCTCGCGGACCTCCAGTGCTTCCTCCAATATTTTCCCAATTAGAAAAGCCCTTCGTGTGTTCGTGGGAATCTCGGTAGTAACACCCAATTCTTGCCGGGCCGCAATCCGCCCAGGTATCTTGTCTCTGACAATCTTTCCAAGCGGCGTGTTTTTGCGGACCCGCGAATATTCCTTTTCTCCCGTTGCAATCACGGTACAACCGTCTCTCACCAACTGGTAGTAGGCGTGGGCTAGTGTCGAACCCTCAAGCACTATCGGCATTTCTTGCTCGCGAGCCATCTTCCCGACCTCCTTCAGAAAATCATTATCCCGAAAGAGGGCTGGTTTGTCCGGACGCAAAACTATCATGTAATGACCGACTTCAAGATCTACGTCCTTAAGTCGCGCGAGTGAGGCGCGATCACTTACGACAAAGGAAATATGCCGGGAGCGGTCCTCGTTCTTTTCTGTTTTGTAGGCGTGCACCCAATACCAAGGGACATTGAACGATTCTCCATTTTGGTCGATGCAGCCAACCAGCCACATGACGTGACAAGGCTGCCCGAGACGCCGCGCGATCGCGTATGTACGTTCTGCAATATCTCCTGCATCCTTACGGGTTACGCTGAGAGCCCGCGCAATCTCATTCTTTGTGCGAACGTACTTCCACGAACCATCTTCCTGGGCGAGCAACATGTTTGATTTATATTCCGGATAATCTGTAGCCGACGAAGTTGGCACATGGACCTCCCAGATGTCGTAAGGACAATACTGGAGAGCATCGGGAAGACCCCAAATTCCGTTGATTTCTACAGTCGGGTCTGCAGGATCAGCCCGCGCCCATGCGCTCGACCTCGAAGCGATATAGCGGTGCATAACAAATGCGATACTGCTGAGGTCATGACCCGTTCCCCGGAGCTCTTTCTTTTGGGCTACACACCATTCAGCCGCCTGCACAGGAGATAAACACTCGGTCCGAGGTAAATTTAGTACCTTGTCGCAGCTACTCTTGACCGTCGTACGAACCACAATGTTGTTTGGACCTATGAGCTGCTCAAAGTCCCTGACCAACGCAGCGAATCGATCGCTCGCGTTTGACTCTGGAATATCCGACACTGCCGCATAGAATAGGTGTGGTCGATGTTCGATTCCATCGCCCCATAAATCCTCCAAGACCTTTAACTTGTCCCAGTGAGCTATTGCAGGTGATTCGGCTGCACGGAGGGTTGCCCCCGACCCAGCCGGCGGTTCGTAAATGGGCTCGATTCGTAACTGAAACGGATTAACGCCAATAAAATCTTCGTCCTCCGCGTCGATTTGCACGATGAAAAAGGTTTCATTCCGGCTTATCCACTCGCAATTGAGTCTCGTGGAATGGCCGCATACAAGCACATTATTGATCCACGCAGCAACCGAGCCGAACAGCCGCTCTTGGGACAAGCGAGGCCTTGCCGATAGCGGCTCCCGGTCCGATGCCGCCGAATCGCGTTGAGTGTTCAACCGCGACGAAATGATCGCCCCCGCCGCTGTGTGCGTTGTCAACTCCCAATGATCGCGTGTCTTGGAGACACGCAACAGGTTCCCGAACTCGCCGCGTTGGGTCGGCTGTAGATACGCCTGAACCACGACCGCTGTTGGTTTCTGTCCGGTGGAATTCACCACGGCACGAACTGCTGTCTCGAGCCTTGGAAGCCAATCCGAACCCTGGAGCGCTGCCACCTCGCTTCTGTATCTACCGCGGTCCCAAATTGTCTCTCCGATTACACTCGACCTTACGATTACGCGTCCATCCGGGCCCACCAGCTGCTTCACTCTCGCCAAAAAGGTCGCGTCGAACTCCTGGGGTGCGGTAAGGAAATGCGAAGTGATGCGCGGAGACATTAAAATGAAAGGCGGCGTCCAAAGTCTCGGTAGCGCCGCTAAGCCCGCTCCTTTCGGGCCATAAAGACTCTTCGCCGCATCAACTTCTGACCAAGCAATTGGTGGGGTGGAATCCGAATACAGAATACTTGTCATTTTTCTTTGAGCGTCCCGAATACCGCGCCAGCAATATTGGTTAACAGTCCGCTGACACCATCGGAGAAATAGCCCGTTAGAAAACCAAATACGGCTACGCTCGCTAAGGATCGAGGAGGCTGAGAAACTTGTCCACCCATAATACCTATATCAAACAACGTAAGTACCACAACTGCGTAGACGCCCCCCACGAACGGGACAAAGAACCGCCAGTATCGCCTGTCGAGGTGCCAAGTTCCTTTTGCCACAGCGTGGATCAGCCACTTGATTGAAAACGTTGTCCCACCAACACAGCCTGAAAAGAACACGCTCAGGATTCGGCAGTCAAAGACAACTGGCGCACCAGTGGCAGCGGAGGACAATCCAAAATAGGCAAGGCCGGGAACTGGAAGCTTGATGTCATGATCCGCCAAAGCTATGGCCAGCGCTGACAAGACGAGAAATACGAGCAAGGCAATTCCAAGAACCCAGGCCTCATAATTGATCGCGGCTCTCGCTGTGGCATAGCGAGTTTCCCAATCCCACCGGGGCCTCCCATCCGTGTAGTTTTTCGGAAGAACTGGGGCCAGCTCTGGAGACTCCGGCGCGGGGGCTTCGCGATTGTTAGTCTTTTTATCCACGCCCCCAGCGCTCCCTTTCAAGCAGCGTTATGGCCAAAGCTAGCGAGAGTGGCCTCAACATTCGCGAGGTGAGGATGGATTCTGTAATCCCAAGCATCGCCCCTATTTACAAGTGCCGCGACAATGCGTCGAAAAAACTGCGATCCTACAATTTCAACTGACCGTGCGAGCACGTATTCGCGCTCCGCGCCCGCAACGAGGTATGATTCCCCGTCCAGAATAACATCATAGGGATTGCGGATGCCCTCCTGCCAGCTCAGGGCTTTCGCCACAGCCGTCACCACCTGTTTGAATTCCGAGAAACTAAATGGGGGGTTGAACAGCATGTGAATGTGGGCGTGATCGACCCCACAACCGATCGCATCCCCACGGGCAACCGCTCCATGCTCGAACCAAATCACGTTCTGTGCTCTTTGGCCAAGGCGGTCAGTAATCTTCGCTACTAATTCGACAGCTGACGCTCTATGTTGCCGACACCAGACCGCAGAATTCGTGCAGCGGGCTTTTGGTATCGCGAGCACCCAATTCGGAACAATTGACCCGAGCGTGGGCGCAACCACCACTTCGTCCAAGTCCAACAGCACAGAATCGTAAATCGCCACTGGCAACGATCCAGCTAAGATGTTGTCGAATCGCCTAATTGTCATCGCTTCCTCCGCCCGAATCGCCGGCGAGTATTGTACGCCCGCTAGGCAGAGAGCTGCCATACGCATTCAGGCGACCGGCAGCGTAGCAGACCGGGCGCCGACCTCCAGCGGGAAACCCAAAACCTTGGTTCCGGGACATATTAGCCCCTCCAGCGCATTGTGATAGAGGCTGCGCGGAGACTAGGCCTCTCGTGAGGATCAGCCGTTAAGAGCCCGCCACACGGTGGCTCGCCTACCTCGAACTCTCGCGCCAGCGCAGCCGCCGTTTCGCCAGCAGCATACCATTCCGCAATCATCCGGCGTTGCTTTGCGTTGAGCTTGGTCGGCCTGCCGAACGCCACGCCGCGCTCCCTGGCGCGCTGAATACCGGCTTGCGTCCTGGCCATGATCAGGGACCGCTCGAACTCCGCCAAACCGCCAAGCACCGTCAGCATCAGCCGCCCAGGAGCCCGCCAGCGAGCGGAACCCTGCCCCCGCCTTGGTGATGATCTAGCCGAGTGACGACAGCGGTGTCCCCGGGCCCCAGCGCCTTCAGCATCCGCGCAAGCTGTGGCCGGTCACTCCGGGCACCGCTGATCTTCTCGGCGTAGATCCTCTCGGACCCTGCCGCTTTGAGCGCCTCGTGTTGTAAGGCCAAGTCCTGGCCCCTGGTCAAAACCCGTTCGTAGCCGACTGTCGCCATAGTCCTATCCCCGTATTTTTTCCGGTAATTGCAGGCGCCCAGCACCGGCATGTCATGGCTGTGCTCAGCGGAGGGATACGAAGCGGCGCGCAGTAGTCGCGGACGCACAACCGGTGAGTTCTGCTATTGTCAACTGGGCCTATCTATGCTCGCAGGGCTTTGACAAAATCCGCTTGTGGCACGAAATAGCTTTGCGCGCGTGCGATTCCCTTCCCAAGGTCGCAGAGCAGATCGCCCTTGCCCAGCAGACTTTCGGCCCCTGTTTCGCCGATCACAATCTGCGAATTGGTCCCATTGGCTACCCGCAGGCAAACCTTCATCGGAAGATTGGACTTGATCAGGCCGGTCACCACAGTCCTGTCCGGCCGCTGGGTTGCCAAAACGAGGTGAATACCGGCGGCGCGTCCCTTTCCGGCCAATCGCGCTACCAACTCCTCAAATTCCTTCTTTTCGTTCCGCCCGGTCAAAATCAGGTCCGCGAACTCATCGAATATGAGTACTAGAAAGGGGACATCGGTTTGGCCCTCTGCAAAGCGCTGATGTAGACTGACAAATCCCTCACGGGCCAATCTGAGATACCGCTGGTCCATTTCAGAGACCGCGTCCCGGAGTATGCTGAGCGCTGAACCGAGTTCGGTTGCAACTGGGCGCCAGAGGTAGGGGCTGCCTGCCACATTGCTGAAGGTGAGCACCTTCGGGTCTACAAGGGCCAGCCGCAGATACGCGAGAGGATTTCGGTGTACCAGGCTCACGATGAGCGTCTTCAGCCACTCGCTCTTGCCGCTGCCGGACGTTCCCGCCACCAGGATGTGGCAAGTGTTCGAATCGCAGAAATCCGACAGGATCGCTTGGCCTTCGATGCCCACCCCGACCGGAAAGACCATGGGGCTCTGGCTGGCCTTTAAGACGCCGCGCTCAAGGGCATCGTCAAGCAGAAGGGTTTGACGATCGGCTCGCGGCAGATCGATTATGACAAACCCCGGGCCAGGCTTGATCAATGGGGGTTCGTCGAGGGCCAAGGCCACCTGCAAATCATCCGCACGGTTGGCCAGCGAGGAAACTCTGACCCCCGGCGCGGGCCTGACCTTTACCCGCGTGACCTGAGGCCCCGCCACGACATCGCCTGCTGCGACGGAAAGCCCGAATCCCTTGAAAGCATCGACAATCCGCTCCGATACTGCGGCGCCTTTGGGCTCCGCGGTCTTCGGAGGGCTGACCGTCGGTTCAGTTATAAACATTTCCCGCAAGACGGGATTCACGAGGCCGTCATAGATGTCCGCCAGTTCCGGCGGCGAGACGTTCACCTCCATGAACTCCGGAAGGTAGTACTCCAACGTTCCGCAGAAGGAGCACCCTTCTCGCCAAAACGGTAGGAGATGCCCATAGATTGCGAGCTGGATCAAATCCAATTTCTGATGATTTCCTTGGCTGAGCTTGTAGTCGACGACTTCAAGGTGATATTTCGGATGAAAACGAATCGCGTCGACCTTGGCGGCTATTTCGACCGTTCTGTCTCCGACAGGCACATGAATGTTCTTGATGCTCTCCTCGCTTGCAATGAATACATCTTGCCAATTTTCGAAGTTCTTCGTCCGCGACCTGAGTTCGATGAGCCTCGTACAGAAACTGCGCATTCTGTCGGTTAACGCCGCCGCCTCCTCGACCTTCCCCTTTGCAATCAGCTGGTCTGTGAAGCGTTGCAGCGACATGCGCCAAGAGATGTGCAGCAGGCCGCTAGACGTCGCGATTGCGGCTGCCTCGGCGAGATTGGCTGGGTTGACCAGCCAATTGGCTAGCAGCTCCGTTTCGTGGTGGAATCTCGTGCCGAAAACCTTAGGCTGACCATTGACGCACAGCGGGAGGGTGCTCGGCTGCCTCCCTTCAATCCAGCTTCGCCGCCATTGCGGATCGACGACGGCGCACTTGAGCTGCGAGACTGTTATGCGGCGATGCGCCATTGCAAGTAAATCGTTTGTGGACCGGGATGCGCCTTTACATTTCGATTGCCCTCGATCGCTCGTAAGACTGCTGCCTTGAGAGACTCGTCACCGAGGCTCCTGAGAACCTCATTGATGTCGACAAGCATTCTCTGGCTGACGATATCGAGAACAGTTCGGAGCTGCGCTTCCGTGAGACTCCTTTGCGGGGACGTATCGGGTTGCGCTTCGATCCGCACGGCAGGCGGTCTGCCCTCAGAAGGGCTCCTCACAAATCTTGACCGGGAATAGCGATCCAACCATGGCTCGAAACGGGTTTTGAGCCATTGTAGCACCTCAACCGGGTCGTAGCAGATGTTTCCTTGCAACGCATTGGAGTACAATTCACGGGCCGCATGTAGTTCACATACTTCGTCAAGCGACAAAGGCACGATCCGAAGGCCCTTCATCTCCGCATCCTCGATCTGTATCTTGGCCGCGCCCCACGTCGGCCGCGGAATAGGCGTGAGATCGGGCGTTCGAAACACCACGGCCCCGAAACGCCTGGCCGAACCAGCCAACCCAATGGACTCTCTAGCAATTGCTCCCCATCTTGCATGGTGGTCACCACTTTCGAACGCGAAATAGATCGAGCGATCCTGCCAAGCCCATTGAACTGCGAAGTATCGATTGTCAGGCTTACGGATCGCAACGTTTTCGTATCCTTCTGCGAGAGCCTGAGCAAACCACATCAGACAGTCTTGGTTGTAATGGTGCAGAACCTTGTTGGTGCGGATCTTGTTTACCTCGATGGCGAACAGGTCTGCCAACGGAGTCTTCGGCCGGGGCTCGGTGGAGGGTCTCGCCAAAACACGAAATCGGGCAGCCGCCGCGATCAGAACGTCTCGAACGCCGATTTGCGGTATGACGCTGAATTGGGCGCCGAGCCAGCCGTCACCGATAAAGTCGAGAATGGCGGCGTCATCGACCCGAAAGCCTGTCAACCGAGCTTGGATCAAGTCCTTGGCCTGGTCTACGGTAATCCCCTCAAGGCGTATCTCGGGCGAGAACCGATTCTTAAAAGCTGGCTCCATGACTGGAAGTACGTCGTGGGTCCAGTTTGCGGAGTTCGTCGTCACGATCGTGAGTTGATTGGGGACAGTTGCGTACAAGGCCTCAACGCCTTGCGCTAAAGCATTTACCAGGACTCTGTCGCTGCCATAGAATTCCGTTTGATCGAAGCAGAATACGAATGGCCTACAGTAGGAAGACAGCACGCAGAGACCCTTTAGTCGCTGGAAGCAAAGCTCATTGATTTCGCGACTGGAGGAATCCGGTCGACCTTCGTTGTCCGCAGCAAGCAGTTTGAGTACCTGCAGTTCTTCGATCTCGAGAGGGTCGCCGCGCAACCACTTTAGCGCCGCGTCCCGCTCCAGGCCGTCACTCTCGTTGAACGCGTAGGCCGCTAGAACTTTTAGCCACGCGGTCTCACGTCCACCCAGGATAACCCCGCGATTTCTGAGAAGGCCTGCCAGTTTCTGGAGCACTGCCCGGTCGTCGAGCCGGGACTTCATCCACTCGATCAGAGCATTGCTGCCCGGCGCGTGACCCAGCACCTTCAAAGGATGAGCTCGCAGATATTTGACTGCACCCTCGATTCGTGAATAGTCCTCCACGCCGCCTTCGGCCATATGGTCCGCTGCGACATGAGCCAGCACGCCTTTTGAGAACGCTTCGAGTTGCGAGCCAGCCTCCTGGCCGTTTTGATTGGCGCGTTCCAATTCCTGAATTGTCGCTTGAACGATAGAGATCCAGATCCTTTGGGGATCTTGAAAAGGCCGTAGGTAAATGAGTGTTGCCTCCTCGCCCAAACGCTTAAACAGCCGACCAAGAAGATGTGACTTGCCGTAGCCACGGTCCGGCGACACGACGAGCTGGGCCTTCTGCGCAGCGATCGGCCCGCGCGGCAACTCGCCCTTTGTCAATTCGCGAAATCCGGCAACGAGCGTCTCAAGCGGCTTGTCGTTCAAACCTTTGACTGAAAAAGAAACCCGCCGTGGCTCGGTGACCACATCATCTTCGAACGGATTGACTTCCAGTTCGGAAAAAATGGTGGTCATGGCTCCTCCTTGAAGACGACCGTCACTAACGGTTCGGGCTGTCCTTCGACCTGGATGCCGGCTGCAATCACCTCTGGAGGGAACTTCGCGGTTGATGCTCGGTGCAAACTGACCCGCCCGCTCTTCGCTTCCTCAAGCAACAGTCGATGCAAGTCATCCTTCGCCGCGCCCAGCCGCGTCATGATGTCGTAGATCTTAACGGTGCTGATCCCGCCCTGTTCGGTCTTCAGTTTTTCGTAGACAGGGCGGATCTTCTCCAGCGTCACAGCCCCGGTAGGAAATGGCCCGATGGAAGATGCCGGACCTGATCCAGTTTCGGAATCGTCGGTTAACCTCAACTGTTCTAAAAGTGCCTCGCGGTGAACGTAGAACCTTGTATTCCGGCCGCCTTTCAACTCGACAACCTTTGCCTCGGCTTTGAGTGAAGCCATTGCATCATCGAAGAAGCTCTTGAGAAAACCTGTCACCTTCTTTCCAAGATTGGAGCGGGTCGTGAGCTTCGCACCAGCTTCGCGCAAAAAAGTTTCAATCAGGAGCTCGGCTCTCTCGCGCGTTGGTGCAAATTGTGGGGCGAAATAGTAGTCCGATCTGTTCTTGAATGGTCCCCGTGCGGCGCCTGCCGATCTCAGATCGCGGAGAATTGAGGCGCTTCGGCTTTGGATCCGTTTTGGAATCTTTCTTTCGAGCGCAGACCTGGTCCGTCCTTTCGCACCAGCGGCAGTCAAATATTCAACTAGTTGTGAGGAATTCCACTCCTTCGACATCACTTAAACTTAACTCCGGTTCATGAACTCACGCAGCCGTGGGTTAAGAGGCCGCACATGGATTGCCCGTTCCCTCAAGGAATCATCCTGATGCTGCGACGGACTAGCGAGGTTGGCGAGCAGGTCGTGCAGCGCCCCAAACGAACCGCCGTAGGCGGAGGACCATCCAACGGTTGTCGGACCGTGAACGTGAGTACATTTTTCCGGAAATAAGGCGCGTCGTAGCCCAAATGATGGCAATGTGCTGACGGTAGTGGGTAAATTGCGGCACTTTCGTAACCCGTGGTGACGGAACCGGATTACAGCGGAACCTAGATGTCCTGATCCAATTTGTTACCGCCCGCGCGTCTAACTTATTCAAGAGGCTTAGGAATATTGTCGGTCAAGAGATCGTTGTGAAATCCCATAGCACACATCGGCGCACGCTTGCGGTAAAGACCAGCCGAGGCGTGCGGATCAACGCGATCGCACCCACTAGTTCAGGGTAGTTCCAGACACTAGGACATACCCGATCGACGCGACGGCTATGTCGACTGATCCATACTCACAAAATCGGCATGGAAGATACCGCATTGGCGGCAAACGGATCGCTCAGACGGATGTACCGGCCGACGAGCGCATCCGAGACGTGGCCGGTCTGCGCCTTGATCCGCCAGACCGGCGCGCCTGCGCTCGCGGCGCTTGTCACGAACCCCGCGCGCAGCGAGTGTCCCGAGTATCGCGCCGGATCGAGGCCAATCGCCCTGACCCGCTGCTTCACGATCCATGCGATGGAGTCGCCGGAGAGTCGACTGGGCAGCACCTGCCCGCGCCGGGTGACGGGCCGAAACACCGGCCCTTCGCTGATCCCGGACAGCTCAAGCCATTGGTCAAGTGCCTTGACCGGACAGATTGAGTTTCGTCCGTGGGGAATAGCGACCTGCCGACCCTGGCCTTCCTGGTCGGTCTTGCTCTTCGGAATGGTGATGACGAGGCCGCGGGGCGTCCGCTCGATCGACTTGCAGTCGATGCAGATGAGTTCCGACCGGCGAAACGCCCCAGCGAACCCGAGGAGCAGCAGGGCGCGATCCCGGCAATCGTGTAAGGAGTCGCCGAGCGAAGCCACGATGGCAGCCATCTCCTCCGCTAAGAGAGCCGCTGCGCGGCGTTGCGGGCGCCCGTGGGCGCGCCGGATGCCTCGGAAGGTCAGCCGGACGAGTTCGGATCGGACCGGGTCAGGCAGGCCGTGCAGGGCATGGGCGCGGCGGATTGCGACCAGGCGGCGGGAGAGGGTGGCTACCGTATAGCTGGTGGCGTGCGCTGCCAAATAGCGAGCGACGACATCGGGGTTCGCCGGCAACGACCCGCCCCAGGCGAGGAAATGCTTGAGGTCGCTGTCGTAGGCGCGCCGGGTGTTCGGCGCTGTGGCTGCCTCGATGAAATGCAGAACCATCGCATCGGTGCAGGCCATCGCAATCGGGGTGGCTGGGGTGGCGGTGACTGCGCCGAGCGGAGTTGGTTCTGATAAGTGAAGATTATCGCGAGTAATGGCCATGAGGGTCAGGGGCCCGCGGCGACGGCCGCGGTCCAGAGCTCGGCCCGGATCGCGTTGAGGTGATCAAGGGCGGCGTTCATGGCCTCCCGAACCGGCCCGATCCCCTCGAGCCGCAGCCCCGCCGCGATGAAATCCGCCTCGATGCCCAGCCTTTCCAATGCATCCGATTGCGCCCAGTCGAGCCGTCGCATCAGCGGAGCGGCATCTGCATAGAACGCTGCGATCTCAGCCGCTTTCCGGGGCGAGCCCTTGGCCAGGAACCGAACGAGGCAGTCGCGGAACGGCTTGTTTTCGCTGATCAGTCGCTCGATCGCGCGCTTGCCGATGCGGGTATGCTTGTCGAACGCGTAGAGCGGGACACCCGCGATGGTCTTGGTTTCTGGAACAGGATCGTTGCGGATTCCCGTCAGACCGCTGCGCTGAACCTCCAACCATATTAACGGCGCCAAAGCGACGAGCGCCTCGGGGACGCGCTTTGCGGCCAGCACGATCGAGTATGCTAGCTCTTCGCCCGCTCCGAGATCGCTGTACGCCCCGGCCAGAGCCCGGAGATCCCCGCCCTGCACCTGCCTGTCATAGCGCCAGTTAATGCCGGAAGCGAACCACGCGGCGACGGCACGTTTTGCCAGCGGCTGGGATAAGTCGGCGAGAAGCTGCAGGCGCCCAAAAAGCGATGCCTTCCGGCAAGCATCGCGCACCTCCGAAAAACATGAGTGGTCGTGCGCCGCACAAATCAGATAATCGCCACTGCGGTCCTTCGGAGCTTCGGCCAACCGGCGCACGATGAATTTGAGGACCGCCGCATCGCCGCAGGCCCGACGGCATTCGGTGGAAGCGATCGCAAAGACCGTATCGATCAATGCACCGATATCGCCGGCACCAACATCTTCGAATGCAATGATGATCAGCCGTCGCCAGATGCCAGAGCGATCGAGTTCTTGGACTCTGAAGGCCGCTCGATATGCGAGCTCGGCATCACCACGACGAATGGATTTCTGCAGTAGACTTGATGCAATCCAGCGATCGCATTTTAGGGGACCGACATCGCCATCCACTGAACAATCGAGTTGTTCATAAATCCGATCAAATACTTGTTTGTTGAATAACATGATTTAGTGTGACTCAAGTACCTAAATTTACAAGCTAAAAATACGCCGTAGCAAATGAATGTCGGTTTTTTATCGGGTCAACGATGCCTAATCTTTCGATGCGCTCATCGAGTCCGCGTCAAAAACACCATGCTCATCCCCTAGATCCCGCACCGGCTACGGACGAGGTGACGGTAGGTGAAATGGTCTAAGGGCGTCAGGACAAGGATTTCCGAATCCGGTAGCAAAGCGGACATGCTCAAGAGCGAAGGTCACTTCCGAGTTTGGACCCAACGCGGACATTGGGCAGGCGCTTTAATGTAGTTCTAGGAGCTGTTCGCCCCTTAACGAGACCCACTCATTCCAAGTCATCAGGCGCAGCCCGAGCCGGCCGTAATCCACCCGCAGATACTCGTCGGGTCCGCGCATGATGGCGTCAGGCACGATCTCAGCGACCTCCTGTGCCATCACGCCACAACATAGACCTCATCGCTCGAAATATATCGAAACCGGTAGAGGCCGATGCCGTTATCCAGTCGCCCCACCGGAAGGATGTCGCGCTTTACCCGGATGTCGGACATGACCGGAATAGTGCTGCCCGATCCACCGATTGGCACCGTGAGCGTTCCCGTAAAGATGTCTCCTTTCTGGCCTATCCGTTCGTTATGGAGTACAGTCGACGCCAGGAGCTGCAGGCTGCCGGTGCGGACGTTCGGGCAGCGCGCCGATCACGGCGACCGGACGCCCGAGCAGGTGCGCGAGCCTGCGCCCTTCTTGTATCGTTGTTGGGCTCTTCTGTGAAACGCGTATCGTCATGGAACTCTGAGGCAGGGCGATGAGCGCAATTCACTGGTTGGCAATTCATTGGCAGGAATTAGGCGCCGGTGTTCTTTTGACCGCTTTCATTGTGTTCGCTCTTCGCCAGGGCATGAAGGTAAGGCCCCTCGATCCAGACGAACAACCGCCGGCAAGGCCCGAGCAGATAGGATTTTAGTGGCGACGCTATGTTGTCAGCGGCAATGTTTTGTTGTTCGGTCCCGGTTCTGATCCCGTTAAGTTTTTCAGCTTGCGCTATCAACCCGACCCGCTCGAGCATCTTCAAAGCGGCAGCGCGGCATGACCGAGCAACAGTCTGGTTCACGACATTAAGGTTAACAAAAGGTTTACGCTCGCCGTAGCTTGTTATCGTCGTCCGTCGCGCAGCACTTGGGCCTACACTTACCGGCTTGGTTTCCGCGACACCGTCATCGAGTTACGCCCCGAAGTCCACTACCACGCATAATGGGAGCGAGCCCACGACATGTCGAAGACTGTCCCTTCGCTGTTCGCGGTCGCTAGTCTTTTGGCGGGGGTGCCGGCAGTCGCCGGAGAAATGCGCGCCGAGGAAGCGCGCCAATTTGTCGCCGACAAGCTGTTTTCGTTCACTTGCTTTGAAGGCACGTCCGGAGAGGGTCGCGTCCACGCCGACGGTTCGGTTGGGGGGGTGGTCCGCTTCGGGGGCAGCGGGCCGCCGCGTTACGCGACGCTCCCGCCCGGAACGCTGCGGGTCAGGGGAGAGGCCATTTGCGCCATGATAAGTGCCCTGCCGTTCGAGGTCTGCTTTGATCTCGATCGCACCGACGAGAAGAGCTTTCGCGGTTCGCTGGCTGGGCTAAGCGTCGCGTCCTGCCAATTCACCAGGCAGGCCGGTCGGGCCGGAATGGCCCGCACGTCATTGCCACTCTCCATCAAGCCGACTATCGCGGCCTCAAGTCGGCAGCGTCCCCGGGGAGATGCGTCGAAGAACTGACGCCGGCGACTCCTTCTCGTTTTAGGATAACCACATTTTTAAGATTCGCGATCATTCAATAGAGTAATCGGATCTATTCCGACGGAGTATCGCGTTGACATCGTGCCCGCCTCGGATGCGCTTGCTGCTACTGGCGGCTTGCGCGGCTGCGATTGTGCTCGCCGGATGCGAGACTGATAGCCCCCTGACTCGTGCACTCAAGCCATTGTCGCCGCAGATGCTGGCGCAGCTCGAACAGAAGCACATGCCCATCGACTCGCCGATTCTAATCCGCCTGTTCAAGGAAGAATCGGAGATCGAGGTCTGGAAACAAGATACCAGCGGCCACTTCGCTTTGCTCAAGACTTATCCGATCTGCCGCTGGTCGGGTGAGCTTGGCCCGAAGATCAGGGAAGGCGACCGCCAGGCGCCCGAAGGGTTCTACACCGTGAGGCCTGGGCAGATGAACCCCAACTCGCACCACTACCTCTCTTTCGACATCGGCTATCCCAATGCTTACGACCGCGCATACGGCAGAACTGGCGGAAACATAATGATGCATGGCGGCTGCTCCTCGGCCGGCTGCTACGCCATCACTGACGAACAGATCGCCGAGATCTATGCACTCGCACGGGATTCATTCTACGGGAATCAGCGATCGTTCCAGATACAGGCCCATCCATTCCGCATGACCCCGCTGAATCTGGTCAAGCACCTCCACAATCCAAACATGCCTTTTTGGAGGATGCTGAAGGAGGGCAACGATCACTTCGAGGTGACGCATCTCGAGCCCAAGGTCGACGTCTGCGAGAGGCGCTACGTGTTCGATGCCGAGCTAGTCAGTGGGGTCGCGAATTACCCAACCCGGAACGAAACGGTTCCATGGCGAACTGATGCTTCCGTGGCTGCGACCACTACGGTAACAGTTCCATTCAATCCGATCGGATGGTGCCCGGCTTACGAGATTCCGAATGAGATTGCGTTCGCCGTTGCTGAGAAAAATCGACGTGATGAGAGCCAAATGGTCGAACTCGTTAGCCGCGGCACATCAACTGAGCCGGTCCAGACAGGGAGGGATGGTGCCATGCACCCAGTGTTCCGAACCGCTTTACCTTGGTAACACGCTCTACCGCATCCACGGTACGAATCAGCCTTCCACTATCGGCCAGTTCGTCTCCTCTGGCTGCATTCCTTTGATCAACGAGGACATCGAAGACTTGTATATCCGAGTAACGTTGGGGACTCGCGTTGTAGTATTGCCAGGCGGCAATCGCATGCACACCCCATCGACTATGCAGTGATCTGCTCGTCCGAGAGGAAACTCATCTTGGATGAGTCCCCTGGATGGAAGCCAACAAGGTACGCCCTGAGGAAAGATCCGATCTACAAAGATTCCGCGGATTGGCTTTAATTTCCGTAGAAAAGTCCAATAACGGTTTTTCCCTGTCCGACGCCGGCGAACCCAGGATCAATCAGGTTTTGTTAACCATCACTAACTAGGCTGTTCCGAATCTGTCCTAAGGAGCCGCCGCGAAGCGCCAACCTCAGCCCTACGTGGCGGGAAAGGGAACGGCATGCGCGTATTGATAATCGAGGACGATAGCGCCACCGCGCAGTCCATCGACCTCATGCTCAAATCCGAGGGTTTCAATGTCTATACGACGGACCTTGGTGAGGAGGGCGTCGACCTCGGCAAGCTCTACGATTACGACATAATCATGCTCGATCTCAGCCTGCCGGATATGTCGGGCCTCGATGTGCTGCGCACGCTGCGCGTCTCCAA
>WNFW01000662.1_pt1 | contig 22269 bp, 15 predicted proteins | sample 5400131 | NCBI WGS metagenome assembly WNFW01 (sample SAMN13153362, study PRJNA577476) | soil metagenome | isolation source: 20 cm soil or saprolite under grassland replicate 1 | place: USA:California | collected 2016-06-15 | reverse complement strand
CCAGCTTGCGCAATAGCGTCTTGGTAATCTTGCGATTCGCCGGGATGATGATTTCGCCAGTCTGCGCGTTCACCACATCGAGCGGAATTTTTTCGCCCAGCAAGATATTGGAAAGCGAATCGGTTAATTGTTCCGTCAACCCTTCCTTCTTCTTGCGATGGTCTTCCGTGATCGTTTTGAGCTGACGTTTTGTTTCCGTCGGTGTCAATTTCTCGCGCGAGACTTCGCGGCGCGAGGAAACCTTCACATCCATCACGATGCCGTAAGTGCCGGATGGAACAGTCAACGACGTGTCTTTCACGTCGGCGGCTTTTTCACCGAAGATAGCGCGCAACAATCGTTCTTCCGGCGCCAGTTCCGTTTCGGATTTCGGTGTAATTTTGCCGACGAGAATGTCGCCCGGTTTCACTTCCGCGCCGACCCGCACCACCCCGTCCGGTCCCAGATTGCGCAGCGCTTCTTCGCTGACATTTGGAATATCGCGCGTGATTTCTTCCGGCCCGAGCTTGGTATCGCGTGCCCCGATCTCGAACTCGTCGATGTGAATGGAAGTGTAGATATCTTCCTTCACCACCTTCTCCGAGATCATGATGGCGTCTTCAAAGTTGTAGCCATTCCAAGGCATGAACGCGACCAGGACATTGCGGCCAAGCGCTAGTTCGCCGTGATCGGTGTTCGGTCCGTCGGCGATGATCTGGCCGCGCTTCACGTGCTGACCTTTTTTCACGATCGGCTTCTGGTTCACACACGTGCCGGCGTTCGAGCGCATGAATTTGCGCAATTCGTAAACATGAACGCCCGCCTCCGAATCGGTCTTCAATTTCTTGCGCCCTTCCGGCATGTGACCGTCTTTTGTCACCACAATTTGATCGGCCGTGACCGAAGCAACTTTTCCGCTATCGGACGCAATCAGAACCGCGTGCGAATCGCGCGCGACCTTGCCCTCAAGACCGGTGCCGACCAACGGCGCTTCGTTCACAATCAGCGGCACGCCCTGGCGCTGCATGTTTGAACCCATGAGCGCCCGGTTAGCGTCGTCATGTTCTAAAAATGGGATCAATCCCGCCGCCACCGAAACCAGCTGTTTCGGCGACACATCCATGTAATGCACCTTCGAAGGTTCGACTTCGAGAAAGTCGCCACGGTAACGCACTGAAACTTTTTCGCCGGTGAAATGTCCCCGGCCATCAATCGGAGCGTTCGCCTGCGCCACCAGATAATTTTCTTCGCGATCGCCGGTGAGATATTCCACTTCGTCGGTAACGCGGCCGTTGTGAACCTTGCGATAAGGCGTTTCGATAAACCCAAATTCGTTGATTCGGGCAAAGGTCGACATCGAGCTGATTAATCCAATGTTCGGCCCTTCCGGCGTCTCGATCGGGCAAATCCGTCCGTAATGCGAGGGATGAACGTCGCGCACTTCGAATCCGGCACGATCACGCGAGAGACCGCCTGGTCCCAGCGCCGAAAGCCGACGCTTGTGAGTTAGCTCCGCCAGCGGATTCGTCTGATCCATGAATTGGGAAAGCTGTGAGCGACCAAAGAAATCGCGAATGACCGCGCTGAGCGCCTTGGGATTGATCAACTTTTGCGGAGTCATCCCGTCGATGTTGATGTCGAACAACGTCATGCGCTCTTTCACCAGACGCTCCGTTCGCGCCAGACCGACGCGGCATTGATTGGCCAGCAGCTCTCCGACGGTGCGAACGCGCCGGCTCCCCAGATGATCGATATCATCGAGCGTGCCTTCGCCACGGCGTAGATTGATCAGGTATTTGATTGCGGCGATAAAATCCTTGTCCGTCAAAATTCGCTCGTTCAGATCCACGTCGATCCCGAGTTTTTGGTTCAACTTATAGCGCCCGACTCGTCCGAGATCGTATTTCTTCGGGTCGAAAAACAGTCGTTTCAAAAGCGCGCGCGCGTTGGCCACCGTTGGCGGATCGCCCGGGCGCAGACGGCGGTAAATATCCTTAAGCGCTTCTTCCTGATCGTGAGCCGGATCTTTCCTCAACGCCTTCACCACCGTGTCGTCCGTTGAAATGTCGATCACCTTCGCTTCCTTGATCCCGAGCGCCATGATCTGGCGAACAGTCGCGAGCGTGAGCGGCTCAAACGCGCGCGCCACCGTGACCTCGCCGTCGCGCACCTCCGCCGTCAGCACCTTGGTCGTGAGCATTTCTTCGTCGAGCTTCTCGCTCAATTTCAGCGTCTCGATATTATAAAAAAGTTTGATGACGTCTTCATCGGGGCCATACCCGAGAGCGCGCAGAAAAGTGGTGGCCAAAAATTTCCGGCGGCGCTTCCGGCGATCGAGATAGATGTAGAGGAGGTCGGCGGTATCGAATTGTACTTCGATCCACGAGCCGCGATCGGGAATGATGCGAAAACTGTAAAGCACCTTGCCGTTGAGGTGCACCGATGATTCAAAGGCGATCCCGGGTGAACGATGCAGCTGGGAAACAACCACCCGCTCCGCCCCGTTGATCACGAACGTTCCCTGAGGCGTCATGAGCGGGATCTCGCCCATATAGACTTTCTCTTCCTTGGTCCCTTTTTCCTCCTTGAGCTGGAAAGTGACGTGCAGCGGTGCGCTGAAAGTCTGCCCTTCTCGTTGCGCTTCCAACGCAGCCAATTTTGGCTCGCCGATCTCGTAATGACTAAAATCCAACGTCGCTTTTTCGTCGTAACTCTGGATCGGGAAAACTTCCTTGAAGACAGCCTGCAAGCCATAGTTCTTGCGTTTGGCCAGCGGCACGTCTTTTTGCAAAAAATCGACGTACGAGTTCAGCTGAACCTCGATGAGATTTGGCGGCTCAATGCCCTCTTTGATGCTTCCGAAATGAATGCGCTCTGCCCGTTCTGACATAATTAGTTCTCTGCTAGCGGTGGCAACTGTCGGACGTCAGGGGAAACGCCTCCAGTCTCCGGGGGAAATGTTAAGTCTCCAGCCGACGGCGAAGACGACAAAAATGACACCGAATCGGCAGTATGTCAAATTGACCACCACCGTTTCGCTGCCTTCCTAAATTTTCTTGTCCGTCGTCCGCCGGGTTAAAAATAAATTTGTTTACTCTTAACGAAAATCCCTATTGCCACGAATCGCCGCGCCGCGCAAGAGAAAAATTTCACGCGCCAGGGCCTTTCTGTAGCGGAAGTCCATCACCGCCGGGGGCGGAAGTCGCCTATCACCAACAATTCGGAAACCGCAAGGGTCGCTCCTTGAAAACGCTTCTGCCGCCAGCGACGGCGGCAGCTACAACGAAATGATGTTGATCCGCCGCCCCGCAAAGCGTCGCTCTACCAAAGACCATCGAACGCGGGAAATCGGTAGGGCGAGACTCCGTCGAGCCGCAGGTCGTTGACAGGAGTCAGCTTCCCCGGGACGCGACTTCCGCGCGTCCCCCCATTTTCATCGGCAAGATGCCGCTGCCACGTTTACTTGATCTCGACCTTCGCTCCCGCCGCTTCGATTTTCTTTTTCATCTCGTCGGCTTCGGCTTTGGTCACGCCTTCCTTGATCGTCTTTGGTGCGCCTTCTACAAGCGCTTTCGCTTCCGCCAGGCCAAGGCCTGGCACCGCGCTGCGCACTTCCTTGATCACGCCGATCTTGTTGGTACCCATCTCCTTCAAAATCACCTCGAAAGTCGTTTTCTCTTCCGCTGCGGGGGCCGCTGCGCCACCGCCGCCAGCTGCTGGCGCTGCCGCCATCGCCACGGGAGCCGCTGCGCTCACGCCCCATTTTTCTTCGAGCTGTTTCACTAATCCAGCAATCTCGAGGACGGTCAGTCCGCTGAGTTGCTCCACAATTTTGTCTGTATCTGCCATTGTATTTTCCTCGGTTCGCCGCTTCCGAAAGCCTTCGGAAAATTAAAGCCGATAGCTATCAGCTCGGACAATTTTCGTTTCTTTTCTTTCTGTAGCCACGGCTCTATGAGCCGCGCACGCGTCTCACAGAGACGCGGCTACAAATCTCTTATGCGCTAGCCTCCGCTGGTTTCCCTTCCTTCTGCGCTTTCGCGTTCAATAACCTAGCCAACGACGCGCCCGGCTCGTTTAACAACCGCACCAGCTTTGTCGCCGGTGACATAAGCAACCCAAGCAATTGCGCCAACAAAACCTCGCGCGAGGGCAAATCTGCCAGCGCCTCAATTTCCTGCGCCGATAAAATCGATTTGTCGATCACTCCGATTTTCAGCGCCGCGACCTTGAATTCCGCCGCGAACGTTTTCAGAATTTTCGCGACTGGCGCGACATCTTTTTGGCCCATCACGATCGCCGTCTGACCACTGAGTTTATCAGCGACATCAGGCAAACCGGAATCGCTCATCGCACGTTTCAAGAAACTGTTTTTCACCACCCGCACTTCCGCGCCGGCGGGCGCGAGCCGGTTCCTCAAATCGCCGAATTGATCGACCTTCATCCGCTGATAATCAGTCACCAGCACGAACGGCGACCGGTTCAACTTCTCGGCGAGATCGGAAACGATGCTGGCTTTTTCGGGTCTCATAAAAACTACACGCTCAAGTAGGGCGATGGATCAATATGCACGCCGGGCGACATCGTTGCACTCAACGTCATCGCTTCCACATAACGTCCCTTGGCCGTCGCAGGTCGCGCCCGCACCACTGCCTCGATCACTGCATTGCCATTCTCCACCAGCGCACTCTCGGCAAAAGAAAATTTTCCCACGGGCACCGCGACATTCCCATTCTTGTCGAGTTTGAACTCAACGCGACCAGCCTTCACCTCCTGCACCGCTTTCGCCGTGTCATCCGTCACCGTTCCGGTCTTTGGATTCGGCATCAGGCCGCGCGGTCCCAAAACCTTCCCCAGCTTGCGCACTTCCGCCATCGCCGCCGGTGTTGCGACGGCCACGTCAAAATCCTGAAAACCTTCCTGCACTTTTTGAATCAAATCCTTGAAGCCGATAAAATCCGCGCCCGCCTGTTTCGCATCGTCCGCCGCTTTGCCTTCAGCAAAAACTAGCACCCGCACTTTTTTCCCGCTGCCGTGCGGGAGCGGACAAGTTCCACGGACCATTTGATCGGACTGTTTCGGGTCGACTCCAAGCCGGAATGAAACCGTCACCGTTTGATCGAACTTGGTCGGCTGAAATTTTTTCAATGTCGCCACCGCATCGTTCAAGCTATAGGCCTTCTTCCGGTCCACCCGCTCGGCGGAAGCGCGATAACGTTTGCTGCGATTTTGTTGCATGATCTTGTGCAGTCCAAGCGAGCCGAAACTCTCCTGCTAAATTTTTCCCTGTAGCAACGGTCTATGACCGCCGAAACGGGCGACCAAGCTAGCGGCGATTTGAGTCTTGTCAAAAGCTCTCACGGTCGTCATTCCGAGCAGAGCAGACGGCGAGGAACCTCCCAAAAGGTCGAGTAACGAGCGAAGGATGAGAGGTCCCTCGCCGTTTGCTCTGCTTCGGGATGACACGCAGGAACGCGCGTGGTGTGACGTGCTTTCAGAAGTCAGCTCCGATGTCATCTATCAGATTTTGCTGCGCCGTTTTCGTTGCTGCGGACGTTGCCGGACCATTCCGAATAATTTTCCCTTCCTTCATCACAAATGAAACCCGTTCCGTCGCCGTGATGTCCTGCGTTGGATCACCGGGCATCGCGATGACATCCGCCAGCTTACCTTTCTCGAGGGTACCGAGTTTTTGCGCGATCCCCAGCAACTCGGCATCGTTCGCCGTCGCGCTCTTCAGAGCATCTATCGGGGCCATTCCCAGATCGGTCATCAATTTAAATTCTTTCGCGTTCTGTCCGTGCGGAAAAACCGCCGCATCCGTCCCGAAGGAGATTTTCACTCCGATCTTGAGCGCGTTCCGGAACATCTCCGAGCGCGCGTTGTAGGCCGCGATTGCTTTCGCCTGCAACGCCGGCGGATAACCATCGAGTTTCGCCTTAATATATTCCGCCGCCATCAGCGTCGGTGTCAGGAACGTCCCCTTGTTTTTCATCAACGTCAGCGTTTCCGGTTTGAAAAACGAACCGTGCTCGATCGAATCAACCCCGGCCTCAATCGCTTCGCGCCCTGCCTGATCGCCGTGGCAATGCACTGCCACTTTTTTGCGTAACCGATGGGATTCATCCACCAGCGCCGCCATCTCTGCGGGCGTGAATTGCGGCGTGTCCACCTCATCCGTCAGCGAAAGCACACCACCCGAGACCGCTGCCTTGATTACATCCGCCCCGATTCTCACCTCGAAACGAACAGCTTTGCGCACGGCGTCGGGTCCGTCGGCAATTCCATCGGCCACATCTGGTTCCGGTCCAAAAAGTCCGTCGCGGAATCCGGCCGCTTCGTCAAAATGGCCGCCGGTCGCGCCGATGCCATAGGTGGCGACGAACATGCGCGGCCCAACTACAATTCCTTTTGCGATGGCATCGCGCAGCGAAACATCAATACAATCGTGCGAGCGATAGGTCCGCGCGCCGACGTCCCGCACAGTGGTAAATCCGGCTTCCACGGTGGCGCGCGCGGCCGGAATCACGCTGTAGGCCTTGGCCGAGGTCGAGATTTGCAGCTCTCTCAAACGCGTTGCCTGATAGTTCGTATAATCGAGCGTGATATGCGTATGCGCATCCATGAACCCAGGCGATAACGTCGCGTCGCCGAGATCGATTACTTGCGCATCCGGCGGAAAGGCGACATTCGCGCCTGCATCGACAATCTTGTCGCCCTGGACAAGCACCACTCCGTTCTGAATCAGCGCGCGAGATTTTCCATCGAACAATCGCGCTGCCTTCAGCGCGATGATTTGATCAGCACCGATCGCCGAAGCCGCCGAGATTACCGAGGCGATCCCGATAAGAGAGAAGAAACGCTTAAAATTCATGCTCGCGCTTATCAGATTGGTCCGGTGCACTCAAGCTGTTCCGGGGAGCGCAGGCTGCTAGCCTGCAAGTCTCGGCAGCTTGCCGAGACTCATTGGACAACGCAACTCGTTGTTTGAATCCGTCGGTGTTGCCGGCAAGCTGCCGGCAACTGGTGGATGGCAGCTCGCGCTACCCGGAATTCAATCCACGCGTTTCCCAGTGTAACCTCTTTAACGAATCACGAACTCTTCACATCGTTCCATGCAATCCCTCGGCGCTCGGATGACAAATGCGCTACCACGTCGCATAATCCATCATGGTCAAAGTCTCCGTTAATTATACCGGCAATCTTCACTGCGATGCCACCCACGGGCCGTCACAATCGAAGATCGCGACGGATGCGCCGGCGGACAACAAAGGTAAAGGGGAAGCGTTCTCACCCACCGACCTGGTCGCGACTGCTCTCGGCACGTGCATTAGCACGACTATGGGAATAAAGGCGGAAGAACTCGGCGTCGATCTCCGCGGCATGACCGTCTCGGTGCAGAAAGAAATGTCGAAGGACGCACCGCGGCGGATCGTCGCGTTGCCGTCAGAAGTTCACATTCCACTTCCGCCAGATTCACCGCACCGCGCCGTGTTGGAACAAACCGCGCTTAATTGTCCGGTGCACAAAAGCCTGCCGCGAGAAATCAGCCGCCCGACCAAATTTTTCTGGGAAGGCTAACAATCAACGGCTGTCATCCCGAGCGCAGTCGAGGGATCCCGCAGCGAAGCTGAAAGCTAACTTCATCGGGGTTCCCGCGACTGCGCTCGGGATGGCACCATTGAAAATACGAAAAGCAATCGAATCGGATGTTCCGCAACTCCTGCCGTTGATGCGCGAACTGGCAGAGTTCGAAGATTACGCGGACGCCTTTGCAATTAGCGAGGACATTCTACGAAAACAGGGATTCCGGCGATCGCCGCCAGATTTTTATTGTCTGGTTGCGGAAGAAAGCGGAATTTTGACTGGGCTGCTTGTTTATTACTTCGTCGCATTCACCTATCGCGCAAAACCGAACATGGTGGTGAAAGAGCTCTACGTTGCCGACGGCCATCGCAACAAGGGCGTGGGAAAACTCTTAATGAAAGCCGTCGCCCAAGAAGCCGAGCGCGCCGGCTGCGGAATGATCAAGTGGTGGGTCGCCAAATGGAATGAGCGCGGTATCGAGTTTTACGAACGACTCGGTGCGAAAATCGATCCCGACTGGCACGAATTCCAGATGTCTGAGGAAGCGCTTCGAAGACTGGCCAAGTCCTAACCGTCATCCCGAGCGACAGTCGAGGGATCCCGTGGCGCTACCGTTAAGCTTTCATGGCGGAATCCCTCGACTCCGCTCGGGATGACCGACAAATTATCGCGCACCCGCTAACTCGCGTTTTTCCGCCGGCCCGGTCTTCGTTGCTGGTTCATCGAGCAACTTCGCATAATTGCGAGCTTTGCGATTCTTCCACGATCCTTTGTGGTAGGCGTAACCGGCAATCAGCGGCAGCGCGATCGTCGCTTCCGCGTAAACCATTTGCTCGGCGCCCTGATCGACTTTGCCCCACGAGTTCGCCTCCTTCAGCGTGGAACCGCTGAGGGCGCCGTCACGCACGTCCGCCACCGTGATTTGCACAGCGTATTTGTGCATCCCGACGTCGAAACCGAGATAATCGCCGGCCACTACCGTGTCCTGCGCGAAATTTTTCGGGACGCCTCCGCCGATCATGAACAATCCGCTCTGTTTGGAGGCGATTTTAATTTTTGTCAGCTCAAGAAAATCCTTGGCCGAATCGATACTGAGATGCTTGTCCGGATTTTCGTACTGATGATGAATCAAACCGAAGCCGGCGCTGCAATCGCTGAAAGCCGGGCAAAAGATCGGTACGTCTTTCTCGAACGCAGCCAGCACGACCGACTCGCGGGTTTTTCCATTTCTCGTTAGATAACGGCCCATCTCGCGAATAAACTCCCGCGAAGAATACGGCCGCGGCTCGAGCGAGTCTGCAATTTCGCCGCAAGTGGCGTCGCAAACCCGCAGCTGATCTTCATCAATATAGGTGTCGTAGATGCGATCGATGGCGAGGCGGCGCAGAACGTCGTCGTTCATAAAAATGTCGCCCTTGTAATGCTTGAACCCGAGAGCTTCGAAGAAATCCTGATCGACGATGATGGCTCCGGTGGAAACGATCGCATCCACCATGTTATTGCGCACCAGATCGACAATGACGTCTTTTAAGCCAGCAGAAATGAGCGAGCCGGCCAGGCACAAAATGATGGCGCAGTCTTCCTCCCGCAGCATCGCGTCGTAAATGTCCGCCGCCCGCGCCAGATCGCGCGCCGAGAAGGCCATCTTCGACATCGCCTCCACCAACGGCACGACGTTGTGTTTTTTGATGTCGATGTGCTCGATCACATCGACCAGCAGTTCCGATTTTGTTGGATTCATATTCTGTGGCTCTGTCATCCCGAGCGGAGTCGAGGGATCCCGATGACGTTACCTTAAAGTTTTCGCGGCGGGATCCCTCGACTTACGCTCGGGATGACGCTACGACGGATACAGCCATTTCATATAATCGGCTACCCCCGCTTCAAGTGGAAATTGCGGCGCGTAACCGAGCGCGCTGCGCGCCTTGGTCAAATCCGCCTGGGTGAAATTTTGGTAATGGGCGTGCGGATTATCGAAGTAATCCGGCTGAAGATTAGTCTGGAGCGAGCGATTCAAAATAAAAACGAGCTCGTTGAATGATCGAGCCTGGCCGCTGCCGAGATTGTAAATTCCGCTCGCGCTGGCATCGAGCGCGCAAATTGTTCCATCCACCACATCCTTCACATAAACGAAATCGCGGCGCTGTTCGCCGTGTTTGAAAATGCGCGGGCGCTGGCCGGCGCGCATTTGCTGCGACAAATGATAAATCATGCTTGCGGGCACGCCTTTGTGCGCTTCGCGCGGGCCATAAACATTGAAGTAACGCAGGCCCACGATGATCCAATCCGTATTCTCGCGCGCGAACCGGGTGGCGAGATTATCCATGATCGCTTTGGAAAAGGCGTAGATGTTTGCGGGAGCAGCCACGGTTGATTCCGCGCTCGTCTCCGTGGTAGCGCCGTAAATCGAAGCCGAGGACGCGAAAATCACCCGCGTTTGGTTCGGCCGCGCGAATTCCAGCAATCGCCGAAAGCTCTCCACGTTGTCGTGCGTCTGCTCAAACTGATTGTGATTGGTCGTGTCAGTAATGGAAGCAAGATGAAAAATTGCATCGAACTTTTCGTCGCCGAATTGTTCCCGCCAATTCAGCTTCGCCAGATCGGCCGCAACAAAATCGCCGCGATAGCCGCCGAGATTCTTAAAATCGCCGGAGCGAAAGTCGTCGATCGCGCTTAATCGCGAGTTTGGAAATCGCTCCTGTAATTCCAGAACGAGATTCGATCCGATGAAGCCGGCGGCGCCGGTCACGAGCAGGTTCAATTTTGCTTCAGTTGCTGGCACTGGAGAAATGCGCGCGGAAAACGCGCCTGACTAAATAAATCTTGAACGGGGAAGCGCAAGCCGCTATTGCTCGCTTTAGTTCTTTGCGAGTTTGAAACAGTGGATCGGCGCGAGAAATCCGGTGTGAAGCCGGAGCAGTTGCGCTGCTGTAACTGGATACGATTTCCCACAAGCCAATCGTTTGGCTATGGAACACAGACTTGTAGTCTGTGCGCCCAGCGGAGTTCCAACTCCGCTGAAGCAAAAAAGCGGGCATAATGTCCGCTTGGCGCACAGGCAAATTGCCCGTGTTCCGAACAGCGGTGAAGGCGGGAAAAAGATGAGTCCGAAAGACCTTCGGGCCGCAAGCCAGGAGCCAGAATATTCGAACCGGTCCGCCTCATTCGCCAGCGTGACGCTGAACCCAGATTTTAACTTTTGGGTCCGCGTTCGCTGTAAACCGATTCCGGAATCCGCCAGTCCGGCTCGGACCGCGAAAAAACTTCTTCGCAAAAAGAAGAATGAGAGTGGAGCGAACGGCTCTGCCGCGAGTTCTCCTCTCGAAACAGGAGGATTTGAAGTGCAGAAAAGCCGTTCGCTATTTTTTTTGGTCTCGTTTCTCGCCACGTCGATTTGCTACGCCCAGCAGTCCTCGCCGACACCTGTCCCGGATTCAGAGCCAATCGTCATCACCGGAACACGCATTGACATTCCGCTCGACCAATCGCCCGCCAGCATCAGTGTCGTGACTTCGCAAGACTTCGAAGAAAAACAAATCGAGCGCGTCGCCGATGCGTTGCGTGAAGTCCCCGGCCTTTCCGTTGTGCAAAGCGGGACGGCCGGCCAGCTCACTTCGGTTTTCACGCGCGGCTTGCGCAGCGAGCACACCCAGGTGCTTCTAGATGGCATACCCGTCAACCAGGGACTGGCAGGCCTGATGAATTTCGCCGATTTCACCACCGATGACATTGATCGCGTTGAAGTCGTGCGTGGACCACAGAGCACACTTTACGGCCCGCGCGCGCTCGCTGGAGCGATTCAAATTTTCACCAAGCGCGGCGACGGAGATCCGACGTTTATGTTCAGCGCCGAAGGCGGATCATACGGCACCTTTCGCGAAGTGTTCGAGAGCGAGGGGAAAATCGGTCAACTGGATTATTCGCTCGGACTCAGCCGGGTCGACACCGACAACGCGCGCCCGAATAATCAATATCGATTGACTAACGCGATCGCGGACATCGGCTGGTCGCCGGACACGACCCTGCGGATAGGCAGTTTGATCACCTACTCGCTCGCTGACACCGGTAATCCGAACACGATTTTTGATCCAAAACCGCTCGATAATTTTCTGACAGAACGCTGGTTGATCGGACCGCATATCGATTGGCAACCAGTCGAATGGTGGGACCACCACCTCATCGTCAGCTACGACCACGAGCGCCAACTGAACGACCCAAACCAGGATGGATTCGTTGGCCCAACGCGAGCGTTGTTCGAGCGAACACAGGTTGACTATCAGAATGATTTACGCCCGACCTCATGGCTCACCATCACCAGCGGTTTCTTTTACAGTCGTCTCAATGCCGGACAGGAACGGCCGTTCATCTTGCAAGACTTTGGACCACAGCCACGCTTTGTCAGCGATCACACGGAGGAGACCGGCGTCTTTGCACAACTGATACTGATGCCATGCGAAAATTTAATTTTCGTTAGCGGAGGCCGATTCGATCACTTCAACCAATTCGGCGACGTCTGGACCTGGCGGGAAGCGGCCAGCTATCTCATCCGCCAAACCGACACTACCCTGCACGCCAGCGTGGCGACCGGTTTTTCGCCGCCCAGCAGCCAGGACAAGATTTTCGGAATGAATTTCGGACTCGAACCGGAACGCGATCTCGGCTGGGATGCGGGAATCGAGCAACGATTTTGGAACAAGCGTGTCATTCTCGGCGCGACTTATTTCCACAACGATTTGTCCAATGTGATCGGATTCAATGGACTATTTGAAACGCTGAACCTGGGGAAGGCGCGAACGCAGGGAATTGAATGTGAGCTGCGCGCGCGGCCATTCGATGAACTCGAGTTGGTGGCGACCTATACTTATTTAGATGCGGAGAAAATCGGGTCAGCCGACATTTCACAATTGCCAGGCGCCCGCTTGCCGCGGCGGCCACGCCATGAAGCTTATGTCTCGGCGTCATATCTGTGGTGGAAGAAATTGCGGACCACGCTTTCAGCAAAATCGGCGAATGCGCGTGAAGAACTGAATTTCGGCGGGCCGAATTTCGATATCGAGGATTACAGCTTTGTGAATTTCGCGGCAGAATACGAAATTAACCCGCATCTGTCCGTTTTCGGTCGCATCGACAATCTGACCAATGAGCATTACGCGGAGGTGTTCGGGTTTCCCGCGCTCGGCCGCGCGGTATATGGCGGAGTGAAGGTGTCATTCTGAGCACTCGTCATCCCGAGCCGCGCAGGCAACGCCAGTCCGGCTCGGACAGGGGGACCTCACGATTACACCTTTGACTGCGCAAGTTACTTTGCGTGATCCACGAGCGTAGGCGGGATCCCTCGCTTGCGCTCGGGATGACGGAGGCATTGTCATTCCGAGCCCCTTGTCATTCCGAACGAAGTCGAGGAATCTCTAACCATTATGCTGGATAAACGAGAGACGTCTCTCCTTCGCTCGCCATGACAGAAACCGGTTATCTCATTTTCGGCTTGATCGGCGGCGGTCTGCTGGTTGCAATCGCTTTTTGGCTGGGACGGCGGCGCGAAGATGGCAGCGCGACCGTGTTGAGCAAAATCGAGTTGCTCGAGAGCGCGCAGGAACGCGGCGAACGAATGCTGCGGGAAGAGATGACGCGCGGTCGCGAGGAAAATGCCAACGCGGCCAAGGCACAACGCGAAGAACTGACCGCCTCGCTGGAAAGTGTGCGTGGGATCGTCGATCTGCGTTTGCAGGAATTGCAGAAGGACAATGCGCAGCAGATCGAAAGAATGCGCGCGACCGTAGACGAAAAATTGCAGGGAACACTCGAGAAACGGCTGGGGGAATCGTTCAAGCTGGTGAGCGAGCGATTGGAAAAGGTGCACCAGGGCCTCGGCGCGATGCAGCAACTGGCGAGCGATGTCGGCGGATTGCAACGGGTGCTGACCAACGTGAAAGCGCGCGGGGGCTGGGGCGAAGTGCAGCTGGGCGCGCTGCTCGAGCAATTGCTCACCTCGGAACAATTCGATCGCAATGTGCAAACGCGGGACGAAAGCGGCGAACGCGTGGATTATGCGATCAAATTGCCCGGTGAAGGGAATGGCGCAGCAGTGTGGTTGCCGATCGACGCCAAATTTCCGATGGAAGATTATCAGCGGCTAATTATGGCACAGGAAAGCGGCAACTCGGTGCTGACCGACGGCGCGATGAAAGATTTGGAAACGCAGCTGAGGAAATCGGCGAAAGATATCTGCGCGAAATACATTAATCCGCCAAAGACCACCGATTTCGCGCTGATGTTTCTGCCGACCGAAGGATTGTATGCAGAAGCGATTCGTCGAGTCGGTCTGGTCGAGCAGGTGCAGCGTGATTGCCGGGTAGTATTCGCCGGGCCGACGACGCTGGCGGCATTGCTCAACAGCCTGCAAATGGGATTTCGCACCCTCGCGATCCAAAAGCGCTCCAGTGAGGTCTGGAATTTGTTAGCTGGAGTCAAGACTGAGTTCGCCAAGTTTGGCGACTCCCTTTCAAAGGTCAAAGACAAGCTCGATCAAGCCGCCAGTGACATGGATAAGGTTGCCGTGCGCTCACGCGCGATCACGAAAAAGCTGCGCGATGTGGAAGAGTTGCCGAGTAACCCGCAGCCTTTGTTGCCGGAGTTGCTGCAGGGGGAGGAAGAAGAAGAAGAATAATTCGTCATCCCGAGCGCAGTCGAGGGATCCCGCGGAGTTACCTTAAAGATTTAGTGGCGGAATCCCTCGACTATCGCTCGGGATGACGGAAAGTTCGCTCGCGATCACGGCGCTTTAGTCACAGCGCCTCATCCCACTTCGTCTTATCCTTGATCAGAATCTCGCGCAGCAAACGAATCGGCGGCATGCCGTGATCGAGCAGCTGGTTATGAAATTGTTCTAACGAGAACTCCGCACCCTGCTGCGCCTTGTAATCGTCGCGCAATTTCAATATCTCCATTTTCCCGAGGCTGTAATTCAAGTAGCCGTAGTCGAAGGTGCCGCGCATGGCTTCACTACGCGCCGGTTTTTCTTCGTAGTAGCAATTTTCGCGAAAGAATTTGGTGGCCTCATCAACCGACATCCCTTGAGTGTGCATTTTCACCGAAACGCACAGCCGGCAAAGTCGCAGTAGCGCTTCCGAAGCCTGCGCCATTCGGTATTTAGCCGCCCGCTTTTGTTCCTCAGCAGTTCCCGGCGGTTTTTTGGGCCCACCGAAACCCTGATCGAGCATCATTTGCTCGCAGTAATGCGCCCAGCCTTCAATGAAGGCGTAGCTGCCAAAAATCTTCTCGATCTTATTCGCGCTCGAGGCATTCAAACGCAAAAACTGCACATAATGGCCGGGGTAGGCCTCGTGGATCGAGGTCACATTCGCGGTGTAGTAGTTAAATGAGGTAAGCCATTCTTCTTTTTGCTGCTCGCTCCAGCCCGGCTCGACCGGGGTGACGTAATAGAATGCTTCGGTCGCCTTTTTCTCGAACGGTCCAGGTGTGTCCATCGAGGCGAACGAGGTGGCACGATCGTATTGCGGTGTTTCTTTTACCTGCGCTGCTTTGGAATTCGGCGGAATGCCGACAATTTTGTGTTCGGTGACGTAACTACGGATTTGATCTAAGTTCTTCGCAATGTCCGGAATCAATTTGTCGGCGCTGGGATGCTCTTTCTGGATTTCCTCGAATACATCCGCGGGCGATCTATTCGGATCGATAATCTTGGCGGCATCGGCGAATGCTTGTTGCTCCTCTTTTAATTTCGCCAGTCCGATCTCGAGAATCTTGGCCGGCGGTAAATCGACCAGTTCGGTTTCTGTTAGCCAGCGTTGATATTTGGCCTCGCCCAGGGCGAAGTTTGGCGTCGCCTTCGGCAGTTTGTCTTTCTCCAGCCAGTTAGCGAAATCGCTGAGCGCGACGGCGGCCCTGCGATTGACATCGATGAAATTGGCGCGCAGCTCCTGATCCTTCACCGCGTCGACCGCAGTCGCCATGTCCTTACGCAGAAAATCGGCCGAGCCGCGTGCGATCTGGATGGCGAGTTCGACGTGTGGCCTCGGCAAAACCGCCTCCAGATTCGTTTTGCCAGCGATGAGAATATTCGGAATTTGCGATTCGATCGCGATCAGACTGCGAACCCGGTCTTCCAGCGGCGCGAAATTGCGCGCGATGTAAATGTTCAAATCGGCGCAGTGCGCATAGGTCATGGGGTTGCGCTCGAACTTGTGCACATCTTGAAATTCGAAGAGCTCGTTTGCAACGGCGGCCTGCAAGATGCGCAAGTCGATTCCATTGCGCGCATTCAATTCCTCGGGCTCGAATTTCCGCAGCCGGTCATCAAAACGGCGGAGACGCTGCAATTCGGCATCGAGGGCAAGCCGGCTGAAATCATCCGCCCGGCCATCATATTCATGAAAACCAAGCCGGGTGGCGAGAAGGGGCCGCGCGTTCAGGTAACCTTTTATGAATTCTTCCGCCACTGCGCCGAAATCGGCATCGGTATTTTGCGCAGCATTGAGCGTCGGCACGATCGCGCAAAGAATGAGCAGGAGAAGTCGTTTCATCAAAAGGCTAAGGCGGGACGTTAACGAATGGGTTGACCGTTGCCAAAAATTTCACCCTGAGCGAAAATCAAGATCTTCATGAAACGTCGATTCGTTCTTATTGTGCTGGCGTTGCTCGCGCTCATCAACGGGCTACTGGCGTTGCGGCTCTTCACCGCGCACGCGGCAGAAAACGATCCTGATAGTGGTTACGCGCAGATCGCGGTTTTCGCCAAGGCGATACAGTTGCTGCGGCAGGATTATGTGGATGGTAACAAGACGAGCTATCACGATCTCGTCTATGCCGCGATGAAGGGCATGCTCGCCTCGCTCGATCCGCATAGCCAGTTCATGGAGCCGGACGATTTTCGCGACATGCAGGACGATACCCGCAGCCGCTTCAATGGACTCGGCATCGAAGTTTCGAGCAAAAATGGTGTTCTCACCGTCGTCACACCGATGGAAGATACCCCGGCGGCGAAGGCGGGAATTCTGGCGGGCGATCAGATCTTGAAAATTAACGGCACGTCAACGGAGAGATTGGAATTGCAACAGGCGGTCAATCTGCTGCGCGGCAAACCGGATCAGAAAGCAACCCTAACGATTCTTAGACCGTCCAGCAAAGAAGTTAAAGACTACGTGCTGGAGCGCGCCGAAGTAAAGTTGCAGAGCGTGAAGAATGCGCATCTCGTCGATAAGGAGCTGACCGGCGCATTCAAGATCGGTTACGTACGGGTGGTGCAGTTTAACGAACCAACGGCCGAGGAGTTAGCCAAAACGCTTGACCAATTGCAGAAACAGGGAATGCAGGCGCTGATTCTCGATTTGCGAAATAACCCCGGCGGCTTGCTCAACAGCGCGGTCGATGTCTGCGGCCAGTTCCTGCCACCGAACACAACAGTGGTTTCCACTCAGGGCCGCGCGGCATCGCAGGAGCGTGAGTATACGACTTCGTCCACCGCAAAAGAGCGCCCGCATTTCCCACTGGCGGTGTTGGTCAATGAAGGCAGCGCCAGCGGCGCCGAGATCGTGTCAGGGGCGCTAAAGGATTTAAAACGCGCCATCCTTGTTGGTGAAACAACTTTCGGGAAAGGATCGGTGCAAAATGTTTTGCAACTGCCCGATGGATCGGCGTTGCGTTTCACCACCGCGAAATATTACACCCCGGGAAAACAGGTCATCCACGGCAACGGGGTCACGCCGACCATTCCGGTGCCGATGACGGCGGAACAGGAACACGCGCTTTTTGTTGCGCGAAACAGTGATGCCAAAACCGACGACGAAAAAAACCAGATTCGTTCGCGCGACCCGCAGATGCTGCGCGCGATCGATGCACTCAAAGGTGTCATGATTTACGCGCAGGAGACCGCGGTAAAAAGCGAAACGAAAAAATAGGTCGCTTTCGCCCACGTCGTCATCCCGAGCGAAAGTCGAGGGATCCCGTACTGTTACCTTAAAGGTCCCGCAACGGCATCGCTCGAGTTCGCCCGGGATGACGAATGCTTATGACAATTCTTGCAATTGAAACATCCTGCGACGAAACCGCAGTCGCGATCTTGCGCCGCAACGGTTTCGGCTCGGAGCTGCTCGCCAGCGAAGTGGCGTCGCAAATTGCCGAGCACGAAAAATTCGGCGGCGTTGTTCCGGAAGTCGCATCGCGCAATCATCTGGCGCAGCTGCCGCGCTTGCTCGAGCGCGCGATCGCCTCGGCTGCGATTGCGATGGATGAAATGGACGCCTTCACGGCCACAAGTGGGCCGGGATTGGCCAGCTCGTTAGTTGTCGGAAATTCGACCGCGAAAGGCCTGGCCATCGGCACCGGCAAACCATTTCTCGCGATTAATCATCTGGAAGGACATTTGCTCTCGCCGTTTTTCGGTCGCGAAAAAATTGAACCGAACGTTGCGCTGATTGTGAGCGGCGGACACACCCTGCTGGTGAATGTCCGTGGCGTTGGCGACTACGAAATTCTTGGGCGCACTCTCGATGACGCGGCCGGAGAAGCGTTCGATAAGGTGGCGAAATTGCTCGGGCTCGGTTATCCGGGCGGACCAGAGATTGAAATGCGCGCGCAAGACGGTGACGCGAAAAAATTCGATCTTCCTCGGAGCATGCTGAACTCCGGCGATCTCAATTTCAGTTTCAGCGGCTTGAAGACAGCGGTGCGCTACTTGTTGCCTAAAGTCGTCATCCCGAGCGAAAACGCCAGTCCGGCTCGGACCGCGGGATCCCGCGATGAAACCTTAAACGTAACGCATCGGCATCCCTCGACTGACACTCCGGATGATGTGCTGGCGGATCTCTGCGCCTCATTTCAACAAGCAGTCATCGAGGTCCTGCGGGAAAAAAGCTTGTGCGCACTGCGACAAACCAAATCGCGACGTCTGACATTGAGCGGCGGGGTGAGTTGCAATCGCGCGTTGCGAGAAGATTTGCGCGCGGCCTGCGAGAAAAATGAGATCGAATTCCTTGTCGCTGAACCTTGGCTGTGCACCGACAATGCAGCCATGATTGCGTTGGCCGCGATGCTACGATTGGAAAACGGAATCGTTTCGAATTTGGCGGAGGAGATCGATCCCAATCTCGCGCTCGCATAATTCTGGATAGCGCACGCAGCGCCAGTCCGGCTCGGACCTCGCGTGTTGGTTTCGGCGTCTCGCCGAAAACAATCTTTCTGGAGAGCGCAGACTGCCAGCCTGCTGTCGTTCGGCAGCGTGCCGACGACCATCAATGAAAGAATGTTTCGGCTAGCAGCCGAAACTGGCAGGCTAACAGCCTGCGTTCCCCCGACGCGAAGGCTCAGTATTCGCGCACGAGCAGATAGTTCGCGAGTTCTCGCATCGGCTCAGCTTCTTTACCAAAAATCTTGAGCGCGTTTTGCGCAGCGTTCGTCAGCCGCCTCGCTTCCGCACGCGATCCCTCCAGTCCGATCACTGCCGGATAGGTCGCCTTTTGCGCAGCGATATCTTTGCCTGCGCTTTTGCCGAGCTTCTCGCTCGTTTGCGTGACGTCGAGAATGTCGTCGATCACTTGAAAAGCAAGACCGAGCGCGTAACCGAACTTTGTAATTGCATGCATTTTTTTTGGGTCGGCGTTTGCACTCATCCCACCGAGACGGACGGACGTTGTGATCATGGCAGCAGTTTTGTTTTCGTGGATGTAACGAAGTTCAGCGCGCGAAACTTTTTCTCCTTCCGCTTCAAGATCAGCTACCTGACCGGCAATGAGTTTCCGGCTGCCGGCCGCGGTCGAGATCTCGCGAAACATTTCCGACATGGAATAGCGTCGTGTCGGTTTGGCGCGGCTGGCAATTTCGAAGGCGACGGTGAGCAGCGCATCTCCCGCAAGGACGGCGATGCCGTCACCGAAAACCTTGTGGCAGGTCGCGCGGCCGCGCCGGAAATCGTCATTGTCCATGCTCGGCAAATCATCGTGCACCAGCGAATAGGTGTGGATGCATTCCATCGCGCAGGCCAATGGAAGCGCCTCCGTCACCTTCCCTTTGCAGCCTTCGGCAGCGGCGAGGCAAAGAATTGGGCGCAATCTTTTGCCGCCAGCGAAAAGTGAATAGCGCATCGCTTTGTGGATGGTAGGCGGCGCTGCATTTTCCTTTGGCAGGAAACGATCCAGCGCGCGATCGATCATTCTTTGTCGCGCGATCAGATACGTTTTCAGGTTCATGGGTTTACTGGATTCTTGATGCTCGATGCGGGATGCTCAACGCGAAAGTTCATCGCGCGGTCGCGGAATTTTTTTATTCCGGCTAGCGCAGGCGTCTCGCGTGTTGGTTTCGGTGTCTCGCCGAAACAATCTTTGATGAAAACGGACATCGTAGAAAACGATTAAGGCACCTCCAAAAGTTCGCGATGGCGAGGACGCCATCGCTAGCACGCGAGACACGCGCGCTACCCGGCAGCGTGCGCTCCCCAGAAACTGCGGCGGCGCTTCGTGTGACGGCAATAACACATAAAATTTCCTAAGTTTTCACCGCCTCGCGCGTTAAACTTCTAAACCAAATGCCCGACGGTGACGCGAACGCGGACTCGAAGCGGATGCAGGTCCTGCTGCGAAGATTTGAGATTCCGTTGTTGCAATTCGCGACGCGCATTACCGGCGACCGGGAACGAGCGCGTGATGTGGTGCAGGAAACTTTTGTGAAATTTCAAAACAACGGTGCGTTTCAAAGCCCGGAGCCGGCGACCTGGCTTTTCACCGTTTGCCGGAACGGGTCGCTCAATGTTTGCCGCAAAGAAAGACGGATGCAGTACCTCGATGAAGAATTGATCGAAGCGCGCGAAGCGGGGCAACAGCCGATGCCATTCGAGCGTCTGGAGGAACAAGAGGCGACCGGATTCTTGTTGAAGATCGTGGCCACCCTGCCGCCTCGCCAACAGGAAGTGCTGCAGTTGAAATTTCAAAACGATCTTAGCTATCGGCAGATCGCCGAGATCACGAAAACAACCGCGAACAATGTGGGGGTGTTGATTCACACCGCGCTGAAGACGTTGCGGCAGAAATACGCCAACGCGGCAAAGGATTTTGTTCCTTTTACCCCCAGGACCACCAGCGAGGCATGAATATTGACGACCCAAAATTAACAGCCTACGCGCTTGATGAGCTGGATGAGGCGGAGCGAGCCGAGATCGCGCATGAAGCAGCGGCGTCGCCCGAAGCGCAACGCGAAGTCCAGGAGACGCAAACGATGGCGCGACTGTTGCGCGAGGATTTTGCCGCAGAGTTGCAGCATCCTGCCAGTGTCGTGAAAGCACCGCTTTCGGCGAACCTTAGCGATATTCGGGATGACCCCTGGTTTTGGTCGATCGCGCGTCCACTCGCGGTTGCGGCAGTCATTGCAGTCTTCGCCGTGATCGGACTGGCTATTTTCGGTGGCTACAAACTTCATCAAAATGAAATCGCGCAGGCGTCACGACACCCGGCCAATCTTCCCTTGGCGGCACCAAGTGAAATCGAGGCAGAGACGGCCTCGCCAATGATCGCGCTGCAACAGCCAGCAGCAACGCAACCCGAGTTCCGCGAAGACTTCTCGCGAGACGACGATATTCGAACTCAAAATGGAAAGTTCAACACCACCGATTACGGGCTCTTCATAGAAAATCCGTTTTTCGCGGCGTTAGATAATCCCCTCTCGACCTTCTCGATTGATGTCGATACCGCGTCGTATTCGATCCTGCGCAGATTCATCAACGATGGATCGTTTCCGCCGAAGGATGCAGTCCGGATTGAAGAGATGGTCAACTATTTTACTTACGATTATCCTCAGCCGAAAGCGGAGGAGTCGTTCTCGATCAACGTCGACATCGCGAGCTGTCCCTGGGAAGAAACACATCGACTGGCGCGGATTGGGTTGAAGGGACGTGAGATCGCGCAGGATAAACGCGGGCCGAGCAATCTGGTTTTTCTGCTCGATGTCTCGGGCTCGATGACACCACCGGCGCGGTTGCCACTGGTGAAACAGGCGATGCGGTCGCTGGTAGAAAAACTGACGGAGAACGATCACGTGGCGATCGTGGTTTACGCGGGCGCGTCGGGGCTGGCATTGCCTTCAACGACCGGCGAACACAAGGAACAAATTCTTTCGGCATTGGAGACTTTAGAGGCAGGTGGATCGACCAACGGTGCGGAAGGAATTCAGCTCGCCTACAAGATTGCGGCGGATAATTTCATCAAAGGCGGAGTCAACCGGGTGATTCTCGCGACCGACGGTGATTTCAATGTGGGTGTCACCAGCCAGGGCGAACTGATTCGTTTGATTGAGGAGAAAGCGAAGAGCGATGTGCTCCTGAGCGTGCTCGGCGTAGGCGATGACAATTTGAAGGATTCGACGATGCAGAAACTCGCCGACAAAGGGAACGGCAATTACGCCTACCTCGATTCGCTGGATGAAGCGCGCAAGGTTCTGGTGCAGCAAATGAACGGCACGCTCCTGACCATCGCGAAAGACGTAAAGATCCAGGTGGAGTTCAACCCGGCGCGGGTGGCGTCGTATCGCTTGATCGGCTACGAAAAGCGGCTCTTGCGGAAAGAGGATTTTAACAGCGACAAGATCGATGCGGGCGAGATTGGCGCCGGGCACACGGTGACGGCATTGTATGAGGTGGTGCCGGTGGGCGCGGCAGTCAGTCCGAGTGTCCCGTCGGTGGATCCGCTCAAATATGGGACT
>WNFW01000659.1_pt1 | contig 22289 bp, 20 predicted proteins | sample 5400131 | NCBI WGS metagenome assembly WNFW01 (sample SAMN13153362, study PRJNA577476) | soil metagenome | isolation source: 20 cm soil or saprolite under grassland replicate 1 | place: USA:California | collected 2016-06-15 | reverse complement strand
TGATCACGGCTTCCATCGCGTGGATCTTGTTCAGCTCCTCGGCGGCGATCGCCTCCTCGAGGGTGTGCTTGAAGAGCAGCCCCAGGGCGCCGAGCGCGGCCGCCACGAACACCCAGGCGAGCGGCGGCCAGTAGCTCACTGTGCCCACGACGATCCCGGTGGCGATCACGGTCGCGCCATACCCGATGCACTCGTATCGCAGGATGAGCAGGCGCTCGTCCTGCTCGAGCTTGCCGCGAATGACCAAGGCGAAGTAGAACAGCAGGCGGCTGATGACGAAGTACGCCAGGCAGAAGAAGAACAGCGCCGGTATCAGCTCCACGTGCAACCCGGGCGCCGTCACGTTCGAGAGCCGCAGGGCCCCCGCGTAGACGCCGTAGCTCCCGAGCAGCGCGATCACCTCGCGTCCCACGTTCACGAGCGCCGCGAGGAACATTTTCTTCTGCCACAACCAGTCGGCGCCGAGCACGCCGCCCGCCAGCGCGAGCGCGGTCGCCGGCGCGCCCACCGCGAGGCTTCCCGCCAACGCCACGAGTCCGGTCTGGGTGAGATACGAATACTTGCTCAGCGGTACTTGCCCGCCGCGCAGCAGCAGGGCGGCGACGAGCAGTCCCAACAACTCGAGCGGCTGCCCGGTCCAGCGCGGATCCACGATGAGGGCCGCGCCCAGCGCGAGCAATCCGCCGATGGCGAGTGCCCGACTGTAGATCGTGACCAGGCGGTTGGCGGTCACGCGGTCCCCTCCCGGATCGCGGCGGCGAGCTGCCGGACCAGCCGCTCGGCGGCGCCGAGCCCGCCCGCGGCCAGCGCATCCACGATCGCACTGCCGACCACGACGCCGTCGGCGAGCCGCGCCGTGGCGCGGGCCTGGGCGGGCGTGCCGATCCCGAACCCCACCGCGAGGGGGAGCGCGCTCGCCGACCGCACGCGGGCGACGTGGTCGGCGAGGTCCGCCGGCACCTCATCGCGCGCGCCGGTGACGCCGAGGCGGGAGATGAGATACAGGAACCCGCTCGCGCCCTGCACCGCCCGCGCCAGGCGATCGGGCGTCGTGGTCGGCGCGATCAGGCGGATCAGCGCGAGCGGGCTCGCGCTCACCATGGCCTCGAGGTCGGGGTCCGCGCCGGCGGGAAAGTCGGTGAGCAGGAGTCCCGAGACGCCGGCGGCGGCCGCCTCGCGCACGAAGCGCTCGAGCCCGAAGGCCATCAGCGGGTTCAAGTACGTCATGACCACCACCGGGATCTCGAGCGCGGCGTGACGGATCTGGTCGAGCACGCGCGGCACCGTCATGCCCTGGTCCAGCGCGGCCTGGGTGGAGCGCTGGATGGTGGGCCCGTCCGCCAGGGGATCCGAGAACGGGATCCCCACCTCCACGAAGTCCGCACCGGCCGCGGCGAGGAGCCGCAGGGCTTCGAGCGACAACTCGGGTGTCGGGAACCCCGCGGTCAGGTAGGGAATGAGCGCGGCGCGCCGCGCTCCTGCATTGCCCCGGATGGCCCGCCAGCGTGCGGCGATGGGGTGTTCAGACAAAGTAGTCGCTGACGTTGATGCCGTATTTTATGGGGTCGGTGACCTTCACGATCGAGCGGGGATGATGGCCTTCGGCATCGCGCTGCGCGAGGTCGGCCAGGAATCCGGGGTGCTGCACCCCGCCCTCGGGCGTGGTCACGATGCGGACCACCGGTCGATGCACGTGGGTGACGTCCGGATTGGCACTGTGCACGAGCGCCACCTCGTACGTGTCGAGGATGACGCACGTTCCCACCGGATAGATGCCGATCAGGTTGATGAAGGCCTTCACCACGATCTGATCGTAGCCGCGGCGCGGGTTCTCCCACATTTCCTTGAGCACCTGATCCGGCTGGATCGGCACGGTCTGGTAGGCGCGCCGACTCGTGGCGGCATCGAATCCGTCGGCCACGGCGACGATCTTCGAATAAATGGACAGGTCGCGCGGCCGCAGCGACTTGGGATAGCCGGTGAGGTCGGTCTTCATGTGGTGCTCGTAGGCGACGATCATGCCCCGATAGGGGATCTCGCCGTAGCCGCGTAGCCCGAACAGGGTGAGCACGCCGAGCCAGGGGTGTGCCTGCATGATGCGCCACTCTTCGTCGGTCAAGCCCCCCTGCTTGTTCAGCACCTCGAGCGGCACGCGTGACTTGCCCACGTCGTGGAACAGGGCGGCCATGCCCAGGTCGTACAATTGCAGCTTGGTGAGGCCGAGCTTGCGGCCCAGCGCGACCGAGAAGATGCACACGTTGACGGAGTGCGTGAACGTGTACTCGTCGTAGTCCCGCAGGGTGGTGAGGCCCACCAGCGAGGCCTCGTTGTTGAGCACCTGATCCACGATCGCCTGCACGGCCCGCTTCACCTTCTTCACGTTGGCCGTCCGGCCCATGCGGATCGAGTTGATGACCTCCTTCGTCACGGCCACGGAGCGCGCGTACGTGCGCTTCGCCGCCTCCTTCTGCCGCTCCTCGTCTTCGGTGTCCTCGTCGGTCTCCAACGGGGGCTCGACACCGATGTGCGTCACGCCGGCGTCCGACAGCTTCTGCGCGAGCTCGAAGACCTTCGTCGCGGTCACCTCTTTGGCCGCGTACGAGAGCAGCAGGGCGACGAAGATCTGCAGCTGCTTGCGCTCCACGCCCTCGTCGATGCGCACCGCGCCGATACCGCTTTGCCGCAGCACGCCGAGGATGTGGGAAAACGACGCGTAGTTGTCGAGGTCGAGCCGCAGCCGGGTGGAGTTGACGAAAATGAACTCGCCTTGCAGCCGCAGCTCGATCTCCTTCTCCACGTCCAGCAGGTGCTTGGTCGTGGCGGTCAGGTCGTCCAGCGCCTTCTGCACCTGCGCGTTCTCGAGCGGATACAGCTTGAGGGAGCGGACCGCGGTGTAGAGCACGACCAGAAACTCGCGCCCCGCGTGACGCAGGAAACCGTCCGTGGTCTGAACGGTCTCGGCGATCGAGCCGCGCGGGGGGCCGCCGCCGGTCATGTGCCGACCTCGCGCAGCGCCCGGGTCACGGCGTTGCGCACCAGCGGGTCCTTATCCTGGGCCGCGCGCTCGAGCACCGCGCGCGCCTCCGGCGTACGGACCTTGCCGAGCGCCATCGCCGCGCAGGCGCGGGTCTCGGGATCTTCCTTCCTTCCGAGCAGCCCCTTGGCGGCGAGCATCTTCTCGAGCGCCGGAATCCCCTTGGCTCCCACGAGCGCTCCGAACGCCTCGAAGAACGCCATCTTCTCGGTCAGATCGGCGCTCCGGAGCTTGGAGCCCGTGACCATCGACTGGATGCGCGCTGCCGCATTGCGGTAGCCGCGGGAACCGAGAAACCGCACGGCGGCGATCCGCACATCGCGGTCGCCATCGTCGATCGCTTTCTCCAGCAGCCGCATGGCCGAGGGGCTCGAGATCGCCGTGAGCGCCTCGACGACGGCGAGCTTGAGCCCGCGGTCCTCCGAGGAGAGCAGCGGCTCCATGCCTTCCGGTGCGCCGGGGAGCTTCAGGCGTCCGGCCAGCTTCACCATCTCGAGCTGGGCGGCACTGTCGTCGCTGGCGAGGGCCTTGAGCACCTCGGCGGCGTTGGCCTGCGCCAGCTGGGCCGCCGCCCCCTGGACGAGGTCGCGCACGTATGGGTCATGCAGCTTGGCGACCCACACCATCAAGGTCGAGAGCGCGTCGGGCCGGAGCTCCTGGAACAGATCGGAGAGCTCCCCCTCCGTGGGATGGATCGCCGCCTCATCGAGCGCCTGCAGGAGCTGCGACAGCGCATCCGACTGCGACAGGCGGCCGGGCAGACCCTCGAGTGTCTTGCGGTGCTCGGGGATCAGCTCCCGGGCCCGCTGCAGGATGGCGCGCGTCTCCCGCAGAATGAGGGCCACCGAACGGAAGTCGGCGGCCCCGAGCAGGTAGGGGATGAAGTTTTCGACGATGGAGATGAGCTCGGCGCGGACGGTCCCGTAGGTCTGCAGCTCGAGCAGATCGAACAGCATCGAGAGCACGTTGCGGCGCAGGTCCTGCGCGTACTCGCGCTCGACGTCCTTCCTGAGGTATTCGACCTCACTGTCTTCCAGAAAGTAGAGCGTGGTGTCGAAGTCGTCGATCGACACCACGCCCTCGCGTTTGGGCGGCGCCTCTTCCTCCACCGCGTGCCGCACGTCGGTCGGCGGCGCCGACGTGATGGTATCGCCGGCCTCGATCGGCACCGCGTTTTCGGTGGCGAGCTCCCGGAACGTGTAGCTGACGAACTGGAAGTCCTGGGCCCAGAGCAGCGTCAGGAGATCGTCCGCGGCGTCGGCCTGGAGGTTGCGCGCCCGCTGCAACACGCCCAGGAAGTTCACGATCTCCGCCTCCTCGACGCCCGGCTTGAACGCGAGGGAGCGGACGCCGTCCTTGTAGAGCGTCCACGCGATGCTCTCGCCGCGCTGCTCCTGGTTGTAGACGACGTTGTCTTCCCAGCGCAGCTCGGTCTCGCCGACGTCGAACACGAGATCGTCGGTCGCCTGCCAGATCTGCCGAAACGACGCCCGGATATTGTCGACGGCGCGCTGATACACCGGATTGTTCGGCAGGTAGAGCTGGGTGGCCCGGATCCCCTTCGACAGGATCTGCAGCAGCTCTTCGACCTGCTGCGGCGGCAACGCCAGCTCGGGTACGGGCGCGTTGGTCAGGTGGCGGCTCCCGTGAGTTCCGCGACCATGGCGACGTCCTTGTCGCCCCGGCCGCTCAAGTTCAGCAAGACGATGTCGCCCGCGCGCCACGCGCCGCGGTGCGCCAGCACCCAGGCGATGGCGTGGGCGCTCTCCACGGCCGGCAGGATCCCCTCGAGTCGCGAGAGCGAGGCGAACGCCTCGAGCGCCTGCCGGTCGGTCACTGCCTCATACAATACCCGGCCGGTGTCCTTGAGGTAAGCGTGTTCAGGCCCGACCCCCGGGTAGTCGAGGCCCGCCGACACGCTGTGCGCCGGCTGGACCTGGCCGTCGGAGTTCTGGAGCAGGTAGCTCAGGCTGCCGTGAAACACGCCCGGCCGGCCGCGGCTCAGTGAAGCCGCATGACGACCGCTCTCGAGCCCCTCCCCGGCGGCTTCCACTCCGACGAGCGCCACGTCACGATCGTCGAGAAACGCCGAAAAAATGCCCATCGCGTTGGAGCCGCCGCCGACGCACGCCACCACGGTGCTCGGCAGCTTGCCCCACCGCTCCAACGCTTGGGCCCGCGCTTCCCGGCCGATGACCGACTGGAAATCGCGCACGATCCGCGGGAATGGGTCGGGCCCTACCACCGACCCGATGATGTAATGCGTCGTGGTGACATTGGTGACCCAATCGCGCAGCGCCTCGTTGGTGGCGTCTTTCAAGGTTCGTGTGCCCGAGGTCACCGGCACCACCCGCGCCCCCATCAGCTCCATGCGATACACGTTCAATCGCTGGCGCCGCATATCCGCTTCGCCCATGTAGACGACGCACTCGAGCCCGAACCGCGCGCACACTGTGGCCGTAGCCACCCCGTGCTGCCCCGCTCCCGTTTCGGCGATGATGCGGCGCTTCCCCATCCGGCGCGCGAGCAGGGCCTGGCCGAGCGTGTTGTTGATCTTGTGCGCCCCGGTATGGTTCAGGTCCTCGCGCTTGAGGGCGACCACGATTCCGGCTCCCACCTGCGCGCCGAGGCGCGGCGCCTCGGTCAGCGGCGTGGGTCGGCCCACGTAGTCCTTGAGCAACGCATCGAGCTCCGTCCAGAAGCTCGGATCGCGTTTCGCCTCCTCGTGCACGCGGTCGAGCTCCTCCAGCGCCGCCATGAGGGTCTCGGGGACGTAGCGGCCGCCGTACGGACCAAATCGACCTGCCGTGTGCGCGCCAGCTTCAGATGCCATGAGAATCTCCGATCCGCGAGCCAACCCAGAAACGCGGAACGCGGAAGCCGGAACGCGGAACAGCAGGACCCGGGTCGTTTCCCGGTGCAGGCTCCGCGGCTCGACGGACGTGCGGCCTGTTCAACCTTCCGCGTTCCGCGTTCCGCGTTTTCATCACTGCCCCCTCCCCTGTCGCCGCACGCCCGTCAGCTCCCGCACGGCGCGTTCTGGATCGGCATTCCCCGCCACCGACGTGCCCACCAGCACGAGATCCGCGCCGGCGGCGGCCATCCGTTCCACATCCGCCCGTGTTGCAATCCCACTTTCGGCGATCACGGGAACCCCGCGCGGGACCAGCGCCACCAGCCGCTCGGCGTGAGCGAGATCCACGGCAAATGTGGCGAGGTCGCGGCTGTTCACGCCGACGGCAGTCGGCTCCACCTCGAGCGCCAGCTCGAGCTCGCCCACCGAATGCACCTCCACCAGCACGCCCAGTCCCTGGTCGCGCGCGGCGTGTCCCAACGCCCGCAGCCCATCGGCGGTGAGCGCCCGGACGATCAAGAGCACGGCGCTCGCCCCCGCCGCACGCGCTTCGTAGAGCTGCAGCTCGTCCAGGATGAAATCCTTGCGTAGCACCGGCACCGACACCGCGCTCGCCACCCGCGCCAGATCATCGAGTGAGCCGCCGAAGTGGAGCTCATCGGTCAGCACGGAGATCGCTACGGCACCGCCCTGCGCGTACGCCCGCGCGTGCGCCACCGCATCGAGGTCTTCTCGGATCGCGCCCGCGGACGGCGAGCGGCGCTTTACCTCGGCGATCACGCCGACGTCCCGACCGGCCAGGGCGCGTGCGAACGGGCGCGGCCTGGGCGCGGCCGCGGCCCGGCGCTCGAGCTCCCGCGCCTGCGTCCGCAGGCTCGCGACGCGGTCGCGCGTGGCCGTGAGAATGGCGTCAAGCTTGGGTTGCGACATGCTTGCGTTCGGTCGATTTTCGGGTAGATTTTGTTTCGGTTTCCGTTCGGGGGACATTGTGCCGCTCACACGCCGTCAGCACGAGATTCTGGATTTCATCTCCGCCCAGATCAGCGTGCAGGGTTACGCACCGAGCTTCGAAGAGATCGCGCAACGCTTCACGTTTCGCTCGCTCGCCACGGTGCACGAGCACCTCACCAACCTCGAGCGCAAGGGGTACATCCGCCGCGCGCACAACGAAAGTCGCGGCATCGAGGTCGTGCCGCCCCGCGGCCAGACTGGGGCCACCGAGCTGCCGCTGCAAGGCCTGGTCGCTGCCGGCGCGCCGATCGAGGCGGTGAGCGGGACCGACACGATCGCCGTCCCTGACGAGCTCATCCCCCGCCGCGGCCGGAGCTACGTGCTGAAGGTGCGCGGTCAATCGATGATCGACGAGCATATCAAGGACGGCGATTTCATCGTGGTCCACGAGCGCAACCAGGCCGACAACGGCCAGACGGTGGTCGCGCTGGTGCACGGCTCGAGCGCCACGGTCAAGCGGTTCTATCGGGAGCCGGGCGGGTGGATCCGGCTCGAGCCCGCGAACCCCACCATGACGGCCCTGCGCGTAAACGAGCGCGACGTCGTGGTCCAGGGCGTGGTGGTGGGCGTCATCCGGAAGTATTAGTGCCGTTCCAACGTGGTGTAGGGCGACACCGGTCACCGGTCAGCCGCGCTTGGTTGGAACGGCATTAGTCGCACGGCGCAGCCGCTCGAGTGCGTCTCGGGCCCTGCCCGCACGCACGGCCTCACGCGCCCGCGCCACGCCGTCGGCGTACGACGCGACTAGGCCGGCGACGTAGATCGCCGCGCCCGCGTTGAGGAGCAGTGCGGCCCGTCCGGCCGGGTCGTCGGGCCCGTCGCCGAGCAGGCGCTCGATGCGCGCGGCGTTGGCCCGGGGCTCCGCGCCCGAAAGCCCGGCCACGTCGTCGATGGCGAGTCCGTGGTCCGCCGGATCGACCTCCCACGCGTTCACCCTCCCGTTTTGCACCTCCCACACGTCGGTGATGCCCTGCGGCGCGATCTCGTCCATGCCGATCCGCCCGTGGACCACGAGCGCGTGCTCCGCCCCCAGCCGCGCGAGGGCGCCGGCCATGAGCGGGGCGCGGTCTGCGTCCGCGACCCCCACGACCTGACGTCGCACGCCCGCCGGGTTGGCGAGTGGCCCGAGCAGGTTCATCACCGACGCGACCGCGAGCTCGCGGCGCACCGGCCCGGCGTACTTCATGGCGGGATGGAAGGTGGGGGCGAACAGAAACGTGAGGCACGCCTCGCGCAGCACACGGGCTGCGTCTGCCGCATCGAGGCTGATTCGCACGCCCAGCGCCTCGAGCACGTCGGCCGAGCCGCACCTGGAGGTGAACGATCGGTTGCCGTGCTTCGCCACGACCGCCCCGGCGCCGGCCGCGACGAACGCGGCGGCCGTGGAGATGTTGAACGTGGAGACGACACCCCCGCCGGTCCCGCAGGTGTCCACGAGGTGCGCCCCGTTCGCCTCCACGCGCACCATCGCATCGCGCAGTGCGCGGGCGGCGCCCGCCACCTCCTCTGCGGTCTCGCCTTTCACCCGGAGTCCCATCAGCAGGGCCGCGATCTGGGCGGGCGTGGCTTCGCCCCGCATCACGACCCCGAATGCGGCGGTCGTCTGGAGCTCACTCAGGGACCGGCGGTCGGCGAGGGCGGCGATCGCCTGCTGCAGCTGGGAAGGCGGGGAGTGGGGCGACGCGGGCACGGGGCTCGGGTGTTTCGGGCCTGCCAAAGCTATCCCGAAAAATCGCGTTTTGTCAAATGCCACAACGGGTTGCGTGGCTTGATTGACCCCCCGTTTCAGCCTATCTTTCGCGCGTGACGAGCCGGCCCTACCTCGCCGTTGTGCAGTACGACGGGGCGCAGTTCGCGGGCTGGCAGCGGCAGCAGGACGCTCGCACCGTGCAGGCGGAATTCGAGGGGGTCCTGGACCGCCTGATGGGTCGGCGCACCGCGGCGACGGGGGCCGGGCGGACGGATACGGGCGTGCACGCGTTGGGCCAAGGCGTCGGGTTCCTGGGGGACGGGCGGTGGGCGGAGGACGTGCCGGGGCTGTACCGGGCGCTCAATGCCCTGCTGCCACGGGACATCTGGGTGGAGCGGGTGAGCCCGATGCGACCCGGGTTTCACGCGCGCAACAGCGCGCTGGCGCGGCGGTACCGCTACGTGATCGGGACCGACGACGCGGCCCGCTCGCCGTTCCGGCGCCCATACGAATGGGCCGTCGGACGCCCGCTCGATGTCGCGCTGCTTGGGCGCGCGGCCGAGTTGCTCCTGGGGGAGCATGACTTCCGCGGCCTCGCCGCGACCGGCGCGGGCTCGGGACGGCCCCACTATCGCAGCCGCGTGGCGCTCGCCCAGTGGGCGCCGCGGACTGACGGAGCGGGGGTGACGTTCACGATCGAGGCCGACCGATTCCTGCATCGCATGGTGCGCTTTCTCGTCGGTGCGATGGTGGATGTCGCCCTGGGCCGGCGCCCGCTCGACGCTCTTTCCCGGCTGCTCACCGCGACCGACAACCAGGCGGCCAGCCCGCCCGCCCCGCCGCAAGGACTCTACCTCGTGGCGGTGCGCTATCCCGCTGACCTCTATGCCGAGGCTTGAGCCATGAAGTTCTTTCTCGATACCGCGAGCCTCAAAGACATCAGCTGGGCGGCCCAGGCCGGGTTGATCGATGGCATCACCACCAACCCCTCCCTGCTCGCAAAGCAGGCGGGCGACCTGGACCCCCGCGACGTCCTCAAGGAGATCTGCTCCCTGGTGGAGGGTCCCGTCTCCGCGGAAGTGGTGGCGGTGGATGCCGACGCCATGGTCCGGGAGGGCAAAGAGCTCGCCAAGATCGCGGACAACATCGTCGTGAAGATCCCGATGCTCGAGGCGGGCATGGTCGCGGTGCGACGCCTCGCCGAAGCGGGCATCAAGACCAATGTCACGTTGTGTTTTTCGAGCGTGCAGTGCCTCATCGCCGCCAAGGCGGGCGCGGCGTACGTCAGCCCGTTCATCGGGCGCCTCGACGACGTGGGCCAGGAGGGGATGGATGTCATCCGCGAGGCGCGGGTGATGTTCGACAACTACCAGATCGCCACGGAGATCCTCGCGGCCTCGATCCGGCATCCGCGCCACGTGGTGGAGGCGGCGATGATCGGCGCCGATGTGGCCACGCTGCCCCCCGACGTCCTGAAGAAGCTGCTGCTGCATCCCCTCACCGATCGCGGCCTGGAGCAGTTCCTGGCCGACTGGAACAAGTTGGCGGCCCGCGCGAAGGCATCGGTTTGACGTACAGCTCGCCCCTGTCCCAGCGGTACGCCTCCCCGGCGATGCAGGCCCTGTGGGGCGAGCGGCGGCGGATCGGGCTGTGGCGGCGACTATGGCTCGCCCTCATGGAGGTCGAGCGGGAGCTGGGCGTGGACATCCCCGAGCGCGCGCTCGAAGAGCTGCGCGCGCATCTGGACGACGCCGATCTCGAGCGCGTTGCGGAGCACGAGAAGCGGATCCGCCACGACGTGATGGCGCACATCCACCACCTGGGTGAGCAAGCGCCCACGGCGCGTCCCTTCATTCACCTCGGCGCGACGAGTGCCTACGTCACCGACAACGCAGATCTCATCCTGATGCGTGAGGGGCTGCAGCTGCTGCTCGGTCGCGTGGCAGCGGTTCTCGTCGCGCTCGCCAAGCCCGCCCGGCGCTACCGCGAGCTGCCGTGCCTCGCGTACACCCACTTCCAGCCTGCTCAGCTCACGACCGTGGGCAAGCGGATCACCCTGTGGATGCAGGAGCTGCTGCTCGACGCCGAGGAGCTCCTGCACCGGGTCGACGCGCTGCAGTTCCGCGGCGTGAAGGGGACCACCGGCACGCAGGCGAGCTTCCTCGAGCTGTTCGACGGCGATGACGACAGAGTGCGCGAGCTCGACGCCCGGGTGGCGCGGCGGATGAGCTTCACGCGCGTGTTCCCCATCACCGGCCAGACTTACACGCGAAAGCTCGACGCCCAGGTGCTCGCGGCGCTGGCGGGGATCGCTCAGTCGGCGGCCAAGTTCGCCACCGATTTGCGACTGCTGCAGCACGAGGGCGAGATGCTCGAGCCGTTTGAGAGCGATCAAGTGGGATCGTCGGCAATGGCGTACAAGCGCAATCCGATGCGCGCCGAGCGGATGACCGGCCTGGCACGCTTCGTCATCGAGCTGGAAGGAAACGCCTGGCACACCGCCGCGGAGCAGTGGCTCGAGCGCACGTTGGACGACAGTGCCAATCGCCGGCTGGTCATTCCCGAGGCGTTCCTGGCCAGTGACGCGATCCTGGTGCTCGCCACCAACGTGGCGGCAGGGCTCGAGGTACGCGAGCCGGTGATTGCGCGCCACGTCGCGGAGCACCTGCCCTTCCTCGCGACTGAGCGCCTGCTGATGCGCGGCGTGAAGGCGGGCGGCGACCGCCAGCGGCTGCACGAGGTGATCCGCACCCACAGCCTTGCCGTGGCGCAGGCGGTAGCCGAGCAGGGATCGACGAACGACCTGCTGGAGCGGCTCGCCCGGGATCCCGCGTTCAAGGCGCTGAAGATCGCCGTGCGGCCGGAGGAGCTCGAGCCGGCGGTCTACGTCGGCCGCGCGCCGCGCCAAGTGGACGACTTCCTCGACCACGTCCTGCCGGACGTCCTCCGCCGTATCGAGGCTGTGGCGCCGGCGGCGGTGGCGGCCGAGGTCACGGTATGACGCTCCCGCTCGTCGCCAGTGCCCTGCCCCTCCCCCTGCTCCGCCGTGGCAAAGTGCGCGAGGTGTACGAGGTGGATGCCCAGACGCTGCTGCTCGCGGCGAGCGATCGGGTCAGCGCGTTTGACGTGGTGTTGCGAGAGCCCGTTCCCCACAAGGGTGCGGTGCTCACCCAGCTGAGCGCGTTCTGGTTCGAGCGCCTCGCGACGGTGATCTCGAGCCACTTTCTCTCCGCCGACGCCGACGAGATCGTGGCGCGGATTCCGGCGCTCGCCGACCATCGCTCGGCCCTGACGGGCCGGGCCATGCTCGTGCGCCGCACGACGCCCGTGCCGTTCGAGTGCGTCGTGCGCGGCTATATCACCGGCTCGGCCTGGGCCGAATACCAGCAGTCCCGTACGCTCGCCGGCGAGCCGCTCCCGCCCGGGCTGGTCGAGAGCGCGCGAATCGACCCCCCGATCTTCTCGCCTGCAACCAAGGCCGAGGTGGGCCACGACGAGAACGTCACGGTCACGCACGTCGTCCAGGCGCTCGGCCGTCCGCTGGCCGAACAGCTCAAGCGCGCGAGCCTGAGCCTGTACGAGGCGGGCCGCGGCTACGCAGCGCCGCGGGGCATCATCATCGCCGATACGAAGTTCGAGTTCGGCACCACGCCCGACGGTCGCCTGCTCGTGATCGACGAGATCCTGACGCCCGACTCTTCGCGCTTCTGGCCCGCGGACCGCTACACTCCCGGCCGCAGCCAGCCGAGCTTCGACAAGCAGCCGTTGCGGGATTACCTCGCTGCTTTGAAGCAGGAGGGCCAGTGGGACGGCAACCCCCCCCCGCCGCCTCTTCCGCGCGAAGTCGTGCAGGCGACGAGCGAGCGGTACTTGGAGGCGTATCGACGGATCACCGGGAAGGAGCTGGAGATCGGATGACACCGACTGCGGATTGCGGATTGCGGATTGCGGATTCGACGTGCGTGCTTCCAATCCGCAGTCCGCAATCGCCAATCCGCAATTGGTGTGGCGGGGTGCGGTGAGGCTGGCGCCCGAAGGCTTGCCGTTCATCCTTCCCGGCTGGGCGCTCGTCGTGCTCGGCGCCTGGGTGGCGCGCGGGTCGTCTTGGGTGTGGATACCGGAAGCAGTTCTGTTCCTGCTTGCGGTCTGGCTGCTGGTCTTCTTCCGCGACCCGACCCGTACGGGGCCGCGCGGCGATCAATTCGTCATCGCGCCGGCGGACGGCAAGATCGTGGACGTGCGGGCGGTGGATGAGCCGATGTATCTCAAGACGCAGGCGACGCGGATCTCGATCTTCATGAACGTCTTCGACGTGCACGTCAACCGTTATCCGGCGACGGGGACGGTCGAGCTGGTCCGCTACAATCCCGGACGGTTTCTCCACGCCGCGTCGGACAAGGCCAGCCTCGACAACGAGCAGGCGTCGGTCGGGTTGCGCGCCGCGCGCGGTCCCCTGCTGGTGCGCCAGATCGCCGGGCTCATCGCGCGGCGCATCGTCACCGATGGCGCCCCCGGCGACCGAGCGACGCAGGGAGCGCGGATGGGCATGATCCGGTTCGGCTCGCGCGTGGACGTCTTCGTCCCCGTCGCCGCCCGGTCGACGCTGCGCGTGGCCGTCGGTGACCGCGTCCAGGCCGGGGCCACGGTGCTGGCGGAGTACGCGCGGTGAAGCCCTTCCGCCCCGCCGGCATGCGGCGCGTCGTGATCGTCGTGCCGAGCCTGTTCACGCTGTTCAATCTGTTCTTCGGCATCTGGTCCATGGTGCTGGCCTCGCGCGGCGAGTTCTATCGCGCCGGCTGGTACATCTTCTTCGCCGGCGTGCTCGATGCGCTCGACGGCCGGGTCGCGCGACTGTCCCGCACCGGCACCCGCTTCGGTGCAGAGCTCGACAGCCTGGTGGACGTGGTGAGCTTCGGTGTCGCGCCGGCCTTTCTCATCTACCAGCTCGAGTTCGCGGTCGCCGGCCAGGCGGAGTGGATCTTCTGCTACTTCTACGTCATGGCGGCGGCCATCCGGCTCGCCCGGTTCAACATCACTCAGGCCGGCCGTGCGAAGCGCTCCTTCATCGGACTGCCGTCGCCCGCCGCCGGCATGACGCTCGCGACATTCTTTCCGTTCACGACCACGGACCTGTATCAACATCTATTCCGTTTCCTGCCGCGCCACCACCTGATGCAGCTGCTCATGATCCTCCTGACCATCCTCATGGTGAGCAACGTGCGGTACGCGACGTTCCCGCGGGCGGGGTTGCGGACGTTCAAAGGGCTGGTGGGGCTGGCGACCATCCTGTTCATCCTGGTCTTCGGCATCCTCGAGCACGACGCGTTCTTCTTCCCGTTGGGGATCGCCTACATGGTGTACGGGATCCTGCGCGCGACGCTGCTCGGGTTCTTCTTCGAGGAGGACGACGACGAGACCGACATCGCGGGCCCGATTGTGATCGCCGACGGTGCGCCCGGGGGCGAGATACTCGGTCCGCCGCCGCGCGCCATCGGGGCGCGTGAGCGTGAGGGGGGAAGCCAGGGATGAGCGCGTTCCGGGTGGAGGTGCGCGTCATGCCGCGGGCCGCCTTGCTCGACCCGCAGGGCCAGGCGGTCGAGCACGCCCTGCACGCCCTCGGGTTCGGCGAGGTCGCCCGCGTGCGGATGGGCAAACACCTGGTGCTCGAGGTGAAGGCGGCGTCGCGCGACGAGGCGCTGGAGCGGGCGCGGGCGATGTGCGAGCGCCTCCTCGCGAACCCGGTCACCGAGGACTACGACCTCGCGGTCGACGGCGGGGCCGCCCGATGAAACGGGTCGCGGTGATCGTGTTTCCCGGCTCCAACTGCGATGCGGAAACGCTCGCGGCGGCGCGCGCGGCGGGCTCCGACGCTTACTTCGTGTGGCATCGCGACACCGATCTGCAGCAGGCAGACGTGGTCATCCTCCCGGGCGGGTTCAGCTACGGCGATTACCTGCGCTCCGGGGCGATCGCGCGGTTCTCAGGCGTAATGGGCGCCGTGACCGAGCACGCGCACGCCGGCGGCGCGGTGCTGGGCATCTGCAACGGTTTCCAGATCCTGTGCGAGGCAGGGCTGTTGCCGGGCGGCCTCATGCGAAACGCCCGGCTGCGCTTCCTTTCGCGGCCGGTGTGGGTGCGGGTGGAGCAGACCGACACCCCGTTCACCAGTCTGTACGAAAACGGTGAGGTGCTCGAGATCCCGGTAGCGCACGGCGACGGGCGGTATGTGGTGGAGCCCCGGACGGCGGCCGAGCTCGAGGCGACCGAGAGAGTGGTGTGGCGCTATGTGCGCGACAACCCGAACGGCTCGACAAACGAGATTGCCGGCGTGACCAACGCCGGCCGGAACGTGGTGGGGATCATGCCGCACCCGGAGCGCCGCGACGCGCCGGCCTTGGGCGGCCAGGACGGAGCCCGTGTCTTTCACTCGATGGAGGCTCGACATGCGACGCAGCACGCTGCTGATGTGCGCGCTGTTGACGATCGCCACCTCAGGGTGTAAGCAGATCAACGAGCAGGTGCAGAAGATCAAGGACAAGATCGCGGCGGCGCGGCAGCGCACCAAGCCGGGCCAGCCGGCGCCTGCCACGCCGCAGTCCGTGCCGTCGCAGGACGTCGCCGCCACGCCCCCACCCCCGGCCTCGCCTCCGCCCAAGCGGGCGGCCCGGCAGGCACCCGCGGTCCCGCTCCCCGCGCGCGACGTCCCGTACGAGTCGGCCGATACGGGCACCATCGCGCCGGGCATGAGCGAGCGAGAGGTCTATTCGCTGTGGGGGCCGGCCATCGCCGTGCGGCACCAAGGCGACATGACATACCTCTACTACCGGAACGGCTGCGAATTCACCTGCGGGACGGAGGACGTGGTGTTCCTCCAGAACGGCAAGGTGGTGGATGCGGTGCTGCGCTGGCCGGGCCACGGCTACAGCGGCCAGTCGTCCTCGCCTTTCGCCACCCCACCGCACGGCCCGGCACGCCCGGGCGGCGACACGCTCACGGTCAAATCATCTGCGACGCCTTGAGGCCGATGCCCGACAAGCCCAGTAGAAACGAGGAGGAATACTTCGCCAAGCGGGACGCCGAGCTGCTCCGCCAGCAGCGGGCCACGGCCCAGAAGAGCGCGGCGGAAGCCGAGCGCCGCTCGCACCACATGAAGTGCCCGAAGTGCGGCTACGATCTGATCACCGGCGAGTGGCATGGCATCCAGATCGATCAGTGCACGCATTGCCACGGGATATGGTTCGACGCGGGCGAGGCGGAGAGCGTGCTCGCGCATCCCGAGCCGAACATCATGGCGCGCGTGTTCCGCGCCCTGCTGCGAGGCGTCTCCGGGGCGAAGGCATCCGACGCGTGACCCAGGGAGCCCCTACACCGTTCCGGGGCGACCCCGCGATCACGCCCCACCTGGTTCGCGAGCACAACCTCACCGACGGAGAATACGAGCGCATCACCACGTTGCTCGGGCGGATGCCCACCTTCGCCGAGCTGGGGGTGTTCTCCGCGCTGTGGAGTGAGCATTGCTCCTACAAGCACTCACGACCCGTCCTGAAGACGTTCCCCACCACTGGGCCCCAGGTCGTGCAGGGGCCGGGGGAGAATGCAGGGGTACTGCGGCTCCCCGGCGGCTGGGCGGTGGCGTTCAAGATCGAGTCCCACAATCACCCGTCAGCCGTCGAGCCCTATCAAGGGGCGGCCACCGGCGTGGGCGGCATCCTGCGCGATGTGTTCACCATGGGCGCCCGGCCGGTGGCGGTGTTGAACAGTCTGCGGTTCGGCCGGCTGGACGAGGCGCGCAACCGCTATCTCTGCGCCGGCGTGGTGAAGGGCGTGGGCGACTACGGCAACTGCGTGGGTGTTCCGACGCTCGGGGGCGAGGTCGATTTCGGCCCGAGCTACGGCGGCAACCCGCTGGTGAACGCGATGTGCGTCGGCCTCCTGAAGGAACGGGATCTCATCAAGGCGGCGGCGCATGGGGTGGGCAACGTGCTGCTGGTCGTGGGCTCGCGCACGGGCCGGGACGGCATCCACGGTGCATCGTTCGCCTCCGAAGAGCTGACGCGCGAGAGCGAGCGGCGCAGGCCCCAGGTGCAGGTGGGCGATCCGTTCACCGAGAAGCTGCTGCTCGAGGCCAGTCTCGCGCTGATCGCATCGGGCCACATCGTGGCGATTCAGGACATGGGTGCGGCCGGCCTCACCTCGTCGTCCGCCGAGATGGCCGCGAAAGGCGGCGTGGGGGTGGAGATCGATCTGTCGCTCGTACCGACGCGCGAGCCGGGCATGACGCCGTACGAGATCCTGCTGTCCGAATCGCAGGAGCGCATGCTGGTCGTCGCGCGGCCCGACCGGATCGCGCCGATCCAGGCGATCGCGGGAAAGTGGGACCTGGCGGCCACGCCGATCGGCCGCGTGACCGACGACGGGATGTACCGGGCGAAATGGCAGGACCAGGTCGTCGTCGAAATCCCCGGGCAGCGCCTGATCGACGATTGCCCTGTCTACACGCCCGAAGCGCGCGAGGACGAGGCGATCGTCCGGTTGCGCGCGGAGCGTCCCGCTCCCCGCTCCCCGCTCCCCGCTCCCGCCGACCTGTTGCTCACACTCCTCGATCATCCTCCCGTCGCGTCGAAGCACTGGGTCTACGAGCAGTACGACTCGACGGTCCAAGCGGGGACCGTGATCGGCCCGGGGGGCGACGCCGGCGTGATCCGGATCCGCGATGCGGCATTCGGCTTGGCGGTGACGGTGGACTGCAACAGCCGGTACGTGCTGCTCGACCCCTACGAAGGGGGCAAGGCGGCCGTGGCGGAGGCGGCCCGCAACATCGCGTGCACCGGCGCCCGCCCGCTGGGCATCACCGATTGCTTGAACTTCGGCAGTCCCGAACGGCCGTCGGTCTTTTACCAGTTCAAGGAGAGCTGTCGCGGCATCGCGGATGCCTGCCGGGCGCTCGACACACCGGTCACCGGTGGGAACGTCTCCTTCTACAATGAGAGCCCCACTGGTGCCGTGGACCCGACGCCGGTGGTGGGCATGGTCGGCCTGCTGGCTCGGGTGGACCGCGCCATCCCAACCCACGCGCGCGCGGCCGGCGACGTCGTCTTCGTGCTGGGCGAGACGCAAGCCGAGCTGGGCGGGTCACAACTGTGGGAAGCCGTGCACGGCTTTGTGGGTGGGCAGCCCCCGCGCGTGGATTTGGTGGTCGAACGGCGCCTCGTGGACTACCTCGTCGCGGCGGCGGAGCGCGGCCTCCTCCGCTCCGCGCACGATTGCTCGCAGGGGGGGCTCGGCGTCGCGCTGGCGGAGGTCGCGATGGGTGGCCCGTACGACGACACAGGTTTCGGCATGGATATCGATCTTACGGCTTACGCCTTGCGCCTTACGGCTGTCGACCTGTTGTTCAGCGAGTCGCACGGGCGAGCCGTTATCACATGCCCACCGGAGCGCACGACCGCGGTGGCGGCGCTGGCCCAGGAGCTCGGTGTGCCCGCGCAGCCAGTCGGTACGGTGGCGGCGCGCGGTGGCGCGGTTCGACTGCGGTTGCGCGACGCGACCGTCGAGCACCCCGTCGAGCGTCTCAGACAGGTATATTTCTCGAGCGTATCCCGACGCATGGGAGACTGACACACGGATGTGCGGCATCATCGGCGTCACCGGCGTTTCCGACGCAGCACGCGTCGCCTATCTCGGCCTCTACAGCCTGCAGCATCGGGGGCAGGAGTCCGGCGGGATGGTGGTGGTGGACGGGGAAGGCGTGGCGCGATCCCACCGCGGCATGGGACTCGTCTCGGACATCTTCAACGAGAAGGTCCTGAGCGATCTGCCGGGTGACGTCGCGATCGGCCACACCCGCTACTCCACGGCCGGCAGCTCCGTCCTCGCCAACGCGCAACCGATGCTCGCCCGGTATCGCGAAGGGCCGCTGGCGCTCGCCCACAACGGGAACCTCACGAACGCCGTGCAGCTCCGGTCCGACCTCGTCGCCAAGGGCTCGCTGTTCCAGAGCTCCTCGGACAGCGAGGTGCTGGTTCACCTGATCGCCCGTTCCGAGGCACGCGAGCCCGAGGACCAGCTGTTGGACGCACTGGAGCGGGTGGACGGCGCCTACTCGCTCCTCATTACCGTCGGACGCACGTTGTATGCGATCGTCGATCCCCGCGGCTTTCGACCGCTGGTGCTCGGCCGTCTGGGACGCGGCTGGGTGGTGGCCTCCGAGACCTGCGCGCTCGACATCACCGGCGCGACGCTGGTGCGGGAGCTCGAGCCCGGGGACTTCGTGCGCATCCACGGTGAGGAGGTGGATCAGCTGCCTCGCCTGCCGGCGCGGCCGCGGCGCCGCTGCGTGTTCGAGCTCGTCTACTTCTCGCGTCCCGACAGCACGGTGTTCCATCGCTCGGTAGACCGGGTGCGCCGGGCGCTGGGGCACCAACTCGCCCGCGAGCACCCGGCGCCGGGCGCGGACTGCGTGTTCTCGGTGCCGGACTCGTCCAACGCCATGGCGCTCGGCTTCTCCGAGGAGTCGGGGATCAAGCTCGAGCATGCGCTCATCCGCAATCACTACGTCGGTCGCACGTTCATCCATCCCGCCCAGGCCGGCCGCATGGCGAAGGTCAAGATCAAGTTCAATCCCGTGCGCGAAGTGCTCCAGGGAAAGAAGGTCGTCGTCGTGGACGACTCGATCGTCCGCGGCACCACGAGCCGGGCCCTGGTCCAGCTGATCCGCCAGGCGGGTGCGGCCGAGGTGCATTTCCGCGTCGCTTCGCCGCCCATCACCGGGCCGTGCTATTACGGGATCGATACGCCCAGCAAGAACGAGCTGATTGGGTCGAGCAACAGCGTCGCGCAGATCCGCGATCACCTCGGCGTGGACTCACTCGGCTATCTCTCGTTGGACGGTATGCTGCGGGCCGCGGGCGGCGATCCCGCTGAGTTCTGCCACGCGTGCTTCTCGGGCGACTACCCCACCGACATCCCCGAGGATGTCGAGCGGGCACGCAACGCCGCCCCGCTCCTCGCCGCCATCCCCAGTTGATCCGCCGTGCCGGCGCTCGAGCGGTGGGTGTATTCCTTCGGCGACGGCCGTGCCGACGGCTCGGCGGCGATGCGCGACATCCTGGGTGGCAAGGGGGCCGGGCTCGCCGAAATGGCGAACCTGGGGCTCCCCGTCCCCCCGGGCTTCACCATCTCGGCCAAACTGTGTATCGCCTACCTCGAGCACGGTACCTTCCCCGACGATTTACGTGAAGAAGTCGATCGCCATCTGAAGCAGCTGGAGCGACTCGCCAAGAAGCGGTTCGGCGATGCGCGCAATCCGCTGCTCGTCTCGGTGCGCTCGGGCGCCGCGGTGTCCATGCCGGGCATGATGGAGACCATTCTGAACCTGGGCCTGAACGACGAGACCGTGCAGGGACTCATCGCGGGCTCGAAAAACCCCCGGTTCGCCTTCGATTCCTACCGCCGCTTCGTCCAGATGTACGGCGACGTGGTCTTCGACCTCGGCAAGGAGCCGTTCGCGGAGGTGCTGGACGAGTTCAAGCGCCGGCGGAAGGTGGAGCGGGACATCGACCTTCCGGCCGACGACCTGAAGGCTCTGGTGCGGGAGTTCAAGTCCATCATCCAGGCGAAGTGCGGGGCCCCCTTCCCCGAGGATCCCACCGTCCAGCTGTGGGGGGCGATCGCGGCCGTCTTCAAGAGCTGGCGCACGCGCCGGGCCGCGGACTACCGCCGGGTGCACGGCATCCCGGACGATCTGGGGACCGCGGTCAACGTGGTCGCGATGGTGTACGGCAACATGGGGGACGATTCCGGGACCGGGGTCGCCTTCACGCGCGACTGCAGCACCGGCGAAGCCGTCCTCAATGGCGACGTGCTGACCAACGCGCAGGGGGAGGACGTCGTCTCGGGCGCGCGCACTCCCGAGTCACTCGCCAAGCTCAAGCGCGGTAAGCTCGCCAAAGTGTATCGCGAGCTGGAGCGCATCGCCGAAAAGCTCGAGCGGCACTTCCGGGACGTGCAGGACATCGAGTTCACCTTCGAGCACGGCGACCTGTACATGCTACAGACGCGCCGCGCTCAGCGCGCCGGGCTCGCGGCGGTCCGCAGCGCCGTGGAGATGGTGGAAGAAGGACTGATCACGCCCAGCGAGGCGGTGCAGCGCGTCCCGCCCCAGGACCTGGACCAGCTGTTCCATCCGATGGTCGACCCGCGCGCGTCCGTGACCCTGGTTGCGAAAGGTCTCCCGGCCTCGCCTGGGGCGGCGACGGGCGAGGCGGTGTTCGACGCGGACGAGGCGGAGGCGTTGGCCCATGAGGGCCGCAAAGTCATCCTCATTCGGCCGGAAACCTCCCCCGAGGACTTCCACGGGATCGTGGCGGCGCAGGCCGTGATCACCGCGCGCGGCGGCATGACGAGCCACGCCGCGGTGGTGGCCCGGGGGATGGGCAAGACCTGCGTCGTGGGAGCGAAGGACATCGAGGTGGACCCCGCTGCGGGCCGGCTGCGCGCCAACGGCCGCATCGTCAAATGGGGTCAGCTCATCACCGTGGACGGGACCACCGGCCGGGTACTGCTCGGCGCGGCCAAGCTGGTGGAGCCGAAGCTCGGCAGCCACTACGCCAAGCTGATGGTGTGGGCGGACCAACACCGTCGGCTGGGGGTGCGCGCCAACGCCGACACCCCGGCCGACGCGAAGCGCGCCCGCGAGTTCGGCGCCGAGGGGATCGGGCTGTGCCGCACCGAGCACATGTTCTTCGAAGGCGATCGCATCACGGCGATGCGCGAAATGATCGTGGCGCCGGACGAGACGGGCCGGCGCCGCGCGCTCGCCAAGCTGCTCCCGATGCAGCGCGAGGACTTCGAGGGGATGTTCGAGGCGATGGCCGGTCACCCGGTCACGATCCGCCTGCTCGATCCGCCGCTGCACGAGTTCCTCCCGCACGGGAAGGACGAGCTCGGCACGCTCGCCCGCGCCATGAAGCTGCCCGCGGTCCGGCTGGAGCGGCTCGTCGCCTCGCTGGTCGAGGCGAACCCGATGCTCGGGCATCGCGGCTGTCGGCTCGGCATCACGTATCCCGAGATCACCGAAATGCAGGCGCGGGCGATTTTCGAAGCGGCATGCCGTGTCGTGAGCCGCGGCAAGAAGGTGACCGTCGAGGTCATGATCCCGTTGGTCGCGCTGGTCGAGGAGCTGCGTCGCCAGACCGAGATCGTGCGCCGAGTGGCACGGGAGGTGTTCCAGGCCGAGGGCCGGGCCGTGCCGTATCTCGTCGGGACCATGATCGAGTTGCCCCGCGCGGCGCTCACCGCCGACGAGATCGCCAAGGACGCGGAGTTCTTCTCCTTCGGAACGAACGACCTCACGCAGACGACCTTCGGCCTCTCGCGCGACGACGCGGGTCGGTTCCTCCCGTTCTACGTGGAGCACGGGATCCTGAAGGACGACCCGTTTCAGGTGCTCGACCAGGAGGGCGTCGGCAAGCTCATCGAGCTGGCGGTTCGGCTCGGGCGCGGATCCCGGGGCGACTTGAAGATCGGCATCTGCGGGGAGCACGGCGGCGAGCCGGCGTCGGTGAAGTTCTGTCACCACGTGGGCATGAACTATGTGTCCTGCTCGCCGTTCCGTGTGCCCATCGCCCGTCTCGCCGCAGCGCAGGCGGCGCTCGAAGAACAGGGCGTAATTAACCGAACGCGGGCGACGGTGTGACAAA
>WNFW01000700.1_pt1 | contig 22292 bp, 23 predicted proteins | sample 5400131 | NCBI WGS metagenome assembly WNFW01 (sample SAMN13153362, study PRJNA577476) | soil metagenome | isolation source: 20 cm soil or saprolite under grassland replicate 1 | place: USA:California | collected 2016-06-15 | reverse complement strand
CATGACGCAACGTGGATAGAGTTCGTAGGCGGAAGGGATCAACAGGATGTGCTCAGCCTGATCAAGGGAGCGCGCTTCCTGGTGTTCCCGTCGGAATGGTACGAGACTTTCGGCCGTGTCGCGATCGAAGCGTTCGCGTGCGGCGTGCCGGTTGTCGCCTCGCGGCTGGGCGCTATGGCCGAGATCGTGGCGGATCGGCGTACGGGGCTGCACTTCACACCTGGGGATGCCGCAGACCTCGCGGCCAAAGCCGAGTGGGCGTGGACGCACCCTGGAGAGATGCGGGAAATGGGCGCCGAGGCGCGTCGCGAATACGAGCGCAAGTATACGGCCGAGCGCAACTACGAGAAGTTGATGCAGATCTACGAAGCGGTCAGGAGCTGAGCCAATGAGAGCCCACGATCGACGAAGCAGAGCAGGCCGAGCGGGAGTGTGGGGCGGTGTGGTCCTCGCGCTCCTGATCGTCGGAGTCGAGGCCGCGCATGCCCGCACGTATCACGGCGCGGCCGTCAAGCGGGTCACTCCGGGCGACGAGGTGATCATCTATGAAGGCGTGTATCGGGAAGCAGTCATACGAGGCAATCTGCGAGGCGGTCCCGAATCACTGACGGTGTTCCGTGCGGCACCGGGTGACCGCGTGGTGATTTCCGGGGCGGACCCCATCGTGGGCTGGACATTCTTCCGGGGCAAGATCTGGGTGGCGCCGTGGACGCAGCGCTTCGGCGAAATTCCCGCGCCGAACAACTGGCCGCCCGAGACGTGGCGCTTTCCCATGAACCGGCGAGAAGCGGTCTTCGTGGACGGCTACCCGATGATCCAGGTGGCGAGCCTCGACGCGATGTCACCCGGATCGTTTTATGTCGACGAAGCGGCGAGCCGATTGCTCGTCTGGTTGTTGGATGGAAGCGACCCCGCGGGACACAGCGTCGAAGTCAGCCTGCGCTCACCCGTGTGGCGGATTCAGGGTTGTAGCTTCATCCGCATCGAGGGGTTGGTCTTCCGCCAGGCGGCGGGACCGGTGACCCAGGAGGCGGTGTCGTTCCCCGACTGCGACGCGGTCGAGGTTGTCGGGAACCGGATCGAATGGAACGCGGGGAGTGGGCTGGGCATCGCGCACGCAAAGGACGACCGCGTCCTGCGAAATGTTGTCAACTTCAACGGAGGAGTGGGGATCGTCGGCTATGTCGTGCAGGGTGCGGTGTTCGAAGACAACGAAACCTCCTACAACAACTGGCGGTCAGCTCTCGCCGGCGTCTTCGGTTGGCACTTCGCTGGAGTCAAGCTCGGGGTGCCGACGGCCTCGGTGTTCCAGAGGCACGTGGCGGTCAATAATCTGGCGCGCGGCATCTGGCTCGACTTCAATCACTCGGGCAACACCATCGATCGGAGCCTCTTACACGGCAACATGGATCGAGGTGTCTATCTGGAGGCGGGCGTCGGGGCCAATTGGCTCCTGAACAGCGTCGTCTCCGGCACGCGCGGGATCGGACACGGTGTCAACGTCGCGAATTCCCCGGATCAGCGCATCTATCACAACACGTTCGTGGGGAATGGCTCCTGGGGCATTTGGGCCGGCGGCAGTCCGGGACCCCGAGGCACCCTGCCGAACAACTCCTTGACGACGAACCTGGACGTGCGGGGGAACCTCTTTCACGATGGCGGAGCTCAGGGCGCCATCCTTCTTCAGCAGTTGACCTACGGGAACCTCCAGGACTACGTGGTCAGTACCTTTCGCGCCGACGGCAATGTTTACTACAACAGCCGTCGCGAGGACGTGTTCCAGGTGGGGAGGCTCCGAGCGACCTTTCGACAGTGGCAGGAGCGCGGATGGGACGCGGCGGGGCGTTGGGGTGGATTCTCGCTCGTCGGCCCGCAAGATTTTGATTTTCGCCCGAGCGATGCGGCCGCGGTTCAGGTGAACCTCGGACCCGAGTGGAAGCCCCCCCTCGTCGACTTGGTGGGCCTTCCGCGGAACGGCCAGAGCTTGGCCGGCGCGTTGGTGCCTTCCGGCGACCCGCTGCCACCATGGGCAAATCTTCGTTTCTATGCGCCGCTGGACGAAATGCCGTTGGTCGTGGGGAACACAGGGCTGCCGCTTCGTGTCTGGCAGGTGTGGCGCGTGCGCGACGCGGCTCCCGGCGTGCGCTTCGCGCCGATCGGGGCGTGGGGCGCAAGTGACGTGTGGCTGGCGGTAGGCCCGGAGAATGGCCATCACCTCGCCGTCGTGCTGAACCCGGCGCCCTGGCCCGTACGAGTGTCGTTACGCATCCCGAACGTCAGAGCGGTCACGGACCGCGCCACGAAGGAAGTACGGGCGCTGAATAACGGGCGGTTGAACTTGGCCCTGCAGGACTACGGCATGACGATTCTGGAGCTGCCGGGGCCGGTGGCGATTCAAAGCACCGCGCGGGTTCCCGCTTGGGTCACCGCCCAACTGCGAAAATATCTCGACACGGCCCGATCGAGTCCAGCCCGTACGCCAGAGGCGCTCGAGGCTCTCGCCCTGGCCGACACGGCATTGCGCGAAAACAGGCATGTGGCCGCGTGGGAAGCCCTCGCGTCGTTCGCCGATGACGCATTTGCCGAGCTCGGCCGGACGTTGCGCGCGGGTCGGCCTTAGGCGCCGGTGAATCCGAGGGAAGCGATGACGCCCATGGATGCGAGCTACGAGGTGCTCGGGGTCGGAGTTCACGCGGTCCAGATCGGCGATGTGGTCGAGCGGATCGAGCGGTGGATCGCCCAAGAGGCTCATGGCCACTTCGTGGCCGTCACCGGGATGCACGGCGTCATGGAAGCGCAGCACGATCCGACCTTCAAGCAGGTCTTGAACGCCGCCGACCTGGTCGTGCCGGACGGGATGCCGTTGGTGTGGCTCGGTCGTCGGCGAGGGTACGCGCTCGAGCGTCGCGTGTACGGCCCCGAGCTGATGGAAACGTTCCTCGAGAGGACGGGCGGACGGTATCGGCACTTTCTGTACGGGGGCACCGAGGCTGTGCTGGCGGCGCTCGTCGAGCGCTTGAGAGACCGCGGCGGAGTGAACGTCGTGGGCACGTACTCTCCGCCGTTCCGCCCGCTGAGCGCCGCCGAGGATCAGCAGGTCACGAGCCTGATCAATGCGGCGCGGCCCGACGTGTTGTGGGTGGGCCTCAGCACGCCCAAGCAGGAGCGCTGGATGTTCTCGCATCGCGCGCGGCTGCGCGTGCCGGTCGCGCTCGGCGTGGGCGCCGCCTTCGACTTTCTGGCCGGCCTCAAACCGCAGGCGCCCAAGTGGATGCAGGAGCACGGTCTGGAATGGCTGTTCCGGCTCGGCAGCGAACCGAGACGGCTCTGGCGACGGTATCTCATTCACGGGTCGCAATTTGTCTTTCGGGTCGCGCTCGAAGAGCTCGGCTACGCAGGACTCAGGAGGAACGTATGAGCCCAATTGTTCTGGTGACGGGTGCGGGAGGATTCATCGGGCATCATCTGACGAAATTTCTGGTCCAGCGCGGGTATCGCGTCCGTGGCGTCGACGTCAAGCCGCCGGAGTACGAGCCGTCGCCGGCTCAGGAGTTCGAGATCCTGGACCTCCGGCGGTGGGACAACTGCCTGGTCGCCACTCGCGGCGTCGAGGAGGTGTACGCCCTCGCGGCCAACATGGGCGGCATCGGGTTCATCCACAGCCACAAGGCCGAGATCAGTCGGGACAACGTCTTGATCAACACCCATACGCTCGAGGCCGCGCGGGTGAACGGCGTGAAGCGCTTCCTCTACACCTCGTCCGCCTGCGTCTATCCCGGCTATCTCCAAGACTCGGCCGACGTAAAACCGTTGAAAGAGGAAGACGCCTATCCAGCCGACGCCGAGGATGGCTATGGGTGGGAGAAGCTCTTCACGGAGCGCGTCTGCCGTCACTACACCGAGGATTTCGGCCTCGAGACGCGCGTCGTGCGGTTCCACAACATCTTTGGACCGCTCGGCACGTACGAGGGAGGGCGAGAGAAATCCCCCGCCGCGATCTGCCGCAAGGTGGCCCTTGCGAAGGACGGCGACGCCATCGAGGTGTGGGGCGATGGCAAGCAGACACGGTCGTATTGCTATATCGATGACTGTGTGGAGGGCATCTATCGCCTGATGCGGTCCGACTTCGGTGGGCCGCTCAACCTCGGTCAGGATCGGCTCATCAGCATCGACGAGCTCGTCGACATCGTGGCGCGGACCGCGAACAAGGCGATCTTCAAGACGCACAATCTGGACAAGCCCCAGGGCGTGCGGGGGAGGAACAGCGACAACACGCGGCTCCGCGAGGTCCTGCGCTGGGAGCCTCAGGTGAGCCTCGAGGAGGGCCTGGAGCGGACGTACCGTTGGATCAGGAGCGAGTTGATCAAGACCGGCCGCCTCAGCACGTGATCTCGGCACGGCGGCCTTCACCTGTCCGATGAACGTGCTCTTCGTCTGCACGGAGAACATTGCGCGGAGCCCGATGTCGGAAGCGCTCTTTCGGGAGCTGCTCGGCCACGACACCCGCCACCGGGCGCGCGCGGTGGGGACCGCGTCCCACGCCCTGCGGCGCCTCACGACGCGCGACCTCGCGTGGGCCGACGTGGTCGCGGCCATGGAAGAGACACATCGACGGGTGATCCGCACCCGCTGGCCGGATCACGCGCACAAGGTGGTAGTTCTCGACGTTCCCGACCACTTCGGCCCCGGCGACCCGGAGCTACGCGAGACGGTGGCGCCGAAGATCCGAGCGCTCGTCGGCGAGCTTGACGCCCGCGCGAGGGCGGTGCCGAAGCCGTAGCCTAAGAGGCCTGTCGCCCGGCCTCCACGCCCCCCTTTTTGAGTCTCGTCAGGATTTGACCCAGTGGGTAAGATAGTCTCACCAACGGTATGGCAAAATCGGAGGGGAAATGGCATCCAAAGTTAAGGTCACGGTCAGCTTGGACGAGGCCCTCGTTCGAGAGCTCGGGGGCGCGGGCCGTCGAAAGGGCAAACCCAGAAGTCACCTAGTCGAGGAGGCGCTTCGCCTCTGGCGCCGCCGCCAGCTCGAGCAGGAGCTTAGAGAAGGCTATCAGGCTATGGCAAAGGCGGACCGCGTCACCGCCGAGCGCCATCTCGCGGCGGCACGGGATGCCCTGAAGTGATCCCTCCTCCCCAAGTCCGACGGGGAGAGGTGTGGATGGTGAACTTTTCCCCGGGCCGCGGGAGCGAGCAGCGAGGGCTTCGCCCTGCGTTGATCATCCAGAACGACGCGGGAAACCAGTATGCCGCCACCACGATCATCGCGGCGATCACCTCGAGGATCAGGATTTACCCGGTAACCGTGTCGCTAGGAACCTGGCGCAGATCATCACCATCGATAAATCTCGTCTCCGGCGAAGGCTCGGCGTCCTGCGGGCAGACCTCCTCAACCGGGTGAACGCAGCTATCAGGGTCAGTCTCGACGTAGGGATATAGCGCAAGCCTCGCGCCAGCGTGGTCCACCTGGTCCCCGGCCGAAGCGACGCTCCGACACCAGCCCTTCGACCTTCTCGGCCGTCGAAAGGGCAAACCCAGAAGTCGTTTAGAAGCGGAACGACGCGCCCACGAACGGCCCGGAGAGATTCACCTTTGCGAAGTCGCCGCTGTCTTCGGCGCGAAGGTCGAGGACCCGATAGCCGGCCGAGAGGCTGAAGAGCGGCACGGGGAGGAAGCGCAGGCCCGCTTCGGCATCGACGATGTGCCCGAGGTCACCGGCGGGCAGGCCGGAGGCCTCGGCGAACAGGTGCACCGTCCGGTGCAGCGTGAGATCGAGCGCGACTCCGAGCGTGGGCAACACGAGAGGGAGGGTCGCCGATTCCTTGGACTCCGGCGTGACCCCGCGGTTCTTCAGGGTGGCGTCAATGAGGAAGCCCTTGGCCTCCAGAATCCCGCCGAACTTGAGGACTCGGGGGATACCGAGCGGCTCCCAGATCCAACCGATCCGGCCGTACTGGACCTCGACGTCCGTGGCCACGCGCGAGTTCGCCGCAAAGCTCGTCCCGTCGAACGCGATGGTCCGGCCGACGGTCTTCTCGCCTTCGAAGTGCAGCGGAGTGTAGGCGAGGCGAATTCGGCTGTTGGGTCCGGTCAGGAATGTCAGACGGCCTTCCGGGGCGTCCTCTCCCTTGAGCCCGAGGTCGTCTTTCACGTCGATGTCGGTGCCGGGCAGGGAGCCGCCCTTGGCCTTCATGGTGGCGCGGAGATCGGTGAACCAGTAACGCCCCTCGAGCTCGACGATCTGCCCCAAGGCCACTCCCTGGGTGAGGAGAACCGCGAGCGCCGCCAGCAGGACGGTCCGGAGCATCGAGCACCTCCTTGTCGCGAGAGTCGCTGCCTTCGAGTGTAGCCGGCGACCCCGGGAGCACGAAAATGGATATAGGGGCGATCCGCACGCCCCGCTATAATTTTTGGCCAGTGCGATCCGATGCTCGGGGGCTGGCCGGCCTCCTGTTTCACGCGCTGACCCTTCGAGACCGCTGAGTCAAGGAGGAGCCCATGGCTGCCGACACGTTGGCGCGGATGTTCTGGGACCGCGTGGAACAGAGCGCCGGCCGCCCGGCGCAGTCGTTCAAGGTCGGGGCAGAGTGGCGGACCATCACCTGGCGCGAAGTGGGTGACATCGTCCGCGAGCTGGCCCTGGGCCTGATCGCCCTGGGGCGACAAAAGGGCGACCGCGTCGCGCTCCTCTCGGCGAGCCGCGCGGAGTGGGTGCAAGCCGACTTCGCGATCTTCAGCGCCGGCTGCGTGACGGTGCCGGTCTATCCAACCTATCCGCCGGACCTCATCGCCTACGTGGTCAACGACTCGGAGGCGAAGACCCTGATCGTGGAGGATCCGGCCCAGCTCGCCAAGGCGCTGCAGGTCCGCGACACGATGCCGGGCCTCGAGCAGATCGTGGTGATCGCGGGCTACGACGCCCCGCAGCCGCCGAAGATGGTGGTGACGTGGCAGACCCTCCGAAGGCTCGGGCGCGAGCACGAGGCGGCCCACAAGTCGACGCTCGCCGACCGGGTCACGACGACGCGGCCCGAGGACCTCGCGACGATCGTCTACACCTCGGGGACGACGGGGCCCCCGAAGGGCGTGCTCCAGACCCACGGCAACCACATCGCGGCCCTCAACGCCTCCATGCAGGCCAACCCGACGCAGGAGGGGTGGGTGCACCTCCTCTTCTTGCCGCTCGCCCATTCCTTCGCGCGCCTGGAATCGTTCCTGGGCGTCGCGCACGGCCTGACGACCGCGTTTGCCGAGAACCTCGACAAGGTGGGCGAGAACCTGAGGGACGCGCGGCCGCACTTCATCTGCTCGGTCCCGCGCGTCTTCGAGAAGGTCTACGCCAAGATCCTGGCCGGCGTCCAGGCGGGTTCGCCCGTGAAGCAGAAGATCTTCCGCTGGGCGGTGAGCGTCGGCCGCGACGTGAGCCGCCACCAGCAGCGCGGCCAGCCTGTCCCGGCGGGGCTCGAGTTGAAGCGCAAGCTCGCCCACAAGCTTGTCTTCAGCAAGCTCCACGCGGCACTCGGCGGGAGGCTCCAGTGGGCGGTCTCGGGCGGCGCGCCCCTGTCGCGTGACATCGCGGAGTTCTTCCACGCCGCCGGAATCCTGCTCCTGGAGGGCTACGGCCTCACCGAGACGTGCCCGGCGCTGACCTTCAACCGCCCGAGCCGCTTCAAGTTCGGCTCCGTCGGCCAGGCGCTGCCGGGGGTCGAGCTCAAGATCGCGCCAGACGGCGAGATCCTCGCCCGCGGGCCCAACGTGGCGACGCGCGGCTACTTCAAGCAGCCCGACGCGACGCGGGAAGCCTTCGAGCCCGACGGCTGGTTCCACACGGGTGACATCGGGAGGCTCGACGCGGACGGGTTCCTCTTCATCACCGATCGGAAGAAAGACCTCATCGTCACGGCCGGCGGCATGAACGTCGCGCCGCAGAACATCGAGAACATGCTGAAGGCCGACCCCTTCATCAGCCAGGTGATGGTCCACGGCGACCGGCGCCCGTACCCGGTGGCGCTCATCACCGTCAACCCCGAGGAGCTCACGAAGTTCGCGCGCGACCAGGGGCTCCTCGTCAACGACCCCGCGGTGCTCGTCAAGCACCCCAAGGTCGTCGAGCGCGTCGGGCGCACCGTGGAGGAGAAGAACACGCAGCTCCAGTCGTACGCGCGGATCAAGAAGTTCGCGGTGCTCGCGGGAGACTTCACGCTCGACGGCGGCGAGCTGACGCCGACCCTGAAGGTGAAGCGCAGGGTGGTCGCACAGAAGTACGCGGCCGTCCTCGACGGCCTCTATCGGTGACGCTCGCGGGCAAGGTCGCCGTCGTCACGGGCGCCTCCCGCGGGCTCGGCCGCGCGATCGCGGTGGCGCTCGCCGGGGCGGGCGCCGACGTCGCGCTGGCGGCGCGCTCGAAGGCGGATCTCGAGGAGACCGCGCGTCAGGTCCAGGCGGCGAGCCGGCGCGCCCTCGTCGTGCGCACGGACGTCGCGAGCTACGCGGAGGTCGAGACGCTCATGGGGCGCACGATCCGGGAGCTCGGCCGCCTCGACATCGTGGTGAACAACTCGGGCGTCGCCAAGGTGGCGCCGCTCGTCGAGATGACCGCGGACGACTGGCGGTTCATGGTGGACGTGAACCTCACCGGCGTGTTCAACGGCTGCCGCGCCGCCGCGCCCCACCTCATCGCCCAGCGGTCGGGCAAGATCGTCAACGTCGCCTCGGTCCTGGGGCAGGTGGGGCTTCCCGGCTACACGGTCTACGCGGCCACCAAGGGCGGCGTGATCGCGCTCACGCGCGCGCTCGGCGTCGAGTGGGCCCGGCACGGGATTCAGGTGAACGCGATCGCCCCGGGCTGGTTCGCCACGCCCATGACGGACACGGCGTTCGCAGACCCGAGGATCAACGAGCGGCTCACGCGCGACATCCCGATGCGCCGGATCGGTCGGCCGGAGGAGATCGGCCCGCTCGCGGTCTTCCTGGCCTCCGCCGCCTCCGACTTCATGACGGGCCAGACCATCTTCCTGGACGGCGGCCACTCGGCAGGCTAGGTCACTCGGAAGCCGGCGCTCGAACCTCGGCTGCTCCGCCTAGGAGCCGAAGCGACGATCGCGCTGCTGGAACGCCCGCACGGCGCGCAGGAAGTCGATCTTCCTGAGCGCCGGCCAGTGGATGTCGCAGAAGTAGAACTCGCTGTACGCGCTCTGCCAGAGCATGAACCCGGAGAGCCGCACCTCGCCGCTGGTTCGGATGATGAGGTCCGGATCGGGAAGGTCTGGCGCGTAGAGATACTGGGCGAACGTCTCCGCGGAGATGCCCTCGATGATCGTCTCGAGGTCCTCGCCCTGCTTGGCCTTCTCACGGAGCATCGCCTGCATCGCGTCGATGATCTCCTGGCGCCCGCTGTAGGCGACGGCGATCATCAGGACCATCCCGCGATTGGCGGCCGTCGCCGCCTCGGCCTCACGGATCGCGGCGACGACCGAGTCCGGGAGGAGATCGAGCTTGCCGACGGCGCGGACCCGCACGCCGAGGCGGCGGATCCTCGGGTGACGGGCGAGCTGGATGAGCTTCGCCTCCACCGTCGCCAGGATGGAGAAGACTTCGCTCGGATCACGGCGGAAGTTCTCCGTCGAGAAGACCCAGAGGCTCACCGCGGGGATCGACAGCTCGGCGCACCAGAGGAGCACGTCGTCGAGCTTCCGCGCGCCGAGCGCGTACGCCTCGCGCGGGTCGACGAAGCCGCGCTCGAGCGCGTAGCGGCGGTTGCCGTCGAGGATGATACCGAGGTGCCGGGGGACCGGTCGCCCCCGGATCTGCCGCAGGAGGCGACGCTCGTAGACGTAGTAGAGGAACGACGTCATCAATGGTCCCGAGAGCAGGCTACCGTCGAAGGCCCGAGCTCGTCAAGATTGCCCCGACGAGTCCGCGAGATCCGCGGGCGCCTGTCTAGGAAAAAGTCGGGGAGTGGGGTACATTTCCCGCGTGAAAGCCGCCGTTCTTCACGGTCCGCGCGACTTGCGGGTCGAGTCGTCGAGGGCGCCCGAGGTCCAGACCGACGAGGTCCTGGTGCGCGTCGCCGTGGCCGGTCTCTGCGGCACCGACTACCGCATCTGGTCGGGCGACCGGCCCGTGGCCTACCCCCGGGTAATGGGGCACGAGTTCGTCGGTCGCGTCGAGGCGGTCGGTCCCGGCGTGACGCGCGTGGCGCCCGGCGATCGCGTCGCGGTCGAGCCGAACTACGCGTGCGGGACGTGTCCGCTCTGCTGGGAGGGCAACCGCAACCTCTGTCTGGCGCGCACGGCGGTCGGAATCGACGTGGACGGCTGCTTCGCCGAGCTCGTGCGCGTCCCGTCGCGCTGCTGCTGGCAGGCGCCGGCCACGGCAACCGACGAGGACCTGGCGCTCACCGAGCCCCTCGCGGTCGTCGTCCGCGCCGTCGGCCGTGGTGGCGTGCGGTCCGGTGAAACCGTCGCGGTCGTCGGGGCGGGAACGCTCGGGCTCCTGGCCCTCCAGGTGGCGCGCAGCCGCGGGGCCAGGGTCCTCGTCGTCGGCCGCAGCGCACGGCGCTTCGCGCTCGCGCGCGAGCTCGGCGCCGAGGCGACCCACGCCGTGGCCGACGCGCCCCTCGAGACCGTCGCCCGTACCTTCTCGGGCCGCGAGGGCGTGGACTGCGTGATCGAGACGGCCGGCACGGCGGAGGCGGTGAATCACGGACTGGCGCTCGTGCGGCCGGGCGGGCGGGTCGTCTTGACAGGGCTGCCCCACGAGCCGACGCCGGTCGAGTTCTTCGCCGTCGTCCGCCGCGAGGTCACCATCGTCGGCTCGATGATCTATCAGGACGAGTTCGCCGAGGCGATGGGCCTCGTCGCCGACGGGACTGTCAAGACGCGTCCCCTCGTGACCCACCGCTTCGCGCTCGACAAGATCGGCGACGCCTTCACGGCTCACGCAGAGCCCGGCTCCATCAAGGTCGCCCTGGTGATCTGATGCCCTTCGCGGTCGTCAACCAGATCCGCATCCACTACGAGGTGAGCGGGCAGGGGGCGCCCGTGCTGATGATCAACGGCCTCTCGGCGCCGGCCGTGAACTGGGCCCTCCAGGCCAAGGCCCTCGCGCCCCACTTCCAGGTGATCACCTTCGACAACCGCGGAGTCGGGGAGACCGATCTGCCGTCCGAGCCCGTCTACGCCACGGCCCAGATGGCCGACGACGCCGCGGCGCTGCTCCAGCACCTCGCGATTCCGCGCGCCCACGTCGTCGGCGCCTCCATGGGGGGCACGATCGCGATGGAGCTGGCGCTTCGCCACCCGAGGCTCGTCCGCTCGCTGACCCTCGCGTGCACGTGGGCGGACGGGGACGCGCGGTTCGTCCATGCGATCGAGGCCTGGGTGGCGCTCGCCTACCGCGTCCCCATCGAGGAGCGATTCCGCTACGTGCTCTATCCGTGGATCTTCTCCCCGGCGTTCCTCGCCAAGAAGGAGAACCTCGAGCAGGCCTTTCAGCGGACCCTCGCCTATCCGCACCAGACCAAGCCCGAGGCGATCGAGCGGCAGGCGCGGGGCCTCCTCGCCTGGAACGGCACCCGCGTGAACCGGTTGGGCGGGATCCGCGTGCCGACGCTCGTGCTGGTCGGCAAGGACGACATCCTCACGCCGCCCGCGTTCTCCAAGTTCCTCGCGACGAAGATCCGTCGCGCGCGTCTCGCGGTCCTCCCGGGCGGCCACGGATTCTTCCTCGAGCAGGCCGACCTCTTCAACCGCACGGTCTTGCGCTTTCTGAGATCCGTGCGCTCGAAGTAGCCCGCTCAGTCGAGCGCGGCCGGTGCAAACGAAGGCGCGAAGGGGTTGACGAACTGGATGCCCTCGAGCACGCGCCCGTGGACGAAGTCCTCGCTGAGGATTGTCGGGATCTGACTGAGCCGGGCCGTCGCCCAGAGCTGGGCGTCCCAGTATTGGAGCCCGTGCCCTGACGCTCCGCGCGCCGCCTCGAGGACCACGAGCGGGGTTACGGACACGACGGGCCACGTGGCCGTCAGCGCCGCCACCTGACCCGCGGCTTCCATCGGCGTCAAGGGAGGGTTCAGCTTCCTCGTGCTCGTTACATAGAACTCGCCCAGGACCTGGGTCGAGATCTTGCCGCGTGCCGCGACGACGAGATGGCGTAGGACTGCGAGGGCCTGGCGCTGCTTGGCGCGGTTTCTCGCGTCGTAAGCGTAGACGAGGACGTTCGTGTCGATCAGGACGTCAGCGGTCATAGAGTTGGTTCCGCGTCCACGCCCGCTTCTGCTGCCGGAGTCGGCCCGTCCGCCGACGCCTGATGAAGCGCTCGACCTGCTTCCACGCCTCGGGGTCGGGTGCGCGCGTCGGAGTCCGTTCGAGCCCCCGGTCGATCGCTTGGCGGATCAGATCGGCCTCCGTGACACGGTACCTCCGTGCGCGCTCCTTGAGCAGGCGGTCGTGCCGGGGCTCGATGTAGACTTGCTTGCGGATCATCTCGGTCATCGCACGCTCTATACATCGTAACATACATCGCCATGAGGAGTGTCCCGTACACGGAGGCGGCCCGTGACGCGTGGAGCGTCCCGGACGTCGCGCTGGTGCTCGCGATCGTTTCGGGCGCCGCGGGAATGGTCGGTGTCTATCTCGACACGGCGTGGCACCGCACCGTCGGCCGCGACTCGTTCTTCATCCTGCCGCACGTCTTCATCTACTGCGGTGGGCTCGGTGTCTGGGCCGGCGCCCTGGCGAGCGTCGCCCGCGCGACCTTCGGTCACGCCGACGAATTCGGTGGCCCCGTCTACCGGTGGGGGCCGCTCCGCCTGCCGTTCGGCTTCACCCTCACGGCCCTCGGGATCCTCGTGATCCTCGCGGCCGCGCCGGTGGACGCCTGGTGGCACAACACCTTCGGGAAGGACGCGCTCATCTGGAGCCCGCCGCACCTGCAGCTCCACTGTGGCGCCGGGATCGCGGCGCTCGGCCTGCTCTTCGCCGCGGCGGCGCAGCACGGGCGCGGCGCCCTCGGACGCCCCTGGCTCTGGCGCGCGGCGATGCTCGCGATCCTGGTCGATCTCGTCCACCGCGGCCACTTCGTCCTCGCGCACTACACGATGCTCCCCCACACGCGGACGCCCGACCTCTATCCCTTCCTGGTCGCCCTGCTGGCGCCGTTCGTCCTGGTCGCCGCCGCGCGGGCGATCGGACCCTGGGCGCCGACGGTGGCGTGTCTCGTCTTTCTCGGCGTCGCCTGGCTCATGGACGGGATGCTCCGGATCGTCGCGTTCGAGCGCTACACGTTGACCCCGATCCTCGCCGTGCCCGCGGCGGCCCTCTCGCTCGCGTTCGCGTGGGCCGGCCGTCGGCGCGAGCGGGCCTGGCTCGCGGTGGCGGCGGGCGTCGCCTTTGCCCTCGTCTTCGTGGGCATGGAAGTAGGGTGGATGCGGTGGGCCGTCGGCCGACCGTGGCCGCCGGAGCGCGTCCTCGCGGCGCTCCCGCGGGTCTTCCTGACCGCCGCGGCGAGCGGCTGGATCGGCTGGGTCCTGGGCGGCTTCCTCCGCGCCGCCCCTGCGCCGGCCGCCACCGTCGCCACGGCGGCAGCCGCGGAGTTCGGCAGTCGCGCGCGTGCCCGCGCCGCCGCGCTCGCCGCCCTGGTGCTGGCGCTCGCCGGGCTCGGCGCGACGTACCAGCCTCAGCGGTTCGGCCCACCGATGACGCTCGAGGAGCTCGGCCTCGAGCCGCTCGGCGATTTCCCGTACACGGAGGCGATCTTTTGGAACGTGTTCTTCGCCGCGGGCTGGCCGTCGGGGACGAAGATCGAGGCGCGGAGCGAGGGGGTCATCGATGGTCAGCCGGTTCCGGTGGGCCCGGCCTGGTGCGCGCCGACCGCCGCCGGCCTGGAGCGGGCGCTCGCGAACGTGCGCTTCGGCATGGAGGTCAACGGCCGCCCCGTCGAGCTGACCGCGTACCCGCTCGTACGCCTTCGGTTGCGCGAGGGTGACTCCTGCGCGTGGCTCGGCGTCGCCTCGAGAATCCAGCGCGCGAGCCAGAACCGCTTCGTCTACACCATCGAGCACGCGGCGCTCGGCGGCCCCACCCGGACGCGCGTCGAGCTCGGCGTGACCTTCAAGGACCCGTGAGCACCGGGGTCACGATCGCGCTCGCGCTCGCCCTCGGCGCGGGGTGGTTCGGCTTTCCCGGGCTCCTCTGGGACGTCGCCTGGCACCGCACGATCGGCCGCGACAGCTTCTTCTCGCCGCCGCACGTCCTGATGTACACGGGCGTCGCTGTCAACGGCCTGGTCAGCGCGTGGGCGCTCTTCTGGGGGCGGCGGCGTCACGGCGCCCCCGCCGGCCTCCTGCTGGGCGGCGCGGGCGTCCTGGTCGCCGTCGCCGGCGCGGCGCTCGACGAATGGTGGCACGCCAACGTCGGCAAGGACGTGAACCTCTGGAGTCCACCCCATCTCGTCGGCCTCGCCGGCGCGGTGCTCATCGTCCTCGGCCTGGCCTTCGCCCTCGCCGCTCACACCCGCTACAGCCTTGAGCCTCGCCGGTGGGTGCCGCGCGTCATCCTGCTCTGCGCCTTCGCCGATCTGGTTCACAAGGCGATGGTCGCGCTCGACCACTACACGCTCGATGCCTGGGGGCGCACGCCCGACTTCTATCCATTCCTCCTCGCCCTCTTCCTGCCGGCGATCCTCGTCACGGCCGTCCGCGCCCTTGGCCCCGGCGCGGCGACGGCGACGGCCGCCGTCTTCGCCGTCGAGCATAACGTCATCCTTCTGGTCCTCTTCGCCGTCGGCATGCGGATCCCGACCTTCACGCCGATCCCGATCCTGCCCGCGGTGGCGATCGATCTCGTCGTCTCGGCGTTCCCGATGCCGCGCACCTCGTCGCTGGCGCCTCTCTTCGCGGGCCTCGCGTTCTCCCTCGTCACCTACGCCCAGGAGGGCGCGTGGATGGCGTGGAGCGTCGGGCGCCCCTGGGAGCTCGCGCGCGTCGTCGCGGCAGTCCCGGGCGTCACGCTCACGGCGATGGCAAGCGCGTGGGTCGGGTGGGTGGTCGGCGCGCTCCTGGCGGGCACGGCGACGGGGCGTGGCGCCTCCTCGGCGTTCGCCAGTCCCGCGCGCGCACGCGCGGCCGTCGCCATGGCGCTTGTCCTGGTCGCCGGCGGGCTCGTCGTCGCGTACCGGCCGTCGCGTCGCGAGCCCCCGGCGCGCCTGGCGGCGCTCGGGCTCGCGGCCGGGACGCGCTTCGACTACCGCGACGCCGTCTTCTGGGAGGCGCTGCTGCCCGACGGCTGGCGTGAGCCGGGCGCTCACCACGCCTACCAGGAGGCCATCATCGACGGCCGGGGAATCCCCATCGGCCCGGCGTGGTGCGCGCGGGACGAGGGGGCGCTCGAGCGCGAGCTGGCGACGCGGCGCGTGGCGCTCGCGATCAACGGCGAGGCCGTGGATCTCGCGCCCTACCCGAGGACGCGCCGCCGGCTGCGCGACGGGGCTGTCTGCGAGTGGGTCGGCGTCGTGGCGACGACGCCCCGGCCCGGGCTCCAGCGTCTCGTCTACACGGTGGCGCGCGACGCGGCGCCGCCCTCGACCCTCACGGTCGAGCTCCGGGTGAAGGAGCCTTGAGCGAGCCGACGACCAGCTCGTGGCCGCGGCGCGTCCGCTCGAGCCGGCTCACCGGGATGCGACAGCGATCGTACAGGTCGAGCAGCGCCGCCTCCGTGTAACGGAACGCGTGGACGCGGCCGTCCGCCGTCCGCGTCAGCTCGCGGGCGAGCCAGCGGGCGAGCGCGTTCCGCGACTGCGCGAGGTTGCGCACGGGCTCGGCGATCACGAGGAGTCGCCGCGCGGTGGCCCAGAGGCGTGGAAGCAGGGTCTCGGCGACGTCGTGGAACTGATATAAGCTTGCCTGCATGATCACGGTCTCGGCTGGTGGCAGCTCGGTGGACGCGCGGACGTCGAACGGGCGTACCTCCACGCCGCGCCGCGTCCCGAGCCGCAGCATGGCGGGTGATTGCTCGAGGCCGACGTACGCCCGCACGAGGCCGCGGGTCGCGAGATGCCGATAGAGCGTGAGGTCGCCGCAGCAGAGCTCGAGGACATTGGTCGACCGGCCGATCATGTCGGCGATGAGCGCGTGGCGGGCGCCGTAGTCCTGCCGGTACGCGATTCGCATCGCGAGCCCGTAGAGAGCCGGGAACCGGTAGAGGCTCAGCATGGCGCGCGATAGTATGGTCTCCGTCGTCGTCCCGGTGTGCAACGAGCAGGCGAACCTCCCCGAGCTCCGCACCCGGCTCACCGCCGCGCTCGGCGACCACGAGTTCGAGTGCATCCTGGTGGACGACGGCTCGACCGACGCGACTGCCGCGATGGTCCGCGATTTCGCGCGCGAGGACCCGCGCTTCAAGCTCGTGAGCCTCTCGCGCAACTTCGGCCATCAGGCCGCGATCGTCGCGGGTCTCACCTTCGCCCGCGGCGCGTGCGTGGCCGTCATGGACGGCGACCTCCAGGACCCGCCCGAGCTGATCCCCGACATGGTGCGCGTGTGGAGGAAGGGCGCCGAGGTCGTGTACGGCCTCCGCACGGCGCGTCACGAGCGACGGTTCACGCGCGCAACGGCCGCGATCTTCTACCGGATCCAGAGCCGCCTCACGAAGACGCCAATGCCGCTCGACGCCGGCGACTTTGCCGTGATGGATCGTCGGGTCGTCGACGTGATCGTCGCGATCGGCGAGCGTCATCCTTACGTGCGCGGGCTCAGGAGCTGGGTCGGCTTCCGCCAGGTCGCGTTTCCCTACGAGCGCGAGCGCCGGCGTCGGGGCGCCCGGAAGTACACGGTCTGGAAGCTCCTGGATCTGGCGGTCTCTGGAATCGTGCCGTTTTCGGTCGTCCCGCTCCGGCTGGCGGCTCTCGCGGGTGCGGGGATCTCCACACTGGCGCTCGCGGCGGGAGTCGTCGGGCTGCTCGGAGGGATGCCTGTCCTCGCGAGCGTGCTCGTGGCCGTCACGTTTCTCTTCGGTCTCCAGCTCCTCGTCATCGGGTTGCTCGGCGAGTACGTCGGCCGTGCGCTCGAGGAGGCCCAGAACCGCCCGATCTTCGTGGTCGACGACGTCGTCGGGTTGGACCCGACCCAGACGGCACGCGAGCGAGGATCCCGCGCCCCGGCTACGCCCGCGTCACCACAATAAGAGACCCGACCACGCCGGCGTTCTGGCCCGTCTGCGTCAGCACGAGTGGCGTGAAATGAGTCATCGCCGGTGCCGTCTTGGCGCCGGGCTCGCCGAAACCGCGTGAGAGGCCGCCACTTTCCACGTTTTCCACGTTGGCACCCCCGTTGCTGAGGGGAACACCGTGCCGACCGATTCGCCCGTGGAGCGTCGTGAGCGCGCGCGGAAGGCGAAATCCGCCTCGCCTCAGGGTCTGCTCTTCGTCGTGTCTCCTGCTGCCCTGGACCAGTACGAGTATCTCAAGCGCGCCTTCGCCAACGACAAGCGGGTGAGGGTTATCCTCGATCGCCGTTCGGGGGAACGCCGGAAAGCGCCGAGTGCCCGGGATGGCGAACGGCGTCGAGCCGATCGGCGCTCACGATCCATGATCGACGACCAACTGCGACGGCAGGGCTGGGCCATGGTGCGCGTGGAACTCTCGGTCGCCACCGAAAACCGGATCGATCCGGAGCCCGTGGAGCCCGCGAAGCCCGAGGCGCCCCCGAGGTCCGAGGCTCCCGCGAAGCCCGAGGTGCCCGTGAGGCCCCTGAAGTCGATCCTGGTCGTCGAGGCCGATCTGACGCTCACCAGGCGGATCGAGGAACTCCTGACCAGGGACGGCCACCGCGTGACGATCGCGGGCAACGGCGTCGAGGCGCTCTCGCTGCTCGCCCACCAGACCTTCGACCTCCTCCTGATCGACATCCGGATTCCGCAGCTCGACGGTCCGGCGCTCTATCGCGAGCTGGAGCGGCGCGCCCCCGACCAGGCGCGCCGGGTGATGTTCATGACGGGGGGCGCCGTGGGGGCGGAGACGGCGGCGCTCCTGTCGACAGTTCGGACGCCGCTCTTGCGCAAGCCGCTCGAGGCCACGGAGCTCCGCGCCACGGTCGAACGCTTCTTCCTCGCTGCTGACAGCTTCCATCGCCGCGGCTAGCAAGGACAGACTCCGCACATGAACGCGGTGCCGCCCTCAGAACTCGCGAGCAAGCGCGTGCTCATTCTCGACGACCAGACCGAGGTTGGAGCCCTCTCGATGTTTTTCGGGCAGTTCGAGCACGGTCGCCCCTACGAAGTGATGGGCGCCTCGAACCGCGCCGAGGCCGTTTCGGCCCTGAGTCGGGGACGCCCCGACCTCATCGTGCTCGACCCGCAGATGAAAGAGCTCGACGGGCTCCAGCTTCTCAAGCAGATTCGTGCGCTCGACCAAACCATCCCGGTCATCGTCGTGACCGGAAAGCAGAAGACCCACGAAGCGGTCGAGGTGCTGAAGAGCGGAGTCTTCGCGTACGTCCCGAAGCCCTGCGACTTCACGAAGCTCGAGCACCTCGTCGGACTTGCGGACGCCGTCAACGGAGGTTCCGCGTGATCGCGACGGCCGACGCTGGTTCGAGAATGATCTATGCGGTGAGAGACTTACCAGCTTCGGCCCGCATCGGTGCGGCGGAAGTGCTTGATATTTCTGGAAATTCGATTCCGGTATCGGATTTGCGATGGAGTCCTGGCATGGAGGGCTCCAGTCACGTGACGCCTCTCGATGGTGCCGGGTGGAATCCACGACCCCGTGGTGTCGGGCGCCCGTCGATCGTGGCGCAGTACGCGCCTCAAGTGGCCGAGTGGCTACGCGAGGAATCCGACCTTTCGAGCGCTGAAATCCTGCGGCGCGTTCGGCTCGCTGGCTATCGCGGCGGCAAGAGCGCGCTCTACGAGCTCGTGAGGCGGCTCCGGGGCTCGAGTCTGGGCAATCCGGACCAGAAGCTCGTGACCACGTGACAGTCCCCGCCAAGGCTTCACCGGCGCCGGAGATGCATCTCTCGCTGCGGCATCTCGTCCTGTGTCTCGATTGCAACGAGTGCTTTGGCCTTGGTCACGAGAAGTGCCCGGCCTGTGGGAGCGAGACGTGGATGTCGCTCTCGCGCTTTCTCGAGCAGGCCTCGCAGCCAGAGAAGCTTCGGCAGCTCATCATCGTCGCTCGCAATCGCGAGCACCTCTACGAGCACCTCAAGCGCGCGTTCGCGGGGAACGAGACCGTTCGGGTCCTCCTCGATCGTCGCATCGTAGAACGGCCGGAGCGTTCCGGACCCGACGAGGGGGAACGGCGTCAGGGCGATCGACGCTCGCCCCCGACGATCGCCGCGCTCCTGCGCGCGATTGGCTGGGTCATCGTGCCCGTGGGTGCCCGGGAGGATCAGCGAGGCTCGTCCCGCTAACGTCGTCCGCGCTCCTGCCCGCCAAGAAGGCGCGCCCGCCGCCCAGAAATCTGTTACTCCTTGACCCCGTGGCCGCCCTCGTCCTAGGCCTTCTGGTCCTGCTGGCTTCGTGGGGCGTCTCGGCGGCGGGCGACTCGACCGCGGGGGGCGGCTTGCCCGATTTCGATGTTCGAATCGGGAAGGAAGGGCAGGCGGCTCGGAGCCTGTTGAATCCACCATCCGCCACGCTCGGCCGCCGGCTCGACCTGGCCGCGAAAATTGAAGCCGCGCGGCAGAGGCTCGCGTGGTACGTCCCCGGCCTCGTCCTCGAATTGCATCCGGTCCTCGGATCGCCCGAAGTCGTCGCCGCCCGTGGAATGTTCCTCACACCGCCGGCCCCGAGCGACGACGCCGAGCGAATCGTTCGTGACTTCCTTCGGGCGGCCGCACCGCTCCATGGTCTGTCGCCGGGCGAGGTCGTGGCGCTCCGGACCACGGCCAACTATGCGAACCCCACGGGGCCCCTGAGGTGGGTGACGCTGGAGCAGCGGCTGAATGGCATCCCCGTATTTCGCGGCGAGCTGCGTGCGGCCGTGACCGCCGACGGGGAAATCGCGGCGATCGTGAGCGAGATCGTGCCGGGGCTCGATCCGACCACGCTCGGCGCCCCGAGGCTTTCCCCCGAGCAGGCCATTCAGCTCGCCGCTGACAACATCGGCGAACGCCTGGGCCCGGTTCCGGCGCGGATCGAGCGCAGCGCCGACGGGTTCACCCATCGATTCGAGCGTGGTCCCTTCGCCGACGACATCACCGTCGAACTCATGGTGTTTCCCCTCGGGCCGGCGAAGGGCGTGCTGGCCTGGCGGGTGCTGCTCTGGCAAGCTCTCGCGGCCTACTACGTCGTCGTCGACGACGCGAGCGGACTCGTGCTCTTCCGAAAGAACATCACGGCGGATCAGTCCCAAACGGCCACGTTCGATGTCTATGCGAGCGACAGCCCGGCGCCGCTGTCGCCGTCGAACGCGACACCCGGCAGCGGCATTCAGGGGGCCGCCACGTCGCGGACGCGGTTCAGCCTGGTGAGCGAGTTGCCGGACTTCGACAACCTGGGATGGATTCCCGACGGCTCGAGCGTGACGACCGGCAACAACGTCGACGCGGGACTCGACATCGACGGCGTCAATGGCATCGACCCGGACGGTCGCGCCGCCGGCCTGTGCGCCGGGCCGAGTCCCGGCTGTCGAAATTTCACGTTCGCCTATAACCCGCCGCCAGGCGGCAGCGATCCCCCGACGGGGACGGATGCCCGCTTGGGGGGAGTCACGGACCTCTTCTTCTGGTCGAATCGCTATCACGACCGGCTCTACGCGTTCGGCTTCACCGAGGCGGCGCGAAATTTTCAGAACGACAACTTCGGACGCGGAGGACTGGGCGGGGATTACGTGCGGGCCGAGGCCCAGGACTCCTCCGGGACGAACAACGCGAACTTTTCGACACCGGCGGACGGAACCCGGCCCCGCATGCAGATGTACGTCTTCACCGGGCCGTCTCCCGCCCGGGACGGCGGCCTCGATCACGACGTGGTGCTTCACGAGCTGACCCACGGTGTCTCCAATCGGCTCATCGGGAACGGCTCTGGTCTGACGAACCAGCAGGGCCGAGGCATGGGCGAGGGCTGGTCCGACTTCTACGCCCTCTCACTACTTTCTGAGCCGGGCGACGATCCGAACGGCGTCTACGCCGCCGGCGCGTACGCGACCTATCGGCTGGCTCCCGGCTTCACCGACAACTATTTTTATGGCATTCGACGGTTTCCCTACACCACGAACGCGCTCTACAATCCGATGACCTTCAGGGACGTCGATCCGACCCAGTGTAGCGTCGGGAACGGAACCTACTCGCCGAGCCCCCTCGATGGCACGGGCTGCAACAATCCGAGCGAGGTTCACAATGTCGGTGAGGTCTGGGCCCTGATGCTCTGGGAGGCGCGAGCGAACGTGATCGCCCGCCTGGGCGGCGCGGCGGGCAACGACCGGATGCTCCAGGTGGTGACCGACGGGATGAAGCTCACGCCGACTGCGCCGACGTTCACGCAGGCGCGCAACGCCATCATCCAGGCTGACTGCGCGGGCTTCGCCGGGGCCGACGAAATCGATCTCTGGCGGGGCTTCGCGAAGCGGGGCCTCGGGTTCTCGGCTGTTGCACCGTCATCCGGATCCACGAACCTGACGGGCGTGGTCGAGGCATTCGACCTCCCGCTCGCCAGTGGGGCGAGCGGGATCAGCGACACCCTCGGCGGCAACGGCAACGGCCGCGTCGATCCGGGGGAGACCATCGACCTGACCGTTCCGGTCTCCAACATGTTCACGTGCACCGGGCTGTCGAACGTCAGTGGGACGCTGACGACTGCCACCCCGGGCGTCACGCTCAATCGGCCGTCCGCCAACTACGGGAGCCTCGGCGCGGGAACCACCGCGAACGGCGGCGCGTATCAGTTCCGCGTGGCGACGAGCGTCCCGTGCGGCACCCCGATCACCTTCACGCTGATCCTCGCTTCCGCCGAGGGCATGACCGTGACGCGCACGATCACGATGACGGTGGGCCAAGCCATGGGCGGCGCCCCGACGACGTACGCGTACTCGGGCCCGCCCGTCCCGATTCCCGACTTTAGCCCGACGAACCCGACGGGTGCTGCGGTGACGCTGACGGTGCCTGGGGACGTGGTCATCGGTGACGTCAATCTCACCTTGACCAACGTCACGCACACCTTCATCGGCGACCTGGTCGTGCAGTTGTTCAGCCCCGACGGGGCGGGGATCACGCTCGTCAACCGGATTCCGAACGGCACGGGCGGCAACTCCAACAACAACTTCACGAACACCGTGCTCGACGACGAGGCGGTCACGTC
>WNFW01001097.1_pt1 | contig 22302 bp, 20 predicted proteins | sample 5400131 | NCBI WGS metagenome assembly WNFW01 (sample SAMN13153362, study PRJNA577476) | soil metagenome | isolation source: 20 cm soil or saprolite under grassland replicate 1 | place: USA:California | collected 2016-06-15 | reverse complement strand
ACCCGGCGAACCCGGAGGCCGACCTCGGCCCGGAGCGACAACCAGTCCGGCTGGAGGGCCAGGCGAAGCCGCGGCGCCACCTTTCCGAGCTTCACCACCAGAGGAGCCCGGGCGTCCACTAAGGGGCAGAGCTGCTGCGACTCCACCAAACTCTGGTCAGCCTGGCGGTCCTCCGAGCATGCTAGGGCAAGGTCGCGCCAAAAATCCGGAGATCAAACCAGCTGGAACTCCTCCGGCACCGGGAGCAAGTGAGCGTCGCGGCGGTGCAGAGCGAGGCCCGGGCTACGGCCAGCCTGGCGCGCCACCTACTGGAGCAGGTCCTGGCGAAGCGCCAGGCGGGAAAGGGCGTGGACAACCTGGCGTTCAGCGACCTCCAAACACACCACCTGCCGGCGGCGGCACCGGTGAAATGCAAGGCAGAAGAGAGAGAGCGCAAGGTGCTTCCGGTCAACCTGGCGGGCAGCCCCGAGGCGGAGTGCCTGCTGCGACTGAGCAGGGGCAGGGCAAGCCGGAGCGCGGAAAGAAAAAGGCAGCAGAGGGGACTCCACCGCCGAGGCCATAATAAATTCTGTTAATCTAGCTTAGCCGCCCCGGAGTAAAATTCCGGGGCTGCTTTTTCCATGGCTGCCGATCTTCTGTAGCCGCCTCGCTGCGTCGAGGCGTGAAGGCACGCCGACGCAGCGCCGTCGCTACAGCAGCTCTGCAATTTGCACAGCGTTCAGAGCCGCGCCTTTGAGTAATTGATCGCCTGATACCCAGAACGACAGGCCGTTTTCAAATGCGCAGTCAAGGCGCAGCCGGCCTACCTGACAATTATCTTTTCCAGCCACGCCGAGCGGCGTGGGATAACGGTTGCCCCGCGGTTCGTCCACGAGTTCCAAGCCCGCCGCTTTAACCAGAACTTCGTGCGCCTGCTCGACTGACACCGGGCGCTCAAACTCAGCGCTTACTGCCACTGAATGTGCCCGGTAGACCGGAACGCGCACACAAGTCACCGATACGCGTAATTCTGGTAAGTGCATAATTTTTCGCGCTTCATCCTGCATCTTAGCTTCTTCCTTCGTGTAACCGCTTTCCAGAAATGAGTCCACATGCGGTAGAAGATTGAATGCGATCGGATGCGGATAGACTGCACCCTCGGCTGCAGCTGTAGCGAAGGGCGTCGACCCCGGTCGCGATAATTCTTCGGCCTGTGTCGACTGCCGTATTTGCCGGCTCAATTCTTCGACGCCCCGCACACCGCTCCCGGAGACAGCTTGGAAACTAGTCGCAAAAACGCGGTGCACCCCAAAGGCGCGGTGAAGGGGATATAGTGCCATCAACATGACTGTCGTGGTACAATTGGGGTTCGCGATGACCCCTCGATTTTGCCTGACGTCTTCAGCGTTAATCTCCGGAATCACCAGTGGCACATGCGGATCCATCCGAAAGGCTGACGATTTGTCGATCGCAATCGCGTCCGACTGGCAAGCGATCGGAATATAATTTCGGGAAACGTCGCCGCCTGCGCTGAAAAACGCGATATCGATTTTGTCGAAAGATCGATCATCAAGTGCTTCTACCGGGATCGATTCATCGCGAAATCGAACCGATTTTCCAACAGAGCGCTTCGAACCGATCGCACGCAGGCTTGTCAGAGGAAAATTTCGGCGTTCCAGCACGCGTAACAATTCCGTGCCGGTGGCGCCGGTCGCGCCCACCACAGCGATATGATAGCCTTTCATCAACACGTGGATTTTATCCCTACGTTCAAGTTATGCCAAGCAACAAGCAACGACCTGCCGAGCAAGCCCGATGGCAAACAATGAGAATTCGCTGCCGCTAAAATGATGGACAATTTAATTTCACATATGTGATCGAACATTGTTCGAGCGGAACGATCGAAATGAAAAGCATACATGTATCCATTCGAGACCAGCTGCTCACGCTTAAGGAAGATGAGACGCCGGTCCGCACTTATTCGGTGTCCACTTCGCGATTCGGCATTGGCACCGAAAAGGGGAGTCTGAAAACTCCAACCGGTCGCTTTCGGGTAGCGGAAAAGATCGGGGACGAAATGCCGACTGGGACCATTTTTCGAAGCCGCTTGCCGCTTGGGTCCGGCGATCCACTTCCTCCGACCGAGGACCTGGTGATGTCGCGTATTTTATGGCTGGACGGATTGGACGACCACAATGCCAATACGCGGGAGCGCTTCATTTACATTCACGGCACAAAACACGAAGGCAAAATCGGCACTCCCGCCAGCTGCGGTTGCATTCGGATGCGCAACGCCGATGTGGTTGAGCTATTCGATCTGGTGAATCACAACACGCCGGTAATTATTGAAGAATAGATCATATGGAGCCTCGTTAACCGTCTGTAACGCTGTAGCTTCTCCAGACCACCCAGTTCACAATTTGCGCGGCTGACACATCCAAAAAAGACGAGAAAAACGTTGCTTCCCTGTAGTTCCCTGCCTAAACAGACCGGAGCAACCTGCTGCGAAAGGAGGCGAGATAATTTGAAATTTTTAAGAGTGATCATGATTGTGGCTGTTTTGGCCACGGCTTTTAGTTTTGGTGCTTGCGCTCAAAGAAAAGAGACGGTGACCACGGGCGCGGGCACAACCGGCTACTCAAAATAAATCTGACGCCCGGTTGTGACAACAGACCGGAGCAACCTGCTGCGAAAGGAGGCGATATAGATTGAAATTTTTGAAAGTGATCATGATCGCGGTCGTAATGGCCAGCGCTTTGGGACTCGGGGCTTGTGCGCAAACGAGGGAAGCGCCGCCACCTCCGACGGCCAAAAAATAATTAACAGCGGCTGGTTGTTTATTGTGGGCGGATTCGCCCAAGAGGCCAGGTCGTGTTTCGACCTGGCCTTTTTCTTCTTACGGATCCCGCGCGTCGCATGCGACGCGTAGAACATATGCGGTTCACTGCCCACCTCTTTTCATCTTCTCATTTTCCCGCTAAGCTCCGCGAATGGAATTAAACGGCCAGGCCCTGGCACTCTCCGACATCGCAGCTGTAGCACTCGATGGCGAGGCAGTTGAGGTTTCCTCTCTCGCAAAGCCGCGTGTTCTGGCGTCGCGTAAAGTTGTCGAAGAAATCATTGCGCGTGATTCGGTCGTTTACGGCGTAACGACTGGCTTTGGTAAACTCTCCGATGTTCGCATTCCGCGCGACGCGTTGAGCAAGCTCCAACTCAATCTTGTTCGCAGCCACGCCTGTGGAATTGGCGAGCCGCTCTCCGAGCCCGAGGTTCGCGCGATGATGTTGCTGCGTTCAAATGTCCTGGCGCTTGGCTTCAGCGGCATTCGTCTGGAGCTCATTGAAATGCTTGGCGAGATGCTGAATCGGCACGTGCACCCAGTCGTTCCAGAAAAAGGATCAGTCGGCGCCAGTGGCGATCTCGCACCGCTCGCGCATCAGGCACTCACGTTAATCGGAGAGGGCGAAGCGTTTTTCGAAGGCGAACGAATGGAAAGCGGTGAAGCATTGCGCCGTGCAAAATTAAAGCCGGCTAATCTGGAAGCAAAAGAAGGGCTGGCTTTATTAAACGGAACTCAGGCCATGCATGCGGTTGGCGGGCTCGCACTTCTCCGGGCAAAGCGGCTTACGCGGCTTACAGACGTTTCGGGGGCCATGAGCCTCGAAGCACTCAAAGGTACTCCCGCTGCGTTTGATGCTCGGTTGCAAGACGCCCGGCCGCATGCTGGCCAAAGAGCCGCGGCAAAACATTTGCTGACACTCCTGCAGGGAAGCGAAATTCGTCAGTCGCATCTAAAGGGCGATCCGCGTGTCCAGGACGCCTACAGCCTGCGTTGCATGCCTCAAGTGCATGGTGCGGTACGCGGTGCGTTGTCGCACTGCGAAGATGTGCTGCTGGTCGAATCTGCGTCAGCGACTGATAACCCACTCGTCTTCGCTGAAAGTGGAGATGTCATCTCGGGCGGAAATTTTCATGGTGCGCCACTCGCCCTTGCGTTCGATTACGCTGCAATCGCGATTGTCGATCTCATGAGCATGACCGAACGCCGAACGGATCGGCTCGTTAATCCGGATAAGAGTGAAGGCCTTCCCGCATTTCTCGCCCGGCAACCTGGCCTCGAATCAGGTTTCATGACCGCGCATGTTGCGGCCGCCTCCCTGGTTAACGAAGCGCGCGTGCTTGCGCATCCAGCGAGCGTTGACAACATCACAACCTCGGGCGGAAAAGAGGACCACGTTTCCATGGGAATGACCAGCGCGTTGAAATTGCGATCGATCGTCGATCTTGCGGAAAACCTGCTGGCGATCGAATTGCTCGCCGCTGCTGAAGGCTTGGAACATCGGCGCCCCTTGAAAAGCGGCGCGGGTGTGGAACGCGCTTTTGCCACTGTTCGCAAATTCTCGCCGCCACTAACACACGACCGGTCGCTCGCGAACGACATCGCGCGTGTTGCCGAAGCGATTCGTAGCGGCGATTTTGATAGCGAGGACGAACAGTTATGAGTGGAAAAAGAATTATCCACGCTCCGCGGGGCAGCGAGCGAACCTGCAAAGGTTGGCATCAGGAAGCCGCGATGCGGATGTTGATGAACAACCTCGATCCGAACGTCGCAGAGGATCCCGACCGACTCGTGGTTTACGGCGGCACTGGCCGCGCCGCCAGAAGCTGGGAAGCTTTCGACGCAATTGTCCGATCGCTGCGCGAACTCGAAAACGACGAGACCCTCCTCGTTCAATCCGGGAAGCCGGTAGGCAAATTCAAGACGCACGAGGAAGCGCCGCGCGTTCTGATCGCCAATTCAAATCTTGTCGGTCAATGGAACAACTACGCGGAGTTCAATCGCCTCGAGCGTCTCGGCCTAACGATGTACGGCCAAATGACTGCAGGGTCCTGGATCTACATCGGCAGTCAGGGAATCGTGCAAGGCACGTTCGAAACGTTCGCCGCTGCCGGACGCAAACATTTCGGCGGGTCGCTTGATGGAAAATTCGTCCTGACCGGGGGGCTCGGCGGGATGGGCGGCGCTCAACCGTTGGCGGCGACCATGAACGGCGCGGTATTTCTCGGAGTGGACGTCGATTCTTCCCGGATCGAGAAGAGACTGAGAAGCGGATACTGCGACAAGATCGCGTACTCGCTGGATGAAGCGCTCACATTGATCGAGCAAGCGCGCAAGGATCGGAAATCGCTCTCGATCGGCCTTGTCGGCAATTGTGCCGATGTTTTGCCTGAATTAGTCCGACGTGGAGTCGTTCCCGATATTCTCACCGATCAAACCAGCGCGCATGACGCGTTGAACGGTTATGTGCCTAACGGAATGTCGCTCGACGACGCACTTGCGTTACGCAAGAAAAATCCCGACGAATACATCGATCGCGCGATGCAGTCGATGGCCGTGCATGTCGAAGCCATGCTCGCCCTGCAAAAGAAAGGCGCGGTAACCTTCGATTACGGAAATAATATTCGCGCGCAGGCAAAAAAAGCCGGAGTCAAAAACGCTTTCGATATTCCCGGATTTGTTCTCGAATACATTCGCCCGCTATTTTGCGAAGGATGCGGCCCGTTTCGCTGGGTCGCATTGAGTGGCGATCCCAACGATATTGCCCGCACCGACAAGCTCGCGCTCGAATTGTTCCCGAAAAACCAAACGCTCGCTCGCTGGATGAAGCTCGCGCGTGAGCGAATTCAGTTTCAAGGCTTGCCGTCGCGGATCTGCTGGCTCGGATACGGCGAACGCGCGGAGTTCGGCGTGGCCATGAACGAACTGGTGAAACGCGGCGAAATCAAAGCGCCCATTGTCGTCGGACGCGATCATCTCGACGCGGGCTCGGTCGCATCACCTAATCGCGAAACCGAAGGAATGGTCGACGGCAGCGACGCGATCGCGGATTGGCCGTTGCTCAATGCGCTGATTAACACGGCGGCAGGCGCATCCTGGGTGTCGATCCACAACGGCGGCGGCGTTGGCATCGGATTTTCGCAGCACGCCGGGATGGTGGTCGTCGCCGACGGCAGCGACAATTCCAAACGCCGTCTTGAGCGCGTTCTCACCAGCGACCCAGGCACAGGCGTTCTCCGTCACGCAGACGCCGGCTACTCGCGCGCGATCGAATTCGCAGCAGAGAACGACATTGCGATCCCGATGCAGCCGAAGCGGCGCGACTAGGAACACGGTGTAAGAAGACTTCATGGAACCAAATGCCACCAAATTGCCTGATGGAAGGATCGTTCACAGCACAGCACCGCTTAACGTGGAGATGCCATTTGAAACGGTGGATACCTTCGTTACGCCGACTAAATCATTCTACGTCCGAACACATTTTCCGATTCCGAAGATCGACAGGGATGCGTGGTGGCTGCACGTGGAAGGCGAAGTGGAAAGACCGTTCGTGATTAATTATGAGGAATTGGTCAAATTGGAGCCGCGCGCGATTCCAGTGACCTTAGAGTGTGCGGGGAACAATAGGGATTTTCTCGAGCCAAAGGTAAAAGGAGTTCAATGGCGACTGGGCGCGGTTGGCACTGCTGAATGGACCGGTGTGGCGTTATCGGCCTTGCTCGATCGGGCCGTGGTTAAGTCAAGCGCACGCGAAGTCGTTCTCCAAGGAGCGGACTGCGGTATGCTCGAGGATCCGAAAGGTCCCCCAGGTGAATTGACTTTTGCGCGTAGTATCCCCGTAAGCAAAGCACGTGCGGACGTTTTGCTCGCGTACAAGATGAATGGAGGCGAACTTCCGCCACAACACGGTTTTCCTGTTCGGGCCATTGTGCCCGGATGGTACGCGATGGCCTCGATTAAATGGCTGCAGCGCGTGATTGTTACGGACCAAGCGTTTGGAGGCTATTATCAGACCATCGATTACGCATACTGGAAGAGGCGAGGGGACATCGGCGAACTCGTTCCGGTTGCCGAGATGCAAATCAAGGCGGAAATCGCGAAGCCAGCTCAAGGTGAAACCGTGCCTTCAAGTTCCAACGTGCGCGTTCATGGCGCAGCTTGGACGAGCGATGGTGAAATCACAAAAGTCGAACTCAGCACAGATGGCGGAGCAACATGGTGCGAAACAAGCCTGCTTGGCGCATCCAAACCGAACGCGTGGCGGCTTTGGGAATTTAATTGGAAAACGCCCAGCGCGCCGGGAAAGCGAACGCTCATTGCTCGCGCAACGGATTCGCTCGGCCAGACTCAACCGGTGCATCGCGATCCTGATCGAGGCACCTATATGATTAATCACCTCCTGCCGATCGAGGTGACGGTGAAGTTGTAGCCGCGGCTGTGCGTCGCGGCGTTTCGGGAACGCCTCGACACAGCGAGGCGACTACATTATGGCGATGTTGATCTTGTTGAACTTCACGACACGTTCGGGTTAAATGCTTCGATGTCGCTCATTTTTAAAACGATTCAGACCGAAGGCATCGCCGAACTTTCGTACTTGCTCGGTGATGATGACGAAGGAGTCGGGGCGATTTTCGATCCGAGAGCCGATGTTGAGGTTTATGTTGAGATGGCACGCGAAGCGGGGCTCGCCATCACGCATATCTTTGAGACGCATATTCATGCCGATTTGGTCAGCGGATCTCGCGAGCTTTGTGCGCGTCTTGAATCGGCAAAGATTTATGCCAGCGGGGAAGGCGGGGCTGAGTACGGCTTCGGACCTGAAAAAATAAAGGACGGCGATCGGTTCACATTTGGCGAAGTGCTCGTAACAGCGCGCCATACTCCGGGGCATACGCCGGAGCACATGTCCTATCTGCTGGCCGAAACAGATCATCCGGACGAGCCTTGGGCAATCCTCACTGGCGATTCGCTTTTTGTTTCGTCTGCTGGTCGGCCGGACTTGTTAGGCGACAAACACACCAAGCAACTCGCGGAACAACAGTTTCACACATTGCACGACTTCTATTTGAAGCTGCCCGATCACGTGATGATCTACCCCAATCACGGCGCCGGGTCGCCCTGCGGCGCCGACATTGGAGCGCGATTGAGCAGCACGATCGGTTACGAGCGGAGATTTAATAAATTTTTGCAATTCACTGACTCGCAATGTTTCACTGATTTTGCGATCAAAAGTGCGCCGCCGGTCCCGCATTATTATCCGGTCATGAAAAGAGTGAATGCGCAGGGACCGAAAGTGCTTGGAAACCTTCCACGGGTGCCCAGTCTTCCACCCAAGGCATTCAAGGAGGCGATTGATAAAAAGGCTGGTGTTCTCGTAGACGTGCGCACCATGCTTGCGTTTGGAGGCGGCCATATTTCCGGCGCGCTCAACATTGGCGGCACGCCAATTCTTTCCATCTGGGCGGGCTGGATGCTTGATCCGGAAAAACCGATCCTTCTCGTCATGGAGAGCGACGATGATCTCGAAAAAATCGTGCGCCTCTTCGTACGCACCGGCTATACAAAATTCGCCGGATATCTGATCGGTGGAATGAAAGCATGGGACGCGGCGGGATTTCCGCTCGAAAGAATCGGCCAGATGAGCGTGCACGAGCTGAATGAGCGGAAGGATTCGCTGCAGATTGTCGATGTGCGGTCACCCGGCGAATGGAAGAAAGGGCATGTGCCCAGTGCGCAGCACATTTTTGTCCCGGAACTTGCCAAGCGAATGGCCGAACTCGATCGCAGCAAACCGACGGCTGTTTACTGCGGCAGCGGCTATCGAGCGAGCATCGCTACCAGTATCCTGAAGCCGCAAGGGTTCACCGATCTGTGGAATGTTCCCGGTAGTTGGGAAGCATGGAAAAAGGCAAAGCTGCCGGTAGAAGGAGCAGACAGTCAATGAATGGTACGACAGGGCTGCCGCGCCGGTCGTTCGGCGAGACCATGCGAGCCGATGTCTGGTGGACCCAGCCTTTGCTTGTATTTATCGGGCTGGCAACGTTCATCGTTTATTCAACATGGGCCGCTTTTCAGGGACAGAATTACTTTTTTGGCAATTACATCTCGCCATTTTATTCGCCGGAAATTCTCGGTGACTCGCCCCACAGCTGGTTCGGGCCGAAGCCTGACTGGTGGCCGGCCTGGTTAATCTTTTCTCCCGCACTGCTCGTTCTTTGGGCCCCAGGCGGATTCCGCCTGACCTGCTATTACTATCGCGGCGCTTACTACAAGGCGTTCTGGGCTGATCCTCTCGCGTGCACGGTTGGTGAGCCGCGCAAAAGCTATTGGGGTGAGCGTTCGTTTCCCCTCATCATGCAAAACGTTCATCGCTACTTTCTTTACCTCGCGTTCTTATTCCTTTTGGTTCTGGCCTATGATGTCTGGAAAGCGCTATGGTTTTCGGACGGATTTGGGATCGGGGTTGGCACAATCGTTTTGGCAATTAATGTCGTCCTGCTAGCGGGTTATACTTTTGGTTGTCATTCGCTGCGACATCTGGCCGGCGGTTTTTTGGATCAGTTTTCCAAATCGCCGACATGCTATCGCGCTTACACGTGCGTGAGCTGTTTTAATCGTCGTCACATGCTCTGGGCGTGGCTGAGTCTGTTCTGGGTCGGTTTTGCTGATCTTTATGTGCGGCTGTGTGCGATGGGCGTTTGGCATGATTTCAGAATTGTTTAAGCGATGAAGCGAAGTCCGTTTTCCAGGGTATACGCTTCAACTCTTTAACTGTTTAACGCTTCAACCGATCCCATGCCCGATTACGAAACGTTGGAACACGATGTCTTGGTGATTGGCGCTGGAGGTGCGGGTCTGCGCGCTGCGATTGAAGCCTCTGCCGCCGGAGTGCGCGTCGGCCTTGTTTGCAAATCGTTGTTAGGCAAAGCGCACACGGTTATGGCCGAAGGCGGAATTGCTGCTGCGCTCGCGAATGTCGACGAGCGGGATAACTGGAAGGTGCATTTCGCTGACACCATGCGCGGCGGGCAATACGTGAATCAATGGCGAATGGCGGAGTTGCACGCGAAAGAAGCGCCTGATCGCGTCCGAGAGCTCGAAGCGTGGGGCGCGGTGTTCGATCGCACGAAAGATGGCCGCATTCTGCAAAGACACTTTGGCGGACATAAATATCCGCGCCTCGCGCATGTGGGCGATCGCACAGGCTTGGAAATGATTCGCACTCTGCAGGACCACGGCGTGCACCAAGGCATCGATGTTTATATGGAGCACACCATTCTGTCGCTCCTCAAAGACGACGATCGCGTGGTCGGAGCATTTGGGTACGAGCGCGAACGCGGACGCTTCAAGATTTTTCGTGCCAAAGCGGTGGTACTGGCCACTGGTGGAATTGGGCGGGCATACAAGATTACCAGCAACAGCTGGGAATACACTGGCGACGGTCACACGCTCGCGTATAACGCGGGTGCCGGTCTGATCGACATGGAGTTCATCCAATTTCATCCCACCGGCATGGTATGGCCTCCGAGTGTCATGGGAATTTTGGTGACGGAAGGCGTGCGCGGCGAAGGAGGGATTCTAACAAACAAAGAGGGTCGCCGTTTTATGTTCGATGCGATTCCAGAAAATTATCGCGCTCAAACCGCCGATAACGAAGAGGAAGGCTGGCTCTATTGTCAGGGGAGCAAAGATGCGCGGCGTCCGCCGGAGCTGCTGACCCGCGATCATGTGTCACGCTGTATTGTGCGCGAGATCAAGGAGGGCAGGGGAAGCCCTCATGGTGGCGTTTATCTCGATATTTCCTGGATCAAACAAAAGCTACCGAACGCAGCCGAACACATTAAGCGCAAACTGCCGAGCATGTATCACCAGTTCAAACAACTGGCCGACATCGACATCACGGAACAACCCATGGAGGTTGGCCCCACGACGCATTACATCATGGGCGGTGTACACGTTGATCCCGATACGCAAATGTCGCGCGTAGCCGGCTTGTTTGCCGCAGGCGAGTGCGCTGCCGGAATCAACGGCGCGAACCGTCTGGGCGGCAATTCACTCTCCGATCTGTTGGTTTTTGGGAAACGCGCGGGCGAATTTGCCGCAAAGTTTGCCAAGGACAATTCGTTAGGCAAAATCGACAATAACAAAATTGAAAGCGTCGCGCGTGAAGCCCTCGCTCCATTCCACCGAAGCAACGACGAAAGTCCTTACCAGGTGCAAAAAGATTTGCAGGACACCATGCAGAATTTGGTTGGAATTGTGCGTAACGAAAGCGAAATGCGCGAAGCTCTCGGAAACCTCGACGGTTTCAAGGAGCGCGCTGAAAGAGCCGCTGTAACTGGAAACCGTGAATACAACCCGGGCTGGCACACTGCGCTGGATTTGAAGAATCTGCTCACCGTTTCCGAAGCGATCACCCTTGCGGCGCTCGAAAGAAAGGAAAGTCGCGGCGCACAATTCCGGGATGATTATCCGGACAAGAACGAGGAGTTTGCGAAAGTAAATACGATGATTACGAAAGCGGCAGATGGTTCCATGAACGTTCGCTTGGAACCGTTGCCCGAAATGCCGGGGTATTTGAAGCAAGTCATTGAGGAAATAAAATGACCACGGATTGCGCGGATGGAACGGATTGTTTTTGTATCGGTGTAATCTGCGTTATCCGTGGTTAAAACCATGAAGGCCACATTCAAAATCTGGCGAGGTGATGCAAAGGGCGGCGAGTTTCGCGATTACACGACGGAAGTTGCCGAGGGGATGGTGGTGCTCGATGCGATTCATGATATTCAGCGGACACAGGCGCCGGACCTGGCCTGCCGCTGGAATTGCAAGGCCGGCAAATGCGGTTCGTGCTCAGCGGAAGTCAACGGAATGCCCAAACTGATGTGCATGACGCGACTGAGCGACCTTCCACTGGAAAAACCGGTGACAGTTGAACCGATGAAGGCCTTTTCAATCTTGAAGGACCTGGTCACCGACGTCTCCTGGAACTTTCGCGTAAAGAGAAAAATCAAGCCGTTTAAGCCGCGATCTCCCGATGCCCCCGACGGCACATGGCGAATGCAACAGGAGGACATTGATCGGGTGCAGGAGTTTCGGAAATGTATCGAATGCTTTCTTTGCCAGGACGTTTGCCACGTGCTGCGCGATCACCAAATGCATGAGAGATTCATCGGGCCACGGTTTTTGATTCATGTCGCTGCGCTGGAGATGCATCCGCTCGATACCGAAGATCGCATCGAGGAATTGCGAAACACGCAGGGGATCGGGTACTGCAACATCACGAAATGTTGCACAAAGGTTTGCCCCGAGAGCATTCAAATTACCGATAACGGAATTATCCCGCTGAAGGAACGCGTAGTGGATGACTTTTACGATCCGTTTGGTTGGATCTGGAGGTGGATGAAGAAAAAGCGTAACTCGTAAACCGAGCTTCGTAACTCGGTTTGCTTTCTGGCTGATTCACGGTTTAACGATTTAACGCATTACGGTTCCAGCAATGCCCGAACTAAAATCGCTCCATAAGGACGCAATCCCGGCGGCGCTCGAAAAAGCCGAGCGCTACCGGTTGCTCAACGAACCCGGTGAAGCAGAGAGCATTTGCCTCGATATCCTTCATGTTGATCCCGAAAATCAAGAAGCAGTGATTACGCTATTGCTGGCGTTGACCGACCGCTTTGAAAAAGGTTACGGCGTCAGCGATACGCAGACCAAGGAGTTGCTCTCGCGAATGAAATCAGCGTATGACCACGCGTATTATTCCGGGATCGTGGCCGAACGCCGGGCCAAAATGAAATTGCGTCAGAACACGCCGGACTGCCGGTTTCAGGCTTACGATCTTTTGCGCGAGGCGATGACTTGGTTCGAAAAAGCTGAATCGATTCGTCCGCCTGGATATGATGACGCGATTCTGCGCTGGAACACCTGCGTGCGAATTATCGAGCGGAACAGTCTTGTCCCGCGAGAACCCGAAGAGCGGATCGAATTTCCCTTGGAATAAAGCAACTAAGCCTCGAAATCGTGGACAAACGCGGCCTTTTTAGCCGCTGGATCGGCTCACAAACTTTTTCGTAATACACCGGAATAATCTCCTTAAGAGATTAGATTAGTATGCCTTGCGTCTGGAAAGCACTGACGCGTGTCCTTAAAGGAAAAGGCAGAGGTAAACGCGCGCAGCGGGGCTCCGCGATTCCACGAAAAATCCACCGCCTTACCGCGGCCGAACCGGATCGACGTAGAACTCTCCGGTGCCTTCAAGTTGCATTTTATAACCAAAAACGCCGTGAATGACGACCGCCGCCGGGTGGTCGGTTACTTTTGGACGAAACCGGTCGTCGGCGTTTGCCTGTTTCCATACCGTCCCGTCTTCCAAATGGATCACGGTCCTGCCGGTCAATCCGTCAAAGGATCCATCGACGCGGCTCACGAGCAGATCGAGCTTGGTACGCGATGCGACCGCCGTAGCTTTCTTTGCAGCAGTTTTTTCCGTGACGTCTCGGTAGCCCTGTAGCCAGGCATTCAGCTTTTGTAGTTCCTCCGGCGAAAGCTTGTCTAAGCCAGCGGCCTTAAACTCTGCTGGGGACATGATCTCTTGGATTCCGCCGGACATTTGTTCTTCCCGGGCCGCATGAGCAGGCATGGCCAACGTGAAAATCGTGCAAAAGCCGAGAATCGAGCAACGGAGAGCCCTGCGGGAAATATTCATCGTGTCCTAAAACTTGAGGTTGGGGCCGACGCTAGCAGCCGGAAGCTCAACGTCAAGGCTCATGGTGGGCGAAGCTGTCGTAACCCCAAATTCCAAGAATCCAAACACCGGGCGATCGAAAGGGAGTCAGCAATGCGTTTTAAAAAGCAGCAGCCGGAAATAGCCCAATAACATCAGACAATATATGTCATATGAAATCGACTCACGGTTATCTCGGCTCACGCTGCTAAAACCGGGTTTCACAGGTTACTTCCGCTCCACTTCAATTTCTGCCTCACCACGCTGAAGAACGAAGCATCAGGCAGTGACGCCAACGGCAGCGTCTTTTTTGCTTTGCGAATGGTCACTACCGATCCGCGCTCGACGTGGATCGGTTTTCGCCCGTCCAAAGTTAGGAAAACCGGATAGTCCGGGTCACTCGCTTCGATCTCAATTGTCGATCCCTCGGCGACAATGATCGATCGATTTGTCAGAACATGTGGGCAAATCGGCGTGATCACAAAAACACCCGACTCTGGATCGAGGATCGGGCCGCCAGCCGATAACGAGTACGCCGTCGAGCCTGTCGGCGTCGCAACAATCAAGCCGTCGGCATTGAACTCAGTCAGTGGTTCGCCATTAACTCGCGCGTGCAGCAGCACCAGACGCGAAAGTTCGCCGCGGCTCAATACTGCGTCGTTTAGAGCGAGCATTTTAGCGGTTTGTTTCTCGCCGAGTCTCACTCGAGCCTCTAGCAGAGCGCGCTGGCTAAAATTGATCCGATCCTTTGCCAGGCATTCCACTGCTTCGCGATAAGTCGCAGAACTAGCAGTGGTCAGGAAACCCAAAGAACCCACGTTGATACCGAAAATCGGCTTTATGGCCTCGCCAAGCTGCCCAACGACGCGCAGGATCGTGCCGTCGCCCCCGGCCACCACCAGAAGATCCGCTGCAGCGCCAAGGTCTGTAATGGAATACTCAGATTTCTGTCCGGCAATGCGCGCTGTTTCTTTCTCCAGCAAAGGTGTGATCGAAAAACCGCTGAATTCCTGAGCGATTGCGTTGACCAGATCACCAACACCCGATTTCCTTGGGTGCGCGACTATGCCGATCGTCTTCGGATGCATGCGAAAAATTCCTGGTTGCCGTCTGTGCCCTTAATGACAGATGGCACAATTTCAGTCACCACGTGGTCTGAATTTGCAACAAACGCGACGATCTTGTCCTGGGCTCGAAGATGCAGCTCTCGTTCGCGAACGATTCCGCCCCTGCCGACGTCCGCGCGTTGCAGCTCGAATTGTGGTTTTATTAATGCAAGAATCACGCCGGTTGGAGTTATTAAGTCGAACGCGCTTGGCAAGACTAAGGTCAGCGAGATAAAGGAAACATCAATCACGCAAAGATCGACAAGCTCCGGCACGTGCCTGTATGTGAGAGATCGTGCATTGATTTTTTCGAGAACAATCACGCGAGGATCGTTGCGCAGTTTCCAATCCAATTGCCCATGGCCAACGTCAACCGCATAAACTTTCTTGGCGCCACGTTGTAACAGGCAATCAGTGAAACCACCGGTGGAAGCGCCAATATCCAACGCGGTTTTTCCGCGCACTTCGATCTTGAAATAGTCGAGAGCGCTTTCCAGTTTTAGCCCACCGCGCCCGACGTATTTTCGCGCTGGCTTGATTGAGATCGGCGCTTCTTCTTCGAGGAGCTCGGACGGCTTCGCGGCAATTCGAGTGCCCACCTTTACGTCGCCAGCCATCACGGCGCGTCGTGCCTGCTCACGGCTTGGAAACAAGCCCTTCCCGACCAGAAGCTGATCAAGCCGTAATTTCTTCGGCATCTTTTCCTGCAGCGATAACGGAACGCTGCCACACATCGGCAATCGACACACGAAGAGCTTCCACGGCTTTAGTTAACTGATCAATTGTGATGCATAATGGTGGCATTAGAACGACGATATTCCTCAAGGGCCTGGTTAGCAGCCCATGGCGTCGCGCCTCCATACAGACAGCCGTTGCCAGGTGCGGCCGCAGCCCGTTCGGCGATTCTTCGATCTCAATTCCGGCAATAAACCCGCACTGTCGCACTTCTTTTACGCCCGGCAGCTTCTGCAAATCAGCCAGCGCCGAGGTCAAATATTGGATTTTCGATTGTAAAGCCTCCAAGACTCGTTCGGTCTCGAAAACCTCCAGGCTTGCCTTGGCGGCTGCGCAAGCAAGCGCGTTTCCTGTATAGCTGTGCCCGTAGGCAAGCGCTTTACCTTCCTCTATCGAACCATCAAACGCTGAAAATACTTTTTCAGTTACGAGAGTAATAGCTAGTGGAAGATATCCACCACTCAATCCCTTAGCCATTACCATCATATCGGGAATCACTCCTTCGTGGTCGGACGCAAACATCCGGCCAGTTCTGCCAAATCCGGTCATGACTTCATCAACAATCAACAGGGTATCGGTCCGGGTGCACCAGTCGCGAACGGCTCTCAACGTACCGGGGGCCCACAGGCGCATCCCGGCCGCTCCCTGGATAAGCGGCTCAATCACCACTGCAGCGGTTTTCGCGATTTCGGCCGGCGCAAGAGCTTCCAGTGCCTTGATATTTGGAACCTGCATCGCCGGAAAGTTCCAGCGAGTCGCGCCGATTTGGAACATGGCCGCCGCGCCGAGGCTCGCCGCGCCAGCTGTATCGCCATGATAGCCATTCTGAAAGGCAACAAAATGATGCTTTCTGGAGTGCCGGAGCTTCCAATACTGATCGGCAATTCTCAAAGCGACCTCGATTCCCGTCGAGCCGTCGTCAGAGAAAAAAACTCTGCTCAGCGAGTTATCCGGGAAAAGTCCGACGATCGCTTGCGCGAGTTCGACGGCCGGTGGGTTCGTGAAGCCGAGGAATGAAGTATGCGCAACGCGATCGAGTTGACGACGGATTGCTGCATTGATGTGTGGGTGGTTATGCCCGTGGATATTCGTCCAGATAGATGAGTTGCCATCGATGTATTCACGACCTGTGCTGTCACGCAGCACCGCCCCACGGCCCTCGACCAATACCAGCGGCTCGTGCTCCAAGGCACACCATTCAGGCATGTCCGTAAACGGGTGCCAGATGAACCGTTTGTCGGCCTCGATTAGCTTCTCGGTATTCCACTCAGTCATTGGAATTTTGGTGCGCATGCGTCTCGCTTGCGATCTTTGCCCTCGCAAGCCGGAGGCTCGCGCTACACTATCATTCATTCGCACGCAGCTCCTGAATCACCTTCTCGATCGAAGCAACGTCCTCGACTGAAGCACGCCGACGTTGATATTTTCGAAAAAGGATTTCTTTCAAAGTTAGCAGATCCTCCAGCAAGGGGCGATCATAGTAGGTCCAGTCAAGATCGCCGGCAGTTTTTGCCTGGAACCGCCACGCGCCGCCGAACTTCGTTGCGCGAACTTCGCGTTTTCTGCCGTCTTGATTTCTGTCCGTCCATATGTGTTGATTCGGCATCGCAGTGCAAATCTTACATTAGCGAGCTTGAAAGACGTAGCTAAATTGGCGGCATACTTTGCTGCGACGGTTGTCGTCGGAGCGTCCCTCGCGCCAATTCTTTTTTGGTCTGCTCAGTCGCTTGCGTCGCACGGTGTATTTTCCTTTCTGGTAAGGTACGACTTCGAAACATTCTTTCATCGCGCCCTCCTGGTTGCCGCCGTACTTTTGCTCTGGCCGTTGCTGCGAATAAGCCGCGTGCGAAGCATGGCTGATCTGGGCCTTGAATCTAATTCGCGTTGGGGCCGCGATCTCTGCGCAGGCGCTGTAGTCTCGGTGGTTCCCCTGCTCCTTTTGGGGATACTACTCATTACGCTTCACATTTATGTGATTCGACACAGCTTTGCGTGGGCTCGCTTCGGCAAGATGGTTGCCGCATCGATAGCGGTTCCATTCATTGAAGAGGCTTTTTTTCGCGGGATTGTTTTAGGGCTCTTACTGAGAACCGGGCGGAAGTACGTCGCGATTTTTGCGGTTTCAGCAATCTTTGCCGCCGTTCATTTCCTAAAAGCTCCGGAGCGGACGTCCGAGATAGTCACGTGGGCGTCCGGCTTCAATTCGATTGCTCATGCACTTGATGGAATCGGGGACCCGATGATGGTGGCCTCCGCGCTGGCGACATTATTTTTCATTGGCTGGATTCTCGCTGACGCGCGTGTGCTTACGCACTCGTTATGGTTGTCAATTGGGCTACACGCTGGGTGGATCTTCAGCAGCGGCGCTTTTAGCCGGCTGGCGCGTCAGCAAACGCTTGCCCTTCCCTGGATAGGAAAGAACATGCTGGTGGGAATTATCCCACTTGGCGTGGCGGCCTTCACCTGGATATTAATGCGCATCTGGTTGAAATATGATCGCGCTTCGCACGTTTGAATTGTTCGAAGCGGCTGCATCGCTTCTTTACCCGCCGGTATGCACGCTCTGCAGCGGCAAGACTCGAGCTGGAGAATATCTCTGCGAGCAATGCGAAGCCAAGGCCATGCGTATTGTTGCGCCGTTTTGCCAGCAATGCTCGGAGCCCTTCGAAGGCGCTATTGCAACCGCGTTCACCTGTGCCAACTGCGCCCATCGCGCCATTTATTTTGATGCAGCAGTGGCCGCGTACCGTGGCCGGGGTATCGTTCGACAGATCATTCACGAATTTAAGTACGGGCATCAGGTTCACTTGCGACATCTCGTGGCACGTTGGCTCTGCGCAGCGTTTGACGACGAACGTCTTCGCGTACGCCAATTTGACATGATCGTGCCCGTGCCATTGCATCCAACTCGCCAGCGGGAACGCGGATTCAATCAAGCGAGTCTGCTTGCTGAATTGCTCGCCGCGCGGGTCTCGATTCCATGCAAACCCATGCTAAAGCGCGTTCGTTACACAACCACGCAAACCGCGCTCGATCGCGCGGAGCGAATGGAAAATTTACATAACGCGTTTCGTTTACGAAGGAACTCGGACGTGCGAGGCTTGCATGTGTTGTTAGTCGATGATGTTCTTACAACAGGCTCTACGCTCAGTGAGTGCGCGCGTGTATTGAAACGCGCGGGCGCAATCTCTGTTTACGCGGCCACGGCGGCACGCGCATAAATTGTAATGGCGATTTTCAAAAAACCGGCAATCAAGGCAGAAGGCGGGAAGAAGAAGGAAATTCCGCGCGGGCTTTTTCAAAAATGCCCCGGGTGTTCGGAGGTCGTTCCGGAAATCGAGCTCGCGCAGAACCAGCGAGTCTGTCCACGCTGCGATTATCATTTTGCGCAACCGGCCAAGGAGCGAATTCAGAACCTTCTGGACCCGGACTCTTTTGTGGAAATGGATGCCGGCCTGAAATCAGTGGACGTCCTGCGCTTCCAGGGAATGGTCAGCTACAAAGATCGGCTAAAGAGCTATCAGGAACGCACTGGCCTTCTTGATGCAGTAATCAGCGGCCACGGTGTTCTTGATGGCCACAAGGTCGCGATCGCGGTGATGGATTTTGGGTTTCTCGCGGCCACCATGGGTTCGGTCGTCGGCGAGAGAATCACGCGCACAATTGAATATGGAACCGCCGAGCGCTGCGCAGTGATCATCGTTGCCGCGTCCGGCGGAGCTCGTATGTACGAAGGAATGTTGAGCTTGATGCAGATGGCCAAGACGAGCGGCGCACTCGCTCGTCACGCGGAAGCCAGGCTTCCTTATGTTTCGGTCCTGACAAATCCGACGACCGCCGGTGTCATGGCAAGCTTTGCATCGCTGGGCGACGTAATTATCGCCGAACCAAGAAGCATGATCGGTTTCGCGGGTCCTCGTGTTATCAGGGAAACCACGCATCAGGACCTACCCGAGAGATTTCAGACTGCTGAGTTTCTCGAGGAGCACGGTTTGATCGACATGATTGTGCACCGCAAAAAAATGCGCGAGCAGATCAGTCGATTGCTCAATTACTTCACTGTCGCGCCGTGAACGTGGGAGGGCGTTCCTGGCACGCCGTAGCAAAGCGATGGAGGCTGTGACGCGACCTCCTTTAACGTACCATGAAGCGCTCGCCTGGCTTTACAGCCTGCAACGCTTCGGGATCAAGCTCGGCTTGGAAAACATCAAGCGCTTGCTCGACGAACTTTCAAGGAGGGGCGATCTCCAGGTCACCCTCGGCGACTCCGAAGCCGCCATTCCTTGGAAGGTCATTCACATCGCTGGAACAAACGGCAAGGGCTCCGTTTGTGCCATGATCGATTCGATTTGCCGGGCTCAAGGATATCGCACTGGCCTGTTCACGTCTCCTCACCTGGTCACGTTTCGCGAACGCATTCGGGTAAACGGTGACCCGATTTCTGAAGATGCGGTCGCACATGGCCTGACGACTATCCGCAATCTTGTCGCGACCTGGGATCCGCATCCCACATTCTTCGAGGTGGTGACCGCGCTAGCCATCAAGCACTTCTCGGATGCGAAGGTCGAGATCGTTGTCCTGGAAACTGGTCTCGGTGGCCGCCTCGATGCCACGAATGCAATCCCATCAAATGTTTCGGTGATCACGCCGATCGATTTCGATCACGAAAAATGGCTGGGCAAAACACTTTCCGAAATCGCCGCTGAAAAAGCTGGCATTATCAAACCAGGTGTACCTGTTGTTTCTGCCTCTCAGCGTCCGGACGCCGAAAAAGAGATTCGTGCGCGCGCTACCGAATGCAATGCGCCATTGCAGTTCGTAACTAATCTTTATGATGCAACTCCCATCGCACTCGCTGGGTCGCATCAAAAAGAAAATGCGGCTCTTGCAGTTGCCGCGCTTCGCGCAGTAAAAATCGATGTCGACGACTCAGCGATTGCACGGGGACTTGAGTCCATCGATTGGCCGGCGCGTTTCCAACGATGGGACGAACGCACCATCATCGATGGCGCGCATAATCCCGCCGCCGCACGAATGCTTGCAGAAACATGGCGCGAAATGTTCGGTGCTCAGCGGGCGGCCAACGAGCCGCCGATCCAGGAGAGTTAGCAAACGTTTTGGCAAAAATTAGACCAGCACTCCCCCACTCCATCACTTCATCAATTGGTAAAGCACTGGATCTTGCGCGCTCTAGACCACATCCAATCTTGATTACCGGCTCGCTGCATTTCGCCGGTGAAGTTCTCGCATATCTGCGCGGTGAGCCCGCTGCATTTGAAGAATGCACGCAGTAGTCAGCGTCTCGCAGCGGCGCCCTACAAAATCTGGATTAGGTTGCAGGCGTTTGTGTCAAACACCCTCGCCCAGGTCGATCCGTGGAAACAACGGAACCGGTTTGCCAACGACATGCCCATCCGGCAGTCTCCCCCATTCCGCATCTGCGAGTGAAAACCGTTCTTCTTTTCTGCTCAATTCCATCTTCCAATTCAGTTGATCGAAGATTCCATGGGCCGCTCGAGGCATTACTGGTGAAATCCAAATGGCAATGATGCGAAGGGATTCAGTGAGATGATAGAGAACCGCGTCCAGTAATTCTTCCTGCTGCTTGTCCTTCGCCAGATTCCAAGGTGCACTAATTTCTACAAGCGCATTACAAGCAAGCGCCCTTGCCAGGGGCGCGCTCAAAGCATTCGATGGACGAAAGTCAGCGAACTTTTCTTTGTAGAATGTTTGACCGCCTTTAAATTCGTCGCTAGACCAAGTTTGCAGGTGAGACCGTACTTCGCTTTCCGATAGCGTTATAAGACCGATTGATTTAATCGTACCACCTCGAAAACGGTGGGTCATGTTGAGCGTTCGATTCACGAGATTACCTATCGTGTTTGCAAGATCCTGATTATATCGTGCGACCACGAATTCCTCCCTGAAATCCGCGTCGTTTCCGGTCGCAATTTCACTGATTAGATAATACCGAACCGCTTCGGCGCCGTATTTGTCGGCGAGAATAAATGGATCGATAACATTGCCCGCACTCTTACTCATCTTTGCGCCCCCGAGATTCCACCAGCCATGGACGAGCAGTTGCGGCATTGCTTCGTCTGGAAATCCAATCGCGTGCAGCATGATGAGCCAGTAGACGCCGTGCGCTGGAACAAGAATGTCTTTACCGATGATCTGCAGCGCTGGCCAGCGATCACGAAACTCTTGTGATTGCCCTTCGTAGGTGTCGATGTTTGGATCGTAGCCAACGAAACTGATGTAGTTCGTTAGGGCGTCGAACCAGACATAATTGACGAAATCTTTGTCGAACGGAAGTTCGATGCCCCAGTTGAGGCGCGATTTCGGACGCGAAATGCAGAGATCGCCGCCGAGTTTCTCCACAGCATTTCGCAATTCCGTTTGACGAAAATCGGGAATGACGGCGTCTTTTCGTCTCTCGAGATAATCGAGCAGCCACTTTTTGTGATCACTGAGCTTAAAATAATAATTCTCTTCTTCGCGAAACTCGACTTGTCCCCACTCGGAGCCGAACTCGCCATCGGGACCGCGTTCTTTGTCTGTGAGAAATTGCTCCTGACGAATTGAGTAGTGACCTGCTTGTTTGTCCTTGTAGATTTGGCCCGCATCAAACAAGCGTTGCAAAACTCCTTGAACGACTTTCTTGTGACGCTCGCTAGTTGTCTCGGCCCATTCGTCGTACTTCACATCCAGTTTTTTCCAAAGATCAATAAACTTCTGCGTGATCTCCTTCACGAATTCAGCTGGAGGAACACCCGCTTTAGCGGCGGATTGCTGCACCTTCTGGCCATGTTGATCAACACCGGTTAGGAAAAAAACATTGTCACCCTTGAGCCGATGATAGCGCGCGATCACATCGGCCAGCACTTTCTCGTAAGCGTGTCCGATGTGCGGTGGCGAAT
>WNFW01000972.1_pt1 | contig 22312 bp, 23 predicted proteins | sample 5400131 | NCBI WGS metagenome assembly WNFW01 (sample SAMN13153362, study PRJNA577476) | soil metagenome | isolation source: 20 cm soil or saprolite under grassland replicate 1 | place: USA:California | collected 2016-06-15 | reverse complement strand
CGCTCGCGCTGGCCCGTGAAACCGACAACATCGTCGGCGTGAAAGAAGCCTCGGGCGACCTGGCGCAGATCATGGCCATCCTGCGCGATCGCCCTACCGGATTTCAGGTGTTATCCGGGGACGATGCCATCACTCTCCCGCTGATCGTGCTCGGCGCCGACGGCATCGTGTCCGTCGTCTCGAACGAAGCGCCCGAGCTCATGGTGAGGTTGACCGAAAGCGCGCTGCGGGGCGAGTGGGATGCGGCCCGGGAGGTGCACTACCGCCTGCTTCCTCTCATGGAAGCGAACTTCATCGAGTCGAGCCCTGGACCGGTGAAAGCGGCGCTCGCGTTGATGGGTCTCCTGGAGGAGCGCTTCCGCCTCCCGCTCGTCCCCGTGCAGGAGGAAACACGCGCCCGACTGCGGGTGGTGCTCGGAGCGCTCGGCCTGCTGCCAGGCGCCTCGCATGTCGCTGCGTGAGCGCATCGAGGCCCTCGTCGCCCGTGAGCGCGAGGCGTTCGATGACGCCGACCGGGCCCTGTTCGCCGAGTTCCGGAGCGCGCTCGCGCGGGGCGAGATCCGCGCCGCCGAGCGCACGCCGGACGGCGCGTGGTGCGTCAATGTGTGGGTGAAGCGGGGGATCCTCCTCGGGTTCCGCATGGGCGCGCTGGCGGACATGTCCGCGCATCCCAGCCTCCGATTCTTCGATAAGGACACGTATCCCGTCAGGCCCACCACGCTGGCGGACAAGATCCGCATCGTCCCCGGCGGGTCGAGCATCCGCGACGGGGCGTACGTGGCCCCCGGAGTGATCTGCATGCCGCCGATGTACGTGAACGTGGGCGCATACGTGGACGAGGGCACGATGATCGACAGCCACGCGCTGGTCGGGTCGTGCGCGCAGATCGGCAAACGCGTCCACCTCTCGGCGGCGGCCCAGATCGGCGGCGTGCTCGAGCCGGTCGGTGCGCTCCCGGTGATCGTGGAGGACGACGCGCTCGTGGGCGGCGGGTGCGGCGTATACGAGGGCACCATCGTGCGCGAGCGTGCGGTGCTGGCTCCCGGAACCGTCCTCACCGGCTCGACGCCGGTCTATGACCTCGTGCGCGAGCAGGTCTACCGCCGGGATGGAAACCGGCCGCTCGAGATTCCGGCCGGAGCCGTGATCGTCCCCGGCGCGCGGGACGCGCAAGGGACGGCCGCCGTCCGGTGGGGGATTTCCCTGTATACGCCGGTGATCGTCAAGTATCGGGACGAGAAGACCGATGCCGCGACCGTGCTGGAGGAAATCTTGCGATGAAGCAACAACGCGTGGCTGTCCTGGGACTCGGCAAGATCGGGAATATTCTGCTGCAGGGCCTGCTCGAGGCCGGTCTGCCGCCCGGCGACGCCGTCGCTACCGTGCGGCACGCGGAGCGGGCGCAGACACTGGGGGCCAAGCGCGCGGTGTCCGTGGGCACTGACAACCGCGCGGCGGTGCACGGCGCGGACGTGGTCATCATCGCCGTCAAGCCGCAGAATGTGCGCGAACTGCTCGAAGAGATTCGCGAGGATGTGACGCCCTCACAGCTCCTCATTTCCGTGGCCGCTTCGGTCCCGACAGGCTTCATCGAAGAGCTCTTGGGGAAGCCGATTCCGGTGGTCCGGGCGATGCCCAACACGCCAAGCCAGGTGGGGGCCGGCATGACAGGCATCTGCAAAGGCAAGCACGCCACGGATGCCCATCTCGATACCGCGCGGCGGCTGTTCGATACGGTGGGCCGGACGGTCGTCGTGGACGAAAAGCATATGGACGCCGTGACGGGCCTTTCGGCGAGCGGCCCCGCGTTCGTCTACATCATTCTGGAATCGCTGGCCGAAGCGGGCGTGAAGGTCGGGCTACCCCGCGACGTGGCGACGATCCTCTCGGCACAGACGCTGCTCGGGGCCGCGAAGGTCGCGCTCGATACCGGCGATCACCCGGCGCTGCTCAAGGATGCCGTCACGACGCCGGCGGGCTGCACGATCGACGGGATTCTCGAGCTCGAAGAGGGCAAGCTGCGCGTCACGCTCATCAAGGCCGTGGTGAAGTCCACGCAGCGGGCCAAGGAGCTGATGTTCGAGAAGTAAGGCCTACTTGTAGTCCTGGAACGGCTCCGTGAGCAGGCGCACGCCGAGGGGCTTGTACGTGAGCACGTGGGTAAGGCGCACCTCGTCACCCACGCGTTCCACTCGCGTCTCCACGAGCTCGAACTCTTTGGCATCGCCCAGCCCCAATTGGTTCAGCCGCTCGGCTTCTCCCTTGCACACGTCACCGGGCGTGGGCTTCGGGTTGGGGTAGGCGTCCTCGTGGTGATGTCGCAGGGCGTCCCAGTGCTCGTCGCCGGCGCGCTCGACGGAGTCGCGAATGTCGTCTCGGGTGAGCGGCATACGGCGGAAGCTACCCGCCGTCAACGCACCGGCAATTCCACGTGCAGGTGATCGGATGTGCCGGTGTGGCGCCGCGTGTCGAATCCCAATCCCCACAGGTACAGCTGAACGAGGCGGTTCCGCAGGAAGCAGCGGCCCGTGGTGCGCAGGTCGGCTGCGTGCGAATAGCCGTCCCGCTGCAGCAGATGCAACGACGCGTCGTTCTGGGGCAAGCCCATCGTCCGGTAATCCTCCGGCCGGCGGGCGAGGTCGGTGATCATGGCGTCGCGGTCGAACACGATGAGCGTCGAGAGCCCGACGCGCAGCAGGGGATGGAGCGAAGCGTAGTACGCGCGCACTCGGTCCGACTTGGCATTGGCGCTCGAGAGGTAGACCAGCGCGTACACGCAGTACGCGGCCACGAACGGGAGCGCCACCCGCCGGGCCACGAGCGCGAGCCGGAGCTGACCGGTGAAGCGATGCCACAGCCACGCGCCGTATGCGGTGACGACGGCCACGGAGCACGCGGTCCCACCCGCGAGGGCGAGCGCGGTGGGCCAGCCTTGATGCTCGTAGAGAAACACCGCCACGCGAACGAGAGCAAGAAACGGCAGCAGCGCGACCAGGACTGCTTTCGCCGCGAGCCGGATGACGCGAACCGCCCAAGGGCCGAGGCGCCGGGGCTCGCGCCGGACGTCCTCGAGCGCGGTGACCATACGGTCCCATTCGCGGATCGCGCTCGAGACGAGTCGTGGAGTGGTCACGCGCTTCCGTACGGTCGCCTTGGGCCGGGGGTTACGTCCGTGTGACCAGCCCTCTTGGAGTGTTCCATGCGGATCCCTATCCTGGTCGCGGCGCTCGCGACGATGGCTTGCACCACACCCCCGGAGCGCGTCGAGCGCGCCGCTGCCGACTCTCTCTCGGCACCGCAAATCCGGGCACGGTGGTATCAGCGTGCGGCGGCACCGGCACCCAGTGCAGCGCCAGAAGCGCAGGCGCGAGCCGCATTCGCGAAGGCTGGCTCGGTGCCCATTCCCCGAACCAGCAGCAGCTCCGACATGGTGATCCGGAGCGGCCAGACGAGCATCGAGGTGGATTCACTCGAGCGCGCCGTGGCTCAGGTGCGGCTCCTCGCCGGTCGCGTCGGTGGCTACGTCGCCAACACGATCATGCAGACGGGGCGCGGCCAGCTCCGGGCGGCGACCCTCGAGGTGAAGATCCCCGCCGACCGGTTCGACGATGGACTCGGCGGGCTCTCGACGCTCGGGAAGCTCGAGTCGGTGAACGTCAACGCCGAGGATGTTGGCGAAGAGTTCACCGACGTCACGGCCCGTATGACCAATGCGCGACGGCTCGAGACCCGTCTCATCGACCTGCTGGCCACGCGGACGGGAAAGCTCAAGGACGTGCTCGATGTCGAGCACGAGCTGACGCGCGTGCGTGAGGAGATCGAGCGCTACGAAGGGCGGCTGCGCTACCTCCGAGCACACGCCGCCCTGAGCACCCTGACGATCTACGTGCACGAGCCGCTGCCCGTGGTGGGGCACGCAGGCTCGAGCGTCCTCGGCGAGGCGTTCAAGCAGGCGTGGCGGAACTTCGTCGGTCTCGTGGCGGCGGTGATCCGCTCGCTCGGGATCGTGATTCCGGTGGCCGTGCTCGTCGTCGCCCTCTGGGTCAGCGCGAAACGACTTTCACTTCCCTCACTGCGATCGGCTGTCCGCTCACCAGGATCGGCGCCTGGCGCTCCTGGGCCGTCTTGTTGAATCCCGCGACCTCGGTGCGGATGAGCTCGTTGAACTTCGTGAGGTAGTCGTCCAGCGTGGCCCGCAGCTCCTTGAACCGCCCCGCCACGACTTCTGTCGGCGGCTGGGCATAGGCGAGCGACAGGCCGAAGCCCAGACTTTGCAGCCGGTCCTGGAAATGGTTCAAGTAATGGATGTCGTCCTGCCCGGCATCGCGCTGGACCTCCGAGTTGTAGAGGCTGTCCTTTAGCTCTTTGAGCTTGCGACCGAGGTCGCGTCCCTGCCGTGTCACCGGTGCGGCCGCCGTCGTGTCACCGCCCGCATTGTCGCGTAAGGCTTGCTGTGTGTTCTTGAGCTGCGTCTCGAGGCTCACGATGCGGTTCAGCATTTCGTTCAGGGCCGACATGGCGTTGCGCCATTCGAGCCCGGCATGGAGCTGCGCTGCAAACCGCGCGGGGTCGCCGGCCAGGAAGGGGTCCGGCTCCACGGTGACTGTCTTCGTTTGCGTGCGGCCTGCGGCGCTGAGCGCGACCGTGTAGGTCCCCGGAATGACGCGCGGACCGACGACCTGGCGGAACGGGTTCTCTTCGTCCTCGCCCGCCGCTGGCTTCTCGAAGTTCAACCGCGTCGGCCCCGCGTACCGCAGGTTCCAGACGTAGCGATTCACTCCCTGCTTTCCCGGCCCGCCCGAGTCCACCACGACAGTGTCGCCGCGGCTGTCGGTCACCGTCGCGACCACGCGCGCACGGCGCGACCGGCCGCCGCGGCCCGACTCACGACTCTCGTCGGGCGACGTTGCAGCACCCGTATCGAGGGCAACCTTGAGGTAATAGTCGACGACCGCGCCCGCCGGTGCGTTCGGGGTCGTGAAGCGCGCCGGCGCGACGCCCGGACGGCGCGGCCGCACGCGGATCTGCGCCGGCAGCGTGCCGAACACGTGGAAGTCGGAGGCCACCACTTCCGGCGTCAGCTCTTCGAGCGCCGTGATGTTATCCATGACGAACAGACCACGGCCGTGGGTCGCAATCACGAGATCGTGCTGGCGCTTGATGAACTGCACGTCGTAGACCGGCACGGTGGGGAAGTCGGCCTTGAGGGGCTTCCAGCTCCCACCCGCGTCCCGCGAGTACCACAACGCGGCGTCGGTGCCAAGAACGAGAAACCCACGCAGGTTGGGATTTTCGCGCACCACGCGCGCGGGCACGTCCGCCGGGAGACCCCGTCCGATGTCGGTCCATGTCTTACCGTAGTCGCTCGTCTTGTACACGTACGGCCGGCGGTCATCGAGCTGATGACGGTCGATCGCGATGTACGCCGAGCCCGCGTCGAACGGCGAGACGCCGATTTGGTACACCCGGCCCTCGATGTCCTTTGCCAGCCCCGGGAAGTGACCCGATACGTTGCTCCACGTCTTGCCGCCGTCCCGCGTCACCTGCACCAGCCCATCGTCGGTGCCGACCCAGATCACGTTCGCGTCGCTGGGCGCCAGGTTGACGGTGAGAATCGTGCTGTACGACTCGGCGCCCGAGATGTCGTAGTTGATCTGGCCGCCGCTCGTCACCTGTTTGGACTTGTCGTCTCGGGTGAGATCGGGGCTGATGGTCGTCCAGTGCTCGCCGCCGTCCGTGCTCTTGAAGACGACGTTCGCGCCCATGTAGACCGTATTCGCGTCGGTCGGCGACACGGCGATGGGAGACGTCCAGTTGAACCGATACTTCAGGTTGGCCGGCTTCATCTCCGTGACCCCGGAGAGGTACGGCCGAATCGAGCGGGTCACGCCCGTCTTGAGATCCACGCGCGTGATGTTGCCGTTCTGGGAATCCACATAAAGAATCGACGAGTCGCTCGGCGCCGGCACCGCGTACTCCCCGTCCCCGCCGGTCACGGTGAACCACTCGGAGCCGTTCAATCCCTGACCTCCCGCACCGCCCCCACCTCCGCCTCCCCCGCCTCCGATGCCGCTCGACGGCCCGCACCACGCGTTGTTGTCCTGCAAGCCACCGCACAACGTGTAGGGCGTGTTGTCGTCCGTGGCGACCATGTAGAACTGGCCGATCGGCAGATTGTTCAGGAACCGCCAGCTCTGCGCGCCGTTCTCCGTGACGTACACACCCCCGTCGTTCCCCTGGATCATGCGGTCGGGGTTTTGTGGGTCGATCCACAGAGCGTGATGGTCCACGTGCACGCCGCGATCGATCGGCGTGGTGGTCTTGCCACCGTCGTCGGACCGGAGCAACAGATAGGACGAGAAGAACACCTTCCGGTCATCCACCGGCGAGACGTGCATCAGCGAGAAGTAGAACGGCCGGGCGGACAAGCCGTGGAAGTCGGAGACCTTGGACCAGTGATCGCCCTGGTCCTTTGAGTCCCACAGCATCCCCTGCTTCGTCTCGATCAGGGTGTACACATGGGACGGGTTGGTCGGGCCGACGGCCAGGGCGATACGGCCGAGCGGGCTCGCAGGCAGGCCCTGCTTGAGCCGCTCCCAGGTGAGGCCGCCGTCGGTGGAGCGGTAGATTCCGCTGCCAGCGCCGCCCGATTGGAGCTCCCAGGGGTAGCGCACGAACTGCCACAGACCCGCGAACAGCACGCGTGGGTTGCCCGGGACCATGATCAGGTCCGCCACGCCGGTCGTATCGTTCACGAAGAGTACTTTCTGCCACGTCTTACCGCCGTCCGCCGTCCGGAACACGCCGCGTTCGGCGTTGGGCGCCCACACGTGTCCGAGCGCGGCCACGAAGACGACGTCGGGATTTGCAGGATCGATCACGATGCGGGTGATTTGTCCGACATCCCCGAGGCCCATGAACCGCCAGCTCTTGCCGGCGTCGGGCGACATGAACACACCGCGGCCGTCCACCACATCGTTCCGCGGATTCCCCTCACCGGTGCCCACCCACACGACGTTGGAATTCGACGGCGCGAGCGCGATGGCGCCGATCGACGCGGTCGGCTGATCCTTGAAGACCGCCTCCCATTAGTCCCCGCCGTCCGTCGTCTTCCAGACCCCACCCCCTCCCGCGCCGATGTAGTACACGTCGCGGTCGCCCGGAACGCCGACCACGGCCGCGACACGCCCGCCGGCCACCGCGGGGCCGAGGTTGCGGAACTTCACGTTGTTCAGGGAGTCCGCGCCGACCGACGAGAGCGTCGGGGGAGGTGTAGCTGGTTTCGCGGGCTTGCGATGCTGTGCGGCGACGGGGAAGACGAGCGCGATACAGAGCGCACTCCACAAACTGGCTTGACGGAGAGCCATGCGGGGCATCGGACCAACTCCTTCGGTGGACGGCTCGAGAGAGAAGGGAAACTTCTCCTGCTCACATCTCAGTACGAGCGCGCGATTGCTGTCGTTGGGTCTTGCGGCCTGATCTACGGGCGCGCCCGGTGCGCGTCAAGCGTGTAGAATTGGCTGTCATGAGAGCTCCGCTCGCGTTCGTCAGCGTCGTGGCGTGGGCTGTTGCGGCCACGCCACACCTCCCGGCACAGGACCTCGCGCGATCCCGCCAGACCGCCATCGTCACCGCCGCCACCCGCCTCGCCCCCGCAGTCGTAAGCGTCAACGTCCTGCGGCGCCAACGGCGGTTGCCTCAGGATCCGTTCGACCTCTTCTTCACGCCTCGCGGCTCGGAACAGGTGGTGGAGGGGTACGGGTCGGGGTTCATCATCTCGCCCGACGGAGTGGTGATCACCAACCAGCACGTCACCCAGGGGGCGGAGCAGATCGTGGTCACAACGCGTGACGGGCGCGACTTTCCCGCGACGATCCAGGGGGAGGACCCGCTCACCGATATCGCGGTGCTCAAGGTGGATGGCTCGAACCTCCCGACCGCTCCGCTGGGGAAAAGCACCGACCTGATGATCGGGGAATGGGTAGTCGCCGTCGGCAACCCGTTCGCCTACCTGCTCGGCAACTCGGAGCCTACCGTCACCGCGGGCGTGGTGAGCGCCGTCGGCCGCAACTTGCTTCCGTCCGAGGGCCAGTCCGGGATCTATGTGGGCATGATCCAGACCGACGCCGCGATCAATCCCGGCAACTCCGGAGGACCGCTGGCGAACGCCCTGGGCGAGGTGGTGGGCGTCAACAGCTCGATCTTCACGAGCTCGGGCGGTTCGGTGGGGATCGGCTTCGCGATCCCGATCGAGCGTGCGCTGCGAGTGGCCGACGAGCTGCGCCGTTTCGGGAAGGTGCGGCGCGCCTGGGTGGGTCTCGACGTCGCGGGTGCCGAGGACCTGCGCGGCTGGAAGCAGGCGGGCGGCCTGCGGGTGACCCAGGTAGCCGTGGGGGGGCCCGCGGGGCGGGCCGGGCTCGTAACCGGCGACGTACTCATCAGCGCGCTCGGTCGGCGGTTGCGCACCTTTCTGGACTGGGAGGCCGTGATGCTCGACACTGGCCCGGGCGACACGCTCGTCGTCAGCTATCGCCACGCCGGGGGCACTCGGAGCGTGCGGCTCGCCGTCACGGATTTCCCGACCACGCTGGCCGAAAAAGTCGCGGTGCTCGGCGGCATGAAGGTGGTCACCGTGACTGGGAGTGTGCGCGCCGAGCGGAACATCCAGAGCGATCACGGCGCCCAGATCTACGACCTTCCCGACGAGATGGAAGACGCCACCGGCCTCCGATCTGGGGACGTGATCTTGCAGATCAACCGCGTGCGAATATCGACCGCGGAGGACCTGGGTCGCGCCTTCAGCGCGACGGCGGGGGCCGGAGCGGTAACGGTCTGGTTCGAGCGGGCGGGGCGGCTCGGGCGAACCGCGTTCTACGTGAGATAGCCACGGCGACCTGGCGACCGCGCGTATTGCGGGACATAGTGAAGCGGAACGATCACATCGGAGACCGCCATGACCGACTCGATCCGCAAGGTGAGCTACTACTACACCACCATCTCCGACAAGCCCGGGGAAGGCGCCCGGCTGCTCGCGACCCTGAGGAGCGCCGGCGTGAACCTGCTTGCGTTCCACGCGTTCCCGAGCGCGCGCAAGGCTCAGGTGGATTTCGTGCCATCCGATGCCGTGTCGTTCACGGCCGCCGCGAAGGACGCCAAGATCAAGTTGTCGAAGCCGAAAACGGCGTTCCTCATTGACGGCGACGATCGGGTCGGCGCGCTGGCGGGCGTTCTCGCACGGCTCGGCGCGGCGAAGATCAACGTCACGGCGGTGACGGGCGTGACCGCCGGAATGGGGCGGTACGGCGCTATCCTGTGGGTGAAGCAGGCGGCGGCGAGCAAGGCGGCTGCGGCGCTTGGAGCGATGTAGACGTCACGCGACGACGTAGTACGACGACGTAGCACAATGACGTCAGCGAGCCGCCCCGCGACTCAAGGCGTCCGGACCGAATTTCTCGCGCACCTCATCGATCATCCGGGAGATGATCCGGTCGCGCTCGGTTTCGAGCGTGGCATCCGGGGATGACGACTCGAGGAGGGAGAGCTGGCCGTCGCCGCTCGCCGACACGAATTGCGAGAGTGCGACGCCCAGCAGGCGCGCCGGCACCCGCCGGGCCGCGCGGAGGCGCGCCAGAAGCTCGCGGGCCACGGCGTACACCACCCGGTCCGACTCGACGGCCGAACGTAGCGTGCGGCTGGCCTGCCGGGTGGTAAAGTCCGCGTCGCGTAACTTCACGGTCACCGTGCGGGCCAGCAGGCCCGCGTCACGAACATCGGCGCTCGCTCGATCGGCCAGGCTCAACAGCCGGGCAGCGAGGGCGGCGTCGTCGTCCAGATCGGTCGCGAACGTCTCGTCGCGGCTGACCGACTTGGCTTCCCGCACGGCGTGCACCGGCGCCCGATCGATGCCGCGTGCCCGGTCATACAGCCACGTCCCTTCCCGCTCCCCCAGCCACCGGACCAGTGCATCCCGGTCGTGCCGCACGACGTCGCGTACGGTGCGCAGGCCGAACCGCGCCAGGCGCTCCTGAAATTTAGGGCCGACGAACGGGATATCGGCGAGCGCGAACTGCAGCATGAAGTCGGCTTCCGCTCCGGGCGGCACGACGTGCACCCCATCCGCGGAGCAGCCGGGGACGGGCTTCGCGACCCCGGCGGCAAGCTTGGCGATCAGCTTCGAGGTGCCGCCGCCGATCGACAACGAGAGCGCGGTCTCGTTCTTCACGTCCTCACGCATGCGGCGCGCCGTCACGGCGAGCGGCTCGCCGCCGTACAGCTGCTCGGTGCCCGAGAGATCGAGATAGAACTCGTCGCTCGATGCCTGCTCCACCACGGGCGTGAAGCGCCCCAGCACCGCTCCGATTTCGCGACTCTTGTGCGCGCACGTCTCCCACGGCACGGGTACGACCAGCGCGTCCCGACATAATCGCAGCGCTCGCGCCATCGGCATCGCCGAGCGCACGCCATAGGCGCGTGCCTCGTACGACGCGGACATCACCACCCCGCGCCGCTCCGCCGAGCCGCCGACGATGAGCAGGCGCGCCTTACCGGCGCCCTGCGGATCCGCGAGGCGCGCCACGGCCACGTAGAACGCATCGGCATCGGCGAGGAGGATTCGACGGGCCGTCACGGGCGGGGCGCGTTACGTGTCCGGAGGATTTCCTGCACCACCTGCCGCCGCTGCGCAAGATCGAGCAGGGTCAGCTGGTACACCACGTCACTCGCCCCGTTGGGCGCGCCGTCGTAGCGCCCACCCGCCGCCACCGGTCCGATCTCGTGCTCGCCCGCACGGACGAGCCGCAGCTCGTCCACGCGGAGCAGCGGGTAGCGCACCACGCGGGCATCGTTTCGGAACACGATCGTGTCGTGCTGCAGCCGCTCGAGCCGCAGGTTCCATACGATCGTGCCGTCCTTGAGAGTGATCTGCCAGATATCGCTCGTGCCTTGCGTCGGCAGCGAGGGATCGCGGGGAGGATGATCGTGGAACACCTGCGCGAGGATTTTCCGGCGTTCCGCGACCGTGTACAGCGTCAATCGGTACACCGCATCCCCCACCCCGCCGAGGGCGTCACCGAACGTACCGGGCTCATTGGTGCGATGCTCCGACTTCCGCACCAGCCGTAGCTCGTCCACGGCGCCGATGGGAAAGCGATAGGTCGAGTCACTGTGCCGCACGACCAGCGTGTCCCTCGCCAGCCGCACGAGCTGCAGATCCCACAGGATGGCCCCGTTGTTCCGTGTGAGCTGCCAGCGGTCGTCCTGCTGGGCCGCCGCGAATCGTGCCGCGAGAAGCGCGACACTCGCGAGCACCAGCGCCCTCATTGGGCTTCTTTGGGGGCTTTCGTGGTCTCGGGAGCCTTCTTCTTCCGTTTCTTGCGGCGGGCATTGCCGTACGTGCCACGGAAAATCTTGCCGCGCCTGGTGCGAGTATCTCCTTTGCCCATGAACCGTCCTCCGTTGTCCGTGATGCGTGGTTACTGTCCGCCCAGCTTGAGCATGCGCTTGAATTGGTCGGCTGACGCCGGCATCACCGAGAGGCGTCCCATTCGCACCAACCCCAGATCGGCGAACGCGCGGTCCTTCTTAATTTCGGCGAGCGGTACCGGCCGCGGCAGTCTCCCAATCGCCTTCAGGTCCACGACCGCGAGCTTGGGGTCCTTCTGTTTGGGATCGGGATAGGCTTCCGACGCGGCTTCGGCGATCCCGACCACCGCTTTCTCGTCCCCCGTGTGATAGACCAGGACCCGGTCTCCAGGTTTCATCTGTCGCAGGTGCTTGAGCGCGAGGTTGTTCTTGACGCCGTCCCAGACGGCGGTTTTCTGGCGCGCGAGATCGTCGTAGCTGTACGTAGACGGCTCGGTTTTTACAATCCAGTGGCTGGGCATAAAGCAGGTCGGTGGACGTTAGAGGAGGTTAGGGGAGGTTTGGGAAGTTGGTAAGGGTCGGAGCAACCTCCCCGAGCCTCCCCAAACCTCTAGCTAAGCCCATCAGCCCACTCGACAATGGTGCTCACAACCTCCCCCATCACTTCCCCCTCGCTCCGACCCGACTTCGTGAGCACGCGAAACGAGTGGTCTCCGCCCTCCACGAGGTGCAGCGTCGCACGCTCGCCGAGCCGCTTCACGAGCGGCTGCAGCAGCTTGAGAGCGGCGAAGTCGTCCCGGGTGCCTTGAAGAAACAGCATCGGGACTTGCACGTGGGCCAGGTGCTCCGCCCGCTTGTCGTCCGGCCGTCCCGGCGGATGCAAGGGGAAGCCCAGGAACACGAGGCCGCGCACGCCCGGGAGTGGCTCCTCCGCCTGCGCCGTCGAGGTCATCCGGCCACCGAACGACTTGCCGCCCGCCACGAGCGGCAGATCCGGCGCGATGCGGGCCGCTTCCGCCACGGCCGCCCGCACGGTCGCCGCCGCGACGGCCGGGGGATCGGGCCGCCGTGAGCGCCGCTCCATATATGGGAATTGATATCGCAGCGTGGCGATCCCCTGCTCGGCGAGCCGTTGCGAGATCGATTCCAGGAACGGGTGTCGCATCCCCGCTCCCGCGCCATGTGCCAGCACGTAGAGCACCCGGGCGTCCTTCGGCCGGAGCAAGAGCCCCGAGACTTCACCGACACGTAGCTCAGCCGAGGCGATCATTGAGCTGTTCGAGGGCATTCACCAGATCGGGCTGCAGGTCGAGCACCGGCCGCAGGGGATCGTCAGCGAGCTTCTTCATCCGGACCGGCGCGGTCTTGATGGTGAATTTCCTGATGTCCAGCTTCGGCGTGACCTCGCTCCAGGCGAGCGGCATGGACACCGGGGCGCCCGGAAGGGGACGCGCGCTGAACGGCGCGACCAGGAGCCGCCCGTGGCCGTTCTGGACGTAGTCGAGATACACGCGGGCCCCGCGCCTCTCGACCTGGCGCGTAATCGTCGCGATGTCGGGGAGCTCGGCGGCGATCACCCGCGCCAGTAACCCGCCGAGGGTCCGGGCCTGCTCGTAGGTGCACTGCCGGCCGAGGGGCAGCAGGACGTGCAGGCCCGTGGAGCCGCTGGTCTTGATGAAACACGGCAGGCCGATGTCGTCGCACAGAGACTTGGTGGCGCGCGCGATCGTCACGACGTGCTGGAACGGCGCCTCCTTGGGATCGAGATCGAGGATGCACCAGTCGGGCTGCTCCAGCGACGAGATCCGGCTGCCCCAGATGTGCAGCGGAATCGAGGCCATGTTGGCGATGTACAGGAGCGACTCGAGGTTGTCGCACACGAAGTAGCTGATCTCGCGCTGCGTGTCCTCGCTCCAGATTCGTTCCAGCTGCATCCACTCGGGGACAAAGCTCGGCGCGTCCTTCTGAAAGAACGACTTGCCGCCGATGCCGTCTGGATACCGCGTGAGCACCACCGGCCGGTCCTTCAGGTAGGGCAGGAGCCACGGGGAGACGGCGCGGTAGTACTCGATGAGATCGCCTTTGGTGTAGCCCTCCTCAGGCCAGAAGATCTTGTCGAGGTTGGAGAACTTCACCTCGCGGGGAGGGGGGACGAGGGACGGGGGACGGGTCGCTTCATCCGAATCCACCCGTCCCTCCTCTCCCGTCCCCCGTCCCCGTACCGCGATCTCAGATACAGGTTTGTCGTCTCGGAATCGAACGAACACCGGCTGCCGCAGCAGTCCCTCGTTCGTCCACTCCTTGTAGCGGACCTCGGCGACCAGCGTCGGCTCGACCCAGGTGTGACCGTCGGCGCCCCCCGGCACGGGGCCCGTGAACGCCGGCGTCGGGCGGACGCCGCGCTCCAGCATCGCGGTGACTTCCTTCAGCTCCGTCTCGGTGAAGCCGCTCCCGGCGCGCCCGGCGTAGACGAGCTTTCCGTCCTCGTAGGCACCGAGGTCGAGCGCGCCGAATCCCGAGCGCGAACCCTTGGGCCGCGTGAACCCCACGACGACGAACTCGTCCACCCGGTCGGCGCGTACCTTCAGCCAGTTGGGCGAGCGACCGGCGCGGTAGGTGGAGTCCGCCTTTTTCGCGACGATGCCTTCGAGACCGAGCTTCACGACCTGCTCGTACAGCGCTTCGCCATCCTTCTCGAAGTGCTCGATGTACTTGATCGGGCCCACGCGGGGGACGATCTGCTCGAGGAGCGCCTTGCGTTTCTCGAGGGGAAGCGGCCGTACGTCGTACCCCTCGAACGCGAGCAGGTCGAACACGTACAGCACCCCCGGTGAGTCGACCGCGGCGCGGCGCACGTCGAGGGCGCGGTTCACCCGGGCCCGGTTCTGCAGGCGCTGGAAGCTCGGGCGGCCCGCTTGGTCCGGAACCACCAGCTCGCCGTCCAGGATGAACCCTTCGTACGGTAGCGCGGCGAGGGCGCGCGCGATCTCCGGGAACCCGGCGGCGATGTCGTGTCCGTTGCGTGTGATGAGCCGCGCCTCTCCACCCCCTCCTTCCCGCCCCGCCCGCACGCGGTAGCCGTCGAGTTTGAGCTCGAACAGCCATCCGGCCTTCGAGAACGGCTGCTCGCGCGTCTCGGCGAGCATCGGAGCGGCCTCCTCGAGCGTAACGGCCCGGCGCGGTGCCTTGCGGCGCTGGAGCTCCTTCACCACCGGGGCCGCACGGTCCTTTCCCGCCTTCAGCTCCTCGACGGTGAGCCCGGAGAGGACCGATTCCGGCGGAAGCGGAGGAGAGCTGTCCGTGGTGACGAAGCTGTCCTTCTCTTTGATGAGCAGCCATTCCTTCTCGCCCTTCTTGAGCTTCACGAGGGTCCACTTGCCCTTGAGCTTGTAGCCGTGCAGCTCGAAGAGGAGCTTCCCTTTTTTCATCCCCTCGTCGGGGTCCTCGAGGGGCACCCAGCGCCCGCGGTCCCACACGATCACCGCGCCGGCGCCGTAGTTGCCATCCGGGATCACCCCTTCGAAGTCACCGTACTCGAGGGGATGGTCCTCGACGTGGACCGCCAGCCGCTTGTCGGCGCGATTGGGCGAGGGTCCCTTCGGCACCGCCCACGACGTGAGGACGCCGTTCATCTCGAGGCGAAGATCCCAGTGGAGCCGCCGGGCCGCGTGCATGTGCACCACGAAGAGGCCCCCCGGAGCGGGGGCGGGGGCGGGGGGGCGGGCGCCGGGCTCCGGTGTGCGGTCGAGCGAGCGTTTCGCGCGATACTTGCCGAGGGGATCGGGTTGGGGCTTCCGTTTTACGCCCATGGGAGTGAAATCTTAACCCACTATGAGCGCACATCCCATCGGGTCGGCGACCCTCTCGTTCGGGCTGGTTTCCGTGCCGGTCAAGATGTTCTCGACCGGCGAGGCCTCAGCGGCCATCTCCTTCAACTGGCTCCATAAGAAGGACGGGTCCCGGCTCAAACAGCAGTACGTCTGCGCCAAGGACGGCGCAAAAGTCGAGAAGGATGAGATGGTGAAAGGCTACGAGTTCTCGAAGGGGCAGTACGTGATCTTCACCCCAGAAGAGCTCAAGTCCCTGGAGGAGAAGTCCACCAACGCGATCGAGGTCGCGGAGTTCGTTCCCGCCAAGCAGGTCGACCGGGTATTCGTCGAGAAGTCGTACTTCCTCGGACCCGACAAGGGCGGCGAACGGGCATATCGGCTGCTCACGGAGGCCCTGAAGCAGACCGGGCGCGTCGCGGTGGGTCAGTACGCGGCGCGGGGCAAGCAGTACGTCGTGTCGGTCAGACCGGAGCAGGACGGCCTGGTCATGGAGCAGCTGCGCTATGCCAACGAGGTGCGCCGCATCGACGACGTGCCCATCCCCAAAGTCGACGTGAAGAAGCCCGAGCTAACGCTGGCCGTGCAGCTGGTGGAGCAGGCCTCGTCGGAGGCGTTCAAGCCCGAGAACTACGAAGACAACGTCCGCAAGCGGGTCCTCGAGCAGATCCAGCGCAAGGTGGAGGGCAAGGAGATCACCGAGGAGCCGGCCGAAGCGCCGAAGACGCAGATCATCGACCTGATGGAGGCGCTGAAGGCGAGCCTCAAGACCAAGGGCGGAGCAGGCGGAAGCGAGCGGAAGCCCGCGAAGCGGGTCGAGCAGAAGCCCGGTGCGAAGGCCGCCACCGCGCCCGCCGCCAAGCGGAAAGTCGGAGGTGCGCGAGGCTAGCCATCCGGCATGAAGGGATACACCTCCCGAGACGTCGCCAGGCTGTTGGGACTGACCGTCGCGCAGGTGCGGGGATTCGCGCGCGACGGTTTTTTGTCGCCCTCTACTGCACGCGGTCGGCGGACCCTGCAGTTCTCATTTCAGGACTTGGTCGTACTTCGAACCGCCAAAGCCCTCGTCGGCGCCCGCATCCCCCCCCGCCGCATCCGCCGCGCCCTCAAGAAGCTGCGACAACAGCTGCCGCGCGGGCGCTCGCTCGCGGAGTTGCACATCGCGGCGGAAGGCGACCGGATCGTGGTGCGCGACGGCTCCACGGCGTGGAATCCCGAGTCGGAGCAGACGCATCTCGATTTCGCGGTGTCGGAGCTGGCGACGCGAGCGGCGCCGATCGCGCGGCGGGCCGCTCAGGCGGCGCGGGCCGCTGAAGGCGAGTTGGATGCGGAGGACTGGTACGAGCTGGGACTCGAGCTCGAGGCGGTGGACCCCGACGAGGCGCGGGACGCGTATCGGCGCGCCCTGGAGCTCGAGGCGCATCACGCCGACGCCCACGTCAACCTCGGCAGGCTGCTGCACGAGGAGGGCCTGGTAGAGGAAGCCGAGCGGCATTACCGGCTGGCACTGCGTGAGGATCCGGAGCACGCCACTGCCGCGTTCGATCTGGGAATCGCGCTCGAGGATCTGGGTCGTCCGAAGGATGCGATCGAAGCGTACCGCACGGCGCTCGCCACGGATCCGCGGCTGGCGGATGCGCACTACAACGTGGCCCGGCTGTACGAGCGGGTCGGGAAGAAGGCCGCCGCCTTACGGCATTTGTCGATCTATCGACGGCTCACGCGGGAGGGATGATGGAGCTGCTCGCCCCGCGGCTCGCGGCGTACCTGGATGAACTGGTACCGCCGCGGCCCGCACGCCTGGCCGAACTCGAGGTGGAGGCCCGGCGCACCGATTTCCCCATCATCGGGCCCGCCACCGGCCAGCTCTGCTACCTGCTCGCGCGGCTCAGCGGTGCACGGCGGGTGTTCGAGCTGGGCTCCGGGTTCGGTTATTCGACGGCGTGGTTCGCCCGCGCAGTAAAGGAGAACGGCGGCGGGACGGTGCACCATGTCGTATGGGACGCGGATCTGTCCCGCCGGGCTCGCGAGAACCTCAGCGCCCTCGGCCTGGCCGATGTCGTGCAGTTCCACGTTGGAGAGGCCGTAGCCGCGCTCGAGGGCGTCAACGGGTCCTTCGATCTCGTCTTCAACGACATCGACAAGCAAGACTATCCCAAGGCCCTGGACGTCATCGTGACGAAGCTCAAGCCGGGCGGCCTCCTGTTGGCAGACAACCTGCTGTGGGGGGGACGGATCTTCAACAAGCGCGACCGGAGTCGGGCCACGCGGGGGATCCGAGAGTTCACGCGCCGCGTGCAGGCGGACCCACGATGGACCAGCACGGTGATCCCGATCCGTGACGGGCTGCTCGTGGCCCACCGGAGGTAAAGGCTCATGGCTCCCGCTACGAAGGTCCTCGTCATCGATGACGACCAGACGTTCACCACCATGGCGACGTCGCTGCTCCGCACCGCGGGCTACAAGCCCCTGGTCGCATTCGACGCGATGCAGGGGTTCATGTTCGCCCAACGGGAGCAACCCGGGCTCATTCTGCTCGATTTGAGCATGCCCGCGGGCGGGGGTATGCAGCTGCTCGACAAGCTGCGGCATTCGTCCAAGACACAGAACGTCCCGGTGATCATCGTGACCGGCACCGGCGGGCCGGCGGTCGAGGCCGATGCGAAGGCCAAGGGGGCGGCAGCGGTGATGCGGAAGCCGGTGGACTCCAAGGCGTTGGTCGACCTGGTGAAGCAGGTGCTCGGCTAGGCTCATCCGGCCGCTCCCAAGCCGGTGCTGGACCCCGGCCCATAACGGAGTTCAGTCGGTGAGCATCCCGGCGAACTCCTGCGCCAGCTTGGGACCGATCCCCGATTCTTCGTGCTTGAAGAAGATGAAGGCGTCGGCCCAAGCCTGCCCCAGCTCCCGTACTCTCCCCGCCCACTCTTCCAGGTCTGGCTGCTTGTAGCCCTCGTCGCGGAGTCGCATGTAGCCGAAGTCCGCCGTGGCGACGAGGGGGGTGTGTTTCTCCTCGGTGTCCGCGACGCACAGCGCGGCATTCGCCACGCGCAGCGCCTGATACACCTCGTCGGTGAACCACGACTCGTGCCGGAACTCCCAGGCACACCGCAGGTCCGCCGGAAACTGGGTGAGGAGATCGTTCATCCGGTCCAGGTCCTTCTTGAAGTTCGGCGGAAGCTGAAACAGGATCGGACCGAGCTTCGGCCCCAGCTTGCGCGCCGTCTCGAGAAAGAAGCGGAGCGGGTCGTCCACGTCCCGGAGCCGCGCGATGTGAGTGATGCGCTGCGGCGCCTTGAGGACGAACGTGAAGGCGGCCGGTGTAGCAGCATCCCAGCCCGCCACGGTCTTGGCATTCGGCATCCGATAGAACGTGTAGTTGACCTCCACAGTCCCGAGGCGCTGGGCGTAGTACTCGAGCATCTGCGACTCCGGCAGCTTCGGCGGGTAGAACGACCCCTTCCACTCCGGGAAGTTGTACCCCGAGGTGCCGACACGAGCGTTCATGCGACCCACACGGTCTTCACGTTCACGAACTCCCGCAAGCCGTACTCCGACAGCTCGCGGCCGTAGCCCGAACGCTTTACGCCCCCGAAGGGGAGACGCGGATCCGACTTGACGAGCCCGTTGACGAACACGCTTCCTACGTCGATGTCGCGGGCGATGCGCTCGCCGCGCGTCGGATCCGCCGTCCAGACCGAGGCGCCGAGCCCATAGGCGGAGGCGTTGGCGATGCGGATCGCCTCGACCTCGTCCCGTACCCGGATCACCGCCGCCACGGGGCCGAAGGTCTCCTCGTCGAACGCAGGGCTCCCGGGCTGCACTGCGTCCAGGACGGTCGGTGGATAGAAGGCGCCCGGCCCGTCCGGGACCCGTCCGCCCAGGACGAGCCGGGCGCCCCGCTGGACCGACGACTCCACCTGGCGCTGGAGATTGTCGCGCAGGTCGCGGCGCGCCTGGGGGCCGATCTGGGTGCCGGCGTCGAGCGGATCGCCCACCCGATACGCCCGCATCGTCTCGGTGAAGAGCTCGAGGAACTCGTCGGCCACCCGCTCGACGACGATGAACCGCTTCGCGGCGATGCAGCTCTGGCCGCTGTTCTGTAGGCGTGCCTCGGCGGCGACGGTCGCAGCGCGGGACACGACCGCATCCTCGAGCACGATGAACGGGTCACTGCCACCCAGCTCGAGCACGGTCTTCTTCAGGTGGTGGGCAGCCTGCTCCCCTACGACGCTGCCGGCCCGATCCGAGCCCGTGAGGGTGACGGCACGCACGCGGGGGTCGACGATCACGCGCGCCGCCCCCTCGTTCTGCAGCAGCACCGACTGAAACAGCCCCTCGGGCAGACCGGCATCCTTCCACAAGCGCTCGATCTCCACAGCGCAGCGCGGCACGTTGGGCGCGTGCTTCAGCACGCAGGCGTTTCCGGCCGCGAGCGCCGGCACGGCGAAGCGGAACACCTGCCAGAACGGGAAATTCCACGGCATGATCGCGAGCACGACTCCCAGGGCATCGAACCGGATGTAGCTCCGGGAGGCATCCGTCTGCCGCGGCACGTCGGCCAACATCGCGGACGCGTGCTCCGCGTAATAGTCACACGCCCACGCGCACTTCTCGGCCTCGGCCGCACCTTGCTCGAGGGGCTTCCCCATCTCGAGGGCCATGAACCGCGCGTAGCTCTCCTTCCGGTCCCGCAGCAGCCGCGCCGCCGCGCTCAGGGGCGCGACGCGCTGCGCGACCGGCCGCCGGCTCCAGTCGCGCCATTCCGTATCCGCGCGCGCGAGGATCCGATCGACCTGTGGCGGCGCCGTCTCCTCGAAACGCTCCAGCACCGTGCCCGTCGCGGGGTTGATCGACTGCAGGCTCACTTGATGACCTCCGGCCGATCGCGCGCTCGATCGACCGTGCATACGAAGCCGAGCGGCTCATCCCCCGTCGCGCGGAACTGGTGCGCCACGCCGGGCGACACGTAGACGCAATCGAACGGCGCGATGTCGAAGGCGCGCTCACCGAGCGTCACGCGGCCCCTGCCCCGAATCACGACCACGGCGTGCGGATGCTGGTGCCGCTCGAAGGTCGAATAGCCGCCCGGTTGGATCTCGAAGTATCGGGTGACGAAGCTGAACGGCTCCTCGCCCGCGCCCTCGCCCAGCAGGGTCTGGCGGGTCACGTCGCGATAGGGCACGTCGCCAGTCTTGTACTCCCGCATTGGGACACCGGCCCACCGGAATGCGCTGAACTTGAGGACCTTCGATGGATCATCCATGTGCATGTGCCTTTACCGCGCCGACCAGCCGCTGTGCCGCCGCGGCCGGGTCGGATTCCGCGTACAGGCTGCTGCCGAGGAGAAAGATCGTGTCCGGGCCGTACCGCTCGATCCAGTGCGGCACGCGCGCGGCGTCGATCCCACCTGCGGGCACCGGGAACGCGGGTGCCACGGGGCCGAGCGGGCGGCGCAGCCGCGCGTTGATCGCGTCGCAAACGCTCTCCGAGAACGTAAACCGCCCTCCCACGTTGGGATAGATCACGGCGTCGCTCCCCACGAGCCGAAACAGGTCGCCCAACAGCACGGCGGGGGCGATCCCGTGGTGCGGGTGAAAGAACGCGCCTGCGAGCGACGGATGTGACATGATCGCGAGACCCGCGTCGTCCCCGGCGGCGAGGGCGCGCACGGCGCCAAGACCCGCCGGAAGCGCGTTCACCACGACGCCACGGCAGCCCGCCCGGCGCGCCAGCACCGCCCGCTCGGACATCTCGAGGGGAGCGCTGGTGACGTTGGGGAAGTACAAGGCGCGCCCGCCCGTTTCGCGGTTGGCCGCGGCCACCGCCTCCTGACAGCGCGCGACGCGCTCGCGAAACGGTGCGGACGGCTGGTCCGACAGGCTGTGGTCGTCCTTGATGATGTCGATCCCGGCGCGCGCGAACCCACGGGCGACGCCGGCGAGCTGCACCGGTGAAAGCCCCAGCGGCTTGAGCGCCGCGCAGAGGAGCGGCCGGTCGTGCACGCCCGCGAGCTCGCGCACACCCCGGATGCCGAAGCGCGGGCCGCCCAGCGCCGTGAGCAGGTCAGGCGGCCATTCGACGTCGGCGATCAGGATCCCGGATTTGAGCGAGATGTTGCCGAATAGCAGGTTCAGGAGCTGCGGGATGTCACCGCACACTGTCGCCGGATCGAACGAGATGACGGCGCGAGAACGGCCACGCCCCAGCGACACGACCGATTCGACGTGGCCGGCGATGCGCTCCCCCACGTCCGGAGACACCGACGCCGCCGGCAGCTCGACCGTCTGCTCGAAGGCAATGTCGCGCGCCCGCACCGCCGCAACGCGGCTCGAGCAGGCGAGATGGTATGTCACGCGCAGGCGCATGGTGATCGCGGTCACGTGGTCAAGAGTTCTCGGAGCGCCGCAAAGCGCCCGACTCTGCGAGAGCGGGGGCGCGGCGTGTTTGCTCCACCCGATCCTCCTATCCTTATAGCACCGGCCGACTTGTCTCGCACGTCCGGCACGGGCACGCCGCTTGCGACCCCCCTCCCGCAGGGGCCGCACGGCGCGGCCGACCAGGAGCGACGCATGACACACCCATGGCAACCCGGTGATCCGGGGGACGACGAGCTCGAGCGGCTGTTCGCGGCAGAGCGCGAAGCCTGGCGCGGCGACCGCCACGCGAGCAACGAGCCGTGGTGGGGCGACGAGCACGATCAAGCCTGGCGTGGCCAGGAGCACTTCGCCGAGTGGCCGGAGGCGTCGGCGGGCCCCGAATACTGGATGTACAAGCGCGCCGCGGAAGAGTAGACCGCGCCCCTAAGCGCGCTCTTAGCCCCGCTCCGAAGCCCGGCCCGTCCCAACTCGGACGAGCCGGGCCTGCTGTTTCGATACCGCCTTGCGCGCGCCCCCGATCTCGGCGTATGGTCACCGCTCTGCCGTCCCTGACCGTGACCCCTTCGCGACAACCTTTGGGGGTGAGCCGTGAGTTGGACTGTGCTGGCGGTGGTCGTTTCGCTCGTCCCAGGTGGCGACAGCCTTTCGGGTCGGGTGCTGGATCCGGACGGCCGTGCCATCGCGGGCGCGACCGTCGTCGTGGTCGAGCTGCATCGAGTTGCGGCGACCGCAGCGGACGGCGGCTTT
>WNFW01001402.1_pt1 | contig 22348 bp, 20 predicted proteins | sample 5400131 | NCBI WGS metagenome assembly WNFW01 (sample SAMN13153362, study PRJNA577476) | soil metagenome | isolation source: 20 cm soil or saprolite under grassland replicate 1 | place: USA:California | collected 2016-06-15 | reverse complement strand
TGAAGGTGTCGAGCTTTACAATAAAACGCTCGGCGTGATTGGTATGGGCAGAATTGGAAGCGAGCTGAGCCGGCGCGCGATTGTCTTTGGCATGCGCGTGATTGCTTATGATCCCTATCTCTCGGCCGCGCGCGCGCGCGGGTTGCCAGTGGAGCTCGTCGAAGAGCTGGATGATCTGCTGGCAAATGCGGATTTCATTTCGTTGCACACCCCGCTCACGAACGAAACGCGTCACCTTCTCGACACGGCGCGCATTTCAAAAACGAAACCCGGCGTGCGCATCATCAATTGCGCGCGTGGCGGTTTGATCGACGAAGCGGCGCTGGCGAGTGCGTTGCAAGACGGACATATCGCGGCGGCGGCTCTCGACGTATTTGAGATCGAACCGTTGCCCGAAGATTCGCCACTTCGTGCCGCACCGAATTTGATTTTGACGCCGCACCTCGGCGCTTCGACCGCTGAAGCGCAGGAAAGTGTCGGAATCGAAATTGCGCAATCGATCCGCGCCGCGCTGCTTGAAGGGACAATCCGCAACGCGGTCAACATGCCGAACCTCGATGCCAAAACATTGTCGGTCATCGGCCCGCATCTTCGCTTCGGCGAGAAACTCGGCCGGTTTCTTTCGCAAGTTGCGCCGCGACGCGTGGATGAATTGAAAATTAATTACAGCGGAAAAGTCAACGAGCTCGACACCGGACCAATCACGCGCGCGGTACTGAAAGGTTTTCTCCAAAGCGCGGGCGGTGCGGATATCAACGAGGTGAACGCGCCCGCGTTCGCCGAAAGCCTCGGATTAAAGGTGACCGAAACGCGATTGAGCGCGGCCGGCGATTATACCGATCTGGTGGAGTTGTCCGCCGCGGCGGAAGGAAAAACCGTTTCGGTCGGTGGCGCATTTTTCGGCGCGACGCCGCGAATTGTCAGCGTCCACAGCCGCCCGGTTGAAGCGCGACCGCATGGCGTCATTCTTGTTCTGGAAAATACCGATCGCCCGGGAATCGTCGGTCGTATTGGCACATTGCTCGGCGAACACAACGTCAACATCGCCACTATGTCGTTGAGTCGAAATCAAGCCGGCGGTACCGCGTTGACGATTTTGAATTTGGATAACGCGCCGGGCGAGCAGTTGTTGCAGGAGATCCGCGCCAGCGGCGACATTCATTCTGCTCAAGTCATTCAGTTGTGAGCGGCTGAATCGAACCACGAATAAACACCAATCTCAGAACGGCTCAGTTTAATTTGTGTCCATGAGTGTTCATTTGTGGTTAATCCGATGTCGATCTTAGCGGGAGATAATTCTAAGACGTGGATCGGTGTGATCGCGGTCACGGCGATTGCGGGAGTTCTCTATTTCCTGACCGCAGCCCGTGACATTGTCGTCGGCGATTCACCGGAATTGATTATGGCCGCGGTGACCTTGGGCGTAGCACACGCGCCGGGTTATCCGCTCTTCACGATGCTTGGACATCTTTTTAGTCTGCTCCCGTTCGGCTCGATCCCGTTCCGCGTAAATTTACTTTCGGTCGTATGCGACGCGCTCACCATTGGCGTCGTCTATTTCAGCGCGTTCCGTCTCACGCGATCGCAACTTGCCGCTGCTGTTGCAGCGTTGCTTCTTGCGGTCGATCCGATTTTTTGGGAATGGTCGCTCGCCGCCGAAGTGTTCCCTCTCAATAATCTACTCGCCGCGGTGTTGATTCTGTTGCTGGTATCATGGCACCAACAGCCGGAACGCAGCGCTTTCTTGATCGCTGCATTTTTTGTAGCCGGACTCGCGCTCACAAATCACCAAACGATCGTACTCCTGGGACCGGCGTTTTGTTTTGTTTTGTGGCAGCGCCGGTCGATTTTATTCGCGCGGCCCTCTCTTCTCGCGATCGGTGCAGCGGTATTTGTCGTTGGACTCTTGCCTTACCTGTATGTGCCATGGGCGGCGGCGCATCATCCTGCCCACAACTGGGGCAACGTCTCTTCCTTTCACGATCTCCTTCGTCTTATCGCGCGCAGAAGTTACGGATCCAAACTGGTGACCACTCCTGGTTATACTGGTGGGCCACCTTGGGATCGACTGGCGGCGCTTTTCATTTCGTTCGGACCGGTCGCTGGATTGCTGACCGTTTTAGGAGCGATCCAAGCTTTTCGGCGAACACGCTGGTATTTCTGGTTCAGCCTGGTCGCGTTCGTTTTTACCGGTCCATTTTTTATTTGGATCACCGATCTGAATCTCAGCGCTGCGCCGTCCGCGTTGTTCGTCTTGCAGCGGTTTTTTCTGCTCTCGCACATTGTGCTGGCGCCGCTGATTGGGTTTGGCGTTCTCGCTCTCGCCCAATTCGTTGCCCGATCTACCTCCGCCACGGCATTGAGGGCTTTATGTCTCGTCGCCGCCGCTTGTCTCGTCGCCGCCGCGATCATGGCGGCGACAAACTATCGACGAATTGATCAGAGCCAAAATTTGATCGCCCGTCGCTTTGCTCAAGATGTGTTCAACACCACGCCCCCAGGTTCAGTTCTCCTGGTCAATGGAGACGGTCTCGCTTTTCCGCTCATGTATCTCCAACAAGTCGAGAACATCGGCAACGAGACCACTCTTGTCGTAGTTCCACTTCTGCTCGGCGATTGGTACGTCCGGCAGTTGCGAGAACAACATCCCGAACTGGTCGTTCCTTTCGATCGCTACGATCCTCAGAGCAACAACATGAAGATTTTCGTGGAGGCCAATTCGAGCCGCACGATCGCAATCGCTGGTGCGATTGGGAATGATCACAGCCTCGACTTGGATTTTTGGCCGTACCAACAAGGCTTGCTGATCATTGCGATGCCGAAATCGCAGGACGTGCCGCTGGATATGTTGCTCGCGCAGAACGAACAACTGCTCGGTCGTTGTCATCCTCCGGCGCCGGGCTCGGTTCGCGCGAACACATTCGAAGCGGACATCCTTAACGTCTACGCTTATCCGGCGTTTACTATCGCGGCCACCTGTGAGCGCGCCGGCTTGAAAGCAGAAGCGCGAACCTGGTACGAGCGTGCGCTCGCGATCAATCCACAATTTTCACAAGCACGGCAAGCGCTGGCCCGAGTGGAACATTGATTTTGTAGGGGAAGCCGCCGGCTTCCCACGGGACGACAACGTCGTCCCCTACAGTTTTGATTCGCCGCAAGACGCGGATGTTGATTCGGATGTCGAGCCGCACATCATGACGTCATGGCAGTATCGGGAAGAATCCAAGTCATTGCCGCCTTTGCCGCACTCTATCTGATCTGGGGCTCGACTTATCTCGCAATTCTTTTCGCCATCCAATCCATCCCGCCATTCTTGATGGCGGGCGCGCGTTTTCTTCTCGCCGGGCTGATCATGTTCGCGATCGCGCGAACCCAAGGTCCGCTGAGATCGACCTCGGCCGAGTGGCGAACGGCGCTGGTCGTCGGTGCGTGTCTGTTGTTAGGCGGAAACGGCGGCGTAACGCTCTCGGAAAAGTTTATCGAATCGGGGCTCGCCAGTCTGATTGTCGCGACTGTCCCGATTTATATCACTTTGCTCGGTTGGTTGTCCGGCATGACTCCACGTCCGACACCAATTGTTTGGGTCGGACTGGCCGGCGGATTTTCGGGCGTTGCGATTCTGCTGGGTCCTGCATTACGACTTTCCGCCGGTGATCATCCCGCGATCGGGATGTCGATCTTGCTCTTGTCGTCGTTCATCTGGTCGGCGGGTTCGCTTTATTCGCGCACTGTAAAGCATGCCGCGTCGCCATTTCTGGGCGCTGCCCAACAAATGTTCTGCGGTGGTCTCCTTTTGATGCTCGTCGGATTGTTTGCCGGTGAATCAAAAAAAATCCATCCCGGCAACATTACGACTTTGTCGTTAGGCGCGTTCGCTTATCTCGTGTTAATCGGAGCGATCGTCGGTTATACCGCTTACTTTTGGCTGCTGCGCCATTGCGATCCGGCAAAAGTGGCGACCTACGCCTATGTCAATCCGATCGTGGCCGTTTTGCTCGGCGCCTTGTTCGCCCATGAAGCGGTAACGTTGCGCACGTTGCTCGCTGCGGCATTGATCATCGGTTCAGTCGCACTCATTATTACAATCCAACAGCTCAAAGCGAAAACGCTGCCGCCAATTACGGCCGCGATCGAGACCGAGTGCGGACGATGAAAACTGGAAGCATACTCGTGAAATCTTTACCTCTCCCTTTGCCAAAGGGAGGGATGAAGGCGAGGGATTACTGTTGATTTCGCCGAACGAACACGAAAGGTTTGATATTCGACTCCTCACCCTCCCCTCTCCTCAATCGAAGAGGAGAGCGAGCCTTCCGGATGGCGAACTTGGCGACCGGGAAACCATAGCGGCTTAGGCTTTAATCGAAACCATGGCCAGCGATTCACACGATCGACCCGCCTCCGCCGAAGCTACGGCGGGCAGGCGGGAGACAGTCGAAGTAGTAAAGCGCAACTGGCGCGCTGAAGTCGAGACCGCGCACGCTTATCGCGCTCTCGCCGGTCGCGAACCGGATGAGAAACGCAAAGGAATTCTTCTTCGGATGGCGGAAGCGGAGGAGCGTCATGCGCAGCGCTGGGCAGAAAAACTGGCCGATCTCGGCGAGCCAATTCCGACAATTCCCGATTCGTTCGGGCGGCGTTTACAACGATGGTTGGACCGTGCGCTCGGAACCGAGATCGCGATTCGCCGAATGGAAGCGGCCGAAGAAAAACATGAAGCTGCGTTTCGCGATCAGCGAGAGCGCGTTCTCGCCGGCGAACATGATGTGAAAGATTTTCTCCGCGAAAGCGCGGTCGAAGAAAAAGCACACGCGCGCGCGCTCCAGACGATGGTGCCGCAACTCGGACCTCGCACGGTGCTGGACACCATTTTAAAGCGCGAACGCTGGCACGGCCGCGGTGGCAGTTGGGTGGCGGACGCAATTTATGGCGTGAACGACGGCCTCGGCGCAGTGTTTGGAATTGTTTCGGGCGTCGCCGGAGCGACCAACAACCAGCAACATTATATTTTGATTTCAGGCCTCGCTGGGATGATCGCCTCGAGTCTATCGATGGGCGCGGGCGCTTATCTCGCGGTTAAAAGCGAAGCCGAAGTTTACCAAGCGGAGATTGCACGCGAAAAAGCCGAGGTCGAAGAAAACCCCGAAGAAGAGATCGAGGAAATGTCGCTTTTCTATCAACTCCAGGGATTCAGTCCGGAAGAAGCGCAACGCATGGCCGAACGATTGGGCGAAAATCCTGATCGGCTCGTGCAAGCGATGGCGCAGAGCGAACTTGGACTTTCCGAGCATCGTTTTCCATCGCCATGGAAATCTTCCGCTTCGGCGGCAATTTCCACCGCAATCGGCGCGTTCATTCCGATTATTCCTTTTTTCTTCATGAGCGGAATCGCGGCCGTTGTTTGGGCTTTTGCGATCAGCATCGTCGCGCATTTCGCCGTCGGCGCGGTAAAATCGCTGATCACGCTGCGCTCCTGGTGGGCGTCGGGATTGGAAATGACAATGGTCGGCGTAATCGAAGCCGCGGTGACATACGGTTTAGGTCTGGCGTTCGGCGCGATTAGTTAGCGTCGACATTGCGCTGCGAACGTGTCCCAAAACTGGGCAGCAGAATCCCATTCTTGGGACACTTGCCGAAAGCGAAAATTTCGGAGCGACCAATAAAACGCTGATCAGAAGCAGCTTGTAGCGACGAGGTGCGTTTGGCATATGCTTTGCATATTGATGCGGCGCGACCATTCTGTCCTGCATCGCTTCGGTTCAACCTCATATGCATCTACGTTTTATTTTTCTCTTCACTATTGGCGCCGTTCTGGTTCCACCGGTGGTATTCGCTCAAGAACAAAACGCCCCAACGCTCGATGAGCTGGTCGCGAAAAATATCGAAGCCAAGGGCGGTGCGGACGCATTGGGCGCGCTGCAATCGGTTAAAGTTACCGGCAAATTGCTGGTGAATGAGGGCCAGCTTCAGCTTGGTTATACCGAAACGAAAAAACGACCGGGTGAAGTCCGCTCGGAAGCGACGTTGCAAGGGATGACAGCAGTTCAGGCTTACGACGGCAAGGAAGGTTGGAGGATTTCGCCCTTTCAGGGCCGTAAGGATCCGGAAAAGATGTCGGCCGACGATGCGAAGCCATTGATTGAAGATGCCGAAATCGACGGACCGTTGGTGGACTGGAAAGCGAAGGAGAGCACCCTGGAATATCTCGGGCGGGAGGATGTTGACGGAACATCGGCCTACAAAATCAAAGTGGTGCGTAAAAATGGGGATGTGAATTTTGTCTATCTCGATCCTGACCACTTTCTGGAAATTCGCATTCTAACTCAGCGGATCAGACACGGTGCCCAGGAAGAAGTGGAAACGGACGTCGGCGATTACGAAAAAATCGGCGGCGTGTTCATTCCATTTTCGATCGAAGAGGGGCGCAAAGGCGATCCGGACAAACAAAAAACCGTCATTGAAAAAGCGGAAGCCAACGCGCCGGTGGATGACGCAATCTTTCATTTCCCGGCATCGGCTTCGAAATAACTACTTCCATGTCTAAACTTTGCCTAACGACTGCGCTTTTTTGTTCGTTATTAATTTCCGCGCGAGCGGAGGAGGCTCCATTTAGCTCCGCCACCATTTCCGGTCTGGGCGCGCGCAATATCGGTTCGGCTGCGATGAGCGGACGCATCTCGGCGATTGCGGGAACGAAGGAGCCTTCGGGAAAAATTACGCTTTTTGTCGGTGCCGCCAGCGGAGGCGTTTGGAAATCCGATGATGGCGGAACCCGATATCGCCCGGTTTTTGACGAACAGTCTGTCCAATCCATCGGCGCGATCACGATTGATCCCAACAACAACAAAAATGTCTGGGTTGGAACCGGCGAATCATGGACGCGCAACAGCGTGTCGATCGGCGACGGAATTTATAAATCGACCGATGGAGGCGAAACCTGGAACCACGTTGGTTTGGAAAAATCGGAGCGCGTTGCTCGAATCGCAGTTACTCCCGGAAAGAGCGACACTATTTTTGCGGCCGTGCCAGGCGCGCTCTGGAGCGATTCGTCGGATCGCGGTCTCTATAAAACAAGCGATGGCGGCAAAACCTGGAAACAAGTTCTTAAGGGAGCGAATCTTTCAACCGGCTGCACCGACGTCGCGATCGATCCGACAAACGCGAACACGATGTTTGCCTGCCTGTGGGATTTTCGCCGCAAAGGCTGGGAATATCGATCTGGTGGCGACGGACCGGACAAACCTTCCGCCAGCGGGTTGTTTCGTTCAAACGACGGCGGCGAGACTTGGACAGAAGTTACTCCTGAAGCCAATAAAGGCTTTCCGAAAAAGCCATACGGTCGGCTCGCGATTGCGATCGCGCCGTCAAACCCGAAACGGGTCTATTGCCTGGTTGAATCGCCGGAGAGCGCGCTGTTCGTTTCCGATGATGGCGGCGCAACTTGGGAGAAGCGAGACAAAAGCAATTGGGTGGTGTGGCGGCCGTTCTATTTCGCGCGGCTAGTTGTCGATCCGAAAAATCCCGACCGCGTTTTCAAGCCGGATGGCGCGCTGGTTTTGAGTGAAGACGGCGGCAAGAGTTTCGCGGTCGTCGGCGGCTTTCAGGGAAGCCACGGGGACACGCACGATGTCTGGATCGACCCAACCAATCCGGAAACGGTCTTTGCCGGAGACGATGGCGGGATGTGGTATTCCTACAATGGCGGGAGCAAATGGTGGAAAGGCGAAAATCTTCCGGTCTCGCAATTTTATCATGTGAGTCTCGATAGTGAGGACCCTTATCGAGTTTACGGCGGGCTCCAGGATAACAGTTCGTGGGTCGGCGATTCTCAATATCCCGGCGGGATCACGAACCATCAGTGGGAAAATATGTATAACGGTGATGGCTTCTGGATGTTCCCCGATCCAGCCGACCCCGATTACATTTATGCGGAGTATCAAGGCGGCGAGATCGGGCGCGTGAATCGCAATACGCACGAAGCGCGCAACATCAAGCCGCGTCCAAATTACAACGAGAAGCTCCGTTACAATTGGAACACGCCGATCGCACTCTCGCCGAACGAGAAAGGAACCGTTTACATCGGCGCGCAGTTTTTATTTCGCTCCCGCGATCACGGCCAGACCTGGGAGCGAATTTCGCCCGATCTAACCACGAACGATCCGGTAAAACAGAAGCAGGAACAATCGGGCGGCGTCACCGTGGACAATTCGTCGGCAGAAATGCACACCACGATTTATTCGATCTGTGAATCGCCCAAGGACAAAAATTTGATCTGGGTCGGGACCGATGATGGCGACCTCCAACTCACGCGCGACGCCGGTAAAACCTGGACAAACGTTGTCGGGAACGTTCCCGGCCTCCCAAAAAATTCGTGGGTGAGCTGGGTCCAAGCCGGCAACTTCGATGCGGCCACCGCCTACGCCGCGTTTGATCGACATACATTCGGCGACATGGCGCCGTACGTTTTTCGCACGACTGACTACGGTAAAACCTGGACATCGCTGGTCAGCCCGCAGGACGGAAAAAGTGTTCTCGGATATGCGCACGTGATCAAAGAAGATTTGGAAAAACCGGATCTGCTGTTCCTTGGGACGGAGTTTGGTCTTTGGATATCGATGGATGGCGGGAAAAGCTGGGCCCAATTCAAAGGCAACCATTTTCCAGCGGTGGCGGTCCGGGATTTGGCGATTCAACCACGCGAGAACGATCTTGTGCTCGCCACCCACGGCCGCGGCATTTGGATTGTGGACGACATCGTTCCGCTGCGCGGCCTGACGAACGAGCTAATATCGCAGGAAGTTGCATTCGTTTCGGCCAGACCTGTGCAGCAACGGATTGAAGGCAGTGGAGGCTGGGCTAATGGCGACGCGGTATTCGTCGGCGACAATCCGCCGGATGCCGCGGTCATCACCTACTATCAGCGGACGCGTCATCTTTTTGGAAAACTGAAGATCGAAATTCTCGATTCAACCGGACGCGTCATCGATGAAGTTCCGGCGAGCAAACGGCCGGGTTTGAACCGTGTGACTTGGAGCATGCGCGAGAAACCGCCTCGGGTTCCGCCGGCAGCACAAATTGCCTTTGCCAGTAGCCGCGGACCTCGCCTCGTTCCAGGCGATTACACCGTGCGGCTGACGAAAGCCGGAAAAGCTTATGAAACGAAGCTGACGATCGCTTTGGATCGGCGTGCAAAATTCACGCGGGAAGATCGCAAGGCGCAGTACGACGCGGCCATGAAAGTGCATGCACTTTTTAACGACGAAAGCGCGTTAATGGATCGGATTTTGTCTTTGCGACGCGACGTCGGCAAAACGGGTTCCGCCCTTCCGGAAAATGACGCACTAAAGAAGAACGTCAAAGCCTTCGATGACAAAATCGAAAACGTCCGCAAGAAGATCGTCGCGACCAAAGAAGGCGGCGCGATCACCGGTGAAGAACGGCTGCGCGAGCACACCGACCAACTTTACGGCGCGCTTCTGAGCTACGAAGGCAAGCCGGGCGATTATCAAATCGCTTATACCGACGCCCTGCGCCGGGAATTGGGAGACGTCACCAAGGAATTCGACCAGTTGCTGACGAAAGATTTGCCGGGCTTGAACGATTCGCTCAAATCAAAAGGAAAGCCTGCGATTGCGGCGCCGCCGGCGAAGGTAGCGATCAGCGAAACACAATTCGGTTCAGGAACTATGAACGTTCCGACCCTGCTTCGCTAAGAAAAAGCTTTGAGCTAGCGGTTAACGGTAAAAACCGTGATACACATAGCCGCCGTCTTCGAGAAGGATGCTCTCAACTTCCCAGAGCGCGGTGAACGAGTAATTCCGGCCGGAGACAAAATCGACGGTTCGGTGAGTAAACTTGGTTTTGCCGTATGGGGAAGGCGTATTAGTGACGGTCAGCACATGGCGCCCGGGCCGAATCATCGCGCGATAACCTTCTCCGCGGGAGAGAGTCGTAATGGGAATGCCATCAATAGAAAGGCTCAGACCCATTTCGTTGCCGAAGTCTGCCTCCCGGAAAATGGTCAATCCGCTGTTGCCCATCAGCTCGCTCCGCGAATAATCGTAACCGCCGCCAGCGTAAATTGCTGAGCTGAGTACGAGATTCATTGTCGCGAAAAGAAGGACGATCAGCTTGCTGCTCGAGTAGTAGTTTTTCATAGGGGACCTCCTCGCGTCGCAATTATTCAACTGCGGCGTTGCCACATAGTATCGGAAATAATCGTTGAAACCAAGTTTTTCTTTCACGAGCTTAGCGCCTTCCAAATTCGGCTCCTGCTTTGGTTATGCACGCTTCCATTCATTCAATACAACCCGCATGCCGCCATTTTTATTCCCCAGTTTTCGAAAAAGGGCCAGCAAACCGGACAATGCTTGATGAAAATTGAGATCGACGTGATAATCTTTCTCCGATTTCGGGGGTATAGCTCAGTTGGTAGAGCGTCTCGTTCGCAAAGATAGCGGAGCAATTACGCCCACTTGATCTCACGCGATCAGAACCGCTCACACGAGGGAAACGGACCCAATTGGCGCGATCTCATCTTTTCTCAAATAGCCCCAAAAATCATCACGAGTGGACAAAATCGGTGGACAAAGGACAACCGGGCCGCGATTTCAGATCCAGAGGTCGTGCGGGTGGGTTCGAGGCCTGCAAGGTTCCGCGGAGTTTCTGTATTACGTCAATTCGAAACGCGGGATTTCTTTGTCAACTGGTTCGGCGATCGGCTCGCGAATTTTGCATTCCCAATGCGAAGACCCTGGCCAGGGTTGCCGGCATGCTTTCGACATTGAGTAAGCACAATGGTTCACACTAATATCAGCTCTTTGCTTTGCTGACGTTTATATTATGAGTGCAAAATCAGTCCGGAAATCTGCCGCGACTGCCTCAACCAAGGTCACGGACGTAAACTGTCCGAGCGGCATTGAGGGACTGGACGATATCCTTGCTGGGGGACTGCCCAGCCAGGGTTTTTATTTGATCCAAGGCGATCCGGGCTCAGGCAAGACGACGCTGGCACTGCAATTTCTTCTCGAGGGATTGCGCCGAGGTGAAAAGGTCTTTTATATCACTCTTTCAGAGACCAGACAGGAATTGCTCCAAGTGGCCCGCTCCCACGGCTGGTCGATCGATAAAATCCCGGTTTTGGATTTGTCCGCCGTGGAAAGTCTGCTGCGGCCCGAAGCGCAGACGACAGTGTTTCATCCGTCCGAAGTCGACTTGACGAAGGTCAGCCAGCTACTGCTGGATGAAGTGCGCAAGGTGAAGCCAAAACGAGTCGCCTTCGATTCGCTTTCCGAATTCCGCTTAATGGCCGAAACCGCTCTACGCTACCGGCGTCAACTTCTAACGCTCAAACAGCAGTTCGCGAAACTCAAGAGCACCGTTCTTTTGCTTGACGATAAGATGGACAAGAGTGGAACGGTGATCGACCCGCACGTGCTCAGCCTCACCCACGGCGTAATTGAAATGGAACAACTCTCGCCCGACTACGGCACTTCGCGCCGCCGGCTGCGCGTTTCGAAATTGCGGGCCGTGAAATTCCGCGAAGGCTATCATGACTACATTATTGCCACCGGCGGTTTGCGCGTTTTTCCGCGCATGATCGCCGCCGAGCATCGTGCTCAGTTTGAGCACGAGTCCGTTTCCAGCGGCATAGCGGCGCTGGATAGCTTATGCGGCGGTGGGCTCGATCGAGGGACAACCACTCTCATACTGGGCCCGGCGGGCAGCGGCAAATCTACCCTGGCTCTACAGTTCGCGGTCCAAATGGCCAAGCAAGGTGAACGCTCCATGATATTCACGTTTGACGAAACGCGCAGCGTGATGCTAAGCCGAGCCAAAGCGCTGGGATTCGAGTTGGGAAAAGGCATCGAAAGCGGCGTGATCACCGTGGAGCAGATTGACCCCGCTGAACTTTCTCCCGGCGAGTTCGCCATTCGTATTCTGCGCGGCGTGGAGGCGGGCTGCAAACTTGTCGCAATTGACAGTCTCAACGGTTATCTCAACGCCATGCCGGGAGAGAAGTATCTCAACAATCAACTGCACGAACTCTGCTCTTACCTCAACCAGCAGGGCGTCCTTACGATCCTCATTTTAGCTCAGCACGGATTGGTTGCCGCCGCCGAAGCGCCCGTGGACCTTAGTTATCTTTCGGACACGGTGATAACCCTGCGGTATTTCGAAGCTTACGGGGAAGTTAAACAAGCTATTGCGATGGTTAAAAAGCGCAGTGGAGAGCACGAAAAAACCATCCGCGAATTCAAATTGATGCCGGGCAAAGGCATTATCGTCGGCGAGCCGTTAAAACTGTTTCAAGGCGTGCTGAGCGGCGTGCCTACCTTCCATGGCAGTGAAGAGCAAATGATGAAGGGTCCGTGAGGCAATGGCGATGCGATCGCATACAACTGCAATTCCAATCAGGCGAAGTCGACGCCATCCGTTCGTGAATAACAATGCTGGTGACAAATCCTCACGCGTGCCGCGGAGGCACAAAGACGAGCGCGTAATTATCATTGCGCCTGTCGGGCAGGATGCAGTGGCCATCGCCGATTTGCTGCAAACCCGGGGTTTTGAAACACAGATTCTCCAGGGATTGGATGAATGTTCCCGACAAATCACGGAGAGCGCGGGTGCGCTACTGCTTACCGAGGAAGCTTTGGAATCAGCACGCGGTTCGTTTTTTTTGGACGTTCTTAAAGCACAGCCGTCCTGGTCCGAATTACCCCTCATCATTCTTACAAGCGGCAACGAATCGCACCGGACAAGATTACTGGATTTGGCGGCCACAGCGGCCGGAACTGTGACTTTGCTGGAGCGGCCCATCACCAGTCTGACGCTGATGCGCTCGGTGCAGGTCGCATTACGGTCACGCCGGCGCCAATATGAGGTGCGGGATCTCGTCACCCAGCTCGCGACCCTAAACCAAACGCTCGAGCAGCGGGTCGTCCAACGCACTGCCGAAGCGGTCGAACGCGCACGACAACTGCGGCTCCTGTCGGCCGAATTATCGCTCGCAGAGGAGCGTGAGCGCCAGCGTGTTGCGCAACTCTTGCATGATGACCTCCAGCAGATGTTGATGGGGGCTCGGCTGTACCTTCGAGCTCTGGGCAAAGCCAAAAACGCTGCCAAGAAGAACAGCATCATAAAGGAGATTGAGGAAATGCTGAAGCGGTCGTTCAATCTAACACGCTCCCTCAGCGTGGAGCTCTCCCCCCCGGTCCTGCATGAGTCCGGCCTGGCCGCGGCGCTCGAGTGGCTCGCCACCCAAACACGGAAACACGACAATGTTCAAGTCAATGTGGAAGCCGACTCTTCAGCGAACCCGAAAGCCGTCGATGTAAGTGTCTTCCTCTTCCGAGCGGTGCGCGAGCTGTTGCTCAATGCGTTGAAGTACGGTGCTGGCAGCCCAGTACATATTGCGATGACGAGTGCAGGGGCTAGAAAGCTTCGCATCGTCGTGGCCGACCGGGGGCCCGGCTTCGATCCTGATGCGCTTGATCCACAACAAACTGGAGCGGGAGGGCTCGGCCTTTTCAACATTCGTCAACGCATGACCAGTATCGAAGGTGAGTTGCAGATCGAGAGCGCTCCCGGGCATGGCACCCAGATAACACTCATTGCTCCTCGTGCTAAGCGTCCAGAGGAAGCCGACGCCGCGTCGATAGGGTCTGCATTCGCTTCGCCGGTGAATTTGGGCGCACGCGTACGTGCGTAGTATTGCTGTCAAAACCCCCTATTTGAAATGTTTGGGCGACGGTTTGCCGATCTCCTTCTGTTCTGCGTCACCTCGACGGATTTGGTCATCCTCGTTTTACTTACACCGACCTTCACGATCGCAGACTGGATCTATGTCTTGGACCATTTAATCGTTCTTGGGATCGCGCTCACGCGGCGTGATCCGAAGGTGTGGGATTACTCAATAACTTCCAGCATGGCGGTCGGGGCCGCTTATATTTATCCCTACGCCCAAGTGATCTCTCTCTACGCTGGTCGCCTGGCTATGTGGCATGGCAAGCCTTTCGCAATTCCCGCTGATGCCGCGGCGATCCCGGTAAAGCCAAACACTGCTGCCACCAGAGCGATGATTAAAAAAGTTACAGCCCAACCTAACATTTTCCAGCTCCTCCTTTAACCGTAAATCGCTTTCGGAAGTAACAGTGCGTGTGTCTTTATTGGTGTATGTGTGCACTGGATGGATTGAGAACGATGGCTGCGATGAAGCGGGTCTCGCTTTCTCGACGCACTGTGAACTTGCGTTCTCAGTCAGTTGCTGCTACACAGGCAAGCCGCCTCGCGATCCGGTGGCACGGTAACATGGAGTCGCCCGACTGTTCCATCGCTCAAAACGAGCCGCTGAGTTACCGCGGAGCCCGCCAGCTCCTCGCTCTAGTAGTCTTGCTGGTCATCGTTGCGCTCATTTTGCGCGCACTCGAATCCGTTCTGTTGCTCTTCGCGATCGTTTTCCTCGTCGCAATGGTGCTCAACCCGATCGTGGTCTGGTTGGAGCGCCATCGCTTTCCACGTGGAGTAGCGGTCGCGCTCGTAATCCTCGGCTTGCTCGTTGTCGCCGGCACAGTTGTTCTGTTCGCAATTCCTCCGCTGGCTCGGCAGATTAACAGTCTCGTTCAAAACGCTCCGCATGTTTGGGATGGGATTCGTGCGCGCATGGACGCACTCGGGCAGCGCTATCCCGCGATTCGCAACGCTTTGCCCCAGACCGACGAGATCATCAGTCGAATCGCTGATGCCGCCGGAACTGTAGGAAACATCTTGTTAAGATCGACAATTGGCTTCGTCGGCGGGGTGCTCAGCATAGCTCTCGCGATCCTGTTACTTTTTTTCGTTTTAGTGAATCCGGAACCGCTTGTTGCGTTTTATCTGGCGCTGGCCCCGGCGCGGTTTCGCGAGCAAGCAAAGCGGACACTCGCACGTTTAATGCATCAAATGGTCATGTGGGCGCGTGGCGTGGCGATCAACGGCGCAATCACTGGGATCTCGATTGGCGTCCTCCTATGGCTCATTGGCGTTCAGCCGGCGCTAATGTTCGGCGCCTTCGCCTTTTTAGGCGAATTTCTACCCAATGTCGGCGCGTTTTTCGTCTCCATTCCGATTCTATTCGTCGCTCTAAGCATGGGCGCAACAAAATTCTGGCTGGCGCTCGGCGTGATCCTGCTCGTCTACCAGGTGGAACTCAATTTTCTTGTGCCGTTTGTGCTTGGTAAGGAGATGCGACTACATCCGGTAAACATTCTCTTTTTCACCTTGGCCATGGCCACTTCGTTTGGAATTCTCGGCGCAATCCTCGCTGTGCCTGCGGCAGCGCTCGTGCAAATCGTGATCGACGAATTTTACATCAAACCACGTCAGCTCGATAAGACGGCAATCCAACGTGAAGCCGCCGCTCTAGTGCGCCACGAACGGTAGAAATTTAACACGCGGGTGGGCTGATTACGTGTGACCGAACATAAAGTGCCAGGGCCGGACCTCGTAAGCGGTTAGGCGATTGTTGGTCGCAAATAGCTGTAATATTGTCTGTCAAATGAGCGCAATGCTGCGTCCACAGTGCGCCCTATTCCAACGATTCCGTTTTGCCGGTTTGACCCGGGAATGACAGTCCACGTCTCGCGGGGTTTGATGATTCGAGGTTAGCGCACCGCAGCGGGACTATTTGGATGAGGAGCAAAATAGAGTTCGATTTTTTCTTTCGCTGTCTGTTGCCCACGACTTACTGATTGATCGGCCGACGTGAATTATGGAGTTTGGCCTAAGGAAGACAATCCGTCGAAACGATTACCGTTATATGCGCCAAAACCTTAGGCCGAACGATTCGTCTCGATTGCGGATATTCGGAACCTCGTTTCTGGGACAAGTTAACCAAACCGGATTGCCCTCCGCCGACGTAATCCATTTTGATATGACAACGAAGTTACAATTCAAGGGCAGCTGGAATGAGGTAAAGGGGATGCTAAAGCAGAAGTACGGCAAACTGACCGATGATGATCTTGCGTTCTCGGAAGGAAAAGAGGACGAATTGCTCGGTCGCTTTACAACAAAAACTCGGACGAACCAAGGAAGATTGGCGAGCTGAGATCGAGAGGCTTTAAACGTCGTGTCCTAGGAGAGAAGGCGAGTACTGCCCCGTGGTTCTCAGCGGCTCTGGCCAACTGAGCTAGGAGAGCGGCACTAAGGATGACCCTATTTCTGCGCGAATTGGGCGATCTTCGCTTCGCGATCTTTTTGATGTAGCGGCCAGAAACGTTTCAAATCATGCTCGTAAACCGCGCAGTGCTTCCATTCGCCAACCTGCAATTCGCGTTCGATTCGCCTCGCGAGGGTCTTCATGGCCTCTGCGTTAAATGGTTCGAGACCAACGATTTTGGTCAGGGCGACGAGCCTCGCACTCGCTTTGCACCTATGAAAGATGGCATGGGGGTTGTCACCGCGCACCCATACCAACTGTGCCCAAGTATCACAAAACCTGGTCGGTAAAATTGAATTAGAAAAGGCAAGCGGTGAGGCAACATGTGCCGACTAAGCCACGATCAACCTAGCCGTGAGGAAACGCCTCGGATGAGTGACGTGCTCGTGATGGAGGAGAATTTGCTCGGCGCTCGCCGGATCCACCATCTCGCCGCAAACGGGGCAGTGATAATTCGTCGCTCTTGCGCGCTCGAACCTTCCAGGCTCCGCTGTCAGACGCGTTCCCGGACTTTCGCTACTTGGCTGGGCGTTCGTCATCCCAGTCGAGTAAATACCTTAAATAAAGCAGATACAATCGGGGCCTTGGCAAATCGGCCTATCAGAAAAATTATTATCCTCTGGTCGGTAAGGTTGAATTGTCACGGCTCTGCTTAACACACTAGAATAATTTTACCCACCACGCCTAAGACGAGGCACGAATGGTTGGATAGCAGCAGATTCACTCAATGCGGACATTGTGATCGTGCTAGACTCTCGAAATTAAATAAAAGGTCGGGAAATTTCTTTGCTGCCCCGACCCATTCCCAATAATGCGGGCAGGTGAACCAGTAACTTAGCAATATTAAACGTGGATTGGATCACTGCCCGGTCCGCGGTGACGGAAATCAGGGAAAAGAACTAGGATGGGTAAGGTTTTAGAGTAGGTCGCAATCATCTTGCCCACGTATGGCAATATCCAATCCGCCGGATTCCGCTTTGGCGATTGTTCATTGGAGTCAAAACATGATGGTCAAAATCGCGACGCCAACGCCGGTGCGAGATTCGCAAGATTGGACAAAACCTAGCGCAACGTCGAAAAGCTTCAGGCGAGCCGAAGATCGTAGAAACGCGGCAATTCTTGGTGGTCGCTTACTGCGTAGAAAACGCCTGCTTCTTGCTGCTTTGCGAGTCTGGGAACTCAAGCATCGCGTTTACGATTAGCGTGGTGATGTCGGAAGAAGGTTAAACGTATTATGAAAATATATTTATTCTTGGGATTTGGGATGGCGATTTTGGGCACCGCTACGATTTCGGCCATTGCGCAGGGCCAAAGGAATGACACGAATTCGTCTAGCTCCGGATATGTCCAAACGAGTAAAATAATTGGTACCACCGCAAAGACGGCGCAAGGTGAACAAATCGGGGCGGTCAAAGATGTCGTTCTCGATCGCAACACCGGGTGCATAGCATATACGGTCCTCTCTGGTGACGGCACGGCCGGAACGGCCAAAATGGTCGCCGTTCCCTGGGCAGTGTATTCCAGTAATGAATCAGGCGATCTCATCGTGAGTGTCGACCGTGACAGGATTTACAGTGGCCCCGCATTCGATTATTCACGCATCGATGAATATTCGACGGCCGAATACATCGATAATCTAAATTCGTATTTCGGCGTTTCGGCTGGAGTCGTGAGTTCCGCGGCTACAACAGAAGCAACAACTACCTCGACGGGAAGAGGCAAAACCGGAGCTTACGCTTCACCGACTCAGAACACTTCCCCGAAAGTCGGGGCTTCGCCACAGACGACCAGAAACCCGAGCCCAAAAGCGGCGCCGCGCGAAACCGCAGCCGAAGGAGCGGCTACAACGAAATCGCCAAGAGAAAGTGCTTCTCCGACAGGCAAGCGAGGCACGGCTTATAAAGAAATCCCGGCGGGGGAGCCCACAGCCACTCCAGTGTCACAGGGGCGTCGAACCGGAGCCGGCCGGGAAAGGACAGGAGAATCACCGCCAGAAAGCTCTGAAAGATCTTCCCCTGAGGGCAACCAGGGCACTCGCGAACGCTCTACGAGAGAGACAACCGAACCAAGTGCTACCCCGCTTGAGCAAAGATAGATATGCGAACGATCCTATTTATAATTCTCATCATCTTACTGATCGGGGCGCTGCCGGCATGGCCGTACAGCTCCGGGTGGGGCTACTATCCAACGGGCGGCCTGGGATTAATTCTCTTGATTTTGATAATTCTAGCCGTGGTGGGGGTAATCTGAATGTTTGCGTCGCGCGTGCGCGTTCTTTGTGAAAGGACTCAAAATGCAGTTAAATGGTAAGCTTAAACAAGCAGGAGCCACCGGTTACATCCTACTTTGGCTGTTAGGTATTCCGATTCCGATCCTATTGCTCATATACCTTTTGCGAGGCTGCACATAGGACTGCAACTCGCCGAAAGAGCGGGTCTCCCCGATTTAAAATCGAATCAGACCTGCGCGCTGGGTGGGGATCCGCCGACTGACCCTATCGAATCGAAGTGCGTTTACCTGCTCAGCGATAAAACGGCGAAACAAAACGAACCGGCACGCAGTTGCGACACGAATGTAAGAGGGGAACTCGGATAAACTTTTTGAAGAAAGGAAAGCAATGAGATGAATACCACAGTGCTCGTCATTTTTATAGTCGCCGTTGTAGCGATGGCACTCGCAGTCGTCATTTTTGTCTATCTCCGTCGCCGTCGGACGGAAAATCTGCGAAAGCAGTTCGGTCCTGAATACAAACGCGCTCTGGATCGGCACGGTGATCAAAGCAAGGCCGAGAGGGAATTGGCCGCACGCGAGAAGCGCGTTCACAAATTGGAGATCCGTCCTCTTACGGCCGAAGAACAGGCCCGTTTTACTCATGCGTGGAAAAAAACGCAGGCGCTTTTCGTTGATGAACCGTCTCGCGCGGTGCGTGAAGCCGATACCCTAGTCAAAGAAGTGATGCAAACGCGCGGTTACCCCGTGGGCGATTTCGAGCAGCGCGCCGCCGACATCTCAGTGGACCATCCCAAGGTAGTTGCCAATTACCGGTCAGCGCGCGACATCGCCCAGCGAAATAAGGCCGGCCGCGCTACGACCGAAGACCTGCGACAAGCCGTGGTGCACTATCGATCACTCTTCGAAGAGCTTCTAGAGGCCCAATCACCCATAACACATAAGGAGGCAGTCTGATGATAAACCCGGATGATAAACATAAAGATACGACAACCGCCGAGATCGGCGGTGATGAGCGCGAGGCAGATAAACTAAACGATACAGTCAGTGAAGAACGAGCGCCAAGTCGACCTCGTTCGACGGCAGAAGTCGCAAAAGATTTGGATCGTTCCGAAGATCGGAACAGATCCCGCGACGATGCAGCGACGCTGTTCCCTGAAAAGGAAGCGAGCAACTTTCGGACGCGCTGGACGGATATTCAAAGTGGTTTTGTTGACCAACCGCGCAGGTCAGTGGAAGAGGCCGACGGACTTGTCGCCGAAGTGATCAAACGTTTGGCGAACAGTTTTGCGGAAGAGCGGTCGAGGTTGGAAGGTCAGTGGGGCCGCGGAGACGACGTGTCTACCGAAGATCTGCGGGTAGCTCTACAGCGTTATCGCGCGTTCTTCGACCAGCTACTGAGCGTCTAACTTCAAATCAAATTGGTTTTGGTCACAACCAAGACGCGAGGCGTGTGCAAAAGCGGATGAATGGCTACGAGAATCTGGCCATGCCATTGTGTGAAATTGTTTCGCGTCAACATTGGTCCACTGACGGTTGAGAGCTGACCAGAAGAAGGCGTGGGGCTGGCTGCCTCATTCGCAACAATAAACGGCCAATTATTCTGATATTGTCTGACGTGCTCTGACGTCGTCATACGAGGGAAAATCGCTGAATCGCCGCGATCTTACGTTTTCCCAAATGCGCTCAAAAAAACGCCGCGAGTGTACAAAATCGGCGTACAAAGCTGCGGCTGATCTTTGAACCGCGAAATCATGCATTCCATGTAGGGCCAACCACACGCCCCGCCCGCGCGCGCATCTCACGCGCACTGAACGCGCGACTACAATGCGCCACTATGGATTATACGGGTCCCAAAATTCGTCATCGGCTACCTTTCCGAGTTCATAGTAGGTCTCGATTGGTACAAATGGCATTTCATCTACGATCTGCGGGCCGTATTCATTGCCCACCAAATCCTCCCCAGTCAGATAGAGGGCGGTGTCCTTCTTCATGTAATTTGTCCAGTCGGATACTGCGACGGGATCGCCTGATTTTTTGCCCGTCTCGATCGCGTATTGCTCGACTGCTGAATCAATTAACCGGAGGTCATTGCGAATGCGCCCGGCGATTGCGCGGTCCCGCGCGCCGATCGCCGCAAGCAGCGCGATCACAGCAACCACGATCATGATTTCGACGAGAGTAAAGGCTCTCCCGCCGAATGATTTGACTTTGAAATACACTTTGGATGGTGCCTGAGAAACTTGTCCTCGGCGGTGAGTAAAAAACGAGCAGCTTTAATGCTACCCAAATCCCTTTGTGCAACCCCTTCGGCCCAAACGCACTGAATCATTGGCTGCCAATGGCTAGGGCATCAGCGTTGAAGGAGATGCTGAGAAATCTTGGCAAGCGAATAAAACTCGAGGCGCTTGCGGTCTTGAAAACAAATCCCGATGGCGCAGGCATTGTTCAGGCGGATCGGACCGCTGAAGGTGCTCGCAGGCAATTGCGGGTTGATATTCTCAATTATCACTCACGCGCTCTCACCTTCTCATTCGAGTGAAAATCGCTGATTCGCAGCGATCTCATGTTTCCCCAAATGCGCTCAAAAATCGCGGTCGGTGTACAAAAGGCGCCGCTGATTTTTGCATCCTTAAATCACGTACCTCGCAAAGAGTCCTCGCGGGTTCGAGCCCCGTAGGCTCCGTGGGTAAATTTCGGAATTACCTGCTTTTCATGACGAATTCATGACAAATTCACGCCCGAAGAGAGCTGGCCAGGTTACTGTCCGTTCAACTTTCGGATCAGCGCTTCCAAATCGCCTTCTTCATCCTTGCGACGAGCTTGCGCCTTGGTTTCCGAATGAAACCAGGACATAATTTTGGGATGAGCTTTGCGTGCTTTCGCTTCTGCCACCTCCGAAAAATTCCGTTGCAGCCAATCGAGAATTGTCTGCCGAAACACTTCTCGGAGTTCGTGATCACCTGCGGCTTCAATAATCGTACGGCAGAATTCAAAATATTGTTCAGGTGTAAGGAAGCCTAAATTTGCGCACACGCTGAGACCGCGAATGGTTTGCGCGATAACGGCCCGGCTCTTTTCAAGTCCAATACCATTCAACTTTGCCGACCCAGGGTTTTGTAGGGCTCTTGCCTCTAACCAGCTCAAGAGTTCATCGCGGTAAACACGTCCACTACGAAATGCCGGACATCCTTCGCGCTTGGCCGCGCGGAGCTCCTCAATGTCAATCTTAAGCGCCGCTGCGGCGGCCGCTTGGCTGTCAAAATAGCCAGGTTGTTTGGCCATGGGTAGTTCCTCAAGCAGGATGTGTGCGAAGGTTGAAATTTCATGGGAACACGTTTTCACGATGCCGCGTGCGCAAACGCTGGCAGTTGGAACAACGGCGGCTGAGTGGCGGCAAGGTAATAGATTTCTTAGTGGGGGGTGTGTCTTCTAAGTGTCGGCAAACAAGTTGTCGCGCAGCCATTCGAACACTGGTCGGAAGTCGCGCGCTTCCTCTTTCGGATTGGCGGACGATGGCCGCGCTTCTTGCGATGCGAACCATCGTCAGATTTTACCTCCATTCTTGCACAAATCCTTGAACACATTCCTTATCGCATCGGCGTACTAGGCGTATTAATAAGAGGAGGCCCGCAGACACAGCGGACAAACACTCCGATGCAATACTGGGTCCCGATTCCGGTCCTCGGTACATTTTCGTGAAAGATCACGACTTCGGCGGCCGTATGATCTCTTATAGCAATGAATACCCCATTTGGATTGGCAAACACCATCTTCTTTGCTGTCGGATCTCCACCACCACTTTCTGGCGATCTCAGCCGCGCTCATCTTGCCTCTGACATTTTCATCGCAACTACGTTTGCCAGTTCGCCGTCAGTCATCAGTTGCGCCATTCTCTGCGAATGAACCGGACGGACGTGACTGTAT
>WNFW01000683.1_pt1 | contig 22356 bp, 20 predicted proteins | sample 5400131 | NCBI WGS metagenome assembly WNFW01 (sample SAMN13153362, study PRJNA577476) | soil metagenome | isolation source: 20 cm soil or saprolite under grassland replicate 1 | place: USA:California | collected 2016-06-15 | reverse complement strand
CCCGCCGCCCCCGCCGCCCCCACCGCCGTACATACCCGTACCGCCGTAGCCACCGCAGCCTGCCAGGGACGCGAGCGTAAACATTCCGATTACCGCAGTGCGCACACGCATCACATCCCCCCCGCAGGCTGGCGGGAGCTGGACTTCTCCCAGTTGACGAACAGGAACCCGCCGGGCGCGGCGAACTTGGGCTCGCCCGGGCCCGGCAGAATCTGCAGCTGCAGCTCCTCGATCCTGTTCTTGGAGCAATCCCAGCAGGTCAGCGCGAAATCACCGTCCCGGCGGGTGCGCGACAGCAGCATCACGTGCACCATCGCGTTGTCGGTGACGAGCACGTCGTTCTTGTACAGATGTCCGAACGCCCACAGCGCCACGGCGCTGTTGATCGTGGGCACGAGTCACGAGTTTCCAGCGGGCGCCGTCCTGCGTGGCGAACTCGGCCACGCCGGCGACCGAGTCGCGCACGGCGCCCTTGTCCCACGCGGTGAAGGTGAAGGTGCCGGAGCTCATGACGACGTTGTTCGAGTACGGGCCGTTTTTCACCTGCGATTCCAGTCCCTCGCGCTCGTCGCCGAAGGCCGCCAGGATCGGGGCCGCGCTGTCGGGGAAGGGAAACGGTCCCGGCAGGATCTGGATGACGGGCCCGCCGCCAGTCACCCGGATCGCCTGCACCCGCTCCGCCTTCATATGGGACTCACCCATCTCGGATGCGCCATAGCCCGAGGGAGCCTGGCTGGACCCACTCACGACCTTGAGGTGCGTGTCCATGCCGAGCTTCTTGTGCGAATCTTGTCCGACCGGGCAATACACGTCGTAGCTCCCCGTCTTGAGCGTCAGCGTGAGGGTGTCGCTCGCCCCGGGCTGGATCGTCTCGATCTCCTTCTCGATCCCCTGTCCCTCGACCTCGAAGCCGTGCGGGATGCTCCCGGCATTCGTGATCACGAACGTGACCGGCCCCGCTGCGACGCTCGCTTGCGACAGCGCGACGTTCCACTCCGACAGCTTGACGCTCACTTGTGCGGCAACGTCGAGATGCGGCCGTGCGGCCGCGCCCACCACCACGCCGAGTATGCCCAGTGCAACGACCGTCCCGGCCCTAATACCATGCGACTTGCGGTCCATAGTAGCCTTCCTCGTCAAAGGGTATCGCATCGAATCCATCCACCGTTCAAGACTCTTGACCAGCCGGTTCTATTCCCGTGTGGAGGTCAGACCGTCGAGTGCAGCAGCGCGCCGAACAGCAGGATGAGAAACCACAGCGCGAGGCTCGTGATCGAGGTGCGCCGGAACCAGGCCCAGCGGGCGATGGCGCCTTGCCGCAGCGCGATCTCGCAGCGCAGCCGCGCGTAGCCGTTGCCGAGCAGCAGGGCCACGAGCCCCATCTTGGTCCAGAACACGCCCGAGGTCGCGAAGCTGTCGAGCTCGGTGAGGGCCAGCAGCACGCCGCTCGCGAAGATCAGCGCGAGGCCGCCGACCACCCACAGGTGTACGGCGGCGAGGCGATCCAGCTCTCCGGGCCAGTCAGCCACCCGCCCGGGCGAGAGCCGCAGCGCCGCCACATCTGTGGCGACGGCCACACCTCCCCCGGCCAGGATGCCGACCAAATGGACGTAGGTGACCGTGGCGCTCACGGCCCTGGTGTGGCCGTAGAAATGGGCCCAGCGCGCGACCAGCTGAGATACTGCCGTCATGGCGACCATGATTCCGTGCTCCTCTTGGTGTGTGCTACTTCCGTCGATCGGGCGGCGCCCGCAGAATGATCCCGTGGCGGAGACCCCACGCGGCGGAGCTCTATTCCTCCGGGAATAATCCCGCCGCGGGCGGAGTCTCTATTCGGCAGGTGTACCGCGCACCCTGGGGACTGGTTGGAGTCGAGCGAGCTCGAGCGATTCGAAGCCGTCGTGTTGCCGCATCTGGACGCTGCGTATACGCTGGCGCGCTACCTGACGCGCAACGATCACGACGCTCAGGACGTCGTGCAGGACGCCTCGCTGCGCGCGCTGCGGTATTTCCATGGGTTCCGCGGAGCCGGGAGCGCCGAGGGGCGGGCGTGGCTACTCGCGATCGTTCGGAACACGGCGTACACCTGGCAGCGGCGGCGCCGGGCGGACACGCTTACCACGGAGTTCGACGAGGAGCGGCACAGTGAGAGCGTGGCGGACCGGCATCCGGAAGCGACCGTGGAGGCCAGGAGCCAGCGCGCCGCGCTGCGGCGGGCGATCGATGAGCTGGGCCCCGAGTTCCGCGAGGTGATCGTGCTGCGCGAGCTCGAAGGATTGTCTTACAAGGAAATCAGCGACGTGGCGGGCGTGCCGGTCGGCACCGTGATGTCGCGGCTAGCGCGTGCCCGCCGGCGCCTCGAGGAGGCGCTGTGCGCCGACCCGGAGGACTGCTGACGTGACGCATCCCGCTGTTGAAGCCCAGCTCGACGCCTACCTGGACGGCGAGCTCGCCGCGCCGGACGCGGCGGAGCTCGAGCAACACCTGCGCGCGTGCCCCGAGTGCTCCCGCCTGGAGCGGCGGCGGCGCGCGTTGAGTGCCGCGCTGCGCGATCAGCTGCCGCGCTTTCCGGCGCCGGACACGCTGCGGGCCGGCGTGCGCGCCGGGGCGCGTGCCGAGGCGGGCCGGACGGCGCGGCGCCGCGCCCCCTCGTGGGGTGCACTCGCGGTCGCCGCATCGCTCGCGCTGGTGGCCTTCGGCAGCCGGCAGCTGGCGCTGCGGGGCGCCGCGGGGGAAGCGATCACCAACCAGGTGCTCGCGAGTCACGTGCGCTCGCTCATGCCCGGGCATCTCACCGACGTGCTGTCGTCCGACCAGCACACGGTGAAGCCGTGGTTCAACGGCAAGCTCGATTTCTCGCCCCCGGTCTACGACTTCGCGGGCAGCGGGTTCCCGCTCGTCGGGGGAAGGCTCGAGTACGTGGACGGGCGGCCGGTCGCGGCCCTGGCGTACAGCCGGCGCCAGCACGTCATCAGCGTCTTTGTCTGGCCCGCCGGGCAGGGGGGGGGGCGTACCGCAGGGCCTGGCGACGCGACCCGGCAGGGCTACCACCTGCTGCACTGGGTCACGCCAGCCTTTGCCTACTGGGTTGCGTCCGACCTGGGGCTCTCGGAGCTGCGCGACTTCGTGACACTGCTGCAACGAGGGGATTCGGCGGCGACGGCCGCGGTCCGCTAGGCGAGCTAGCGTCGCTCCCCGTCAACTAGGTCACGGCTGGCCTGCCACCCCGGGTCCCGTCGGGCGCCACAACGCCGCGTGACTCGCCCCGTCGTGCCACACGCCGCCGACGATCTCCCCGCCGTTGTTGATCGCCAACGGGGCGGGTTCGCTCGTGGGACTTGGTGTGGGAAGGAGCGATACGATGCCGTCTTGCCAGACCAGGGCCAGGTGCACCGGATGCGGCGGGTTGATGGCAAAGCTCGAGTACGTGCCGACGATCTGACCGCGGTCGTTGAGTGCCGTGGCCTTCAGGTTCCGGTCCGCATCGTAGGGATCGTGAGGGGGGTCGGGGAGCGCCGACATGACGCCGTCGCGCCACAGGAAGGCGCGCTCGGAGTTCCGGAAATACGCAGCCTGCCAGCTCTGTCCGATGATGTCGCCGCGCTGGTTCATGGCCACCGGCTCGGTCGCCTGCAAGTAGGGTTGCAGCAACCCGAGATCGGTCATTTGACCGTGATCCCAGAGGAAGCCGCGGATCGACCCCGGCCAGTCGTTGCCGGCGCTCCACAATCCCATCGCCTGTCCCCGGTCGTCGAGGCCCAATCCCAAGCTGGACGCTCCGCCCAGCGTCCCCAGGTCCTGCATGACGCCATGCGCCCAAACGAAGGCGTGGTCTTGCTCCCCGGGCGCACTCGTGGCGCTGGTCCCGACCACATCGCCGCGCTCATTGATCCCCCCCGCCACGCTGGACGAGCCGCCCAGGGTGCCGAGGTCGGTGACACTGCCGCCGCTCCACAGCATGGCGTGCGGGCCGGACGGAGTCGGCGCGGTCCACGCGACCTCACCGCGCTGGTTGATGAAGACCTGTGAAGCGCCCTGGCCGACCGGTCCGACGTCCTCCATCGTGCCGTCCGTCCACCGGAACGCGTGCATCTCTCCGTTGGCCGTCGCACTCACGCCGACGATCTGACCGCGTCCATTCATTCCGGACACGCGGCTGTCACTTCCGCCCAAGGTCCCGACATCGCGCATCTGGCCGTCTTGCCACACAAATGCGTGCGTGCCCCCGGCCGCAGTCGCGCTCACTCCCGCGACCTGCCCGGCATCGTTAATGAACTGCGCGGTCGCGCCTCCTCCGAGGGATCCCAGCTCTACATAGGAGTAGAGCGAGTCGGCGGGCGCCGCCGCGTCGGCCGCCAGGCGTGGCGACAGGGCCGGCTCAACGGCGTCGTGACAACCCCACAGGGTCGCGGCCGTGAGCGCGACCGTGATCGAGCGTTTCATGAGCGGCCTCCTCCACGTGCAGGCGGTGTACGCGCGACAGGTATCGTCGCGCCCACTCCGCAAAACCAGGACCGTGATCGAGAGGTCACATCGACGGTGGCGGACGGGGCGAGGTCGTGGCGACGCCGCAACGGGATGTCGTGACCGGTCCGCGGCGCGCGGCTGGCGACTGTTTCCGTGTTACCTTGCGTGCTTCGACCTGCGGTCGACAGCGCCGGGCTGGAGGTTGCGTCCTTGAGCCACTTCACACGACTGCAAGCGACTCTGATCTGGTCGCTGCTCGACTTCGCCGTGGCCCTTGCCTCGAAATGTCTGCGGCGCGCCACGGCATGGCGGGACCGACCGGTATTGCGGCTCGAGAGGTCGAGCGCGAAGCGCGCGCGGGCCGCGCGCGAACGGCGCCCCGAGACGCGCGTCGTTGCCGTCCTCGTCTCACGGGCAGGCATGGCGGAGCGGTTGCGCCGTGCCCTGGGCGGGCGCGCGCGCATGTGCTTCACCTCGACGTGGGACGAGCTGCAGCACGTCGTCGCCCGCCTGTCGCCCTCGGCCGTGTTCGCCGACCCGGTTGCCGACAAGGCAGGTGACCCCGAACGGCACCTGGCGCGATTGTCACGCGACTGGGGTGTCTCCGTCATTCTTTACACGACTCTGACGTCGGCGAGTGCGGGGAGCCTGCTGCGGCTGGGTCGATGGGGCATTCGCCACGTGATCTTCCACGGCTGCGGCGACAGCGCGCGTCGGCTCGCCGCGATGTGCGAGTGCGGACCGCGCGAGCCGCCCCCACCTCCGTTGCGGGCAGCCTGACGCCGGAGCAGATTGTCCGTATGTCGCGCCGTCCCACCGACACCAGGATCGCCCCGTGACTTTCCCCTTCCGATCGATCGGCACCGCGCGCACCACTCCGACACCAATCGCCGGCTTCGTCGTGCTCGCGGCGCTGCTGGCCGGATGTAGCAGCGAAACGGCCCCCACCGGCTGGATACCCAGCGACGGGGCCATCACGGGAGTGATCACGACGACGAACGCGTTCCCGGCTCCGCGTCATGGATCTGTCCTGGCGGCCTCCGCTCGCGGCACGAGCGACAGAGTCCCGCTGGTGACGGCGCCGGGCATTGCGGCGTTCTTGTCCCGTCTGCCCCGGGCGGCGCTGCGGGCGCGCCGCCTTCCCAGGGTACGGCCGGTGGCCACGGCGCACGACTTACTCGTCACGTTCCGGAACGGCGCCCTGGGGGCGCCCCCCGTGGGATCGGCGACGCTCGCGACTAGGGCGAGCGCCCGGCTGCTCGGCGCGGCGATGCGCTCCCGCTTCGCGGCGATCCTCCCCGCCGGCGCGGCGGTCGCCGGCGTGTCGCCCACGATTCTCGCGGCCAAGGTCCGCGTGGCCGACACCACGGCGCTCGACGCCGTGGCGGCCGCATTGCGCCGCGATCCGGCCATCGCGACGGTCACGCGCAACCGGTTGCTGTGGTTGGACAAGACCACGTGGGTCGGGGCGGGGGCCACCGGCCCCGGCGCCGCGGCGTCGCGAGTGGTCCCGAATGACCTGTACTATCCCGTGCAATCGTGGCACTACGGTCTCATCGACCTGCCACGCGCCTGGACCATCACAACCGGGAGCCCGTCGGTGCTGGTCGCGCTGGTCGATGACGGCACGCGTTTCGATCATCCGGCGCTCGCCGGGAACCTGACGACCGACGGGTACGACTTCGTCACGGATGCCGATACGCTGCCGCTGTGCGCCGGCGGCACGATCACCAACGCCGACGACAGCACCGGCTACGATCCCGACCCGACGATCCCGGGGTCGTACAGCTTCTCCGATTCTACGGAGACGTGCTACGTGGGCGACACGCTCGGAGCGCATGGGGTGCACGTCGCGGGCACCATCGGCGCGGTGGGCAACGACCACGTCGCCGTGACCGGCGTGAACTGGAACGTCAAGATCCGTCCGGTCCGTGCGCTGGGCGTGGGCGGGTTCGGAGAGTTTTACGACATCGCCCAAGGCATTCTGTATGCCGCCGGCCTGCCGGCCGACGACGGGGCGAGCGGCACCGTGCAGGCGGCCACGGGGGCCAAGATCATCAACTTGAGCCTGGGCGGGCCGGACCCCGATACGACGCTGCACAGCGCGATCATCAGCGCCACGAACGCGGGAGCGCTCGTCGTGGCGGCCGCGGGAAACGCCGGCACGTCGGCGCCCCACTATCCGGCCGCCTACCCCGAAGTGCTGGCGGTGGCGGCGGTGGGACCCGACGGGGGGCCCGCGTCGTATTCGAGCTTCGGGTCTTACGTGGGGATCCGGGCCCCAGGAGGGAACTTCGAGTTCGGGGACGCGAGCGACGGCGTTTTCTCGGCGATCTGGAACTTCAACACCCACAGCGCGGACTACGCGTGGGCCGAAGGCACGTCGATGGCGAGTCCGCACGTCGCCGGCGTGGCGGCCCTGTTGCTCGCGCGGACCCCGTCGCTGACGGCGAGCGCCCTGCGGGCGCGCCTCACGACCTACGCCGTCGGGCCGGCCACGCAGTACGGCGTGGGACTCGTGAACGCGTACAACAGCCTGACCCAGACCCACGGGCCCCCGACCCAGATCTTCGCGCTGCTCTACTCGGCGGTCTCGGGCTCCGTGGTGCAGGCGGTCAGCACCGACGCGGGCGGCGGTTTCGCGTTCAGTCGCGTGGAAGACGGCAAATATTTCGTCTACGGCGCCGGCGACGAGAGCGGCGACAAGCTGGTCGGCGTGCCCGGCAGGGTATGGGGTGCGCTCGGCGGGCACGCGACTCCGACCCCCATCACGGTGCTAAGCGCGGCGCCTCACACCGCCTCGTTTACGATCGGGCTGCCGGAGCAGATTCGGCCCAACCAGTCGTTCGCGAGCGCGAACGACCTGGTGGTCGGCGGCTACACGCGCAGCATCTTGACGGACTCGCTCGAGCTCGACTTTTACCGCGTGAAAATCCCGGTTGCCGGGACGTATACGTTCGAGACGTCGGGCTGGCTCTCGGCGTGCGGGTTCGCACTCGAGGAAGCCACGGCGATCGGCCTGTTCGACGCGGCGCAGAACCTGCTCCCCCCGGTCGCCGGCTACGTCGACCCGTCGCACCTCAACTACTGCTCGCGCCTGACGCGTTCGCTCAAAGCGGGTACGTACTACGTTGGCGTCGCCGGACTGTTCAACGGGCTGCAGTATCAGCTGCAGGCCCGGGCCGGGCCCTAAAGCCTACGGCCCGCCGAACCGAATGCCGGTGGTGAACGGCAGGAACGTGGTGCGGGGGAAGCCCGATACCGCGGCGACGTTCACGTAGCGCGCCTCGAAAAACAGCGCCACCCCTCGCAGCGCCACGGTCAAGCCGCCACCCAGATTCCAGGCGAGTTTGGTGGCGGCGCGATCGGTGGTCGAGCCGCTCGTGTTGACGGAAATGGTGGTGTGGTACACGCCCACCCCGCCGATCGCGTACGGCTTCACGCGGGCCGCCGACGATGACTGATACGTGAGATTGACGCTGGCGCCGGCGAGCTTTGTCTTCTCGTCGGTCGGCGCACCCACGCGGTTCGTGAGGCTGTCCTTGAGGGTGTTGTTCGCGCCGTTGCTCCCGTAGCTCACGTCGACGCGGAAGCCCACCGGCAGGACGGGCAGCTTGAACGCGAACAGCGCCAACGCGTGCCACGCCGTACTGAACCCCTGCCCGCCCGCCGTCGAGTGATAGTCCCCCACCGGAGCCGTCAGGCCTCCGCCGAGACCGAACTGAGGATGGAGGCCCTGGGCCGCGACCGAGACGGCGGCGAGGGAAGCGACGACCACGGCGCGCGCGGCGTTGCCCGACCAGGACATGAGATCTCTCCTCACGTAGAAGCTGGAATAGTGGCAGGCGGAGCGGTGCGCGGCAACTCGGCCACCGGCCCTAGCGGGGCGGCGGCTGGCGCCCTGCCGCGACGCCGCGCAGTGCCGCGAGGTCGCGCACGTCCACCACGCGCCGCTCCAGGCCCGCCAGACCGGCGCGCGCCAGCCGGCGCAGCTGCCGGTTGGTGGTCTGGCGGCTCAGGTTCGCGAACGCAGCGATCAAGTCCTGACTCACCTGCAGCCGCGCGCTCGCCGGCGAGTCGCCCGTGGCGGCGATCCGGTCGGCCAGGAGCAGCAGGCTGTTCGCCACGCGCCGCAGTGGGTCGCGCAGCGACAGCATGGCCAGGCGGTCCAGCAGGGCGGCGTAGCGGCAGGCGTCCCATGCCACGACCGCGACGGCAAACGGCAGATTCGCGCTGAGATGGCGGTCGAAGGCGTCGGCCGGGAGCTCGAGCGTGGTGGTGGGCAGCAGCGCGGCGGCGTGGCGCGTATCGGTGCGCGACTCGGCCGGCCACAGTTGCGGCGTCAGCATCGAGCCGGGACCGAACACATCGAGGATTGCGTGGCCCGCCCGTCCCGCCGCCAGACGCAGTCCGAGGGCGCCGTCCCGCACGCAGATGTGCATGCGCTTCACGCGCTCGGTGGGGAGGAGCACCTCACCGACGCGGTACGTGTGCGTCTCGACGCCGGGGAGGCCGGCGATCTCACTGGCCACGAGCTCCAAGCGACGCGGCTCCTGACGGGCGCGGGCGGCGGTCGACATGTGGCGTCCAGAGCATCATCAAAAACGGGGCCATGGGTGCGGACGGGGGTGTAGCGTGGACTGCGAACGACGTTGCGGCGACGCTATGCCGGCGTGACCTGCTCCGCGGTGTCGAGGGCGCGCCTCACCGTCTGCAGCAGGAGCCCGCTCTCGAACGGTTTGCGGACGAACGCCGCGCCTTCGTCGAGCAGGCCGTCGTGCGCGATCGCCTCGGGACTGTACCCGGACATGTAGACCACGCGGATTCCCGGGCGCTGCCCGCGTACCTGCCGGGCGACTTCGCGGCCGTTCATGTCGGGCATGATCACGTCCGTGAGCAGCAGATGCACCGGTCCGGGATGCTCGCGCAGTGCGTCGAGGGCTTCGGCCCCACCGGCCGCGTCGAGCACGGCGTAGCCGCTGCGCTGCAGGATCCGCTTGGTGACCACGCGCACCGCCGGCTCGTCGTCCACGACGAGTACGGTCTCGCCCGCGCCGCGGGCGGCGCCGGACGAATCCCCCGCCGGCACCGCGGCGGCGACGAGCGGCTCGTGCCAGGGCAGATAGATCGTGAAGGTGGCGCCGGCACCGGGCGCGCTCTCGGTCCAGATGTAGCCGCCGCTCTGCTTCACGATCCCGTACGTGGTCGCGAGACCGAGCCCCGCGCCGTGACGACCCGGCTTGGTCGTGAAGAACGGCTCGAACAGGTGACTCTGGGTCTCCTCGTCCATGCCTACGCCGCTGTCGCGCACGGCGAGCGTGGTGTAGCGGCCCGGGCGCATAGGCGGGTGCTCGCGGGCGAACGCCTCGTCCACCACGACGTTGCGCGTGGCGATGTGCAACCGGCCGCCGCCCGGCATGGCGTCCCGCGCGTTCATTACCAGATTCACCACGGCCTGCTCGAGCTGCGCCGAATCCACGCGCACCGCGCCGCTCTGCGCGGCCAGGTCGAGCGCGAGCTCGATCCGCGCACCCACGAGCGGCCGGATCGTGCGCTCCATGCCGCCCACCAGGCCGTTGAGATCGAGCAGGCGCGGGGCCAGCACCTGCTGGCGGCTGTAGGCCAGCACCTGGCGCGTGAGCTGCGCCGCCTGCGTAGCGGCCGTTTTGATCTCTTCGAGATCGTTGCGCCGGGCGTAGGCGCGGGGCAGGTCGTCGAGCAGGATCTCGGCCGAGCCGAGCACCACCGTGAGGAGATTGTTGAAGTCGTGTGCGATCCCGCCCGCCAGACGCGCCACGGACTCCATACGGTGCGCGCGGCTGAGCCGCTCCTCCAGCTGCCGCTGCTGGGTGATGTCGCGCGCGACGCCGAGCACGCCGATGATGCGGCCATCGTGGTCACGCAGCGGGCTGCGCGTGAGCAGCAGCGTGCGGCGCCGCCCGTCGACGACTACGTGCTCCTCCGCCGTCTCGCTCTCGCCGCCCGAGCGCACGCGCGCGTCTGCTTCGCGCGAGCGGGCGGCCTGGTCGGCGGGGAACAGGGCCGTGTCGTCGCGGCCGACGATCTCGCCCGCGGGCCGGCCCAAGAGGCGCGCCGCGCTCGAGTTGATGAGCACGTAGCGCCCCTCCAAGTCCTTCGCGACGATGGCGTCGTTCGAGCTCTCGATGATCTCCTGCAGCAGGTCGCGGCTGCCGCGCAGCGCGTGCTCCGCGTGCTTGGCGTCGGTGATGTCCTGCGACAGCGACATCCCGGCGACGATTGCGCCCTGCCCGTCGCGCACCGGCCCGGCGCGCACCAGCAGCCAGCGGTCCCGATAGGGGACCTCGACCGCGGCGCGACGCCCGTCCAGCGCGCCGCGGTACAGGGGCTCGAGCGCCTGCGCGACCTCTGGGGGAAGGACGTCCCGCACGGCTTTTCCCTGGCATCCGGCGGGCGCGAGACCGAGTATGCCCCCCTCGTCGCCCCCCGCGACGATGTAGCGCAGGGCGTGGTCGAACAACACCAGGGAGCCGTCGGGAAGGTTACGCGCGAGCGTGCTGTACAGGGCGGCGACATCCGGCAACGCGCCGCGGGGCTGGAGCTTTCTCAATCCGAGTCTCCGTCCCTCGAGGGGTGCGCGATGGGCGCCATGGAGACTGGTGTCGCACTATCTATGCCCCTCGGTGCTGCTCAGGGACCACACCCCTTGCACTAAAATGGTGCGGGAAGACGTCAGGTTCGCACCTGGTTGCGTCCCCCTTCCTTGGCCCGATAGAGCGCCCGATCGGCCGCCTTGATCACCAGGTCCGACTTGGCGTGGCGGTCGCTCTTCTCGGCCACGCCGATGCTGATGGTCACGGGCACGCGCTCGCCCGGGCCCCGGTCGGTCAACACCTTTTCCTTCTTTTTCTTCGAGCGGAACCGGGCGCGCAGGATGAATCGGGTGTCCTCGACGGTCTTGCGCAGCTGGTCCAAGTCCGGGAGGCACTGCTCCGCGTCCCGGCCCGCGAAGATGACCGCGAACTCCTCGCCCCCGTAACGGTAGGCTTTGCCGCCGCCCGGCACCTGAGCCAGCTTCGCCGCGATCATCCGCAGGACCTGATCGCCGACGTCGTGGCCGTGGCGATCGTTGATGCGCTTGAAGTGATCCACGTCGATCATGGCCACGCTGTAGTGGCCACCGAGCCGCAGCAGCGCTTCGTTGAGGGCGCGCCGGGCCGGCAGGCCGGTGAGGCTGTCCTGGTATGCCATGTGGTAGGAGGCTTCCACCACGGCGACGATGAGGATGAGGGCGGAGGTGGCGAGGTAGAACGTCGAGAACCCGGCGGCGCCGGCTCGTACCGCCGAGAGCCCGATGAAGGCCGGGAGCAGGGCCCACGCGAACGAGCGCCCCGTTTGCGTGGGCGCGAGCAGCTGGCCTGCGGCGAGCAGGCCCGCCGCCACGAAAAAGGCGAGCAGCGCGGGATCCGCCATGGGGGTCCACGCGAACATCCAGCCGGGCAACAGGCGACTGTGGAGCAGGGCGGCGGTGAGCGCAGGCGTGGCGCGGTCGAGGATCGACACGAGCGCCACCTGTCCCAGAATCAGTCCCAGCCGCACCAGGCCCGGTGGCGTGAGGAATCCGCGCTCGGCGGTGAGCGCGAGGGCGGCGAAGTTGAGCGGCAGCAGGACCGCGATCGCCTGGTACACCACGCGGTCGCGCGTGAGGCCGTGGCCGGCGGCGAAGTGCAGCAGCGTGCGGTCCGCGAGCGCCAGCACCAGCAGCACGAACAACAGGCGGCTGCGGTGGAAGCGCCAGCCGATGAGCATCCCGGCGCCGAACACGGCGTAGGGGTAGAACGGCGCGAGCGGCGCGAGCAGGGTCTGCAGCCATTTCGCGTGCGTGTAGATCAGCGCCGCGAGAATGATCGGGGCTTCGGGCAGGCCGTACGACACGAACTTCCACACGGCCGCGTAGGCGGCATACGACTGCGGCGCTGCGGCTCGCGGCACGGGTCCGGGGCTCCTCGAGGTCGTTTGGGGGCCGCCGGACGACGCGCGGTCGCGGCGGGCACTAAAGGGTACGCGGAACAGGCCCGAGGTCAACGGTTGGGTTGCGTGTGGAGCAGGCGGCTGGCGATATTTTCCCCGCCGTGGCGGTATCGTCTAGGGGACTAGGACGGAGCCCTCTCAAGGCTCAAACACGGGTTCGAATCCCGTTACCGCTACTAAAGAAAAAAGACGTCGAGTAGAGGCGTTGCACAGAGACGTTGCACAGAGACGTCGTTCGCCCCCATCGTCTAACGGTCAGGACACCACTCTTTCAAGGTGGGAACAGGAGTTCGATTCTCCTTGGGGGCAGAAATACGATAAAGACGTCACGGAGAGACGTCGCGGAGAGGCGTAGCAGGACGGTTACGGTTTTTCGCGACGTGGTTCCGTGACGTCTTTGGCGGGACGGTTTTCCCGGGACGTCTTTAGATGGTCAAGGGCCGATAGCTCAACTGGCAGAGCAACTGACTCTTAATCAGTAGGTTCTCGGTTCGATTCCGAGTCGGCCCATGCACTTAGCAGACTCCCAGTGAAAGGTTTGTGAAAGCTTTATTTTGTGAAAGCTTTATAAGGAAGCGCGGGGCACAGGTAGCGCCGACGCGACAGGCTTGACAAGCCTGGTCACCACAGCATAGGCTGCGAGCAACACGCGACAAGTACAGAGTGCACCGCCGAACGCTGTGATGACGAGTCTCAAAGCCGCCACCCCGCCGTTTCGTCGCACCGAGCAGGACCTTCCCCTCCTTCTCGCCCTGATCGGACTGCGCAGCGCCGCCGTGGTCCCTCACCCTTCCCGGCCGCCATGACAACCGCATTCGTCGGCCCGCACCCCAGGAGGTGCCCCATGCGCAAGGCTCTCGTGTTCACGACCGTTACGATCGCCGCGCTCGTGGCGGCGCGCTGGCAAGCCCGCGCGCCGATCTCGTTCGCGGCGGCCGAACAGATCCGTCTTCGGGCACACTTCGACAGCGTCGAGCGCGAGTTACGGGCCCGCGACGTGCCGGGCCTCACGCCCGCCCAGCGGGCGGCCCGAACCCGGCTCCTCGATATCCTCCACCGCTATCAAGTCCGCGGCGTCTTCCCCCAGAACATCGATTTCCCGGACCGCGACGTGCCCGTGTTCATCGACTGGCGCGGCACGCGCTGCGGCTTTGCCTACCTGATCGAGCAGACGGGACACGAGGACCTGGTGCAGCGGATCGCCGCCACGCGCAACAACGCGCTCGCCGCCGAGCTCAAGGGTGAAGCCGAGGTGGGCCGCTGGCTCACGGAGAACGGCATCACGCTCGCCGAGGCGACGCGGATCCAGCCCACGTATGGGTGTAATGACAGGCCTGGGGGAGACTGCGCCGCCGCCCCCTTCCCATCCACGATAGCCAGCGACGGTTACAAAACGGCAAGCCGTCTGGCCATCGCCAGCAACGCCGCAACCTTCACCCTGAGTGTTCTGGACGACCATCTGCCGCGTCGGACGAAGGGGATCGCCGGCGTCGCGTCGGGCGTGCTCGGGCTCGCCGTCGGCGCGCCCTACGCGGGGAACGCCGGAGGGCGCGGGATGTTTGCCCGCTGGGACGCCGGTGTCGGGGCCGTGTCCCTGGTGCTCGGGATCGTGCGGCTGGCCACGCCCGGCGAGCCCGCGGCGCAATCACGCGTGAGCGTCGGCCCGTGGTTCGGCGCGCGCGGGTCCTCGGGGCTCGCGGGGCGCGTCACGTTCTGAGCCCGCGACCAACGGAGAACCGTCCGCTCGCCGGTTAGCCCGGATCGGTCCGAAGCCTGCTCCCTTGATGCCCTGAGCTTGGAGAGGGACGCGCTGAGGGTGAGCAGCGCGATGCGGGCGAGGATGGCGATCTGTGCGCTGCCCGGACCTGTTCTTCGTGATGATACGCACCGAAGAGTGACGTTCTAGAAGGGGGCGTAGTTGTGAGGCGTCGCATGCTCAACAATCTATGGGATCGAACAACAGCAATCGCTCGTTGGTGATGTACACGGCGTGAGGTTCAGAACGTAGCCCAGTAGTCGACGGTCGCACGGTCTTGAGGACGAGACTTGGCGTGGTACCGAATCACTTCCTCTTCCCACTTCCAAGCGCCCCGTCAATCCCGATTACCGAGCGTGCACGAAGCGGTACCGCGGGACGACTTCTTTCGTCGGCGAGATCGTGAGGGCGGGGGCCGGGGTCAAAGTGGGGTGGGGTCCGTTCGAAGCTCTCCGCCTCGACGCGGAGTACTACGTGTACCACTCATACTTTCACCCATGCGAACGAGCGGAGGGCGCCTTCTGTTACCCCCTGAACTTGCTCTCCGGATCCAGAGACGAACTGCAAAGGGACCTCGTCTGGTCGTTCGGGCTGGCCTTCCGAGTGGCTGGAAAAAGCTCGTAGACGGCGACTATACCGAGGGTGCGCGGTCGAAACAGTCTATCCGAGTCCCACCACAAATCCCACCACTTTCGGTCCGTCATCGGGTGATTTCATTCCGTCTTGTTCCGGTCTGACGGGCCGGATGTGTTCGATTCCGAGTCGGCCCATTTCTCACCACATCAGCGCCATCACCAGCAAGGCGAACCCCACCAGCAGATAGACGAACACCCCCCGGCCGAGCGAGCGTATCAGCCGCCGCCGGCGGCGCGCGCGTCCCCGCCGGATCATGGTCGACCGATAGTGCAACAGCTTGAGCCATAGGGTCGGGTACGTCATGCGCCTTAGGATAGGGACCGCCGGGAATCCCGGCAATCCCGGCCGGCGCCTTCAGGGAGCGGCCGGGGGCCCCGCGGGGAGAGTAAAGAAGAACGTGGCGCCGCCGTCCACCTTGCCGTCGGCCCAAATGCGCCCGCCGTGGCGCTGGATGATGCGCTGCGCCAGGGCCAGCCCCACGCCGGTGCCCTCGAACTCGTCGGCGCGGTGCAGCCGCTGAAACACGCCGAACAGCTTGTCGGCGTACTGCATGTCGAACCCGACACCGTTGTCCCGCACGAAGTAGACGACCGCCTGTCCCTCGCGCCGCGCCCCGATCTCGATGTGCGGATGGGGACGGCCGCGGGTGAACTTGAACGCGTTGCCGATCAAGTTCGCGAGCACCTGGCGCAGCAGCGTGCGATCGCCCCGGGCGGGCGGCAGGGGATCGACGATCGTGTCCGTCCCGTCGGGGCCGGCGGCCTTGCGCAGCTCCTCCACGACGGCGCGCGCCAGCTCCGTCAGATTCACGGGCTCCACCGCCAGGGTCTGGCGGCCGAGGCGGGAAAAGTTGAGCAGGGCGTCGATGAGCTCGCCCCCGCGCTTGGCCGAGTCGCGGATGACGGCGAGAAAGCGCTGGCCTTCGGGGTCGAGCGCGGCGGCGTAGTCCTCGAGCACCGCCTGCGCGTAGCCGTTGATGGCGCGCAGCGGCGCCCGCAGATCGTGCGACACCGAGTAGCTGAACCGTTCGAGCTCGCTGTTGGATTGGGAGAGCTGCTCCTCGGTGCGCCGCCGGATGGTGAGGTCGCGCGTCACCTTGCCGAAGCCGACCAGCGTGCCGGCGGGGTCGCGCAGGGCCGTGATGACGCTGTCCGCCCAGAAGCGCTGGCCGTCCTTGCGCAGGCGCCACCCTTCATCCTCCACCCGGCCCTCGCGCACCGCCGCATCCAGCTGCGCCTGCGGTTTGCCGCTCGCCAGGTCTTCCGGCGTGTAAAACACCGAAAAGTGCTGACCCAGGATCTCTTCCGCGGCGTATCCCTTGATCGTCTCGGCGCCGGCGTTCCAGCTCGCCACGCGGCCCGCCGGGTCGAGCATGAAAATGGCGTAGTCCTTCACGCTCTCCACCAGCAGCCGGAACCGCTCCTCGCTCTCGTGCAGCGCTTGCTCCGCCCGGCGGCGCTCGGTCATGTCGCGCGTCACCTTGGCAAACCCGATCACCGACCCGTCGGGGTCGCGCAGCGCCGTGATGATCACGTCCGCCCAAAAGCGGGAGCCGTCCTGGCGTACCCGCCACCCCTCGTCTTCCACGCGGCCCTCGCGCGCGGCCAGCGCGAGCAGCCGCGCCGGCTTGCCCGCCTCGACCGCGTCCGCCGGATAGAAGCAGGAGAAGTGCTTCCCGATGATCTCCTGCGCGCGGTACCCCTTGAGGCGCTGCGCGCCCGCATTCCACGTCAGCACCCGCCCCGAGCCATCGAGCATGAAAATGGCGTAGTCGCGCACGGTCTCGACCAGGAGACGGAAACTGTCCGTGGTCTCCGGGGCCCGAGGGCCGGCGGGCTGCTCTCGCGTGGTCATCCGGAACAAGGTCGGCTCTCCATAGATTCCGTGCAAGGGTGTCGCGACGCGAGCGCGTCGCGCCACCGCCACAACGCGAGGGATCCGTGAACCTGCGCGAAAACGTACACCTCGCTCCCTACACCACGCTGCAGCTGGGCGGGCCGGCGCGCTATTTCGTGGAGTGCACCAGCGAGTCCGAGGTGGGCGCCGCGCTGGCGCACGCCCGCGAGCGCGGTCTGCCGGTGTTCGTGCTGGGCGGCGGCAGCAACGTCGTGTTCGGCGATGCGGGCTTCCCCGGCGTGGTGCTGCGGGTCGCGATTGGTGGCGATCAGGGGATCGCGTTTCGCGATGGCGAGATCAGCGCCGGCGCGGGTGCCGAGTGGGATACCCTGGTGCGCGGCGCGGTGGAGCGCGGCTGGAGCGGTGTCGAGTGCCTGTCGGGCATCCCCGGCAGCGTGGGCGGCACGCCGATTCAGAACGTCGGAGCGTACGGGCAGGAGGTCGCGGAAACGCTGGTGCGTGTGAATTGCCTCGATCGCACCACGCTCGAGCACCGCACGTTCAGCGCCGCCGAGTGCGAGTTCGGCTACCGCGACAGCCGGTTCAAGCGGCGCGACCGGAGTCGCTACGTGGTGCTCGACGTGACCCTGCGCCTCGAGCGCGACGCGCCACCCCGCATCCGCTATCCGGAGCTGCGCGACGCGATCGCGCGCGTCGGCTCGTTCGACGACGCCGCGCCCGCGGACGCCGTACGGCTGGTGCGCCAGACGGTGCTCGCCTTGCGCCGCGCCAAGTCGATGGTGCTCGATCCGGCCGATCCCAACGCCCGCTCCGCCGGCTCGTTCTTCATGAACCCGGTGCTGTCGCCCGAGGCGTTCGCCAAACTGGGGCAACGCTGGGAGGGCGCGATCCCGAGCTTTCCGGCGGGCGATGCGGTGAAGGTACCGGCGGCGTGGCTGGTGGAGCGGGCCGGCTTTCCCAAGGGTTACCGGCTGGGTGGTGCGGGAGTATCATCGCGCCACGCGCTCGCGCTGGTGAATCTCGGGGGGACCAGCGCCGAGCTGCTGGCGCTCGCCGATGCGATTCGAGCCGGGGTGGAAGAGCGATTCGGCATCCGGCTCGAATGCGAGCCGGACGTAGTGCGGTGAACGGCGCTACTTTTTTCCGGCGACCTTGCCGAGCGCGCCGATCAAGTCGCTGAAGTCGTACGGCTTCATGACGGACGGCTGGCCGCACTCGTCCAGGAAGCGGCGCGTCTCGTCCCGCGCGCGGTCGCCGGTGACGAACACGAACCGCTCCGCCAGCTGCGGCCGCTGCTCGCGCAGCTGCTCGTACAGCGCCCGGCCGCCCAGCCGGGGCATCTGCAGATCGGTGACGACGGCGTCGAAGCGATCGCTCGCCGGGCCGAGCCGCTCGATCGCCTCGAGCCCGTTCTCGACCGCCACCACCTCGTGTCCTTCGCGCTCGAGCAACAGGCGCATGGCCTGGCGGTTCACGGCGTCGTCGTCCACGACGAGAATGCGCATTTTGGGGAGCGACGGGGTGGCCGCGGTGGCGCGCGCCAGCGGCGCGAGCACGCTCTTGGGGAGCGTCACCACGACCTCGGCGCCGCCGCCGGGGCGCGGGCGCAGCCGCAGCGTGCCCCCCGACGACTGCGCCAGGGCGCGGGCCAGCGCGAACTCGATCTCCCCGCCGCCGGCGCTCTGCGTGAAGCGGAACGGCGTCACCAGCCGCTGCTCGGCTTCGACCGAGAGCGGGGTCCCTGAGTCCCACAACGAAATCGTGAGCGACGGCCCGCTCTCGCTCACGGCGATGCGCAGCTCGCGCGGGGGCTGACTGTCGCGCAGGCGACGGAGCGCGAAGTCGAGCAGTTTCATCAACATCTCCGTGAGCTGCGCCATGGGGCAGGCGACCATCGGCAGGTCGTGCGGGATGTTGCGCGCCAGTCTCACCCCCAGCTCTTTGAGGGTGCCCTCGCGCTCGGCGAGCACGCCGTTCAGGACGATGGAGCAGTCGGACGGCTCGGCGGCGCCGATCGGGTGCTGCGCCAGCTCGAGGAAGTGCTGCGTGATTTCCGCCGCGCGCCGCACTTCACCGTGCAGCATCATCAGGGCGCGGGCGCGCTCGGGGTCGAGCGGGCTGCCGTGCAACAGGTCGGCGAGCGCGCCGATCGCCGCGAGCCGGTTGTTGAGCGCGTTGAGGACATTGGCGGAGCCCTCGTCGAGCACCACGTGCTGTACCTCGGGCGGGGCGAAGCGCTGCGCGGCCGGTGACGCGACCGCCGGCGTCGCGTTGGTCGCGCGCGCCGTACGCAGCCGGCCGATCAGCACGCCGATGAACGCGCCGACCAGACCCCCGAACCCGAACGCCACCCACAGTCCCATTGGGGCACCAATCTAGTGCAGGCAGGCGCGACGCGCCGCCGGGGAAGTGTCCGAGGGGCGTGATCAGCCTCACTTTCCGGAGGTAGTTGCCCCCTCCGGGGGGGCGATTCTAGCTTATCTTCAGGTTCTTGGGCCGGTTTGTTTGGCCCGCCCTGGTGGTGGAACTGGTAGACACACTGTCTTGAGGGGGCAGCGCCGCAAGGCATCCCGGTTCGAATCCGGGCCAGGGCATAGCTAGATTATATAGAAGAGAGCATGGCCGGCGTCACTGAACGCCGGCCATTTGGTTTTAGGTGACTTGGAGTCCTAGTACGGCTCTTCACACCCACACACTGTGCAGTGTGTACACACTTCACACACTTGACGGTCGTCGGGTTTCGGTTATTGCTGCTTACGCGGCATTCGTTCCGCAACGGAGCGAGCCATCTCACCGACGAGCGAAGCTCCTAGAGGCTCCGCCAGCGCGGCCAGTTGCTGAGGGCGCCACGCTCCCATCATTTCGGCGATGTAGGCTCCCGCGGGGGAGGAGCTGTTGGCCTTAAGTACGGCGACGCGCAAGCTGTCGAGATCGAGGTTGGCTTGTCCCGCGACGGCGTCGATCATGCCGCCGTGCAACCACTGAGCTAGCAGGTACGGCAGAAATGGATCATCCTGCGAGTGCTGCTCGACCCACGAGATCAACGCACCCTCGTAGTTGGTCGGGTGTGTTCGGTCCCACACCATCCAACGAATCGCCTCAAGCTCCGTCAGCTCTCTGGTCTCGGTAGCGGTACGCTGGTGGATGCGAAAGACGATCGGAGCAGCCTCGACCACCCCCAGCCTCACGCCCAATTCATACTCGCCCGGTCCCAAGTGGCCTAGAAAGAGGCTGCGCCTGAAGTCCCTATCTTCGCCGGCACGGTCTTGTAAAATCTCTGCGGTGAGGTGACTCCTCCCCGGCGCAAGCGGGTCGCCGCAGCGATCCGCCCTGGGGCACACCCAATCGATCGACCGCTGCGCCACGGGGACCGGCGCGCCATCCCGCCGCATAGACATCTCAACGGTGTTCAATAGCCACACGGTGTCGGACCCCACGTTCTTCAACCGTAGGACGAGGAAAATCGGCTCGTCCTCGAAGAACACGCTTTTTCCAACGTCAGCCGTGAGGGCCAACTGTTGCGCCGGGCCGCAATGTGGGTGTCCCACGGAGATTGCGGCTAGGAGGAGCAACGTCAGCCGGGGCCGGTCGAGAGGGAAGATCATGTCGTGTCGGACCAGTACTTCCAACGTGTCGGCTAAAGACTGGCGGCGAAACGCCCGGTGGCGCAAGGGCCGAGTGATCGACCGGGCCATTCCAGTCGCGAAGAGACACCGAGCCGGCGCCCGACCACGTGTAGGACCTGACGATCTCCATTATTTCGCATTCGCTCGCATAATCGTACGTTGGCGACACAGGCGGATCGAGCGGCGGATTTTATGCCGAGAGCTACCCGAGACACCTTCGCATTCAATTGCTACCCCCTGCTATGGCCCTGACCCTGGTGCGACCGACTTGGGGCGTAGAGGGTGGTTCTTGGGCCCCGGTGGGCATTCCGCTTCGTGTCTTCCTCGTCCATGCCGCCTGATCTGAGATAGGGTCCAGCTCCCCCATTGCACTGGTTAGCTGCTTGAAATTGGCTTGACAGCGTGGCGTGACCCTCTTGGAAAGGAAGGAGGTCCACCATGCACGCCATTGTGAACGTCGCCACCAAGCTGACCCTCCTTGTCGCCGTGTCGTTCGTCAGTCCTGTGCAGGTGCACGCCCAGCGTGCGGACAGCACAGACGCGGGCTGGGTGGAATTTGCACTTGGCTACGGCGCGCTCCATGCCTTCAGCGGCACTTCCGGCGGTGGCCGGCATATGGATGGCTATTCGTTCCTGTTCGGAGGCGGCATAACGCGGTCCCACTTGTGCGCCGGAGTACTCTTGGACATCTGGCAGCACCGATTTCCGGACGGCGAGACGGAGACGGCGAACATCGCACTGACCGCTTCAACCCTTTACTACCTGAGCGGGCGCGGAGGCCTCTTCCTCGAGGGGGGGCTCGGGCTGTCGGACTATCGGATGCTGAAGGGCTTACACGGTGGACTCCTGTTCGAAAGCACCGATACGACCTACTTCAAGGGCTTCGGGTTGACTGGCACCCTGGGCATCGGTAGGGACGTCCAGGTCGGCTGGTTGGTTCTCACTCCGCGCCTGGCGTACCTGTATGGGGCACCACGCACGCTGCGCTCGCCGAACGGAACGACGGTGGCGACGGGTTCGATGCAGCATATGCTGGAGGCGAGCATTGCGGTCGCTCGTACCCAGCCCGACGTGAGGTGAATGGCTGAACGTGAACTAGTGTCCATAGCTCACGACACGAGCGATCTTCCATCCGCTGATCTCGCGTCTCCACACCTGCACGAACTTGAAGGTCCCACAGTCCCGCCGACCGCCCTCCGTATGGCAGAACCGATGTGTCCCAACCTCGATGGCCCCGTAGCCGCGCACTGGATACACCTCTAGGGCACCGACGCGCTCACGTTGGATATCGCTGTTGCTCCCGAACAGAGATCGGAACCCGGCGCTGACTGCCTGGTAGTCCTGCACCCCTTGGGTGTCATGATAGAACTCTAGGTCCCGTGCAAACAATGACATCAACGCGTCCGCGTTGTGGGCGTTAAATGCGGCAGACAGGCTATCGTCAAGGCCTGAGATCTCCGTTTGCAGGGGTCGCTGTGGCGCCACCGTCGTAAAGCGCGTACGCGGCGCTGACCAGCTCCCCACGGCGAGGGTCAAAAGGGCGATTCGCACGGTAGTCTGTCTCATGGCCCCCGCTTACGGGGTGGGTCCCGTAGCGGTTTCGCCCGCAACTTCGTCCAACAAGCCTTGCGCCGGCGGGCGAGTCGCTCGCAGCTTAAGTGCGAACCGTTGGGCTGCTGCCTGCAGTCGAGAGCACGACCGATGATAGCAGCGACGTCCATTCGATTCTTCCGCCTAGGGTTGTCTCGTACTCGAGGCGACCGGACCGATGGAACCTCGCAACTCGCCATGAGTAGACGCCTTGCACTCACCATTCTGCTCGCCGCGTGCGCGAGCCGGCAGCCCCCGGGACAACAGCCGCTCTGTCGCCCGGTCGACGGCGCCTGGGCGGTTTCTGTTCGCGTCACCGATGCAGCCACAGGGCGACCGGTCACCAATGCGATCGCGTCCACCATGACGTCGGTCGCCGAGACGTATTGCTTCGGCTGGGTCTGTCTGCGCGCG
>WNFW01002221.1_pt1 | contig 22372 bp, 22 predicted proteins | sample 5400131 | NCBI WGS metagenome assembly WNFW01 (sample SAMN13153362, study PRJNA577476) | soil metagenome | isolation source: 20 cm soil or saprolite under grassland replicate 1 | place: USA:California | collected 2016-06-15 | reverse complement strand
TCGACGTGATCGAGGACGAAGGGGTCTGCGACCGCGCCGCTCAGCTCGGCGAGACGATTCGGGCCCGGATGGAGTCGTGGCGGGAGCGGTGGCCGCAGGTCGGCGACGTCCGCGGCCTCGGCGCGATGCTGGCGATCGAACTGGTGAAGGAGCCCGCGAGCCGGGAACCGGACGCCGACACGGCGACTGCGGTCGTCGAAGCGGCCGCCGAACGGGGCCTCCTGCTGCTCAAGTCCGGCATTTACTCGAACTGCATCCGCGTGCTGACGCCGCTCGTCCTCTCGGATGCCGAGCTCGACGAGGCCCTCTCGGTCTGGGAAGAGGCCTTGGACGCGAAGCTCAACCTGTAAGGGCAAGCCGCAGGTGGCTACGCTGACGCCCGTGGTCGGCGAACTGATTGCGGGCCGCTACGAGCTCGAGGAGCTCGTCGGCTCAGGTGGCATGTCGAGCGTCTACCGCGCTCACGACCGCCTGCTCGAGCGGACGGTTGCGCTGAAGATCCTGCACGAGCAGTTCACCCGGGACGACGACTACGTCGAGCGCTTTCGCCGGGAAGCACGCGCCGTCGCGCAGTTGGCCCATCCGAACATCGTCACGGTGATCGATCGGGGCGAGCAGGACGGGCGGCAGTTCATCGTCTTCGAATACGTCGACGGGATGAATCTGAAGGAGCTGATGACCCAGGAGGGCCCGCTGAGCCCTCGCGAGGCGATCGAGCTGTCCCTGCAGGTCGCGCGCGGGCTCTCGTTTGCGCACGAGAGCGGGCTCGTCCACCGGGACGTCAAGCCGCAGAACGTGCTGCTCGACGCCGACGGCCGCGCGAAGGTGACGGACTTCGGCATCGCCCACGCGGTCGACGTCGACGGGATGACGATCACCGGCACGATCATGGGGACGAGCAACTACATCGCGCCGGAGCAGGCCCGTGGCCAGCCGGTCGACGAGCAGACTGACGTCTACTCACTCGGCTGCGTGCTCTACGAGCTGCTCGCCGGCGATGTTCCGTTCGACGGCGACAATTTCGTCGCGGTCGCGATGCGGCACGTGAACGACCCCGTGCCCAGTGTCCGCGACGTTCGGCCTGACGTGCCCCCGCGCCTCGACTGGGCGATCCAGCAGGCGATGGCGAAAGATCACGACGAGCGGTTCGAGTCGATGGCCGACTTCGCCGCCGAGCTCGAGGCGTGCCATGCCGAGCTCGACGGCAACGAAGGCGCCACCATCGTCGTGCCGCCGCGGCCGCGGCCGCGCGCGAAATCGCGGCGCCCGGCCCGCGCGCCGAGGCAGTGGAGCATCTGGCCACTCGTCTTGCTCGGCGTCGGCCTCGCCGCCGTTGCGGGCGGGCTCTCGGGGGCGATCCTGCTTCACGGCAACGGCAACAGTGGAACGGGCGCGGCGCCGCCTCGCCCAACCGGGCCGGTTCAGTTCAAGAGCGCCGCAGCCTATGACCCGTTCGGCGACGGCCAAGAGCATGACGAAGCCGCACAGGACGCGATCGACGGGAATGACGCGACGCCCTGGATGACGGAGCACTACAGGAGCTTCACGAAGCAGGGTGTCGGGCTCGTCGTCGGCGCCAACCGCGCCGTGTCCCCCAAGACCATGACGATCCTCACCGACACCCCCGGCTTCACGGCCCAGATCAAGGCGGGAGACTCGGCGACGGGGCCGTTCCACACGGTCTCCAACTCGCGGACGATCGCGAGCACGACCGCGACCTTCAGTCTCAACGGCGGCGGCCGCTACTTCCTGGTCTGGATCACCAATCTCGGCGCCAACGATCAGGTTCGGATCGATGAGGTGAAGGCGCGCTAGAAGCTAAAACTGCAGCCTTGAGCGCCGTTCGTGGCGCTCGAGCGCGAGCTCGACCAGCCGGTCGAGTAGCTCCGAATACGGAATTCCCGAGGCTTCGAACAGCTTGGCGTAGACGCTCGTTGCGGTGAAGCCGGGGATCGTGTTCAGCTCGTTGACGAGCACGACGCCGTCTGCGTCGACGAAGCAATCCACGCGCGCCATCCCGTCGCATTCGGCTGCGACGAAGCTCTCGACCGCGAGGTGCTGGACGCGCTCGATCTGCTCGCTCGAGATCCTCGGCGGGACGATCAGGTCCATTCCGCCCTCGTCGTACTTGGCCGAGTAGTCGTACCAGTCGGGGGCGTCGAAACCGTGAGAGACGATCTCGCCCGGGAGCGATGCGATCGGGCTGCGATTCGAGCCGAGGACGCCGCACTCGACCTCGATTCCCGCGACGAACTCTTCGATCAGCACCTTCTCGTCGTGGCGGAAGGCGAGCTCGACCGCCGGCGCCAGCTCCTCCTCCGATCGCACCTTCGTGATCCCGACGGAGGAGCCGAGCCGCGCGGGCTTGACGAAGACGGGGTAGCCGTACGGGTTGGCGAGCTCGTCGCCGACGCGCAGGGTGATGTTCCGCGTCACGGGAATCTGGGAGTCGCGCATCACCGCCTTGAACTTGTCCTTGTCCATCGCCAGCGCCGAGCCGAGCACACCGGCACCGACGTACGGCACGTCGGCCAGCTCGAGCAAACCCTGCACGGTGCCGTCCTCGCCGAAGGGCCCGTGCAGGACCGGGATCACGACGTCGACATTCGCGAGGGTCGCGGGAACGCTTTCGGTCGGCACCGGGAGCGTCTCGACTGCCGTCCGGCCCTCGCCCTCGCCCAACTCGCCTGTGGCCCCTGGGTCGAGCGCCCGCGACCCGCCGGACTCGAGCTGCCACTTCCCTTCGCGGTCGATCTCCACCGTCACCGCCTCGTAGCGCTCCGGGTCGAGGGACTCCAGCACCGAACGCGCCGAGGCCACCGAGATCTCGTGCTCGCTCGAGCGGCCCCCGCTGAGGACCGCGACTCGCACCCGCGGGCTCATGGGACAGCCGTTGTGGTGCCGGTGTAGTCGCCGACGAAGATCGTCACCGTCGACCCAGCCGGGGCGCTCGTGCCGCCCCCTGGCTGCTGGCTGACGACGATCCCCTGCTCGCCGGGGTCGGTCACCGGCTGCTTCATCGTCTTCACCTTGAACCCGGAGCCCGTCAGGATCGCCTTCGCGGTCGGCTCATCCTGGTTGGTGACGTCGGGAACGGGCGTCGTCGCCGTCGAGCCGCGCGAGACGCTGAGCGTCACCGTAGTCCCAGAGCCCACTCTCGTTCCGGCGCCGGGCGACTGCGAGACCACCGTGTCGGCAGGCTGGTTCGAGTCGACAAGGGTCTCGGTGGCGTTCAGGCCGGCCCCGAGCAGCGCCGAGCGGGCGCTCGCGTAGGGCTGGCCGACCACGTTCGGGATCTCGATCTGCTTGACCCCCTGCGAGACGTTGATCCGTACCTTCGTGTTCCAGAAGACGCGGCTGTCCCCGGGCGGGTTCTGGCCGGTGACGGTATCCGGGCTCGCTGACGAGTAGACATGGAAGACGGACACCTTCAGGTGCGCGGCTGTCAATGCCGCCACGGCGTCGCTCTGCGCCTTGCCGACGACGTCCGGGATCGTTGTCTTCGGCCTCCCGTTGGAGACGGTAAGCCGGACGGTGTTGCCCTTGTCGGTCTTCTCACCGCCGTCGATGCTCTGCGACATCACCGTGCCGGCGGGATAGACCTCGCTGAAGCCGGGGACGGTCTTCACCTTCAGATCCTTGTCCGTGATCTTCTTGACCGCCTGCGCTTTCTTCAGCCCGACCACGTACGGCACGGCCACCGGCTTGTTCGCGTTCAGCTCGTCGCGGATCTTCCCGTAGGCGAACCAGGCCGCGAACCCGGCGCCGATGAGCAGGAGCAGCACCAGCACCCACGGCCAGATCGAGCGCGACCGCCGAGGCGGCCCCTCGTAGCCGTAGTAGCCGGCGGGCGTCGTCGGCGGAGGCGGCTGCGATGGCGCGACCTGCGTGGGCCTCGGCGCGATGATCGTCGGCGCCCCCGAGATGCCGGCGCCTGCGAGCACGGCGGTCGCCGCGTCCGTGGTCTCGCTCGAGACGCCGAGCCCCCGCTGGATGCGCGCGAGGTCGGCGTTCATCTCCTCCGCGGTCTGGTAGCGGTCCTCGGGGTCCTTGGCCAAGGCGCGCAGGACGACCAGATCGAGGTCGGCGGGCACGTCGTCGCGTAGCTCTGACGGCGGCACCGGCACCTCGGAGAGGTGCTTCATCGCGATTTCGAGCGGCGTGTCGCCGGTGAAGGGGACCGTGCCGGTGAGCATCTCGTAGAGGACGATCCCGACCGAGTAGACATCGGAGCGCTGGTCGACCGGCGAGCCGCGCGCCTGCTCCGGTGAGAGGTACTGCGCGGTGCCGATGATCGAGCCGACCTCCGTCATCTGGCTTGCGCCCGAGCGGGCGATCCCGAAGTCCGTCACCTTCAGCCGCCCGTCGGCGTCGACGACGACGTTGTGCGGCTTGATGTCGCGGTGGACGATCCCGTGCCGGTGGGCGAAGCCGAGCGCGGCCAGCATCTGGCGCGTGTAGTCGATCGCGATCCGGATCGGCGTTGGGCCGCGGCTGACGATCAGCTCTTTCAGCGACCGCCCGGAGAGGTACTCCATCGCGATGTAGTAGGTGCCTTCGGCCTCGCCGCGGTCGTAGATCGAGACGATGTTCGGGTGCGAGAGACCGGCCGCGTTCTTCGCCTCGCGCCGAAACCGCTCGATGAACGAGTCGTCGGCGGCGTGGCGGTCGTCGAGGATCTTGATCGCGACGCGGCGGCCGAGCTCCTGGTCCTCGGCGAGGTAGACGTTCGCCATCCCGCCGGCGCCGAGCTTGCGGATGATCAGGTAACGGCCGTCGAAGACGGAGTCGATCAGGGTGTCGCCTGTTACGGCCATGGCCTTACTTCTTCGACCCCGAGCTGAGGACCGCCTGCATCAGGACCTTGGCGATCGGCGCCGCCGTCGTGCCGCCGAACCCGGTCTGGTTCTGGAGCGTGACCGCGACGGCGACCTTCGGGTTGTCGGCAGGAGCGAAGCTGATGAACCAGGTCGTGTTGATCCCCGAGTTGCCTGTCTCAGCGGTGCCGGTCTTGCCCGCGACCGAGATTCCCGGGATCGCGGCCGCGCCGCCGGTTCCGTCGTTGACCGCGGCGACCATCATCGAATTGATCTCGCTCGCGGTTTGGCGCGACATCACACGGCCGAGCTTCTGTGGCTCGATGCGAACGACCGTGTGGCCGCCGGAGTCGACGACACGGTTCAGCACCTGGGGTTCCATCTCCACGCCCCCGTTCGCGACCGTGGAGGCGACCATCGCCATCTGCAGCGGTGTCACGGCGAGGGTCTCCTGTCCGAAGGCGAGGCGGCCGGGGTCGACCTGGGTCGCGGGATGGGACGGGAAGAAGAGCCTGCCGCCGTGATAGAGGCCGCTCGGGAGCTTCTCGTTCGCGGGCGTCTCGAGCGGCGGGTCCTTGTAGAAGCCGAACTTCTTCATGTACTCGAGGATGGTTCCGGCGCCGAGCGCCTTGCCGACGTTGCAGAAGACCGAGTTGATCGAGTGCTGGAGACCCTGCGCGAGCGTGGGGTGCCCGAAGGACTCGACCGGCCCGTCGGGGCTCGCGGCGTTCGAGACCTGCTTCCCGTACTCGATGCAGTAGCCGGGGTCGTAGAAGGTCGATTCGGGCGTGAACTTGTGCGAATCCAGGGCCGCCGTCACGGTGACGACCTTGAAGGTCGACCCGGGCGTGAAGAGGCCGTCGGTCGCGCGGTTCAGCAGCGGCGCCGCCGGGTGACACGGCGCGTTGGTCGCCTTGATCTGGTTGAAGTGGTTTTCGACCAGGTTCGGGTTGTAGCTCGGCTGCGACGCGAGCGCGTAAACCTTGCCGGTCTTCGGATTCATCACCACCGCGGCGCCGCACTTGCCCGCGAGCTGTTGGATGGCGAGCCGCTGGACACTCGGGCGGACGCTCAAGACCAGGTCGTTTCCGGTGATCGTGACGCCCTTGATCTTGTCCAGCGTCTTGTTGAAGATCGTGCTGAGGTTCGCGTTCGAGGAGGTCAGGTATGCGTTCTCGGACTGCTCGAGGCCCGCCCGCGACCGGCCCTGGGTCGAGTAGCCGACGAGGTTCGCGAATAGGCGCCCGGTCGGGTAGCGGCGGAAGTAGAGCGTCTGCCCGTCGACCTTGCGCTTGACGTTCGTCGCCAGGATCGTCCCGTCGGCGGCGCGGATCAGCCCGCGCTTGATCCGGAACTGCGCCACCCGCTGGATTGCGTTGTCCTGCTTCTCAGCGAGGCCGGCGGAGGCCCACGTCTGCCAGTAGGTCGTCCCCACGATCAGCGCGGCGAGCAGGATCATCGACGCGACGGCGAGCTTCGTGATCTGCCTGTTCACGCTTCCCTCGGCGCGTTGGCGCGGTTGGAGATCAGGAGCAGGCCTGCGAGCAGGACGAAGTTCGCGACCACGCTCGACCCGCCGTAGGAGACGAACGGAAGCGTGATCCCCGTCAGCGGGATGATTCGCAGGACTCCGCCGACGATGATGAAGGTCTGCAGGGCGAAGCCGAAGGTGAGGCCGGCTCCCGCGAGCTTCGAGAAGCCGTCATCTGCGAGCAGCGCGATTCGCATGCCTCGTAGGACGAAGACCATGAAGAGGAGAACCAGGGCCGAGACCCCGATCAGGCCGAGTCCCTGCGCGAGCGCCGAGTAGATGAAGTCGGTATTCAGGGACGGGATCAGCGGGTGGCCCGCGGAGGTCTCGAGCGTCTCCTTTCCGAGCCCGGTGCCGCCGAAGCCGCCGTTCGCGATCGAATAGAGGGACTTCACGAGCTGGTAGCTGCCGCAGTCCTGCCGCAGCTTCATCTCCCCGGTCAGCGCGCAGTAGACCTTGTGGTCGGTCCAGGGATGCAGCCAGATCGTCACGCGCTCGTGCACGTGCGCGACCCGCGTGTAGACGAAGTACGAGCCGCCGAGGAAGAGCGCAAGGCCGATCCCCGTGAACAGCAGCCGGCCCGTCGCAACGTAGAGCATCGCCAGGAAGATCCCGAAGTAGAGGAGTGCCGAGCCGAGGTCGTTCGTCTCGACAAGGACGAGCATCGCGCCGCCCCAGATCAGGAGCAGCGGCCCGAAGTCCTTCAGCCGTCCTTGCGCCAGAACCTCCCGCTTCTCGCGCAGGTATGCGGCAAGGAAGACGATCAGGCAGAGCTTCGCGATCTCGCCGGGTTGGAACTGGAGCGACCCGAAGTGGATCCAGAGCCGGGCGCCGTTGACGGTGGCGCCGAGTCCCGGCAGCGCGGGCAGCACGAGCAGGCCGATCGCGGTCAGTCCAAAGATGTACTTGTAGCTCTCCAGGCGCCGGTAGTCGCGGCGCAGGCTCCAGAGCGTGCCGGCGAAGACACCGACCGCGATGATGATCCAGACGCCCTGGCGAAACGCATCTCCGGGGCGGATGCGGTAGATCTCCGTCAGCCCGACCGCGGTCAGCAGAGCGGCGATCGGCAGCAGGTACGGGTCGGCGTACGGCACCGCGTAACGCGCGACCAGGTGTGCGACGAGGTAGAGCGCGAGGAAGAACGCCGCGTAGGAGAGCGAGGCGGTCGAGACGACCGACTGGCGGGCGATGTAGACGCTCGCAAAGCCGAGTGCGGTCAGAGCCCCGACGACGACCAGATTCAGCAGCTCTCGGTTTCGCAGGCTCACCGCTTATCTTCCATGCAGGGTCCAGAGGACGACCGCGACGACCGCGAGCGCGACCAGGATCAACAACAGCGCTGGAATCAGGCGGCGGCGGGTGCGGCGCTTGGGCTGAGCCGGCTGGGGGGCCTCGCCCGGCGGTACGACCATCGTGTCGAGCGCCGGCACTCGGTCGAGCTCGTCGAGTGTGTCCTCGTCGAGCTCGCCGTCGCCGTCCGCGGTGAGGGCCGGGTACTGAGCCGTCTCTTCGAGCGGCTCTCCGACGTCCTCGCCGATCTCGAAGAAGACGACGGTGATGTTGTCCTCGCCGCCGCCCTTGTTCGCGGCCCGGATCAGCGCTTTCGCGGAGGTTTGCAGGTTGTCGCGGTTCTTCTCGATCGTCCGCAGGATCACGTCGTCCTCGACCATCGAGGTGAGCCCGTCCGAGCAGAGCATGAACAGGTCGCCCGGCGCGGTCTCGATCGAGAAAGTGTCGACGTCGACGTCGGGATCGGTGCCGAGCGCGCGCGTGATCACCGAGCGCTGGGGATGCGTCCCGGCCTCCTCCGGCGAGAGCTTTCCACTGCGGACGAGCTCGGCGACGAGCGAGTGGTCCTCGGTCAACTGCTCGAGCTTGCCGTCACGGATCAAGTATGCGCGCGAGTCGCCGACGTGGCCGAAGGCAACGTTCGCGTCGCCGACGAAGGCCACCGTCATCGTCGTCCCCATCCCCGAGGCGGCGGCGTCCTGGCTCGAGCGCTCGTAGACGCGCCGGTTGGCCTCCTGGATCAGCTCGGCGACGCGGCGCTCTCCGCTGCCCGCTGCGGCCTCGTCCTCGCGGACGGCGCCGGCGGCGAGGCTCGAGGCGAGCTCGCCCGCTTGCGCGCCGCCCATGCCGTCTGCGATCGCGAACAGCGGGGGCTCGACGACGTAGGCGTCCTCGTTCCGCCGCCGCTTCCTGCCCGTATCTGTGCCGTAGCCCAGTTGCGTAACGGTCACGTCTCGTACCTCAACTCGGTCTCGCCTACGCGCACGACGTCGCCGGGTGTCAGCTTGCGCGCGCGTGTGAGCTTGATTCCGTTCAGGTATGTGCCGTTCGTGGAGCCGACGTCCTGGACCCACACGCCGTCGCCGCGAGGCTCGATCCGCGCGTGTTTCGCCGAGGCGTAGTCGTCGCCGTCGAGCGCGACATCGTTCTGGGGCCCGCGGCCGACCGTGATCGCGACGGAATCGAGCATCCGACCCTCGCCCGGTTCGAGCGTCGGGCTGGAGACGACGACGAGGCGCCCCACCTCGCGCGGCCCGGGGTCGCGGAGCGTCGCGAGATCGCCCGCCTGGGACGGTGCGAGGATGAAGCTCTCCTGGGGCACACGTAGATCCTTGCTGGCGGTGCGGACTATTCGCCAGATGAACAGGTAGAGCAGCACCACGAAGGCGATCTTGAGGACGAGCAGGAGCTCCTCGACCGCGATCGAGGCAAGTGTCACGTCAGCCTCCGGACTCCCGCCGGAAAACGAGCTCGGTCGATCCCACGGTGATCGTGTCGCCGGCGCGCAGCTTGGCGCGCTTGAGCCGCCGGCCGTTGATCTCGGTGCCGTTCGTCGAATCGAGGTCGACCACCCAGTACGCGGCGCCCTCCTGTCGAACCTCTGCGTGACGGCGTGACACGTTGGGGTCCTCGACCTGGATATCGACGTCCTTCGAGCGGCCAATCACGACTCGCCGCTTCTCGATTTCGTGCTGTTTACCGTTCCATGAGAGCGTCGCGATCTCCCGCTCGAGCCCGAGCTCCTGGGCGGAGACCGCCTGAGTGTCGGGTTGCTTGGGCTTGTAGACCATCGTCGCGCCCGGCGCGATATCGGGAGCCGGCGCTTCGTCCGGCACCGGCTGCGGCTCGCTGCCCTGCGCCATCCGCGTCGCGATTCCGAACTCCCCGACCTCGAGGTCCTCGTCGGTCTCCATCAGGACCTTCGGCGGCGAGAGCATCACGTACTTCTCCCGCCGCGCGTTCTCGGCGAGATACTCCTGCAACTCACCGAGCAGGGACTCCTCGTAGCTCGCGAACTGCTCGCGATCCTGAGGGGAGAGGTAGACCGTGTACTCGTTGGGGACGTAGAGCCGGGAGACGGAGATGACGCGATGGTCCTCCATCTCCTTGACGAGCTTGCGCGCGAGCTCGACCGGCTGGACATTCGTCCTGAAAGCACGCCCGAAGACGCCCTCGAACAGCGATTCGATCTTGGCTTCGATGTTCCTGAGCACGGTCATTGCAGGGCCTTAGCCCGCACCGAGTCTAGCTTCGGTCTTTGACCGCTAGGCCCAGACAAGTGACCAATATCGTGATGACGATTGCGGCGTCCGGTAGTACCGGACCCGGGGCGAGGATGCCGGCCAGAAGGGCGAGCCCGAAAGGCGCGATCCGGCGGCGCCGGATGTGTGGCAGCGCTACCGCGGCGGCGGCGAGGACGATTGCCTCGAACAGAAGTGTCGGCCGGGCGCTCAGGGCGTCCCAGATTGTGTTCGCGGCCGCAAGCGGGCTGCGGGTGCTGTCGAGCTCGAGCGCCGGGGCGAAGCTGCCGGTGAAGGGGAGCTTGTCGCCGCGGAGCCCGGCGACCAGCCCCGCCACGAGCACTGCGGCGAACACGTGCACGGCTCGAACCGTTCCGCCGCGAAGCCGCTGTGCCGCCAGCGGCAGCAGCCCGAGCAGCGAGAGCGGCGCCAGGAGCGGCCCGCAGAGGAAAAAGAGCCCCGTCCGCGAGTCCTTCCACGAGAGTACGAGCCAGCCGAGCGCGAGCGCGGCATAAGCCCAGGCGAGCCCGGCTGAGAGGTTCCCGAGCGGCAAGACCGGGACGGCGAGCGCAAGCGCGAGGCCGGCTCGCTCCCGAAAGAGGGTCGACGCGGCGGCCAGCGCGGCAAGGCCGAGCGGCCAGCCGGCCGGATAGAAGGGCAGCGCCGCCGCGCTCGCGCCCGCGAAGAGCCCGGCCGCCGCGGCAGGTGCGAAGCGTCCGGGCGCCGGTGGCGAAACCTGCGGCAGCGTGCGCCCACGCCGCTCGCGCCGGTAGCCTGTCGCCCGCAGAGCGGCCCCGAGCCTTTCCGCCGACGGACGCCTGGCCGGGTCGACCGACAGGGCGCGGTCGACGAGTGCGATCAGCGGGCGAGGAAGGTCGGGCCTGGCCTTCGCGAGCGAGATGGCGCCCGACTCGATCCGCCGCGCGGTGTCGAGCAATGACCCCTTCCAGAACGGGTGCCAGCCGGCGAGCGCCTCCCAGAGCAGGACGCCGACCGCCCAGACGTCTGCGGGCGCGCCCGATTCCTCGCCTCGGAGGCGCTCAGGAGGGATGTAGGCGAGCGTTCCGGGAACGTCTCCGGCGGCGGTCAGCGTCTCTTCCCCGTCCATCCGCGCGAGACCGAAGTCGAGCAAGCGGATCGAGATCTCGTCGCTCTCGGCGAGCAGGATGTTCGACGGCTTCACGTCACGGTGGACGATTCGATGCGCATGGGCGTGGGCGAGCGCCTCGCAGATCTGCGCAGCGACCTCGAGCGCGGCCACGTCGTCGATCGCACCTTCCCGAAGCGCCTGGCGCAGCGTTCGCCCGGGCACGTATTCGTAGGCGATGTAGACGTGGCGCGAGTCGCGTGCGAGCGCGTACGCGCGTTGGCAGCCCGGATGACGGAGCCGCGCGGCGGCGGAGGCCTCTCGCTCGGCCCGGGAGGCCGACTTCCCCTCGCGGGGGACGATCTTGAGCGCCACCTCGACGCCGGTCGGCTCGTCGCGGGCGAGCCAGACCGAGCCGTTGCCGCCGCTTCCGAGCGGTTGCAAAGGGCGGTACCGGCCGAGGACGAGCTCGTTCGGCGCGACGGCGACGGCCGCTTCTGACACGGACGCTCGTTCGCCGCGGCAGCCGGAAAGCCTTTGAATGGAGGCAGAAGGCGATTCACTCCGACCCAACGGTTACAGTGGACGCCGCAACTTTTTCCCTGCACGGAGCGATGACCGAGCGCGACACAGACATCGAGTTCGACTTCTTCGAGGAGCCGGAGACCAGAGAGGCCGCGCGGCCGGAGCGACCGCCGATGCGCGGCGGCCCGCGACCGCCGATCCGGACGCCCCAGGGCATCACGCCGCTGCTCCGCCTGGTCGGGCTGATCGCCTTCGCGATCGTGATCGTCCTGCTGCTCGTCTACGCGGTCGAGGGGTGCCAGTCCTCGAGCAAGCACGCCAAGTACGCGAACTACATGACCAAGGTCTCGCAGATCGCGTCGAACTCGCATTCGATCGGCACGCGCCTCGCCTCATTGCTCGGTCAACCCGGCGTGAAGGCGAGCGACGTGCAGACCAAGCTCGCCGGGCTCGCACGCGACGAGCAGCAAGACATCGACACCGCCAGCGCGATCAATCCGCCCGGCCGCCTGCGCGACGAGCACTCACGCCTGATCGACGCGCTCCAGTACCGCTACAGCGGGATCGTCGGCATTTCCGACTCCTTGCGGCAGGCCGTCAGCAGGAAGAATCTCGCGGCCGCTCAGGCCGGCGCGCTGCTCGAGGCGCCGGCTCAGCGCCTGCTCGCGAGCGACGTCGTCTGGGACGACAGCTTCAAGGCTCCTTCGATACAGGTGCTACGCGACCAGGGGGTGGGGGACGTCCGCGTCCCCGGCTCGAAGTTCGTTCAGGATCCCGATTTCTTCACGGCCGCAGGCCTCGGCGCGGTCGTCACCCGCCTGCGCGGCGCCAACGTCTCGCCGACCGTAGGCGGCCTGCACGGGACGAACATCGTCACTACGAAGGCGCTGCCGCAGGGCACCGAGCTCTCGACCCAAAGTACGTCACCGCAGCCGGTAGTCGCGGGCACCAACCTGGGCTTCGCGGTCACAGTCGAGGACTCCGGCGACTCGGCCGAGGTGCACATTCCAGTGACGCTGACGATCACCAACGGAACGAAGAACATCGTCAAGACTCAGACGATCGCCTTCATCGACAAGAAGGCGCAGACGACGGTCACCTTCCGCAATATCCAGCTCGACTCGAACTTCTTCGGGTCTCAGTCGACGAAGGTGAAGGTCGAGGTGAAGCCGGTTCCGAACGAGAAAACCGTCTCGAACAACACCGCCGAGTATCCGGTGATCTTCTCGTTGCCGCAGTAGGTTTGCGCGGCCTGTGAGCAACTCGGTAACTGCGGCGATTGCGATCGCGGCTGCGGCCGCGGCGGCCCTCGCGCTGCTCGCTGCCTTGCTGGCATGGCTCCAGCTCAAACGCGTGCGCAGCTCGCAACAGGTGATGCTGGGCGGGGGCAAGGACGATCTCGTCGACTTCGCCGTCTCGCTGCAGGCGCGAATCGACGATCTCCACCGGGCCGTCGACGAGGTCGCGGCAGGGCATCGTCGTCAGCGCGATCCAGGGCCGGGACTACGCACGGATCTACATGAAGGAGCTCGAGCACGGCCGCGCCTCGATTGCGCTCTCGCCGGAGGAGGAAGAGGCGGTAGAGAGGGCGATGTCGAGGTAGTCAACGGGGGCCTCACTGCTATTTTTCGGCTGTCTTGCAGCAAGTCTTGGTGTTGAACGCGAGCTATGAGCCGCTCAACGTGACGACGGTTCGGCGTGCGCACGTGCTCGTGTTCAAGGGAAAGGCCGAGGTGATCGAGGAGCTCGACCAGGCATTGCGCTCCGCGACGACCACCTTTCCCTGGCCGCACGTGATCAGACTCGTCCAGTACGTTCGCGTCCCGCGGACGGTGCAGCGGAAGATCTCGCGCCGGGCCCTGTTCGCCCGCGACGACTGGCGCTGCGTCTACTGCGGCAGCGCCGGCGGGCGGCTGACGCTCGACCACGTCGTCCCGAAGAGCCGTGGCGGCGAGTCGGTCTGGGAGAACGTCGTCACGTCGTGCGCGCCCTGCAACCTGCGCAAGGGGAACCGGCTGCCGCACGAGGTCTCGATGGAGCTGCACAAGAAGCCGCGGGCGCCCGCGCCCGTGCTCTTCATCCGGCTGGCGGCGCCGAAGATCCCGGACGGCTGGCAGCCGTACCTCACGGGGCTTTCGACCGCCTAGCTGCGCTCCGCCGGGAGTCCGAGGCCTGACCACTCGCTCCACGAACCGGGGTAGAGCTTTGCCTCGCGGCCGGCCAGCGCGAGCCGATGGACGAGCACGGCGGCGGTGATGCCCGAGCCGCAGTACGCGACGACCTCGCCGGGCGGGATCTCCGGCAGCGGCTCGTTCCAAGGGGCGTTACGGGCACGGGGAATGTGCCCGGCGATCGGGTCGATCGGCTCGACGTCGCCGCGATAGCGCTCCGGGATGCGGGCGTCGAGCAGAACGACCTCGCCGAGGCGCTGTTGCAGCTCGTCGGCCTCGATCGTGTCGCCGGCCCGGCGGCCCGGGTTGAACTCGGCCGGCTCGACGTCCTCTTCGCCGGCTCGCAGCGGCCCCAACCAGCCTGCGAGGTCCAGCACCGCGCAATCGCCGTGCCCGAAGTGGCGCAACAGCCACCAGAGCCGTTCCGCGCCGCCCATCGAGCCGTACGCCACGACGAAGACACCGTTGCCGATGCCGGCTCGCCCGGCTGCCTCGGCGAACTGCGTCTCGTTCGGCAACGGGTGCCGTCCGCCGGGACCCGGCGGCGACGAGAGATCTTGCTCGACGTCGAGGAAGGATGCACCGGGGATGTGCGCCTCGAGGTAGAGCTCGCGGCCGCGCGCCGGATCACCCAGCTCCCACCGGCAGTCGACGAACTGGTACCTCATGCATGGACCGTACGGCAGATCGAATCCGCGGCCCGACCTTGGCCGGGGTTAAACGGTCTAGATCACACGGCGGAGCGAACGGCGGCTGGGCGGAGGCCGATCGGGCGCTTGCAGCGGTCGCAGAAGCTCTCGGAAACGCCCTTCTGCTCCGCTCGCTCGCGCAGGATCGGCCGTTCGCATTCGCATTTCGGTTCTTGATTCATGCAGCCTCCTCGGCCGGTTGAGCGGGGACAGGCGCCGGCTCTTGCGCCGGCGCCGGACGATGCATGTGCGGGGCGCCGAGATGCCCGTGCGCCTCGGTGCCGTAGCCGCCGGGGACCGGGATGTAGAACTCGGGGTAGCCCCACATGCCGTGCTCGGAGACATCGAGCCCAGCGGTCTCGACGTGCTCCTCGACGCGGATTCCCCAGAGCCGCTTCAGCGTCCAGAGACACCCGAACGACGCGGTGAAGGTGAAGGCACCGACCGCGACCAGCCCGAGCGCCTGGACGCCGATCTGGTGGAACGAACCCGTGTAGACGAGTCCGCCACTACCGGTGGCGAGGTTCGAGGCGAGCGCCGGGACGGCGAACAGCCCGGTTGCGAGCGTCCCCCAAACGCCTGCGAGCCCGTGCACCGCGACGGCGCCGATCGGGTCGTCGATCCCGATCCGCTCGACCAGCGGCACCGCGACGACCGCGATCACGGCGGCCAGGAACCCGATCACGATCGCGGCCCAGGGCGCGACGAAGCCGGAGGCGGCCGTGATCGCGACGAGCGCGGCGATGACGCCGTTCAGCATCATCGAGACGTCCGGCTTCTTCAGCACGAGCCAGGCGGTCGCGATCCCGCCGAGCGCACCGGCCGCGGCGGCGACGTTCGTCGTCAGCGCGACGTAGCCGAAGTAGCCGATCTTGTCGCCGGTGATGACGGCGAGCGTCGAACCTGGGTTGAAGCCGAACCAGCCGAACCAGAGAATCAGCGTCCCGAGGACGGCGTAGGGCATGTTGTGGCCGGGAATCGGGTTTGCACGGCCGTCGTGGCCGAACTTGCCGATCCGCGGCCCGAGCAGGATCGCTCCCGCGAGCGCTGCCAGCGCGCCCTGGTAGTGGACAACGGTCGAGCCGGCGAAGTCCTGCATCCCGAGCCCGAACAGCCAGCCGCCGGAATGCCAGATCCAGTGCGAGGTGACCGAGTAGATCAGCGTGAACGCGACGCCGAAGACGAAGTAGACCCACAGCTTGGCCCGCTCGGCCATGGCGCCCCAGACGATCGCGAGCGAGACGCCGGCGAAGACGACCTCGAACAGGTACGCGCCCGCGCCGGGGATCGTCGTGAAGAACGAGTACGGGGCTTTTCCGACCGCCAGCAGTGAGTCGACGGACGGCGCGAACCCGTGCGTGCCGATGATGCTGTTCCCGTCGCCGAAAGCGATCCCGAAGCCGACCAGCCAGTAGACGAGCGAGCAGATCCCGAAGATGAGGACGTTCTTGCCGGCGATGTGCGCGGCGTTCTTCATCCGCGTCAGGCCCGCCTCGAGGAACGCGAAGCCGGCCTGCATAAACATGACCAGGATCGCGGCGATCACGACCCAGACGGTGTTGGCGGCGATCAGGAGATTCGCATTGCTCATCTCGTCTCGACCCCCTCGAGCGCGCGGCCGGAGCGGTTGTGGGTGACGTTCTCGACGCGGCTCGTCCAGACGAGTCCGTCTCCGGACTCGCTGCCCGAGCGCGCCGAGTCGGCGATCGCTTCGACGACCGCCGTGGCGATCTCGTCCTCGACGATGAACGTCAGGAGAGCCTTCGGCAGAAAGCGCGACTCGAAGACACGTCCCCGGTACTCATGGGTGACGCCGCGCTGGCGTCCGTGGCCGATTGCCTCGACCACGGTGACGCCGACGTGGCCTGTCTCTTCCTCCACGGCGTCGATCACCGTCTCGACACGCTCGCGGATCACAACCGCCTCCACCTTGATCACGTCACCACCTCGCTTCGTCGTTCGAGTAACAATGTGTCGCGCCAGCGGCCGCCGAGCTGCCCAATCCGCTCGCGCCGGCCGACGACGCGGAAACCGCTTCTTTCCAGGAGTCGCAGGCTCGCTTCGTTCTCAGGAAAGACGCTCGTCTGCAGCGTCCAGATCTCGGCCGCGTCGGTCTCGCGGACAAACGCCGCCAGCAATTCGGTTCCGATGCCTTGACCCCGCGCTTTTTCGCCCACGTAGAGGCTGATCTCGGCGACGCCGGAATAGACCGGCCGGCTTGAGGCAGGCACAACTGCCGCCCAAGCGACGACCTCGTTGGCAACTGTCCCGACGAGGCGAGGGTGATGTAGGTGTACACCGTCCCACACCTCCCATGAGGGCATGTCCGTCTCGAAGGTCGCGTTCCCAGTCGCGATCCCCTCGGCGTAGATCCGAGCGACCTCCGGCCAATGATCCGGACGGAGGTCGCGAATGTCGATTCCCGTCGCTAGCAACTCGCCGCGCGATCTCGTCTGGCTACGCCGCGAACGCATCCTCGATCAGCGCCTGCGCGGTGATCGAATCGATCGTTTGCAGAATCCGACCCGTGATGCGGTAGGGATCAGCCATCGAGTTCGGCCGGCGATCCTCGAGATAGCCGCGGTGAAGTTCGTGTGCAAACCCGAGCCGTTCCAGTCGACGTCGGCGCCCAGCGGCTTCGGATGGAAGTTGACATCAACGCCGTACCGCTCGCAGAGCCGGAGCATCAGGTAACGCGCGATCCAGAGCTCGTCAGCGGCGCGCGTGGCGCCCTTGCCGAAGATCTGGAATTCCCACTGTCCCTTCGCGACTTCGGCGTTGACGCCCTCGATCGCGATGCCCGCTGCGACGCAGAGGTCGATGTGCTCGTCGACGATCTCCCGTGCGACGTCGCCGACGTTCTTGTAGCCGACACCGGTGTAGTACTCGCCTTGCGGCCCGGGAAAGCCCTCCCTCGGGAATCCGAGCGGCGACCCGTCCTGGTAGAGGAAGTACTCCTGCTCGAAGCCGAACCAGGCGTCGGGGTCGTCTGCGATCGCGGCGCGGCTGTTCGACGGGTGTGGGGTTCCGTCCGGGAGAAGCACCTCACACATGACGAGGCGGGCGTGGTTGCGCGCAGGATCGGAAAAGAGCGCGACGGGCTTGAGGAAGCAGTCCGAGCTCGAGCCGTCCGCCTGCCGTGTTGAGCTGCCGTCGAAGTTCCACAGAGGCAGCTCGTCGAGGGTCGGCTCTGTCTCGAAGTCGACGATCTTCGTCTTGCTGCGCAGGTTCGGAACGGGCTCGTAACCGTCGAGCCAGATGTACTCGAGCTTGAACTTCATCGTCTTCCTCCTCCGTCTTGGACCAACAAAAAAGGCCCAGGACTCCGCGAGTCCTGAGGCCTCATTGCCTCCGCAGGCGCCTTCCGCGACGCCTACTGGGTCAAGACGATAGTCCGCAGACCGGACGTTGGCAAGCGAAATTCGTTGACGCGGCAGACCGGAGGCGGCTAAGGTGCAGGCCATGCTGCTCGTCGGCTGACACAGCGTCTCGCGCGCACCACCTCGGCTTGTGGTGCGCAGTCTTCGTGTCCCGCCGATTCGTAGGAGAGCAACGTGATCGCCGTAGAAGTCCACAACCTGCGCAAGGAATTCCTCCGCCGCGACGCTGAGCGCTCTGGTCTTCGGCGGCGCCGGCGGCGCGTGCCCGCGCTCGAGGACGTGACGTTCTCGATCGAGCGAGGCGAGTGCGTCGCGATCCTGGGCCAGAACGGCTCGGGCAAGTCGACGCTGGTCCGGCTGCTGTCGACGCTGCTGCTCCACGACGGCGGCAGCGCGCACGTCTTCGGCCACGACGTCTTCCGCCAGCCCCGCGAGGTGCAGCGCCTGGTCAACCGCGTCTCAGTCGAGGCGTCGTTCTTCAAGAAGATGTCCTCGACGGAGAATCTGAGCTACGCCGCCCGGTTCTACGGGATGACGGCCGCCGAGACGAAGCAGCGGATCCCCGAGATCCTCGGTCGCGTCGGCTTTCCGCTGAAACGCCGGCACGAGTCGATGGAGCACCTTTCTCGCGGGATGCAGCAGAAGGTCTCCTTGGCGCGGGCGCTGCTCACCTCGCCCGTGCTGCTGCTCCTGGACGAGCCGACCACGGGTCTCGACCCGCGTTCGAAGCTCGAGGTACAGAACTTCATTCGCGAGGTCTGGGCCTCCCACGACGCGACGATCCTGCTCTGCACGCACGACCTGGCGGAGGCCGAAGCCTTGGCCGACCGCGTCGGAATCCTCGACCGCGGCCGCCTGCTCTGCCTCGAGCCGGTCGACGAGCTCAAGGCCCGCTTCCGTGCCGAGACGCTCGAGGAAGCCTTCTTCGCCGCGACCGGCCGTGAGTTCGAGCACGAGAACGAGGACGAGGACGCGGAGAGGGGTGTGTTCGCGTGAGCGGACACACCCCTCTCGGGGGAAGGGCTCCGGGAAACCGGGAGGTTTCCCGTAACGATCTCCGTGGCGTGCGCGGCTTCGCCGCGTGCGACATGGCGTACGCGGAAGAAGAAGGGGGCTCGTGGGGGAAACCTGGTTTCCCCCACGGGAGCGAGGCGAAGCCGAGTGACGAGAGCGGCGTGTTTGCATGAGAGGTGCCGCCGCCACTCTCCGGCACGAGCTGATCGGCCTCTCCGGCGTGCTGGAGCGGAACGCCTATCTCGTCAAGCGCTACGCGTGGTGGGAGCTCGCCTTCTTCGTCTGGTCGCTCGCGAACACGCTGACGATCGTCTTCATCGCCAAAGGAATCAACGCGGCCGGCGGCAAGCTCGATGTCGACCGCGCGACGACGACTCTGCTGATCGGCGCCGTGATCTGGTCCTACCTCGGCGTCCTCTTCGAGATCCTGATCGAGACCGTCGCCTGGGAGCGCTGGGAAGGCACGATCGAGTACACCTTCATGGCGCCGCTTGCCCGCCCGATCCATCTGATCGGGATGGGCCTGTTCGCGGTCGTCTACGGCGTCATTCGCACCGCCGTCCTGTTCGCCGTGATCGCGGGCTTCTTCTCGCTCCACCTCGGCGGGGCGAACTTCGCGGCGGCGCTCGTCGTGCTCGCGGTCGCCTCGGTCTCGTTCATCGGGATCGGGATGATGACGGCGGTCCTGCCTCTGATCTCGCCCGAGAAGGGGATGCAGATGGGCTTCATCACGCAGGGGATCCTGCTTGTGGTCTCGGGCGTCTACTACCCCGTCTCGGTGCTGCCGCAGTGGATGCAGTGGCTGTCGACGATCTCGCCGGCGACCTACGCCCTTCGCGGGATCCGCCACGCGATCCTCGACGGCGCCGGAATCGACACCCTCTGGGGAGACATCTGGCCGCTGATCGTGATCGGCGTCGTCGCGATCCCGCTCGGGCTCTACATCTTCGCCGTCGGCGAGCGCCACGCGAAGCGGCACGGGAAGCTGAAGCGGTCGGGATGACCGAGGACTACTTCGCCGGAGCCGTCGCCGAGCGCTACGACGCGACGCTCGGCGAGCGAGGAGACCCTGCGGTCGTCGCCGCAACCGTCGAGTTCCTCGCCGATCTCGCGGGCGACGGTGCGGCCCTCGAACTCGGGATCGGCACGGGTCGCATCGCGCTGCCGCTCGTGGCGCGCGGCGTTCGCGTTCACGGCATCGACCTCTCGCCCGACATGGTCGCGCAACTCAGGGCGAAGCCGGGCGGCGAGGACATCCCCGTCACCATCGGCGACTTCGCCTCGGCACGCACGGGTGAGGCCTTCTCGCTCGCGTACCTCGTCTTCAACACGATCAACAACCTGACGACACAGGACGCGCAGGTCGCGTGCTTCGAGAATGTCGCCGCACAGCTCGCGCCCGGCGGCTGCTTCGTCGTCGAGGTCGGTGTTCCAGGTGCGAGCGGGCTCCGTGTCTTCGACCTGAGCGACACGCACGCCGGGGTCGACGAGTACGACGCGGCGACGCAACGGCTCGTCAGCCATCCGCGGACATGCGCTTGCGCGAACGGTGGAGCGGCTGGAATCGCGAGCCGTTCACGGGCGAGAGCAGCAAACACGTCTCGGTCTGGGAGAAGCCATGAGCGCCGAGCAGCGCAGGCGCAGAGTCGAGGTCGCCTACGACGAGCTCGGTTCGCGCTTCGGCGAGTGGACGGCGAAGATCGAGGCCGACCCATCGGAGCGCTTCCTTCGCGAGCTGTCGGATCGGCTTCCGGAGGGCGCACGCGTGCTTGATCTCGGCTGTGGCGACGGTACGAAGACGAAGCGCCTGGCGGATCGCTTCGCGGTGGTCGGAGTGGACCTCTCCAAGGAACAGCTCCGGCTTGCAAGCGCGGTGGCTCCTGCGGCCATCTTCGTCCGCGCCGACTTCCTGGAGCTCGACTTTCCCGCCGGGAGCCTCGACGCGGTCACCGCTTTCTACTCCTTCATGCACATCCCGCGAGACGACCATGCCGAGGTGCTCGCGCGGATCCGCGATTGGCTGAGGCCGGGTGGTTTCTTCCTTGCCCCGATGAGTACGGTCGGCGGGCCGGACCGCGTCGAGAACTGGCTCGGCGTAGACATGTTCTTCTCGGGCTGGAACGCGGAGACGAACGCCCGGCTCGTGCGCGAGGCTGGCTTGGAGCTTCTCGTCAGCGAGGTGATCCCGATGCGGGAGCCGAAGTCGGGGTACGAGACAGCGTTCCTATGGGTGCTGGCGAGGAAGCCACAATGAGGCGCTTCACTGCGACCACCGTCTACTACGGCCTCTGCTTCGGCCTGCGCATGCCCACCTGGGTCGTGATGGCCGTCTACCTCGTGCGCGAGCTTCATTTCTCGCCCTTGCAGCTGATCCTGATGGGCACGGCGATGGAGGCCGCCGTCTTCCTCTTCGAGGTCCCGACCGGCGTCGTGGCAGACACGTACAGCAGGCGCCTCTCGCTCGTGATCGGGTACCTCGGCACGGGTGCTGCCTGGCTCGCCGTCGGGCTCGTCTCGGCGCCGTGGGCGATCATCGCGCTCTGGGCCTTCTGGGGCTTCGCCTACACGTTCACGAGCGGTGCCGAGCAGGCCTGGATCACCGACGAGGTCGGCGTGAGTAGGGTCGGCATGGTCTTTCTGCGCGGCGCCCGCTTCGGTCAGGCAGGCGCCGTGATCGGGCTGCTCTTACAGGTCGCGGTCGGCACACTCTCGCTCCGCGCCGGAGTGATTCTCGGCGGCGTGTTCACGATCGCTTGTGGCCTTGTGTCCATCGTCGTCATGCCCGAGACGGGGTTCGTGCACCGGCCGCGCGAGCAACGAGCTTCGCCGCTCGCCGAGCTGCGCAGGACCGCGATCAGGGGCGGCCGCTTCGCCTGGGGCCGGACGATCATCATGCTGCTGATCGGCGTCGAGCTCTTCATGGGGATGTCGAGCGAGGGGTTCGACCGCCTGAAGGAAGCGCATTTCCTGCGAGACGTCGGGCTCCCTGCGGTCGGTCATCTCAGCCCCGTGATCTGGTTCGGCATCTTCTGGCTCGCGGGGATGGTGTTCAACATGGCGGCAATCGGGAGCCTGATCAGGAGGGTCGAGCATGGCGGCCGCGGGATAGTGGCTCGCTACCTGTTCGGATTTACCCTGCTGGAGCTGGCGGCGATGCTGCTCTTCGCGCTCACGGGCTCGACCTGGCTTGCGATCGGCGGGCTCCTGGGCGTCTTCTTCGCTCGCAACATGGCGGGCCCCCTCTACGACACGTGGCTGACCGAGCAGATCACCGACTCGAGCGTCAGGGCGACTGTCTTCTCGATTTCAGGACAGGCGAACGCGATCGGCCAGGCCGGAGGCGGGCCGGTGCTCGGCGTGCTCGGCAACGTGCGGGGAATTCGCAGCGCCCTTGCGGCCGGGGCACTGGCGATCGCGCCTGCGCTTGGCTTCTACGGCCGGGCGATCACACATTCAGGCCGGGAGCCCGGGCTCGCTGAGGCCCCGGCCGCGGCTGTTGTAGACTGACCGCAGTCTGAAGGCGACGCAGCCTCAGGCGCCGCGGGCGCCTGGGGCTTTCGTGTTTTTCAAGGGAGGTTCGGCATGGCGCAGGTCGAGAGCAGGGCAAGAGCGACGAGCGATCCGGAGG